>Ga0068714_10002573_pt1 | contig 23049 bp, 27 predicted proteins | sample MTBNYHSulfiMetaG_FD_62988 | JGI IMG/M metagenome (GOLD analysis project Ga0068714, IMG submission 62988) | Enrichment culture microbial communities from rom New York Harbor, USA that are MTBE-degrading - MTBE-NYH (New York Harbor Sulfidogenic)... | ecosystem: Environmental > Aquatic > Marine >... | reverse complement strand
GGACGGCGCACCCAGAGCAACCGATATGTCCGTGTATTTCTGTGCGAAAGAGAAATGGGTAAGCGGCGGTATCGCCGGCTGTGGAGTCCAGGTCATCGTGTAGCCCACGCTTCCTGACGGAGCAGAATCGTTGATGTCAAAGCTCGTGTAATTCTGGTAGCTGCCCGCAGGGCTGTCTATCGTTACGTTGGTAACATTGATGTTATAGCCCGTGCCTCCTGCGGTTGCTACCCTCAGTCCGTAAACGGTGGTGTTGTATATGTGAAGGTCCGAGCCCACGATTCCTGAATCCCCGAGGTTCAGTCCCCTCGGATTTCTGTAGGCTACAAGGTTCTTCACGGTATTGGTAGACGCTGTGAAGAAGAATCCGGTGTTTGTGTTGTCGCGTGCCACGTTGTCGGTAAGGTTCGTGTTCGTCACAGTATCTATATAATAGCCGTACTGGTTCAGGTAGGCGGTGTTGCCGATTAATCGCGTGTTGGATACTCCAGTTCCAAAGTCAATATACAGGTAGAAACCGCGGTTCGAGTTCGAATAAGCGGTGTTGTTGATGAGCCAGTTGCCGTTTGCACCCAGGTTATTTCCGTCTACGAAGAAACCGTCGGGGCCGCCCCGTGCGGTGTTGTTTACGAGCTGGTTGGTGTCTGCGTTGCGCAGCTGGAATCCGTACTGGAAGTTGGTTTCGGCCCGGTTGAACCAGAGCTGGTTGCTGTCGCCTTCTATGTGGTAACCGATACTGTTATTATACGCCCAGTTGTCGGTGAGGTTGTTGTTGTTGCACGACGATATAAGGAAACCGTTGGTTGCCCTGTAGACGGTGTTGTTCAGAAGGAGATTCCCTCCTAGACCGGTAAACTGGAAACCGGCAGCCATGCCCGGGCCGTATGCCAGGTTGTTGGTAAGGTTGTTGCCCTGGCCGTTTACAATGAGGAAACCTGAGTCGCTGTTGCTGTATGCCGTAACATTCTGTATTCTGTTGTAATCGGAATTCTGCATGTATATGCCTTCTCTGTATCCCGTAATTCCGGGGCAGTCCCTTAGGGTTATGTTAGTATACGCAACCGCGAAAGAAGCGTTTACGGCTATTCCTGCAGCATTCGCGGTTCCGTTGTTCGTTATGCCATAGCCGTTGCAGCTGAAGTCAACGTCGCTCGAGTTTATGAGTATGCACGCCCTGCTCAGCCCCCATATGTTGCCGAAAGGATACGGCGCTCCTGCAACCCCGTTTGCGAGCTGGTAGCTTCCCGGACCTGTAATGAGCATACATTCGGAAAGGTTGTTCTGGAGTATTCCGTAGACCGAAGTCGGGACTAGGTTTATCACTTCTATGTAATTGCTGCCCACCACCAGAGTCTGGTTCGAGGTCTTCGACCAGGTTACGCCGCTGCGCCTCCAGACTTCGAACTTGCTTTCGTTGTAGCCTGTAAGCTCGGAGTCGAGCCATGTAAACCTTATCAGGTCTATGGACGGCGAATCCAGAGCGGGGGATATGTCCAGGTATTTCTGCTCGAATGAAAAGAAGCCGGAGGGCGGCGTTGCCGGCTCTGCCGTCCATATCATATTATAGCCTACTGCGCCTCCCGGAGCAGAATCAACAAGCACGAAGCTGGTATAGTTCTGGAAATTGCCCGCTGGATTGTCTATCGTTACATTGGTAACGTTGACGATGTAGCCCGAGCCTCCGTTGGTCGAAACCTGCATGTCATACACCGTATTGTTATACAGATGCATGTCCGAACCCGTCAGGCCGGAGTCCCTCACACCCAGACCGTTCGGGTTGGTGTAAGACTCGAGACCGCTCGCTGAAAGGTCGTACGAACCAGAGAAATAGAATCCGTAGTTAGCGTTATTACGGACGGTGCCATTGATAATTGTGCAGTTGTGCGAGGAGCTCTGCACGGTTATTCCCAGGGCGTTGTTGCGTCCGGTATTGTTGATAAGCGTATTGTTCAGGCTTGAAGACTGGATCAGGAAACCTGCACCGGCAGTGTGGTCATAGGCAAGATTGTCCGTCAAGGTATTGTTTGAACTGCTGGAAAGCACGAAACCGCCTACAGCAGGATTGCCATAGGCGTTATTGCCCCTAATCGCGTTGTCGTTGGATGAGGATATGCGGAAGCCGTACTGCGTATTGTTGCGCCCGGTATTGCCGGTAAGGTTGTTGTTTGAACTGCTGCTTAAATAGAAGCCCTGCTGGCTGAAGTTCGCTATGTTGAAGGTGACATTGTTATTGGACGCGCTGAGCAGATAGAAGCCCGTGGTTGGATTATTGTATGCCCTGTTGTTGATGAACTCGTTGAAATTCGATGACTGTATGAGGAAACCGTAGAGGGTATTGTCGTATGCGTAACTGTCCAGAAGACGGTTTCCTAGGGCATTAAGCAGATAGAAGCCGTACTGGGTGTTGCTGTATGCGGTGTTGTTGGCGAGCGTGTTGTTTGCGGAAAAAACCTGCAAATGGAAACCCTCGGTGTTGCCATACGCTGTGTTGTTGTCAAGCCTGCTTTCGTATGCTGGGGAAAGCCTGAAGCCGAACGTGGTGTTGTACGCATAATTGTTCGTCAGGTTATTGTAATAGCTTAGATACATGGAGAAACCGTAGTTGGTGTTGTTGTGCGATGTGACGTTCCTCACTATGCTGTAATTCGTATAGGCCAGCTCCACTCCTTCCGTATACTGGGATATGCTCGGGCAATTCCTTACCGTCACGTTGTCCACGTTGACCGCTAGGACACCGTAAGTTGTCGCGGGAGTGCCGTTGTTGGTTATGTTAAAGCCGTTGCAGCTGAAGTCAACATCAGACGCGGTTATCTTGATGCAGACCGTGCCACCGAAAGGAGCAGCGCTGTTCGGTGCGCCGACCGCATTCGCCGACAACTGATAGCTACCCGGCGCGCTTATGACCATGCACTGCGGGGTGTTGTTCTGCAGGATGCCGTAATCGCTTGCTGGGTTAAGGGCGGTGTAGCTCAGTCTGTTTGCTGCTATATCAGGAGTGCTGTTGAGGAATGCCCAGCCGGATGCGCTGTATTTGGCTAGAACGAACTTTGATTCATCGTATCCCCCGGTCTCGGCATCGAGCCAGTGCCATGTGACCGAATCTATGGATACCGTTCCGTTCTGGGACGTTATGTTTACGAATTTCTCTGCAAACGAGGTGTAATACGTGGGAAGCGCGGATGAGTTCCTGGTCCAGTTGATCGAGTATGCCTCGCCTATGCTGATGGAATCCGAAAGGCTGAGCATCGTGTAGTTGACAAGCGTTCCCGATGGGTTTCTGAACGTTGCATTCACCACCGTCAGGTCTGACGCGGATGCCGCGCCGCTGTTGTTCACCATCATGTCGTAGCCGTTATTGTAGAGGTTCATGTATTCGAGGCGGATGTTATCTGAAGCGTAAAAGTGGAAGCCGTATTCCGAATTGTTGTATGAAGTTATGCTTGTGAAATTATTGTCTATGGCAACCGCAACTGCGAACCCGTCCAGGTCGTTGTTATACGCCGTGTTATTGACGATGGAGTTGTTGGTGGAGGATAGAATGGAGAAACCGTAGTTGGTGTTGTCGTATGCCAGATTATTCGTAGCCGTGGAGGCGGCTAAGAGCAAGAGCCCGAAGCCGTTGGTATTGTTGTATGCTATGTTGTCGCTGAAGCGGAAGTTGCCTCTGGAACCGCCCCCGACGTGTGTTGCTATACCATAATTGCTGTTGTTGTATGCGATATTGTTGGTTACGTTTGTCCAAACGCCCCTGAGCCTTATACCGAAATTAGAATTATCGCGGAGGGTGTTATTGTGTACCACCGAATAATTCGCTATACCGTGGATACCGTAGGTATTGTTGTACAGGACATTGTTTGAAACGTTTACGTAACGGTCATAATCCAAATCTATACCGTAGCTGTAGTTGCTGACGGTACAGCCGATTATAGTTATATTTTCCATTGTGGTTGCTGCGCTCGGTATCACGCTTATGCCCCATGTATCCGCTGCGGAATAGTTTCCTGTTATGCTGAATCCCGTGCAGTTTATCATGATGTTCGATGCGTTGATCGTAATGCAGATTGCATCAGATTTGTTTCCGGTGAGGCTGCTGTTCAGGACATACATCGTGTCCGGAGTGTTTGCATAGAAGCACTGGTTGAAGATGGAGGTTGCGGCATAGCCCGAAAATGAGGTAACCGGGAATCTGGCGATATTATTGCTGCAGGTTACGGTTGTCGGATAGACGCTGCCGTTTGCGAGTATGTCCGCCCTTGTTGACGGGAATCCTGCTTTCCTGAAGACTGCCGGTGTGGGCGAGCAGTACGGAACGGTAATCGTTATGTTTGCTGATTTATTCAACTGCGGAAGAAGAGTGTCATCCATGGATATGAAGTCAGACCGGAGTCTGAGATTGGTTATGGGGAAATTGATTATTGCATTGGTAAGGTTCAGGAAATTCCAGTTGATAAGACCAACGGACTCATTATAGCCAAGAGTAATGTTTGTGAAATTATTCTCATCGGTTGTTAGAACACCAAGAGGACGGGTGGTATTGTAGATTAATACATCATAGAACCTGTTGTTGCCGGCCGGACTGGTCTCCTCTATGAGAAGACCCCATGTACTGAATTCTGATTCGACTCCGTTAAATGTACAATTGCTGCTGTCCATAAGATAAATGTTGGCGGCACTATTGTTATACAATATCAGGTTGGTATAATTGCTGTAATCAGAGTTGTCAAGATACATTCCCCCGGCGTTATCATGAATGGTCGTGTTTACAACTACATGAAAATGTGCATTCAGGGCATGGAAACCCCATCCGAGGTTGCCGTAAATAGAATCATTTCTCAGTCCGTGGAAATTGCAGCCGTCTTCTAGGTATACTCCATCCAAATCGTTGCGGTATATCTCGGTGAATGTAAGGAAGTTTATGGTCGTCGGCCCCCATGCATGCAGGCCGTAACCGTCGTTGTCGAAGGCGCGGGAATAGGCGACGATGTAGCCGAAACCGCCGTTGTAGCTGTAGCCGCTGCCGTTATTGTCGAACGCACTGCCGTTGGTTATATTTATCCATCTAGAGCTTTCGAGCCGGTAACCGTCCCTGCCGTTGAGGTTTGAATTGGTGTCGATAATCCAGGTCCAGTTGTTGTCGGTGAAGTAGAAACCGTCGTTGGTGTTGTTCGTTGCAGTGGAAGAGTAGATTCTGTTGGAAGTCGAATCGAAATCCTGCAGCACGAAGCCGCTGTTCGAGTTGTTATAAGCGTAAGTGTTCCAGATGGTATTGTTGGTTGCGTTGTTGCGTATGTAAACGCCGTAAAAGTTATTTTCATAAGCAAAGCTGTTGTTTATTGTATTGAAGCCGGATACGTAGATATCAAAACCATAATTGTTATCATAGGCTGTGGCGTTGTCAAGATAACACTGCCTGGAGTATCTTATCCTGAAACCATAATTGGTATTGTTATATGAAAGACTGTCAAGGATACTAACGTTGCTGGAACTATCGACCCAAACGCCGATATTCGTGTTATCTTTGGTTACGCAGTCCTCGACCGTGATGTTGTTCGAAGTATCGGCGATATATATACCCGTGCTGAAATAACTGACATTGCAGCCTATTATGCTCGCGTTTCTCTTTCCTTCTATGTCTATACCATAACTTCCTCCTGCACCGGTCCCGCTTATGGTGTATCCGTTACAGTCGAATGCCTTGGCGGTGATATTGGGATTGTCAATACAATCGGCGGCTGCTCCGCTAATCGTTTTATTTAGGTAGGTGATGTTGTAGGTACTGTTGCTCAAGGCATTCGTGCAGTCGGCACAATCGTCGCAGTATAGTATGCCACCGACAAGGGTGTATGCACTGGAAATCGACGATAAGAGCAATAATCCTAGTATCCCGATGATGTATCTGCTACCGGACATGCCGAGATATCGGAAATTAGATTTAAAAATGGTCGGTAGAAGGTTGTATTTGTTGTTTATTTTTGCAAAAGGTGTATATTTATATTGATTTCGCAGCATAATAGAATGCATGAAGAGGCTGGAAATCACTAATTCGGAATGTTTGGCAGAGGGGAAAAAGGAGAGCGGGGACAAGGAAGAGTTTTCAAGATTCAAGAAATTCATGGATGCTGGCAAGGAGCTCCTGAAGAGGACCACGACCTGCATTCTTGTAGGAGCAACCGTTGCATTCGTGGCATGCGGAGGCCCTGGGAAAAACAATCCTGAGGAGGATGCTGATGCAGATAGCGTGGAAATGGTCGAAGACGGCGACGAAGTGGATGCTCCAGATGTGCCTGATATAACAGAAGACGAGACAGAAGTAGACGTTCCAATAGACGAAACCGAAGATGATGTTGGAGAGGACGGCGAACTGCCCCCTCTGGAATGCCCGACTCCTGTTGAGAATGCTCCTTCCGATTTGAATGACACTTTCGAGGGGAGCTGGTCACCGACGCTTGCGACAACGGATGGAAGGATAACCAGCGACGCGGATTTCCACCTTAGCATGAACCCTGATGTCACTTACGAGGAATGCCCGACCCCGGACAACGGAGGCTATAAACTCGTGTGCGTGGGGGACAGCGTCAACGTGGAAGGACAGCAGTATCTTTTGGCTGGCGGAACCGCGTTTGATGCAACACTCGAACCTGCATCTTCGGAAACCGCAGTCTGCCCGGCAGCAGGCACCGTATACCCGATACTCGCCGGAGCATCCGAAACGTTCATGAACGTGACCTACGAGGGGATAACTGCGGATTCAGTTGCCGGATTCACTATAAGCGGCCTTGGCGGCTTCTATTTCGATATCAACGGCGCAAGGGAGGACGTTACCGACCTCGCGTTTACCGCGTCTTCCGCAGGGGTATACCTGATATACTTCAAAAGGGACACCGCACCGATAACCTTCAATTCGAGGTCGTTGGACGGAAGGGGAAGCGAAGGTACAAACAGCCATGATGCTGAATTGAACGCCGCGAACTCAAGGGAATTCTATTATATATCATTTGGGGAAAGCGACAGGGCGAATTATGATGTGGATGTGAACCCGTTCGGATATACTGGAAACACAGTATGCGCGAGATGCTCGGGCGGACCGGTCCATTACGAGGTAATGATTCCGCTTCCGCTGGATGCTCCAATAGACAATACATGCGGACAGCTCGGCCTTCCTTCGGATATAAGATTCGATGTTACAAGCACGAACGTCTCACCGCCGCACCTTGCAGGCACGATGACGGTCACGGCAAGAACCAACATTTCAAGGATAAACGGCCCTTCGGACAACCCGTCGCTTGTTTTCAGCGTCGACTACAGCGGTCCGAGCGATTATGACGCGATAACCATGAGGGCGAGCGGAAACGTGGTGGTCGAAGGCGTCGGCCATGCGTGCAGCTCCGGAGTTCCGTTCACCGCAAGCTATCCTACAACGATATTCGCGCAGGACCCCGACGGTTCCACTTATACTACGACGTGCAGCTGCACCTTTGGCGGATAAAAAAAATAGATTGCTCCCGGCGGGAACAAGCTACGACTGGGACTCCCTATACCTGTCTGGGACCCATAGAAGACTGGATGTCTGTCAACAGGTCAATAACACAAAACCGGTCTGATTTATCATTGATCAGATCGATCAATTCGCTGAGCTTCTGGACATCGCCTGCGATATTATGCTCTTTTAACAGGTCATCACTGACTATGAATTTAACTCCTCTTCCGAATTTCATTTTTCCACCTGTATATATATGAGCGGTGAAAGCTTATTAATCCCCATGTTTATTAACAAACAATAACATATTATCCCACAATGGAGATAATCGCATTCGTATGTAAATAAGAATTGCTCCTGCCGGGATTTTCGACTGCTTGCGCAGCTTCGAACCCGGGTCTACGGAGTTCTCCAATCCTGAGAAGAACCCCAGGACCTTTAATGAAATTTTGCCCGCAGAAAACGGGGACAAAATTTCTGAGAGTCCGTTATCCTTGACCGGGATGTCCAACCTTCCGACAAGTTGCCCTCATGGCTTTTCATGAACGTTTTGCCATGAGATTAACATGCGTCAAAAGGTTCCTAGACTACAGGAGCAATGGAAAAAATAGAAGAAATTAACAATTTAAATCTACTTCTTCGCCCTGATTTCCTTGTTTTTGGGCCTGAGGTATTCAGAACCGCACTTCCTGCACTTCTTGGCATTCCTTTTGTTCCTTGTCTTGCATCGCTTGCATATGGCGACTGTGGATATTCTTGCGTCTGCTTCCGGAAATTTGCCCATTATCACTCACCGTGTAATCATTGCATATTTGAATGGATATTTTTATAAATCAGTATTACCTTCTCCTCGTTTTTCTGCGTGTTTCGGGTTCTTCCTCCTCTTCGGCTTCTTCAGGCTCCTCAAACTCCCCCTCGATTTCCCCTGTTTCTTCTTCTGTTTTTGCCGGTTTTTTCTGCTGAATGCGCTTGCTGACCTCTGCGTCTATCTCCTTTTTCCTCTTTTCATGCGTATCAAGGTCCTCCTCAATGCGGCTCTTTCCCAGATAGTATCCGCTAAGGAACCAGATAACCGATATGAGTATGACGGCGATTGGGAATCCCAGGTACAGCAGCGGCACTATTGCGGTCGCGAACTGGTCCCTCAGCTGCAGGAACATGTCCGGAACCACTATTCCACACCTTGAAATCGTGTCCACGTTGTTGACCGAAACGAACTGTATCATCCCCTGCCCGAAATAACTCAGGTAGGAAACGACAAGGTACAATCCACCGAGTACAGCGACTGCTCCGATTACCGCGAGGACAAGGCTTATGAGCTTGTTCTTCTTCATAAAAATACCTCCTGGCTGATAATTCGGCAATAAGGAATAAAAAGATATCAGAAAAAGGAAAAAAAGAAAAAATCAGGGCTCAATGATGTCCTCGGTCATCATTATGTCGAAGTCCGATTCCTCGAAGACGTCTATGTCGGAAACGCTCAGTTCTCCGGCCGGTTCCGGCTGTTCCGGACCTTCAGGAGGCTCTATGATATCCCCCTGCGGATAGATGGCCGAGTCGTTCGGTTCTTCGCCTACCTCTATCTCCCTGTCCCCGATGCCCGAATCGGCTGTGGTTTCCTGCACTGCCCTTTCCTGCGGAGTAACGCATCCGAAGAGAAGGAGGAGGGAGAACGCAATCGCCGCTCCTGCGAACAATTCTTTCATGTCCTCACCTACACTCCCCTGAGCTCCCTGAAGACGCTCCTGATTGCGTCAGCCGCGTTCCTGAGGTTTCCCCATACAGAGTCGCTGACTCCGTGGCCGTACTGGTTCTGTCCCGTTTCCTGCACTCCATCACCTGCCGAATCCAGATGGCCCTTCGCCTCGCTTACCTGCCCGCCGAGCCCTGCCTCTTCCGCATCGGATTCCAGATAGCCCAGTATTCCGTTGAGTTTTGCTATCTCGGCCTTCGCGTAGAAATGGTAGTTCAGGCCGTTGGCGCATCCGTTTCCAAGGCAGTACGAACCCATCGCCGTTCTTATCTGCTTGTCGTCTCCGGCATTCTGTATCTGGTTTGCGTAAGGCCCGACAACGGTTTCCTCCGCATCATCGATTACGGAGTCAAGCTCGGCCGTATCCACTCCTTTCTGGGCAAGGTTCGCGCTCTTGTTTTTCCAGTGTTCCATTACCTGGTTCATCCACCTCATCCTCTCCTGCGCGATGTTTTTCATGGTATTGTAGTTGCACTGTGCGTAGGTTCCGTTGAGTCCTTCGTACTCGCTTCTGAGCCTGAGCATTTTTCCGTTGCCGCGCTCATCCCCTTCGCGCATCCTGTTTCTCGCATTCCGCATTTCCTCTTTGGCTTCCCTGAAGTTCTGCTCGAAGGTTCCCCTCATGTATTCCCCGAAGCCCGCCCGGTCGCCTGCCTGCGCAAGGCCGTAAAGCTCCTCCATGTCCTCATTGAGAGCATCCTGGTAGTCAAGGAGCCCTGTTTCGTCCGGGTCCTCTTCCACCGTAGAATCTATGAGGTCATTTGTGAAGTCGACCCTGCACTTCGCATTTTCATATGCCGCCATAAGCATCGGCGTTTCATCGTACTCGAATCCTGCTGCGGATACCACGCCTGCCGCAAACAGCAGCATAACCGGCACCAGCATAATTTTGTTTTCCATTTTTCTGCACCTCCGTTTTGTGTTCCGCAATCGCAGAACAGAACTGGCTGGCCCGGAACGGTATTTATATGTTTCCCGGAACAAGTGGAACAAGTTCCGACGATGCCTTGAAAATCAGCGTGAAACAAGCGCGGAACAGAGGGTCTGCTGCCTGCCTTTGATTATGTCCTCAAGCAGGGTGCTGGTCTCAACGAATCTCGATATGGGCAGCCGCAGTTTTGTCGAGATGTAGGCAAGGGCGAGCCTGAGCGTTGAGAATTCCCTTCCCGGCTGTGCCATGGCGGCTTTCACGTTTTCGCGCACGTTGAATACCCCGAGAGGGACGTAGCCGTTGTATGCCTCCCTGAACACGATTGCGCCGGCCTGCTTTTTCTCGCGCTCCAAGGCTTCGAGCACCGCGGACTTGCAGGTGTAATAGCATCCGCCCACGGTGGAATATCCCTTCTTCCCCCTGTTCGTCTCATGGTCAGCAAAGATGAGTTCCTCCTTTCCGAGCACGTGCAGGAAAGCCTCCATCCATTCGTACTGCCACGCGGTCGGAATAAGCATGACCGCATAGTAGTTGTGCAGGCTGGAAAACTCATGCACCCTATAGCAGTCGATTATTTCATTGTGCCTCACTTCGTCAAGGAAATTATCCGCGAGGATGGTGTCGCATGCCGTGATGGACCACCTTGTCGGAACGAGCCTTCTTCTTTTTTCCGTTCCCATGGTGCCTACCGAAAAGGCCTTCTGTATCTGCGAGAAAGGCAAACCACCATCATGAAGCTGCGCCACCGCATCCGCAGCCCTGAAGTTCGTATCATAATATACTTTCTCAAGCGAGTGCTCCCACCTGCAGTTCCCTATGTCGAATTTTTCTATCTGCGCGCTCGGGCCGAAAGGAAGGTGCTCGTCGCTGAATGCACGACCGGAAGGGGCGTGGCTGAAATATGCCTCGCTTTCAATCGAGCCTGTGGAAAGCGAAATCTCCTGAAGCTTCTGCACGAGCCTGTTGTCTAGGTCTTTTATCCCCACGGTCTGCTTTCCCCTTACGAGGCTGAGCCTGAAATTCACTATCTCCTCTGTTGTCTTGTTCAGGGGAATCCAGGTTTCCGGCATGTCGAAAACAGAGGTGTCCCCATGGAAGGGCGCGAGCATCGGCCCTGCATAAACCTTCGGGTAGTTCCAGCTGCCGATGAATACGGAGGGTGGGGTGCTGCCGTCCAGCTCCTTCCCTACGCTGACGGATTTCATTGGCATCCTGGAGGTGAGCCGTTTAAGATAAGCGCCTTTTCCGATCGGCATGCCGCTATATTGCATTATAATAATATAATCCTTTTCAGTGCGGTTTTAAAATTCGTGTAAAAATAACATATAGTGTGGTAATATGCTAGGTGGGAGGCAGAAGAGCGGGAAAGCGGCCACAGGGGAAGGAAAAATAAGCGGAAAGGAAGGAATGAAGGAGGGCATAGAGAAAGGAATGAGCCTCACGAAGCTTTTCGACGCCATAAGAACCGCAAAACGCGTAATACTGATAGAAGACCATCCGGGGTATGAAAGGGAAATCAAGGCCAGGGTGATGGAGCTGAACCCAGGTACCGAGATACTGGCTGCAAGAACGCTCGAGGATTCCTTTAAATTCAAATCCGACGTAGACAAGGAAACCGTCGTGCTGTCGGATTACAACTTCCCGAGGAGCGGTGGCATGAGGGTGATGCCCGAGCCGCTTGCGAGAAGAACCCACAGTGAGTTCGCGGGCTCTGCAAAGGCATACGCCATAGTCACGCTTGCGGAATCGCTCGATGCAACGGACAGGGACCTCGAATGCTTCAGGGTAGGCAAAAATGAATTCATAGGGGAGAGGAGACTGGAGGAGATGAAAAAGAAAAAAGTGCTGGTTGCCCCAAACAGGGAGCTCATACTCGGACTGGCATACGAGCTGAGAAAGAGATATCCTGGATACGTTCTTGCCGCTCCGGGAATCGAAAGGACGGATGTGATACCCGTGGAGATAATGGTTCTGGCGAGCTCGAAGAAAAGGGAGGAGAAGGAGCTTAGAAAAATCGTGAGGGGGTTTCCAAGGATTTTCGGAAGGAAATTCGATGCGGCGCTTCTCAAAACCACCATATACGCGGAAGACGTGCAGAAGGAATGAAACTATTTCTTTTCCACAGCCAAAGTGACAAGATTCCTGTTTCCTTTCTGGGATTTCCGGAGTACCCCGCGGTTTTGCAGGGATGCGAGACGGCGGGAGAGGGTTGCCTTCGGAATATGCGTGTTGAGGTAGATTTTCGCCTGTGTCGTTTTTCCCTTCTGCCTTGCAATTTCGCGCACTATTTCCTTGTCGACTTCGTCAAGCGTTCTGAAGACTTCGTTGGATTCGAGCCAATCCGCTTCTTTCGCTTTCGGGGCTTTTGTTTCCGCGCCTTCGGGTTTTGCTGTTCCGGGTTTTTGGGGCATGAATCTTTTCCTGTAGGAGAGGTAGCTTGCAACCGCCAGTACGAGGAATGCGGCCGCAAGGAATACTCCGCCGAGGTCCTGCTGCGCCTCGGCAATCCTGTAGCCGGCGCTCATGTTGAACCTTTTCAGGGCAGTGACGTTTTCTGCGTTCCATGAAACAAGAAGCGATGCAGCCGAGGATTCAACGGCGCCGTTCGTTTTCGTTAGCACCGAGCCGGCGGGAAGCGCGAGCCGGCATGCGAAGGAATCTATGTCTTCCGAAGAATACATTCTCGTCTCGAAATCCCATGCAGAGGCTTTCTTTGAAGTGAATTCCTGGGAATCGAAAACGATCTTCAGGTAATCCACGGGCACGGTTGCCGAAACGCAGGTGAAGTTGCCCTCCGCCGCGTATTCCGCGGCAACGGAAAGGCCCGAACGGTCATACACCTTCGGATTGTTGAAATTTCCCGAAAAGCAGAAAGAGATTTTTTCATCTGCGGAATCGGGGAAAGCCGCTTCGGAAACAAAATGCGCTACTCCCGATTCGTCAAGTGAAACGAGCATTGTATAATCGGAGATGGAAAATGAGAGGGGGGCAATTAGCAAAAGCACGAAAAGAAAGCTCCTTGCCATCGGATTTACCTTTTTTTCTTTTTCCCAGGTTTTGCTTTTTTGGGCTTTGCGGCCTTTTTCGGCTTGGCCTTCTTTGGTTTTGCGGGTTTTTTGGCTTTTTTAGGCGCCTTCTTTCCCGGTTTTTTCTTCGGTTTCGCCTTTTTCTTTTCAGGCTTCTTCTCAGCCGGCTTTTCCTCAACGACGACCTCCACTACCTCGTAAGACGTGGCTTCGCCGCCTTCCTTCATCTTGCTGATGAGGCTCCTTATGAGTTTTTCGCCTTTTCCAGCCATAAACATCGCCTGTCAGACTGAATGTTTTTAGAATGACAAGCTTTAAATAGATGACACTATTAAAATAATGCCTACCAATCTTGCTCCTTAATTACGGGGAGAGAACAGGTGTTAAAATGGTAACTGCGTTTGATGTCGATCCAAACAGACTTATAGAAAAAGTGGCGGAAAAGCTCAAAAGCGAGAAAATCGCAAAGCCCGCATTCGTCGGGCTTGTGAAAACCGGCGCGCATGCGGAAAGACCCCCGGAGAGCGACGACTTCTGGTACGTCAGGTGCGCTTCTGTGCTAAGGCAGGTGTATGTTAACGATAACGTAGGCACAGGGAAACTGAGAAGGCATTACGGCGGAAACAAAGGGAGGGGAGTCAAGCCCGAAAGGCACGCCCCTGCAGGCGGTTCCACCATAAGGAAGGCGATGCAGGAGCTTGAGAAGGCGGGCTATCTGGAGAAAGGAAAGACCAGGGGCCGCGTCCTGACCGCAAAGGGAAGAAAGCTGCTGGACAATGCTGCTAAAGAGGTAAGCGGCTGATGGCTGGGGATACCGAGGAGATAAAAAGAAAAAAACTTGCAGAATACAAAAAACGGGAAGAAGCCGCGAAAGTCGAGGAACAGCTGAAATCCGCGCTGAGGATAGCGCTTGAGGATGACGCCTACGAGCGGCTCATGAACGTAAGCTACGCCAACACGGAACTTTATGTTAACGTCGCCCAGAGGGTGCTTATGGCATTCAGGCAGGCGAGAAGAAAGATAACCGAGGATGAGGTTCTGTTTCTCATCCGCTCGCTGAAAGGCGCGGAAAGGGAAACCAAGATAACATTCCGGGGAAAATAGGTGTTCGTATGAGCAGGAAAGGACCGAAAAAGAAGAAAATGCTTGCAAAGGCCATTAAAAAGAACAAGAGGATGCCCCCGTTCGTCATGCTCAAGACAAACAGGAGGGTAATGTTCAACAGGTACCGAAGGGACTGGAGAACCGACAAGCTCGACATCCAGGAGGAGGATTAGCATGGTCGATAAACTGGAAAGAATCTATACTGTTCCCTTGGGAAAGGCATACGACGTCGTCAGAAACAGGAGGACGAGAAGGGCGGTCAAACTGCTCAGGGAATTCGCAGGAAAGCACATGAAAGCGGAGGAAGTGCTTATCAGCAACGCGCTCAACAGCTACCTCTGGGAAAGAGGCATAAAAAAGCCGCCCAGAAGGGTCAAGGTCAGGCTCATAAAGGAGGACGGAACCGTAAGGGCTTATCTTGCGGACGAGAAAATAGAGGCTCCGAAGAAAGAGGAAAAGAAGGAGGAGAAGCCGAAGGCGGCTCCGAAGGAGACGCCGGAAGAGAAAGAGAAGAAGGAGCTGAAGAAGGAGCAGGTGCAGAAATCCGAGGCCGCCAGGGCTGAAAAAGGGGCGGATAAGGCGATGGAAAAGGAGGAGGCCAAGATAGAGACTGCGGAAAAGAAGAAGATAGCCCACGGCAAACCTTCGGCATAAGGAGAATATGATGAAGAGGACCGACTATTTCGGAAATCCCTGGATAGGGATGTTCGTAAAGACAAACGACAGCATCACGCTCATACCGCGGGACAGCCCGGGCAAGGTCGAAGGCGCGATGGCGCCGCTCGGAACCGAGGTCAAAAGGGTGAGCGTGGGTGAATCCAACCTGCTCGGGATATACGTCGCCATGAACAACAGCGGCGCGGTGCTCCCGAACATCGCAAGCGACGATGAAGTGAAAGGCATTAAAAACCTCGGGATAAATGTTTATCATTCGAAAGGCAGCCATAACGCGAACGGCAATAACATCGCGGTGAACGACAAGGGGGGGATAATAAACCCGAACGTTTCGCCGGCGGACAGGAGGAAGATGGAGGATGCGCTTGGGGTGGAACTCGTTCCCATGCGGATAACGGGCTACAGCACCGTCGGAAGCAGTTGCATCGCGACGAACGGGGGCTTTCTCGCCCACTACAGGGCAAGCGAGGAGGAGCTGAAGGAGATAGGCTCCGTGCTCAAAGTGCCCGGGCTGAAGGGAACGGTGAACACCGGCGTGGGATTCGTCGCTTTCGGGGTTGTTGTGAACAGCAATGGTTATGTTGCAGGAAGGGATACGACCGCTTTCGAGCTCGGAAGGGTCGTGGAGGCCCTGGGACTTGTGGAATGAGGTGATTTTAATGAGGTATTCCGTTTCGGGAGAAATGAGGCTTGGTCAGGAAAAAAGGAAATTCAGCAAGACGGTAGAGGCGAAAAGCGAAAACGACGCGAGGGAAAAGGCATACGCGCTTATGGGCTCTCTCAACGGCCTGCAGAGAAGCCTGATAAGGATCGCTAACGTCGAGGAGGCGAAGGAGGTCAAAGAATGAGCGATGAAAAAATGGAGGAGATGTACGCGCGCATCGCATACGAAATAAGGCTTTACAGGAAACAGCTTTCCATTCTCCAGAAGGAGATTGAGAGGGTCACGCTTACTTCGCTCGACCTGACGAATGCGATGAGGACCATCGAATCCATAAAAGGAGGGGAAAACCTTGTACCGATAGGCGGGGGGTCCTATGTAAGAGGGGAGATCAAGGAGGATAAGGTGATGGTTCCCATCGGAGGCGGCTACATCACGGAGATGACCCCTTCGGAGGCCGGCGAGAAGATAAAGAACAGAATCGAACTCACCAAGACCGCAATCAAAAGGCTTACCGAAGAGTTCGGAAAGATATCCGGAAAGCTCGAAATCGTCTCCGCACAGCTCAGGGAGCTGGAAAAGAGGATAGTCATAGACAGAAGGGTAGAGGAGTCGGTCGGGGAAGACTATCGCTGATAGGCATGTTCGACGTTTTAAAGAAGAAGATTGGCGGCTTCGTAAACAAGCTGATCAAGAAAGAGGAAGAGAAGCCCGAGGCTCCGGAGGAGAAGCCGGAAATCCCTGAAGTAAAACCGGAAAAACCCGAAGCCCCCCCTAAACCCGTTGAGAAAAAGCCCGAAGTGAAACCGGCAGAAAAACCCAGGCCTGTTCCAAAAGAGGTTCCGGAACCTGTTCCTGAAAAACCCGAGCCGAAGCCCGAAGTGAAACCAAAGCCGGCTCCTGCAATCGAAAAGAAAAAGCCCAAGCCTATTGAGGAAAAAAAGCCCGAGCCAGTAAAGGAAGTTCCAAAGCCTCCGGAAGTTAAACCAGGGCCCGTAAAGGAAATTCCGGAAGAGGCACCGAAGCCCCCTGAGCCGAAAAGGGAGATAAGGAAGCCGCCCGAGCCGAAGGAGGAGAAAAAGGTCAAGCTCAGCGTTGTAAGCGCGGTGAAAAGCCTTATTTCCAAAGAGGTCGAGATACAGGAGGCGGACGTCAAGGAGCTTTTCGACAGCCTTGAGCTCGAGCTTCTTGAAGGCGACGTTTCCATGGAAGTGTCGCAGGAGATAATAGAGAAACTGAGGAGCGAGCTTATCGGAGCGAAGGTGGAGAAGGGGAAGCTTGACGAGGCGATAAAGACGAAGATAAGAAGCACGCTTGCGGACGTGATGGCAGGTGAGAGAATAGACCTTGTCGAGTTCGTGAGAAGTCATGAGAAGCCGGTGAAGATTGTTTTTCTCGGGATAAACGGCGCCGGGAAAACTACAACGATTGCGAAGATTGCAAAGATGCTCATGGACAACGGGCTTAACGTGGTTTTTGCGGCATCGGATACTTTCAGGGCTGCGGCAATCGAGCAGATAGGGGTGCATGCTGACAGGCTCGGCGTAAAGGTGATAAAGAGGGATTACGGAAGCGACCCCACCTCGGTTGCGTTCGATGCGGCGAACTATGCCCGCGCGCACGGGATAGACGCCGTGCTGATAGACACCGCAGGAAGGCAGGACACAAATATCAACCTTATAAACGAACTGAAGAAAATGGACAGGGTCCTGAAGCCGGATTTGAAGATTTATATAGGGGAGAGCATTGCCGGAAACGCATTGATGGAGCAGGTGGCTTCCTTCAACAAAGAGATAGGGGTGGACGGAGTTATACTTACCAAACTGGACTGCGATGCGAAGGGCGGGACGATACTTTCCGTTGCAAGGACGACCGGCGTGCCTATAATATATATAGGGACCGGACAGAAATACGAAGACATTGAAATCTTCGATGCCGGCAGGATAGCGGAAAGGATTGTGGGCTGAATTCCAATTTAAAAACCTTTCTTTTCAAAATCAATTTGCGAGAGACAGAAGAAAAACACTTGTGACTTCTGGTTTAGGTGAATAATATAATATATTTGAATAACTGAAAATTAGGAATTAGCCAGACTCTACTGCTAGTCCTATGTTTCGGTTTTAGAGGTGTTAGAGACATGAATGAAAGAAAAATTGTTGTGCCCGGCGAAAAGATAGCGGACAGCGCGATCAGGATACCCGGGGCATACATGGAAGGCGGAGCCACTTATGCGGCTTTGGTCGGCCTTCTGGACGAAGACGGGAAGTACATCCCCCTGGAAAGCAGATACAGGCCGATGCTGGATGACGTTGTCGTGGGCATGATAACGGATGCGAGGCACGCCGGATACAGCGTGGACCTGCTTCTTCCGAAAGAGGGGTTCATACCCGCAAGGATGCTTAGGATAACGCTGCAGCTCGGGGACTTCGTGGTTGCGAAAATAAGGAAGATAGAGAGGAGCGGAATGGCCGAGCTCGGCGAGGTCAGGAGGCTTCCGAAAGGAAAGATAATAGAATTCCCTTCCGCCAAGATACCGAGACTGATAGGAAAGAAGAGCAGCATGCTCGACATACTGCGGACGAACGCCGGCGGGGACATAGTCGTAGGAAACAACGGCTACGTCTGGATGAGCGAGAAATGCGACATACCGCTGCTGATGAAGGCGATAGACCTCATAAGGTCAAAGGCGCACAAGCCCGGGCTGACCGATGCGATTACGAAATTCTTCGAGCAGCACAAAAGGTGATTGTTATGGGAGGACTTAAAGACGTTAAACTTATAGTTGACGGAAAAAGGCTCGACGGAAGAACCGCCGAAGATCTCAGGAAGATAAGGATGCAGGTTGGCATTGTACCGGAGGCGGACGGTTCGGCGTTCATTGAATGGGGAGGGAACAAGATAATATGCGGAGTCTACGGGCCGAGGGAATGCATCCCGAAGCACGAGGCGAACCCGTACAAGGCGGTAATCAAATGCAGGTATATGATGTCCCCGTTCGCTTCGCTCGAGGAGCACGGAAGAAGCGGGCCTTCTAGGAGGAGCACAGAGCTCTCCAAGGTGATAAAGGAGGTTTTCGAAAACCTGATACTCGCGGAGGAGTTCCCGAACACGCAGATAGAGGTCTACATAGACGTCCTGCAGGCGGATGGGGGAACGAGAACGGCGTCCATAGCCGTGGCTGCAGTTGCCCTAGCCAACGCTGGCATACCGATGAAGGACATGGTTTCCGCTGTTGCCGTTGGAAAAGGCGGCGACGAGCTCATCGTGGACCTTGGAAAGCTCGAGGACAACTTCGGGCAGTCCGACATGCCTCTCGCGATTTCGGCAAAGGACAAGAGGCTGCTCCTGGTGCAGATGGACGGCCTTCTTACGAAGGAGGAAATCGGGAAGATTCTTGATATGGCCGAAAGGAGCGCTGCAAAGGTGAGCAAGATCCAGATGGATGTGCTCAGGAACCACTACGCAAAGGACGAAAGCGAGGGGTTCAAACTCTGAGGTGACGATTATGGGAGACGAAATAAAACAGACGGTCATGGCTTATATGAGAAAGGACATAATAACCAATCTTCTTGACAAGGAGGAAAGGCTGGACGGAAGAAAATTCGACGAGTACAGGCCTGTCGAGGTCCACAAGGGAGTGATAACGACCGCGGAAGGCTCCGGCCTTGCCAAAGTAGGGGAAACGATGGTGCTTGTGGCGGCGAAATTCGACGTCGTTACGCCTTTCCCGGACAGGCCAACCGAAGGGGTGTTCATAATGAACTCGGAGCTTCTTCCGCTTGCATCTCCTACATTCGAGACCGGGCCCCCGCGCGAGGATTCGATAGAGCTCGCAAGGACGGTTGACAGGGCCATAAGAAGCTCAGAGGCGATAGACATCGATTCCTTCTTCGTGGAGGAGGGCAAGGTTCTCGGGCTTTTCATGGACATTTACGTGCTCAACTACGCGGGCAACTACACCGACGCGGCAACGCTTGCGGCGGCTGCAGCGCTCATTGACACGAAAAAGCCGAAGGTGGAGAATGCGGCGATAGTCAGGGGTGAGTACTCTGGCCCGCTTAATCCCAAAGCGATTCCTGTTTCCACTACCTTCATGAAGATAGGCAAGGAATGGATACTCGATCCCCTAAGGGAGGAGGAGGCTGTTGCCGATACGAGAATAACCATCGCAACGACCGAAACCCATGTCTGCGCGATACAGAAGGGGCAGGGAAGCGTGACAAAGGATGAGCTTCTCAACAACATCGACATAGCATTTAAAAAGGGTTCCGAACTAAGAAAAATACTGCTCTAACTTCAGAGAATAAAAGGTGCCTAAGATGAGAACTGCAAAATACGGCGCAAGGATAAGAAAGCTTACCGAGAAAGCCGTGGACGACGCGAAGAAGTGGTACGAATGCCCCAAATGCCACAAGAGGAAGGTTGTGAGGAAAGGCATGGCGCTCTGGAGATGCCGGTCCTGCGGGGCGGAACTGGCAGGCGGAGCATACAGCCTCCGCACCGAGGTAGGGGAAGTCGCGGCGCGTCTTATAAGCGAATACTCGAGAACATTCAGATGAGGTTTTGTTTATGCCCGAATACAAAGAGTATAAAACCGGCGAAGTGGTGAAGATGAACGTGGACAAGAATTTCACTTTTCCGTCCACGGGCGCAAAGATACTCCTGAAGACAAGGCCTCCTATAGCGAAGGAGGTCAAAACTGATTGATACATGATAACCACGAGCAGATACGCATCCGGGAAGACGAGGGAACTTGCCAGAAAGATGGCCCTGAAGAAGGGGACTTTTTACGTCGCCAGGGGAAAGAAAACCATAGAAGACCTGGTGGAGCAGGCAAGGAGGAAGGGCGAATCCGGCATAGCGGTCCTTGAAGAGAAAGACGGGGCTGCGGATTCGGTTTTGCTCATCGAGGTCTCGGAAACCGGAAAGTGGAGATGGGGCGGAAAGGTGGCTGCGGATGAATATGAAAAGCAGGATTGAAGTCGAATTTCAGGACGAGAAATCCGCGGTCGCGGCCGAAAAGGCCGTCAGCCACGAGGGTTTCGCCGGCTCGCGGTCGCGTTCAGGCGTGAAAAGGAAGGGCAGGAACCTGACGGTGGCGATAAGCGCCGGGGACGCTGTTGCCATGAGGGCGACGATAAATGCCTTCATGAGGGAATTCCAGGTATTCGAATCCCTGGAAAAGGAAAAAGTTGAAAAGGATGACGGAGATAGGGGTAAGGTGTTTTTATGACCGACAAAAAAGAAGCGGAGGACCTCAGCAAGTCACTTGCGGAGTACGAAGGCCTGGAGAAGCAGCTTGAAGTGATACTCATACAGAAAAACCAGCTAAGGATCCAGATAAATGAATCCAAAAACGCTCTCGATGAATTGAAGCACGCGCATGACGAGGTTTACCGCTCGGTCGGGTCGCTCATGATAAAGACCAGCAAAACAGAAGCGGAAAAGGACCTCAAGGACAGGAAGGAACTCATGGAGGTCAAGCTGAAGGCCCTTGAGAAGGAAGAGGAGAAGCTCAGGGAAGTGGTTGGCGGTCTCCAGAAAAAGCTTCAGGAACAGATGAGGGAGTATGCGAAGGAGAGAGGAAAATAAGAGGCGCTTTCTAGAATTTCTGAAAAAATACAAGGGCAAGAAACTTGTAATAGCCACTCACAGGAAGGCTGATATCGACTCCCTTGTCTCGGCATACGCGCTCAGCAGGGCCCTTCCCGAAAGCGTTATCGCAGTGCCGGACGAGCTTGACGAAGGGGCGATGAAGATTGCCGGCAAGCTGGGCATAACGACCTCCGTTCTCGGCAAGCTGCGGAAACCCTCGTTCGACGGCCTGGTGGTTGTGGATACCAGCTCCTACACCATGCTCAGGGACGCTAAGGAGTGGAAAATCGTTCTCGTAATAGACCATCACGAGAAGGAAGGCACTGATATGGAGGCGGAATTCATGATAATAGAGGCCGAGACCCCTTCGACTTCTGAGATGATTGCTGATTTTATCGGCGAGGAGAACATAGATGAAAAGCTTGCGTTCGCGTTTTCCGCCGCCATAATATCGGATACCGCGCGGTTCAGGTCGTCAAGCGCGGAAACGTTCGAAGCGCTTGCAAAACTGATGAAGAAATGCGGGACTCCCTACGTGGAACTGCTTGGATACGGGGAGCCTGAACTGAGCTCCACGGCCAAGATAGCGGTGATGAAGGCGCTGCAGAGGCTGGAGTTCGTATGGCATGCGGATTACGTCATAGCCACGAGCGAGACGGGAAGCAATGAAAGCGATTCCGCTTCGCTCATAGCCGAAGTCGCGGATGCCGCCTTCGTTGCAAGCTGGAAGAACAGGGAGAGGGAGACGCGGATTTCCGCGCGCGCAAGCAAGAGGCTGCCCGTAGGGCTCAATGAGGTCATGAAGGAGGTCGGAGAGGCCTTTGAAGGCAAGGGCGGTGGCCATAAGAAGGCTGCGGGCGCGGTCGCGAAGGAGCATCCTGAGGCAGTTCTTAAAAAATGTGTCGAAGTATTAATTAGAAAGCTTGAAGAGTCCAAGTGAGGGTTTTTCATGAAGAACATCCTTGTAGGCGGACAGTACGGAGACGAGGGAAAGGGAAAGATCATTTCCTATCTTGCGATAAAGGATAATCCTGAGGTAATAGCACGCGGAGGGGTAGGACCGAATGCGGGGCATGAAGTCAATTACAAGGGGAAGAGGTATCCGATGAGGATGCTTTCCTGCGGCTTCGTCAATGAGAAATCACGGATACTGACCGGCGCCGGAGTGGTTGTAGACCCCGACGTATTCCTGAAAGAGATCGAGATGATTGGCGGGAATCCTGAAAGATGCGGGGTGGATTCCAGGGCGACATGGCTCACGAAGGAGCATATTGAGAGGGATTCGCAGACCCCTGGAAAGATAGGGAGCACGAAGACGGGCTGCGGGCCTGCGGTGATGGACCGCGCGGGAAGGGTCGCGAAAACGGTTGCTGAATGCCCTGAGCTGAAGCCGTATCTTACGGATGTCGTGAAAGAAGTAAACCGGGCAAAGAACGTCCTCATAGAGGGCTCTCAGGGGTTCATGCTTTCCGTGCTCTATGGAACTTATCCGTTCGTTACTTCCAAAGACACAAGTGCGTCAACCATTGCCGCGGACGTCGGAATAGGGCCGAAGAACATAGACGACGTGATAATGGTTATGAAAGCGTACACCACGCGCGTTGGCGGAGGCCCTTTCCACGGCGAACAAAGCAGGGAGGAGGCGGAAAAGGTCGGCATGCAGGAATACGGAACCGTGACGGGGAGGCCGAGGAGGACTTCCTTCGAATTGCACTGGGACGATTTGAAGCTCGCCGCAACGATAAACAGCGCAACCCAGCTTGCAGTCACGAAAGTGGATATCAAATTCCCCGGAAACGAAGGGGTAAGGGAATACGAAAAGCTCAC
>Ga0068714_10002571_pt1 | contig 23072 bp, 21 predicted proteins | sample MTBNYHSulfiMetaG_FD_62988 | JGI IMG/M metagenome (GOLD analysis project Ga0068714, IMG submission 62988) | Enrichment culture microbial communities from rom New York Harbor, USA that are MTBE-degrading - MTBE-NYH (New York Harbor Sulfidogenic)... | ecosystem: Environmental > Aquatic > Marine >... | reverse complement strand
GATCTCACGGCGAAGACGCCCGGAACTCCCTCCATCGTCCGTCATCGTGACCACCGCGGTGATGTTCGACGTCACTTCCTTCAATCCGCGCAACACGGTGGAAAGGCCCGTCCCTCCGCCGATCGCGACGATCCGCGGGCCTCGCTCCAGCACGCGGGTCCGGTAGATGAGGGACGAGGTCTTCTCGCGGGCGAGCGGCGCAACGCCCCGGGCGACCGACCGGACGAGTCTCGATAGAGAGAGCGCGAACCCCGACAGCCCGGCCGCGAGAAACACCGCGATCATCGCCAACCGGAGCGCTCCCCCGGCGGGCGACGCCTGGTAGAGGCTGCGTAGCAGGTCCGCCCCGATGGCGAGAAGGAGCGCTGCCACGACGAGCGACATGGAGATGAACGATAGGGCGACCCACCGCTTGACGCGCAATCCCGGATAGAGCCACCGGAGAAGGCCGCGGAGCCGAACGCGACTCACGACCGGCTCCGGCATCGCCCGTTCCCGAACGAGACCTCGAGGACGCCGGCGAGCGACGAGAGCGCCGAGCGGAGAGCTTCACAGGGACGGACGCTGAATTGAGATCCCGCGGCCACGACGACGCAGCCGGCGCCATCGACGAGCTCGAATTCTACCGACGAGCCGCCCGGATGCTCTCGGATCGCTTCGACCAACTGAGCGAGTTCGAGCGGACTGACAGTTGCGCCGTCAATTCTCAGCGTGACCTCGAGCGATCGTCGCTCCGCGACCTCGGAGAGTGGACATGCGTCCTCTACGATGAGATTGACCTCGCCGTTTCGCGTGCCGACGCTGATCGATACCCCGATGAGCGCATCATCGCACAGCAACTCGCCGGCCTGTTCGAGGACCCGCGGGAACACCGTCATCTCGGCTTCCGCGCTTCCATCCTCGAGAGTGAGAAACGCCATTGGGTCTCCGCGCTTCGTGTCGATCCGGCGGATCCGCTTCACCCGCCCGCCGGCGAGCGCCGACGCTCCCTCGGGGAGGGCGAGCGCATCGCGCAGCGGAAGGCAGTGCGTCGCGAGCAGGTCGCGATGATCGTCGAGCGGATGTGCCGAGAGGTAGAGGCCGAGTATCTCCCGCTCGAACGCCAGGAGATCGACTCGATCGAACTCCGGCTCGACGATCGGCGGATCGGCCGCTGGCTCGTCGAGGTCGTCGAACATCGACCGTTGCCCCGTCGTCCGCTCCCGGCGCGCGACCTGGATCAACTCGAGCCCCTCTAGGACGTGCCGGAGGATCCCGCGCCGGGACGCGCCGAACCGATCGAACGCACCCACTTTGATCATCGCTTCGAGGGCCTCCCGATCGAGACCCTCGCCATCGACGCGTCGGCAGAAGTCGAAGAACGAGTGAAACGGCTCGTCGCGCGCGGACAGGATCGCCGAAATCGCACCCTTCCCCACGTGTTTGACGGCTCCGAGACCGAATCGGATCTGGCGCTCCGCCACCGGCGCGAATTCCCGGAAGCTCTCGTTGATGTCCGGGGGAAGGACATCGATCGCCATTTCTCGGCACTCGCCGACATACTCGGCGACCTTATCGCTGTCGTCCCCGACGCTTGTCAGCAGGCTCGCCATGAAGTGAGTCGGATGATTTGCCTTCAGATAAGCCGTCCAGTAGGAGACGAACGCGTAGGCGGTTGTGTGCGACTTGTTGAACCCGTAGCGCGAGAACTTCTCCATGTCGTCGAATGTCGCCGTCGCCTCGTCGGCGGACAGCCCGTTTGCCCGACAGCCAGCAATGAACTTCTCGCGCAGACTGGCCATGATGTCCTTCTTCTTCTTCCCCATCGCCTTTCGGAGGACGTCCGCCTCGGCGAGGGAGAATCCGGCGAGCTTCTGCGCCATCAGCATCAGCTGATCCTGGTAGATGGGCAGTCCGTAGGTGTCGGCGAGGACGCCCGCCAAGTTCGGGTGAGGATACGTAACGCGCTTCCGGCCGGATCGGCGCTCGACGTATTCATCCGTCATCCCGCTCTCCAATGGGCCGGGCCGGTAGAGAGCCAGAAGCGCGATCAGATCCTCGAACCGATCGGGTTGAACCCGCCGAATCAGGCCGGTCATCCCCGAGCCCTCCAATTGGAAGATCCCGGCGGTGCGGCCGCTTCGGAGGAGCGCGAAGGTGCGATCGTCATCGAGCGGGATCGATTCGACGTGCAGTTCGACCGCGGCGTGTTTCCGCAGGGCGGCGAGCGTTTCATCGATCAGTGTCAAGTTTCTCAGTCCGAGGAAATCGAACTTCAATAACCCGACCGCTTCGACGTCGTTCATGTCGAACTGGGTGACATACTCACCCTCGGAGAGGCGGAGAAGGGGCACATGGTTCGCGAGATCGTCGGGCGCGATAACGACCCCGGCAGCGTGCGTCGATGCGTTCCGCGTCAGCCCCTCTAGGCGGAATCCGATCTCGATCACCTGCCGGATCTGGTCGTCCGTTTCGTGGAGGCTGCGCAGTTCGGCGACATTGTCGACGGCCTGCCTCAGCCCCCAGCCGAACGGCACGAGTTTCGCCACGCGATCGGTCACGTTGTAGGGAATGCCTAGAACGCGCCCGACGTCACGAATGACGCTCCGTGCGGCCATTCGATCGTACGTGGCGATCTGCGCGGTCCGCTCCCACCATGACTCGCCGCCGTACTTCCTGCGAACGTAGTCGAGCACTCGATCTCGTCCGTTTACGCAGAAGTCGATGTCGAAGTCGGGAAGGCTAACTCGGTCGGGGTTCAAGAAGCGCTCGAAGATCAGGTTGTAGCGAAGCGGATCGACGTTTGTGATCCCGAGGGCGTATGCGACAAGGCTTCCGGCCGCCGAACCCCGGCCCGGCCCGACGGAGATCCCGTGCTCTCGGGAGAAGCGGACGAAGTCCCATACAATGAGGAAGTACGTGCTGTACTCCATTCGTTCGATGACGGACAGCTCGTAGTCGAGGCGGCCGCGGACCGCATCCGTCAGTTCGTCGTACCGCCGTTCCGCCCCGCGGTACGCAAGGTCGCGAAGGTACGTGTCCGGGCTCTTTGCGCCCGGCGGAAGGTCGAACGGGGGGATCATCGCGTGGCCGAACTCGATCTCCACGTGGCAGCGATCCGAGATCCGCCGAGTGTTTTCGATTGCGTCCGGGACGTCATCGAACAGAGCCGCCATCTCCTGCCCCGTGCGAAAATGGTATCCGTCTCCGTCGAACGTCCGGTGGGCGGGATCGTCGAGCGTCTTGTTCGCCCGGATGTTCAGAAGGACCTCGTGCGCGAGGCGGTCGTCCGGGGACAGGTAGTGGATGTCATTGGTGGCTACGAGTGGGATGGAGAGCCTCCGCGCAAGTTCGACCAGTTGCGGCCGAAGCTGCTCGTCACGACGGGTTCCGTGCTGTTGGATCTCGATAAAGAAGCTGTCCGGGCCGAAGATGGAGCGGAACTCCTCCGCGACCGCCTCCGCTTGCGCCCCTCGCCCGGCCCGAAGGAGCCGGGGGATCTCCCCGCTCTCGCAGGCTGATAGTGCGATCAGGTCGGCGCTGTAGGAGCGCAGCAGATCCTTGTCCGCCCGCGGACGGTAGTAGAAGCCCTCCGTGTGCGATCGGCTGACGATGTGTAGCAGGTTTCGATATCCTCGCTCCGACTCCGCCAACAGGACGAGGTGGTAGTAGCGGTCTCCGTCACCCGATGAGCGCTCGAATCGATTCTTTGGAGCGACGTAGATCTCGCACCCCAGGATCGGCCGGATGCCCCGCCGCTTTGCCGCACGGTAGAACTTGACCGCCCCGCTCATCACACCGTGATCGGTCAGCGCAAGGGCGTCCATTCCGCAGGCCTCGGCTCGCTCGAGAAGGCCGCTGATCTTGCAGGAGGAATCGAGGATCGAGAACTCCGAATGCGTGTGTAGATGGACGAACTGCTCTCCCGCCACCGTCTACTCCTCCCCGACGAAGATGACCTTTTCCTCGCCCGGTCGCACCAGCCCGAGTCGGCGCCGGGCCTCTGTCTCGATCGCATCCGGGGCGTCCTGCAGTGCCAATCTCGCGCGAAGAGCCTCCTGCTCGAACCGCGCGGTGCGTTGCGCGTCGCGAATGACGAGGAGTTCCGATTGCAGCCCCCGGATCCTCACCCACCGGGTGATGAACAGAGCGAAGAGCAGGAGAAGCGCGAGCGCTACCGACCCAGCAATGGCAACACGCCGTTTCCGACCGGCTCCTCCCCGCCGGGCTCGGTCATCGCGTCCGACGATCCGCGTTCGTCCCCCGATCATCTCTTCCCCGGCCGAACGGTTCAGCGATCGCTACAACGCAAACCGGTCGGGCCACTCCGCCAATTCAAGCTCGAACTCCTCCTCGATCCGGAGAAGTCGATTGTACTTGGCCACTCGTTCACTGCGGGAGATCGAGCCACTCTTGATCTGCCCGCACGCTATTCCGACCGCAAGGTCGGCGATCGACGTGTCCTCCGTCTCCCCCGAACGGTGGGACACGACACTCGTGTATCCTGCGAAGTGCGCGATCCTCATCGTGTGAAGCGTCTCAGACACTGTTCCGATCTGGTTCAGCTTGATCAGGATCGAATTCGCGATACCTTCCTTGATGCCCCGCTCCAAGCGCTTCGGATGTGTGACGAAGACGTCATCGCCGACGATCTGCACGCGCTCGCCGAGCCGCTCGGTGATCCGTCGCCAGCCGGCGAGGTCCTCCTCGGCCACACCGTCCTCGATCGAGACGATCGGAAACGATCAGGCCCAATCGGCGTAAACGTCGATCAGTTCTTCCGCGCCGAGCGAGTGGACTCCGCCGTCGATCGTCAGCCGGTAAACGCCGTCTTGGTAGAAGCTCGTCGCCGCCGCATCCAGCGCTAGGGCAACGTCCTCTCCGGGGCGGTATCCGCTCCGGTCGATCGCCTCGACGAGCAAGCCGAGCGCCTCGCGGTTGTCGTCGAGATCCGGCGCGAACCCGCCTTCGTCCCCGACGGCCGTCGAAAGCCGCTTCAGTTTCAGGATCCCTTTCAGGGAATGAAAGACCTCAGAGCAGGCCCGCACCGCCTCGCGGAAGGTCTTCGCCCCGATCGGAAGGAGCATGAACTCCTGAATATCGACGGTGTTGTCGGCGTGCTCGCCTCCGTTGAGCACGTTCATCATCGGCAGCGGAAGGAGCGGCTGCCGCGCACCGGCCAGGTACCGGAAAAACGGAAGACCCAGGCTGTCGGCGGCCGCGCGCGCCGTCGCGAGCGACACGCCCAGGATCGAGTTCGCCCCCAACCGATGCTTGTTCTCTGTGCCGTCCAGTTCGATCAGAATCCGATCGACGCGAGATTGATCGAGTGCATCTTGGCCGATCAGCGCTGGCTCAATCTCTCGGGCGATGTTCTCAATCGCCCGAGTGACGCCTCGTCCGTGGTACCGTTTCGGATCGTCGTCGCGGAGCTCGAGCGCTTCATGCTTCCCCTTCGATGCACCGGACGGAACCGCCGCTCGACCGAACCCGCCGTCCTCCAGATACACGTCGACCTCGACCGTCGGGTTTCCCCGGGAATCGATCACCTCACGGGCTTCGATCGCTTCGATGAACATGCCGCCACGCTCCCTTCGTGCTCGTCGGTTCAGTATAGCCCGTCGCCGGGGAGTGGGGCAACGAACGACGTGCGGCCGTGTTGCGAGACAGAAAGGACGATCCGATAATCGATCGAACGATCTGCACGGAAGGAGCCGTCATGCGCGCTGCTGAGTTGCGAGGCCGATATCTGCAGTTCTTCTCCGATCGGGACCACCGCGTCGTCCCCAGCTCGCCGCTCGTCCCCAACGACCCGACGCTTCTCTTCACGTCGGCCGGAATGGTCCAGTTCAAGGATGTCTTCTGGGGACGGACCGAGCCGGGGTACGCCCGGGCGACGACCTGTCAGAAGTGCTTTCGAACGACCGACATCGAGAACGTCGGTCGGACTGCCTATCACCACACGTTCTTCGAGATGCTCGGCAACTTCTCGTTCGGTGACTACTTCAAGGAGCGCGCGATCGATCTCGCGTGGGCGTTCTTGACAGAGGAGCTCGGAGTCCCGGCCGAGCGACTCTCTGCGTCCGTGTTCGAGGACGATGAAGAGGCGTACGGGATCTGGCGCGACCGGATCGGTCTTCCCGCCGACCGGATCGTCCGACTCGGACGAGCGCACAATTGGTGGGGGCCCGTGGGAGAGAGCGGGCCGTGCGGGCCGGACTCGGAGATCCACTACGACACGGGAGGGGAGAACGCCTGCGGTCCGGGTTGCACAGGCGTTGCCTGCGACTGCAACCGGTTCTCCGAGATCTGGAACCTCGTCTTCATGGAGTACGACGCTCAACTCGACGGCTCCTACCACCCTCTCGCACGACCGAGCATCGATACCGGGATGGGACTCGAACGGACAGCGGCCGCCCTGCAGAGTGTGGGGAGCAATTTCGACATCGACCTGTTCCGCCCGATCACCGAGGCGATCGAAGCAGCCGCGCGGACGGGCTCCAGCCAGCAAGCAGTCTTCCACCGAAACACGATCGCCGATCATGTCCGGGGGGTCCTGTTCCTCGTCGCCGATGGTGTGCTGCCCGGGAACGAGAAACAGGGCTACGTGCTTCGGCGGATCCTCCGCCGGGCGATCCGAGCGGGCGAAAAACTGGAGATTGCTCCGGGTGCGCTGTCCTCGTTCCTCGCCCCGGTCGTGGAGGCTCTCGGTGCGACGTACCCGGAGATCGTCGAGGCTTGCGAGGTCGCGGCCCGGTTGGTCAACCGCGAAGAGACGCAGTTCCGGCGGGTCTTACAGGACGGTGAACGCCGGCTGGAGAGGATCCTGGCGGGCCTGGCCGCCGCGGGAGACTCCGTTCTCCCCGGGGACCTCGCCTTCGAGCTGACCGATACCTACGGGTTCCCGCTGGAGATGACAGAGGAGATCTCCGCGGAGGTCGGCGTTCGAGTCGATCGGGAGGGATTCGAGACGGCGCTGTCCGCGCAGCGCCAGCGCTCCCGGGCGTCCGCTGGAGGGGGCATCGGCGCGGACGCGCCCGAAGCGCCGGTCCTGAAGGAGGTGCCTCCGTCGGTGTTCGTCGGGCACGAGCGACTCGCGATCGAGTCGGCCCTGAGCGCTGTGCTGGGTAGCGGCGAGGGGATGGCCGTCGCGGCAAAGGAGACACCGTTCTACGCCGCTGGCGGCGGGCAAGCGGCCGACACGGGCCGGATCGAGAACCTATCGCGGCCGGGCTCGGCGGCGGTCGTCGATGTGCGTCACGCTGGGGACGGAATTGTCCACGCGATCCGGGTCGAGCGGGGGACGTTCGAAATCGGCGATCGTTGTCGTCTGATCGTCGACGAAGGCCGCCGCGCGCGGATCGCCCGAAATCACACCGCGACCCATCTGCTCCACGCCGGGCTCCGCGAGGTGCTCGGTCCGCACGTTCACCAAGCCGGTTCGGAAGTGAGCGAGTCGGAGCTGCGCTTCGACTTCTCCCACTTCGAGCAGCTCTCCGATTCGCAGATCGAGGCGGTCGAGGACCGCATCGTCCGCGCGATCCTCTCCGATTATCCAGTCACAATCGACGAGGTGACGCTCGACGACGCTCGTCGGTCCGGAGCGATCGGGCTCTTCGAAGACGTGTACCGCGGACGCGAGCGCGTCCGGATCGTCGCGATCGACGACGTCAGCCGTGAGCTGTGCGGCGGAACGCACGTTCGCCGCAGTGGGGAGATCGGCTTGTTCCGGGTCGTCTCCGAGGAGAGCATCGCGTCGGGCGTCCGCCGGATTCGGGGGGTCACCGGAGATGCGGTCCTCGCCCGCCTCCGCGACCGCGAGCGCCACCTCGCGGCGTTACGAGAGCGACTTGGCGACGACCCGCTCGTCGGTGTCGACCGCTTGCGCGCGGAGGTGGAGACACTCCGAACCGATCTCCGGTCGCTCTCCGCCGAGCGAGCGCGCGCGAAGGCACGACAACTCCTCGCCAACGCCGAACGGATCGGCGGGGCGTCGCTCGTCGCAGCTCGGGTCGACGGCGACGCGGATCTGTTGAAGGAGCTCGCCGATCGGCTCGAGGAGTCCGCACGCCCAGCCGTCGTCCTGCTCGTCGGCGAAGCCGGGGGGCGGGGGCTCGTCGTCTGCAAGCGGTCGGAAGGGATCGATGCGGTCGATGCCGGAGCGCTCGTCCGCGAGATCGCTCGGGAACTCGGCGGCGGCGGCGGCGGGAATCACTCGTTCGCGCAGGGCGGCGGGCCAGGAGCCAATCGGCTCGACGCGCAACTCCGCTGCGGTCTCGATTCCGCCCGGGCGGCGCTGAGTTCTTCCTTCCCGACGAACGGCTGATCGGAGCGTTCGGCTGTCAGCGTTCGGCTGTCAGCGTTCAGCTGTCAGCGTTGAGCGATCACGGCTGTCGACGGGGGTTGGATACGGACGGCTGAGCGCTGATCCCTGACAGCTAGGCGGTCGTCAATCGCACCGGCATGCAGACGTAGAGGAACCCATTGTCAGCATCCGCCACCTTCTCGCCGGACGGTTCGAGAAGGCCGGCCTTCTCTGGACCGCTAAGCCAGAGCGTCACGTCGTCCGACGCAATCCGCTTCAGCGCCTCGATGACGTATTCGGCGCGGAAGGAGATCTCGATCCCGTCCGCGGGGACCCTCTTCAGGCGGACCCGTTCCTCGGATTCCCCCTTGTCCTTCGACGACGATCGGATCCGGACCGCGCTCTCGTCGGGGCTCGCCCCGATCGTGATCGCCCCGGAATCCTCGGCGGCCGTAATCTCGATCCGCTGAAGCGCTTCGAGGAGTGCGCGACGGTCGAACCCGAGCGAGATCGGGCTCTCCTTCGGGATCACGCGCTCAAAGTCTGGGAACTCTTCAGCGATCGTACGGGCCATGAACGTCACGCCGCCCGCGCGGAAAAAGAGCTCTCCCTCCCCGCGGAAGAGCTCGACGGCATCCTGATTGAGCTGTCCCAGGACGCGGTCGAGATCGGTCAGCACGCTCGCCTCGACAAGGTACTCCCCCTCTTCGAGGATCTCGCGGACGGGGATCGTCTTGATCGAGAGCCGATAGCCGTTCGTCGCAACCATCCGAAGCTGACCATCCTTCAAGACGAGGTTCACCCCGGTCAGGCTGAGGCGCGTCGTCTCGCCTGCCTTCAGCGCCGCGAACGCCGTCTGTTCGAGTGCGCGGTGGAATTCTTCGATCGACACCGCGGCGACTTGAGTCCCCGGGAGAGGGGCGATCTCCGGGTAGTCTTCGACCGGGAGCGTCGGCAGGTCGAACGTCGCTTCGCCGCACCGGAGCTCGACGGTCGTCCCGTCGGACTCGCGGGATTTCAAGCTGATCCGCTCATCGGCGGGCAGGCGAGAAGCGATCTGATTCAGGACGGCTCCGTTCATGACGACGGCCTGGTCCTCCGCTCGATTGTCGATCGGGATGACGCATCGGACCGCGCGCTCGAGATCCGTTGCCAGCAGCCGAAGCTGGCCGTCCTCGATTTCCATCTTGAGACCGGCCAGGATCGGCATGCTGCTCCGGGTGCCGAGTGCGTAGCTGGCGATGCGGACCCCGAACACCAAGTCATTCTTCGCGCACACGAAATCCATCGCTGTCCCCCTTTGCGTTCTAGAAACTCGAACGTTTCATCATATCCGATTGCGATTGGGACCGGCAAAGCGGGAGGCGGAGCGCCTCGAGGACCTGAATTGACACCTCGCTCGCGGGACCGGTCCCGTCGACGATGCGGACCGCCGGATCGGCGGCGGCGACCTCCAGGAACCCTCGCCGGACGCGCTCGTGGAATGCTGTTTCTTCACGCTCGATCCGATCGCTATCCCGTCGCCGCGCGAGGGCGATCTTCACCGGCACATCGATGAGGAAGGTCAGATCCGCACGCCGGCTCGATGTCGCCTCCTCGTTTAGGCGGTCGACGAGCGCAAGATCGACGCCCCGACCGTAGCCCTGGTAAGCGACACTCGAGAGCCGATAGCGGCTGCCGATCACCGTTCGACCGGCGCGCAGAGCGGGGAGGATCACCTCGTGGGAGTGCTGGGCCCGGCTCACGATGAACAACAGCAACTCTGAGAGCGGGAGGAGCTCGCTGTGCGCCTGGTCGAGCAAGATCCCTCGAACCTGTTCTCCGATCGGAGTTCCGCCGGGCTCCCGCGTGAGCACGACGTCGACTCCCTCCCGGGTCAGGCGGGCTGCAAGCAACCGGGCCTGCGTCGTCTTGCCGCTCCCGTCCAGTCCTTCAAACACGATCAGTTTCCCGGTCAGATCGATCGTCGTCACCCCCCTTTCGAACCAGGCCGACGATGAGTACGGCGGCTCCAATCGTCACGCACGCGTCGGCGATATTGAAGACGGGGAACCCTCGGATCTCGAAGAAGTCCAAGACGTATCCGTAGATCGCACGATCAACGAGGTTCCCGAGGGCCCCGGCGAGCAGGACCGAAATCCCCAAGTGACTCAGCGAGCCTCGGACCCGCCCCGACAGGAGAATCGCGACCAGCGCGGCGCTCAGAACGCCTGATACGACGAGGAACAGACCGCCGGTGCCGGGAAAGACGCCGAACGCACCGCCTGGATTGTGGACGCGGGTGAGACGAACGGACGAGCCGATCAGCGGACGCGGCAGCCCGAGGACGAGCGCACTCGCTGCCCAGAGCTTTGTCGCGCGGTCGACGAGCAGGAGTGCGGTGGTGAGAAGGAACCACGGGAAGCGGGTCATGACGCCACAGCCTATCGGGGCGGTCAGACGCCGTCAAGGCGGGCGGCGGGCGTCCCGGTTGCGCGGGTGCGCGAGATGGAGTACGGTCCTCCCGATCGACTGCAACCGCTTCTCGAAAGGAGACTCGATGCGATGGGTCCGGTTTCTGGCGTCCGAGAAGGGGCGTCCGGTCGTCGGTCGCCGGGTCGGGGATCTGATCCAGTTCCGCCGCGGGAGCGTCCGAGCGGAGGACGTCCGCCTTCTTGCCCCATGCATGCCGACGAAAATCATCTGCGTCGGCCGCAACTACGCCGCCCACGCCGCCGAACTGGGGAACGATGTTCCCGCCCGACCGCTCCTGTTCTTCAAACCGCCGTCTTCCGTGGTCGGCCCGGACGATGAAATCGTCCTCCCCGAAGGCCCCGACGTGCACTACGAGGCGGAGCTCGCAGTCGTCGTCGGGACCCGTTGTCGCGCCGTCCCCGCCGAGCGCGCGATGGACATCGTCCTCGGGTACACGTGCATGAACGATGTCTCGGATCGAACGGCGCAAGCATGGGAACGGAACTGGGTTCGCGCGAAGGGGTTCGACACGTCGGCACCGCTCGGACCGGAAATCGTGACGCGCGACGAGATCGACGGGCCGTTCCACGTCACACTCCGTCAGAACGGCATCGTCCGGCAGGATGGATGGACCAGCGCGTTCATCTTCGGGATCCCTACGCTGATCGAGACGATCAGCGCAGTGATGACACTCGAACCGGGCGACGTCATCGCAACGGGGACACCGGCCGGGGTCGGCCCGCTTCGATCCGGCGACCTCGTCGAAGTGACGATCGATGGAGTCGGGACGCTGCGCAACTGCGTGCGCTAGCGCTGACACCCAAGCGCGACCGCAGACGAGCGGAAGGAAGTGGAATGAAGGTTACATTCTGCGGCGCAGCCGGAACCGTCACGGGCTCGTGCCACCTCGTCGAGACCGACGGTCGGCGGATCCTGCTCGATTGCGGGATGTTCCAGGGGAGGCGGCCGATCGAGCAGAGGAATCGACAACCCTTCCCGTTCGATCCGCGCGAGATCGACACCGTGTTCTTGTCGCACGCGCACCTCGATCACATCGGACTCGTTCCTCGACTTGTACGCGAGGGATTCGCGGGCGAGATCCTGGCGACGCCGGCAACGGCCGAGATCGCCCGGCTCATGTTGGCCGACGCAGCGCACATTCAGGTAGAGGAAGCAGCGTATCGGGCGCGAAAGGCGCGAAGGCGCGGGGAGAGAGTCGAGGCGCCGCTCTACGACATGGGGGACGTGCTGAACTCCCTGACCGCGTTTCGGAGAGCCGTACCGTACGAAAAGACGATTGACCTCTCCGACCGCCTCTCCGCCGTCTTCCACGACGCCGGCCACATCCTCGGCTCAGCGTTCATCGAGCTTCGCGACGGTTCGACGACGCTCGTCTACAGCGGGGATCTCGGGAACCGGCACCAGCCGATCGTCCACGATCCTAGCGATCCCCCGCACGCCGACCTCCTTCTGATCGAATCGACCTACGGAGATCGCGCTCACCGAACACTCGAGGATTCCGTCGACGAGCTCCGTGAGGCGGTGCACTCCGTCATCGGCGGCGGCGGAAACCTGCTCGTTCCGTCGTTCGCGCTTGAGCGGACGCAAGAGGTTCTCTACGTTCTGTTTTGCCTCTGGCGGGACGGCGAACTCCCCGAGTGCCGGATCTACCTCGACAGCCCGCTCGCCATCGCCACGACCCGCGTCTTCGGCCGACACCTCGACGTCTTCGACGCAGACGGTCAGGAGGTCTTCTCCCGTTCGCCGAATCCGTTCAGTTTTCCGCCGCTTCGGTTCAGCCAGACGACCGAGGAATCGAAGGCGATCAACGCCCTGCCGGGAGGGAACATCATCATCGCTGGAAGCGGCATGTGCACGGGCGGACGGATCATCCACCACCTCCGACACAACCTCTGGCGCGAGGATTCGGGGATCGTCTTCGTCGGCTACCAGGTGACGGGGACGCTTGGACGGCAGATCGTCGACGGCGCGGACACCGTCAGCGTCTTCGGCGAGGATGTCGCCGTACGGGCGCGCGTCTGGACAGTCAACGGGTTCTCGTCGCACGCTGATCGGCCGATCCTCCTCGACTGGATCCGGCACTCGACCCCGGACCGGGTCTACCTTGTCCACGGCGAAGAGCGCGTGCTCGACGCCCTGGCGCGTGCGGTCGACGCCGAGATCCCGACCCTCGTATCGGTCGCGCGGTGGAAAGAGTCGGTCGCGCTCGACGATCGGCTGGCGGATCCCCGATGACGCCGCGACGAGGAGTTGTGCCTCGACCGGGCACGGACGGCGCCGCACGTGGGGCAGTGGAGTCGCCATCCTCTTCGACCGGGACAACTTGCGATCGGCCTGCACTTCTGATCTTCGACCTCGACGGCACGCTCTATCGCACTGAGTCGTCGTTCGTCCCCACGATGCGGTGCGTCTACGCGGAATCGGGCGTGCCCTACCCGTCAGACGCGGCAATCCTGGCACACGTCGGGGAGACATTCCCCGATATCGTCCGCTGGCTTCGCCTGCAGGGGTTCTCTGAGTCGTGTCCGAAGCTGGCGGATCGGATCGCGCGCCGAGAACTCCGCGCGATCGCCGAGCGGGGAGAGCTCTATCCCGGCGCCCTCGAGACGTTGCGCACGCTGAGGTCTCGCGGTCATCCGCTCACCGTCTGCACGAACGGGGATCGCCGATACGCCGACGCCGTCCTCTCTGCAGGCGGGGCGGCGGGCCTGTTCGAGAGGCTCCAGACCCTCGACGACGACAACCGGACGAAGCGGGTGATGGTCGCGGAGCTCCGCGACGCGTGGCCGGGCCGAGCCGCCGTCGTGATCGGAGATCGGCACCATGACATCGACGCCGGCCGCGCGAACGGGTGCTTCGTCATCGGGGCAGCGTACGGGTACGGACGCCCGGAGGAGTTGGAGACAGCCAATGGCACGATCGGAGCGATCTCGGAGCTTCTTGACGTCATCCCGGCCGAAATCCCCGGACAGCCGACCGCTCCGGGGTAATCGTGTCACGAAGACCGCCGTTCCCGGACTCGCGCGCCCTCCGGCCCCCTCGATCCGAGCCCCGACCGGCGAAAAGTCAATCGGTCAGCGCGCTTCACCGGGTGCGCCAAGTCCCGGGATCCGCACCCGGCGTTCGAGGGCCCGCAGCGCCTGCGATACGATGAACACCAGCGCGAGATAGAAGAGGGCGACGACGAGGAAGACCTCGAAGTAGCGAAACTCGCGAGATGCAATCTTCTTCCCTACCCCCATCAGGTCGTAGAGCGCGATCGAAAAGACGATCGACGAGTACTTGATCATCAGAATCAACTCGTTCGACCAGGCCGGGATCACCAGACGGAACGCCTGCGGCAGGATCACGTGGCGGATCGCCTGAGGCGCGCTCATCCCGAGGGAGCGGGCGGCAAGCATCTGCCCGCCGCGGATCGCTTGGATCGCGCCCCGGAAGTACTCGGCTTGATAAGCGGCTGTGTTCAGACCGAGGGCGAGGACCGCGCTCGTGAATTGGGAAAGCCGAATCCCCCACGTCGGGAGGCCGAAGTAGACGATCGAGAGTTGCACAAGGAGCGGCGTCCCGCGGAAGAACTGAATGTAGATCGCACAGAGGACCCGGACGATCCGGTGTCCGTAAACGCGTCCCAGCGAGAGAAGCACCCCGAGCGCGATCCCGATCGCGATGCAGGTCGTGGTGATCTCGATCGTCAGCAGGAGACCCTGGGCGAGCGGCGTGACCCACCGCCAATCGAACGTCATTCGTCGGACTCCCCGTAGAGCTCAGAGATCTTCCGGAGAAACTCGGCCGTTCGCGGGTGCTCCGGAGCAGCGAACATCTGTGCCGGCGGCCCCTGCTCGACGACCCGGCCGTGCTCCATGAAGACGATCTCGTCCGCGACGGAGCGTGCGAAGCCCATCTCGTGGGAGACGACGAGCATCGTCATGCCGTCGCGGGCGAGCCCCGTCATCACGTCGAGGACCTCTCCAATGAGCTCGGGGTCGAGCGCGGACGTCGGCTCGTCGAACAGAATCAGCTTCGGCGCCATCGCCAGCGCCCGCGCGATCGACACGCGCTGCTGCTGTCCCCCGGAGAGCTCAGCGGGGTAGGAGTTCGCCTTGTTCGAGAGACCGACGCGCTCTAGCTCCGTCATCGCCAACGCGGTCGCGTCGCGCTTGCTCATCCCGCGGACCTTCGTCGGGGCGATCCGGACGTTACCGAGTGCGGTGAGGTGCGAGAACAGGTTGAAGTCCTGAAAGACGAAGCCGATCTGGGCTCGAATCCGGTTGAGGTTCGCGCGATGGTGGGAGATCTCGGTCTCCTCGAGCCAGACGCGCCCGCAATCGGGCGGCGTCAGATGGTTGATGCAGCGCAGCAGCGTGCTCTTCCCCGTTCCGGACGGTCCGATCACGACCATCGTCTCGCCCTTCCCGAGGGCGAACGACACTCCTCGAAGCACCTCCTCCCGGCCGTAGCTCTTGTGGAGGTCCTCGACCCGAAGAACCGCGGGACTACTTCCGACGGATGAATTCACCTTTTTCTCCCTGTCCGGGCATCTGGAGGCCCGGGATCTGCAGTCGGCGCTCGATGCCCCCCAACAGCCCGTTTCCCGCGTACGTCAGGACGAGGAAGACGAACGCGACCCCGATCAGCGCCGGCATGGCCAGTTGGTACTGGCGGTCGTAGATGATCCGGGCCGATCGCATGATCTCGTTCAGTCCGACGGCGTAGGCGAGCGTCGTGTCCTTCACCACCGACGAGAACTCGTTTGACCATCCGGGAATCGCTAAGCGGAACGCCTGCGGAAGGATGACCGTCAGAATTGCGCGCGGCCGACTCATCCCTAACGAGCGCGCCGCCATCATCTGCCCGCTCGCGATCGACTGGATCGCGCCCCGGAAGATCTGCGACTGATACGCCGAGGACCGAAACCCCAATGCGAGGCTGGCGGCGAGGAACGACGAAATGTACAGGCCGAACTGCGACGGCCCGAAGTAGAAGAGAAAGAGGAGGACCAGGGCGGGCACGCTTCGGAAGATCCACTCGTAGATCCCGGCGATCGCCCCGAGGAATCGCCCTCCGTAGACCTGGCACAGGGCGACGAGCGTTCCGATGGAGAACCCGATGAGGATGAGCGCGAGGAGAAGCTCGATGTTGATGAGCGACGCGCGCAGCAACATCGGGACGTGGCGGCCGATGGCAACGAGACTGTCGATGATCCGAACCTCCTCGAATCCTGGTGAGACGGGTGCGCGGGATCCGCTTACGGGATCCCGCGCCACGTTGCGAGACGGATTCCTACAGCCCGAGCTCCGCCTTCATGGAGTCGACGAACCCGTCGAGATCCCCGGTGAGGATTCTCTCCTTGCAGGCGACCCAGGCGGCGGTCACGTCGTCGAGATCGGGCCCGAAGTAGATCTCCATCAACCCGGCGACGAAACTCCCGTCGGCCACAATGAGCTCCTGTAGACCACCAGGCGCGTCGACCACCGTCAAGCCGAGGGTTGCCAGGGCGTCGTTGATCTTCGGAAGAAGCCCCTTCGGATCGCCCTTTCGGACGAGGAATCCGAAGTACTCATACGTGTTGATGACGCCGGCGATTGTCAGAAGGTCCGGGTACGAGGAGATCGAGGCCCGCGACGCTGGCTCGTCCTGGATCACTGCGTCGATCCGTCGGTTGAGCAGGTCGAGAATCGCTCCTGGGTATGTTTCGTACCCGCGAAGGTCAACGCTGATCCCGGCCGCTTGTAGATTGTCCTCGACCCACCAGAACCCGGTCGTCGCGTTCTGCGCCCCGAGCGCCTTGTTCGGCCCGAGGCCGGCGAGGGCGGTGGCGATGTTCAACCCGGAATCCTTCCGGATGACGACCGCCTGGTTCGATAGGTAGTACGGCTGGGAGAAATCGACGGCTCCGGCCCGCTCGGCCGTGATGGTAAACCCGGATGCACCGATGTCGGCGCGGCCGGTACGGACCGTCTCGATGATCGCGTCGAACGCGACGTTCCGGATCTCGATCTCGAAGCCGGCCGTGTGTGCGATCGCACGCATCAAGTCAAGATCGAAACCGAAGAACTCACCATCATCAGTCACCATCTCGAACGGTGCCCACGGGATGTCGGATGCGACGATCATCGTCTCCTGCGCGACGGCCGGCAGCCAAAACAAGACTGCTGCGACCGCCAGCAGGACCAATCCAAACCCTACTCGTTTCTCCATGCTCCACCTCCTAGTCTTCACTCCTACCACAAATCCGCACCGTCCGTCAATCCGACCGAACGGGACGCAGGGTCATCGGGGCGAGGGATCGGGAAATCCCCTCCCGCCTGCATTGATGAGCCGCGTGATGTTGACGAGGTCTTTGGTCATCCATCGTTCGTATGGATAGATCATAGGAACGACGTGTGCTTGAAAATAGCGTTCCAAACGGTATAATAGGCTCGTCAATGGGGTGTAATTGCTGAAGGGGTGGCGAAGGGGCGGCCTGTTGTACGGGGTCGTAAGTGTTGTCCTATCGTGCGTCGGATGTGTCCGATGCTCACCATCACAAGCGAAACGGGAGCCTGCCAAATGATCGAGGCTGTGCAATACATCGCGCGTCGCCCGGACCTATTGGGCGGATGGACGCTCGAGCATCTCTGGTTGATCGTCGTCTCGAACGGGATCGCGATGGTTGTCGCCGTCGCACTGGGAATCTGGATCACCGGAAGAGGTCGAAAGCAGATTGCCGACGTTGTCCTGTACGTCGCGGAGATCATCATGACCATCCCGAGTCTGGCGATGTTCGGGTTCCTGATGCCCATCTTCGCTTGGCTCGGCCTGCGATCGTTCGGGTTCGGTCCGGCCGTCGTGGCACTCATCCTGTACGGACTCCTTCCGGTCCTGCGGAACACGTACACAGCGATCACCGAGGTCGATCCGTCGATGATCGAGGCGGGGCGCGGGATGGGGATGTCGGAGCTCCAGATCCTCACGCGGGTCAAGCTCCCGCTCGCCACGCCCGTTATCATGGCCGGCTTGCGCAACGCGGTCGTCATCAACATCGGGATCGCAGCGATCGCTTCGATGATCGGTGCCGGAGGGCTCGGCGTGCCGATCTTCCGTGGCATTCGAAACACGCGCATCGATCAGATTCTCGTCGGAGGACTTGCGGTGACCCTGTTAGCGTGGATCGCCGACGGACTGCTCAGCCTCGTTGAACGGTGGGTGACTCCGAAGGGATTGAAGAAAGCGAGGACCGTGTGATCGAACTGCAGGATGTCGTCAAGACGTACGCGGACGGTACGGAGGCCGTTCAAGGGGTCACCGTCGAGATCCCGAAGGGGGAGTTGTGCATCCTCGTCGGGCCGTCCGGCTGCGGAAAGACGACGACGATGAAGATGATCAACCGGCTCGTCACGATCACATCGGGGACGATCCGGATCGATGGGGAGGACAACCGAAACCTGAACGCGACTCAGCTCCGACGCCGGATCGGCTATGCGATTCAGGAGATCGGTCTGTTCCCGCACATGACTGTCGCTCAGAACATCTCGACCGTCCCGCGGCTCCTTCGCTGGCCGAAGGCCCGGGCTCGGGCTCGGGCCGAAGAGCTTCTCGAACTCGTCGGGCTGGCGCCGCCCGATGCATTCGCGGACCGGTACCCGAGGGAACTGTCCGGCGGCCAGCGACAGCGAGTCGGCGTCGCCCGCTCGCTCGGCGCGGATCCAAGCGTTCTCCTGATGGACGAGCCGTTCGGCGCGATCGACCCGATCAACCGCGACAAGCTCCAGAACGAGTTCCTCAAGATTCAAAGGGAGATCCGAAAGACCATCGTCTTCGTGACGCACGACATCAACGAGGCGATCAAGATGGGAGACCGGATCGCCCTGATGCGCGACGGTGAACTCGTCCAGTATGACACGCCCGAGACGCTGCTCAGTCGTCCGGCGAACGCGTTTGTGCGGGACTTCGTCGGAGCAGATCGCGCCCTGAAGGGCTTGCGCTTGATGCGGGTCCGCGATGTCATGCGCCGTGACCCACCGACGGTGTTGGCGGATGCACCTGTGGAGGCCGCGCGCCGCGCGCTCACGGAATCGGGGCGCCGTTGGCTCATTGTCGTCGATGGGAACCGGCGGTTCCTTGGGTGGCTCACCTCCGACGAGACGGAAGGCAGCGGCGAGACTGTCTCCGACGTGATGATCCCCGCGATGGTGAGCGCGGCCGAGGACGACGTCCTGAACGAGGCGCTGTCGCTGATGCTGATGGCGGCAACCGGGAACCTCGCGATCGTCGACGATCGAGATCGCCTCCAAGGGGTTCTCACGTTCGGTTCGATCCGAAGCGTCCTGGGCGAGACGTACTCGGAGGATGAGAACGGCGAGCCAACCGGAGAAGGCGGCGAGGGATGAAACGTCGCATCGTCCTGTTCCTGTTCATAGGGATCTTCGTCGGGCTGACGGTCTGGATCCCTACGATCGGGAAGGTTGGGATCTACAGCGTCTTCAGTTACGACGAGGTACTGATCGAGGCGGGAAACCACCTACAGATGGTCGGGATCGCTGCGCTGATGGCGATCGGCGTGGGGATTCCGCTCGGGATCGTGCTGACGCGTCGGAGAGCGAGGCGCCTATCACCGTTCGTCATCGGAGGCGCTGGGCTCGGGCAGGCGGTCCCGTCGATGGCGTTGATCGCCTTGATGGCTCCGTTGCTCGGGTTCAACGTCTGGTCAGCCGTCATCGCGTTGTTCATCTACGGGCTGCTTCCGATCCTGCGGAATACGTACGCCGGTATCGCCAACGTCGATCCCGCGATTCTCGAAGCAGCACGAGGCATGGGGATGTCCCGTTCGCAGATCACGAGGCGCGTGGAGCTGCCGCTTGCACTTCCCGTGATCATGGCCGGGATCCGCACATCGACAGTGATCAATGTCGGGACGGCGACCCTGGCGGTCCTCGTCGGCGGAAACGGGCTCGGTCGGATTCTTCTCGCCGGCGTGCTCGCCCGACAGCCGATCCTGATCCTCGAAGGCGCGGCCCCCGTCGCCGCCATGGCGGTCGCGCTCGACTTCTTACTCGAATCGGCTCAGACCCTCGCCACACCGCGAGGGCTGAGGAAACCCACATAGCGCAGTTGGCATTCAGTGCGGTCGCGCCGGGCGTCTGGTGCGCCTCGGAACGCAATCGCGGAACCGCAACACACGCAACAAGGAGGCGATGTAGGTATGCGGAAGCTTCTGGTTCTAATCACGTTGGGAACACTGGTCCTCTCGATCGGACTCGCCGGTCTCTCGGCGAGCAAGCGAGTGGTCGTTGGGTGCAAGAACTTCACCGAGCAGTTCATCATCGGGGAGATGATGAAGCAGCTGCTCGAGGATCGCGGATTCGATGTCGAGTTGGTCTCCGATATCAGTACGCAGGCCCTCCGGAGTGCGATGGAAAACGCGGATGTGGACATCTGCGCCGAGTACACCGGGACTGCGTGGATGACCCATCTCGGGTACGAAGTCCATCCCGCGCTCAACAACAACGCGTTGTACTGGGCGGTGAAGACGGTCGAGCAGGCGGACAACAGCCTTATTTGGCTCGATCCGATCTGGAACAACAACACCTACGCGCTCGCAGTCTGGCCTGAGTTCGCTGAAGCGAACGATGTGCGAACGCTGAGCGATCTCGCCGCGCTCTACAACGAGCGCGACGGGAAGATCGAGATGTTCATCGACTTCGAGTGGTCATTCCGGCCCGACGGACTGCCGTTCATGGAGGAGTACTACGGGTTCAAAGTGGATCCCCGCTCGATCAAGACCGGGAGCCCCGGGGCGTCGGTCAGCGGGCTGGAAAACCGCCAGACAGAGATCGCGATGGTCTTCGCGACCGATGCAAAAATCGCCAAGTACGACTGGCATGTCTTCATCGACGATCGTAGTTTCTTCCCGCCGTACGATCTGACGCCGAATGTCCGGGCGGCGGTGTTGGAGCGTTATCCAGAGATCGAGGAGATCCTGAACGCGCTGGTCGCCACCTTCCCGGGGGGCGGCGAGGAAGCGACTCCGGAGATCGTCGCCGAATGTCAGGGCGTCTGGCAGGAGCTCAACGCGAAGGTGAACATCGACCGTCTCGAGGCCGACGAGGTCGCCCGCGAGTACTTGATCGAACACGGGTTGATCGACGGCTGACAGCCGATACTCAGTTCCGCCCGGCCGGCACGCGTCGGCCGGGCGGTTTCCTTGACGGCCGCGACCTGTTACGATCCACACGCCCGCGCCGGAGCGACACCCGCCCATGAATCGAACGAGACCCATGCGCGCTGCGAGATCGGACCAGCTGATCGGCTATGTCCGGAGCCGGTCCGCCGGACCGTCGTTGGGTCCGAGTGCGCGGCGCCGGCTGTCGCAGTACTGTCTTGCTCACGGATACCGGCTGGCCGACTGCCTCTTTGAGACCGATCCAAATGTGCACCGCCTGTTCGAGCGACGTCCGATCGGGGCGCTCGTGCTCGAACGGATCCGATCCGGGACCGCGATCGGAATTGTGGCGCCCGAGCTCGCGGACGTCTTCTCGTCGCTCTCGGATGCGATCGAGGCTCTTGCGTGCTGGCTTGAGGAAGGGATCGATCTCCACATCGTCGATTTCGACGGCGCCGGATCCGAGATCCGGCTTTCCGGGCGCGGGAGCACCGCCGCCCTGGTGAGAGGACTTGCGTTCTTCCACCGTCGAGCGACCGCCGAGCGCGCGTCGATCGCGGGCCACTCGCGCCGAGCACGCGGAACTTGGCTCGGCCGAGTCCCCTACGGATTCCGCGTCGAGCAAGGACGTCTTGTCGAGAATCCGGAGCGGATCGCAAACATCCTCGCCATGAAGCGCGCGCGACACCGAGGGAAGTCGTACCGGGAGATCGCTCGGCAATTCGGCATCTCAGTGACAACGACGCATCGTCTCATCAACACAGATCTTCGCCGGCTTCGGCGGATCGGCCGGACGCTGGATCGTCCGGCCTCGTCCGCCAGGCGATCGAGAGAGAACGGCCGCGTCACTTGACACCGGCGCGGCCTGTCGGCCGACAGAGCGTCTCGTGGATGCGTAGATCGAAGAAGTTGCTCATGTGTGCCGGCGTCAATGAGACCGCTGTATCCGCGCCGCGACCGGTTCCACCGACACAGATGATTCGGCGATCGGTCGGTACGAGTCCCGCGTCGGCCGCCATGATGGCGACCTCGACGCAGACTTTCATCCCTTGCCCGAACAAGCGCAGTGTGTGTGCGACGATCTCCGTGGGCGTAACGCCGCCGAACGCCTTCGAGAAGCTTCGGCCGATCCCGCTCAGCGCATGCGTCGCGGTCAGGATGCGACCGCCGGAAGTCAGGATCCTTTCTCGGTGCGACGGAACGAGATCATCAGCGTCCCCGCCGCGAAACCCGATGTGGTGAGTCACGCAGATCCGCTCGACAGCGCGACTCGCAAGCGCCTGGCAGAAGCGCACTCCGGTCTCCCCCGTCGTCGTCGCGATGACGACGTGCGCGATCTCGTCCGCGGCAAGCCGCTGTTGCACGACATCGAGCACTCGCTCCGTGTTCTCCGGTCCCGGTTCCTCGAACCATACACAACCTGACGTCACTTCGACCTCCTTTCCAAACGATACGCTTGAGACGCCGCGCGCGCCAACGTCGCCCATAGGATCAACGGATGACATCGCCGCCAGGATCCGCACCGGCGACGGCTCGGGAAGGGACGGCTGCCGCTCCTCAAACGGGCGCTGAGGCAGGAGGGAGAACCTGTCCGGCACTGCAACGGATCGCATCGAGCGTCCAATCCGTGATGAACATGTGTCCCGGCGCGTGCGTGATCATCCGAGGGATCCGAGAGGCCGCCGCGACTGCCTGGGCCGTGACCCCACATCCCCAGAAGACCGGGACATCGCCGTCGCAGACGGCCACAGGGTCCCCGTAGTCAGGTCGCCCGAGGTCGGAGATTCCCAGGGCGCTCGGATCTCCGACGTGGACCGGTGCACCGTGCGCGAGCGGCAAAGCGGCCGTCATCGCGACGACTCGCTCGATGTCACCCCGAGGAATCGGCCGCATCGACACGACGAGCGGCCCGGCGAACGGCTGCACCGAGCGGGTGACCCGCCGAGTGACGTACATCGGCACATTGCGCCCACTCGCGAGGTGGCGCAGAGGGACGCCCGCCTCGGAGAGGAGCGCGTCGAACGTGAAACTGCATCCGAGCAGGAAGGCGACCGAATCGGACGTCCACAGAGCCAGCAGATCCAGCGGTTCATCGATCTGGCGTCCCCACTCGTACAGCCGGTACTTCGGGACGTCGGTTCGGAGGTCGGCCGTGGGGGCGGTCCGGCGCGG
>Ga0068714_10002570_pt1 | contig 23090 bp, 16 predicted proteins | sample MTBNYHSulfiMetaG_FD_62988 | JGI IMG/M metagenome (GOLD analysis project Ga0068714, IMG submission 62988) | Enrichment culture microbial communities from rom New York Harbor, USA that are MTBE-degrading - MTBE-NYH (New York Harbor Sulfidogenic)... | ecosystem: Environmental > Aquatic > Marine >... | reverse complement strand
CCTTTTTTGCTTTTGGCGATAACCGCGTATACGCCGTCCATGGCCGTTTTCTCCCCCCGCCTGCCGGGCTTCCTCCCTCTCGCCACTTTCGTCTCGGGCTGTACTCTCCTCGTTCTTGGCCCCTTAACCTTATCGAGTTCCCTGTCTATACGCTCCGTCTTCTTGACGAGCGATTTAAGAGCCCTGATAATTGAGTGTAATTCCTTTTTCACGCCTTTCATGATTTCAAACCTCCTGGATCATCGTCACACCGCGTGTATGTTCTCACGATGTTTCGATCCTACTCTTTTAAGTTTGGGCTGTCAAATCGCAGACATGATGATGGCGCAGGGGACTTGACCGTTGAGGTATCTCAGATGGGATCACGGTTCGAGAGTGACGGCATCCCGGCCCGGCGCCACAATGCCTCGACGTTCCAGCAGAGAACCTTCCAGTCTGTAGAGCGTGACAAGGGCTTTCAGGTAATTGGCCACGGCGCTGATTTCCGCGATCTTGCTGGAAATAAGATCGCGCTGGGCCTGGGAAACAAGGAAGGCGGTGGACCTGCCTACCCTGAGCTTTTCCGTTTCGATGCGAAGTTTTTCTTCCTGGAAATTGAGGGTGGCTCTGCTGGCCAGGACCTGTTCTCTTGCGCTCGCCACTTCGATATATCCAGTCCGCACTTCCACTTCGATAAGCTGTTCGAGATTCTCTATCGCTTCCACCGCCTGATCTCTTCCCAGGATGGACCGCTCGTGCCGGGCACGCGCGTCCCTATTCCTCAGGGGGTACCGGAAGGTGACTCCTGCGAGGACATCGTAGTAATGATCCGTGATGTTGCTCACCGAGCTTCCGAATGAATCAGCATAGCCGGTCTTTCCCAGGGAAACAAAAAAATCCATCCTGGGAAGCAGGCCGTTCTTTGTCTTGACAATCTCCAGATTGTTGCTCAGGAATCCGAGTTTGGCCTGATTCAGGTCCGGACGTAGCTTGAGGGCGATATCGACATGGGTTTTTGCGGGATCCAGAACCGCTTCCGGCAAACGCGGCTCATGCTTGAGAAGTACATCCCTGTCCCATAGGTCCGGGCCGCCCGGGTTCAGCAGTCGCAGAAACCGGAGCCTTGTAGTCTCGAAATTTCCTCTGGCTGCAATGAGACCTTGCCGCTGCACGGCAATCTCCGCTTGCGCCGCCGTCACTTCAGTCTCGGCCATCCTGCCGACGGAGATCATTTCTTCGATTTCCCTCAACTGCTGCTCCGCGACCTTGAGAGACTCTTCGAAAATCTCGATTTGCCTTCCGGCAAGGGCGTAATCCCAGTAACTCTCTTCCACTGCAGCCACCAGGGTTTCTGCAAAGCCGCGAAACTCGTATTCGGAAATCTGCGTCGCCAATTGAGCTTGATGGAGCGTCGCGAGATTCACCTCCGTTCCCCTCCCCTGCAGCAGCGCCTGCGTGACGGAGAACCCCGCCCTTGAAGCATACTGGTCACTGAAAAGATCCGACCAGCTTTTTTGGGCGGAGATGTCGACGTCCACCGCGGTGCCGGTGGGGAAGAATTTTGAGACCCCGATATCAGCGGATGCAAGATTGTCAGTGTCTGTTACGGCGTCGGTGAGTGCTCTTGTCCTGAACAATTCCTTTTGCTTCGCGTACTGTGCGCTTCCGCTCAAGACCGGGTCGAAGACGGCCAGTTCCTGGTCCTCGAAGGTCCTTTGGATGGTGGTGTTGAATTGTTCCACCCTGAGAGAACGATTGTTTTTAAGGGCCAGCAGAATAGCTTCCTCGACGGTTACCTCGATCGGTCCGGACTCCCGGGCCGAAGTCCTCGGGGAAGCCTCCTCTTCACCCGGGGCGGCCTTGAGCTCGTACACGGAAGGGGCTTGAGCCTTTTCGATTTCCGCCGCTCCAATGCTCAAGAGGAATGTCGCTGTCAATAAGAGAAGTCGCTTCACAGGCTGGCCTCTTGAATCCGCGCCCTTTCTTCCTGGACCACTTCCTTCCTGGCGAACTTGACCTTCAACAATGAGTATACCACCGGCACTACCAACAAGCTGATGAAAGCCGAACTCGCCAGCCCCCCGATCACGACTCTTGCCATGGGAGCTTGAGCCTCTGCTCCCTCCCCGATGCCCAGTGCAAGAGGAATCATGGCCAGACTGGTCGTAAGGGCGGTCATGAGGATTGGCCTGAATCTCCTCCTTCCCGCTTCTTCGATCGCCTCACGCAAAGGCATGCCGCGGCTTCTAAGAAGGTTCGTCTGATCTACAAGAAGAATTGCATTGTTCACCACAATCCCGCCCAGCATGATGCAGCCGATATACGATTGGACATTGAAGGACGTCTTGGTGAGAAAGAGCATGAGAGTGACACCGACAGCCGCAAGTGGGACGGAAAACATCACGATCAACGGATCGATGAGCGACTCATACAGGCAAGCCATTACCATGTAGACCAGGATCAGCGCCAGGACAATGCTCATGAGCAGCTCACGAAAAGTCTTCTGCTGCTCCTCATAGTCGGAGCCCAGCCCGATGGTAAAATCCTTCGGGACAGGAATGGAGCGAAGGCCTTCCTGGATGTCGCCGATCACTGAACCCATGTCCCGATCCGCAAAGTTGGCTGAAACTCTTATAATGCGTTCCTGGTCCTTCCTCTCTATGAACACCGGCCCTGTGCGGGGACGAACGTCCAGCACGTTCCTGAGGACGACAGGGTTACCTTCACCGTTTGTCACGGTGAGATCGAGAAGATCCATGATCTGCATCCGCTCGGCTTCTTCGAGCTTCACCATGATCCTGTATTCTTTTCCCGCCTCACGGAAATTCCCCGCTTCAGTTCCGGAAAGGATTGTCTGGAGCATATCCGCTATCTGGGAAACGGTCAGCTTCATGTCAGCCGCTTTGTGCCGATCCACGATGATGAGTTCTTCCGGGCTCCCAGCTTCCCGGCTCAGTTCCGCGTCCGTAATCCCTTTGACGCCTTCTATCACACTCTTCACCTGCTGAGCCAGGGAATCCGCGACCTTCAAGTCAAAGCCCCGGATTTCAACTTCGACCTTTTCGCCACTCCCGCTTCCCATCCGCAAGATAAAAAGACCCTGGCCGGCCCTGGTCCGTACCGTTGTGCCCGGTATTTGGGAGAGTTTAGGCCTCAGGTCAGCCGCTATATCTTCGCTGGAGCGAGAACGCTCCGATTCCGGCTTCAGAGCAATCCTTATTTCACCCCTGTGAGATCCCCTGGGGTTGAATGTCGAACTCCCTATAAAGGTGGATGTATTTTTCGTCTCGGGCACTTCTTTCGCAACTATAGCCTCTAAGGCATTGAAACTTTTTTCCAACACATCGACCCGGGTCCCGACTTCCATCTCAGCAGTGACCCTCACTTCTCCTTCATCGGTTTCAGGCATGAATTCCGAACCCACGAGCGGCACGAGGGATAGGCTGCCCGCAAGCAAGAAAAGAGCGGCCAGGAGAACACGACCGCGGTGAGAAAGAGCATGGTGAAGGATTTGCCTGTAGTTCTCTTGCAGCATATTCAGGAACATGCCGCTCAGACCGGAAAGCGCTCCGAACAAACCTCGTTTCCGGTTCTCATCTTTCCTTCCGGATTTCAGCATCAGAGAAGAAAGCATGGGCACCAGCGTGAGCGCCGACAGCAGAGAACAGACAAGGGCAAAACTAACCACATAGCAGAATTGCTTGAACATGACCCCTGACATGCCGCGGACAAAAATCATGGGCAGGAACACGACAAGCGTGGTCAGCGTGCTTGCCAAGATTGCAGCCGAAACCTCCTCGCTTCCATTAACAGACGCCTCCTGGCTGGGAGTTCCGCCCTCGTGCCAGCGGAAGATATTCTCCAGGACCACGATAGCGTTGTCGACCAGCATCCCCACTCCTAGAGCCAGCCCTCCCAGGGTCATCAGGTTCAAGGTGAAGCCCCCGAAGTACATGACGGTGAAAGTGGCAATGATGGATACAGGTATAGCCGTGGCAACCACCATTGTGCCGCGTATGTTCCTGAGGAAAAAGAGCAGAACCAGGATAGCGAGCGCTCCTCCGTACAGGATTGATGTTCCAACGTTGCTGATAGAACGCTTGATGTAATCGGAAGTATCGATTATGGGTGTCACGCGTATCTGAGGCAGATCTTGATTGATCTTTTCTATTTCCTTCAGTACACCCCGCGCCACCTCCACCGTGTTTGTTCCGGACTGTTTCAGAACACCCATGCGAACACCGGGCTGGCCGTTGGTTTTTATGATCCGCGTCGGTTTCTGCCATGAATCTTCCACACTCGCGATTTCTTTGACCTGTATTGGAACCCCGTCCCGCGTGGCGACAACCGTGTTCCGCAGTTCGTCCAAGTTCGTGTATTCGCCGGGAGTGCGCAGCATGACGTCCATGTTCCCCCGTTCGAGCGTGCCTGCCGGGATGTTGACATTCTCCGCGATGATCCTCTGCAGGATTTGATCGAGGGGCAATCCTAAGGCCTTGATCTTGTCAGGTGAAAGGTTGACGTGGATCTCCCGTTCCAACCCCCCGTGGACATCCAGGGTTGCTACACCGGGCAAGCGCTCGATCCGGTACTTGATCTGGTCATCAATGACCTGGCGCATTTGAACCGGATCCAGCCTGCTGGAAGCTCCGAGAATCAGAATCGGGAAGCTTGCCGTATCGAAACGCCGGAGGATGGGCCTCTCCGCCTCTTCCGGAAGCCTCGGGACGACTCGGTCCAGCCGGTCCCGCACATCGTTCGCCGCCGCATCCAGATCAGTGCCCCAACTCAAGCTCACCCGGACCTGGCTCACGCTTTCCCCGGACCTGGACGTCAGTTCCTCCACTCCTGGGACGGCGCTCATGGCTTCCTCGATGGGCCGGGTGATGATTTCTTCCATTTCCTGGGGACTCGCATTCTCATAGGTAGTAGTGATGCTGAGGGTTGGGTAGCTAACATCCGGCATAAGGTCGATAGGAAGCCGCGACAGCGAGATCCCTCCCAGGATCAGGACAATGAGAACCGACATGGTCGTAAAAATGGGATGGTGGACTGAGAAACGGCACATTTTCATGGTTTCATCCCGCCATGCGGCCCATTTCCTTCCTGCCTCCCGCCTTCGCTTTTGCCGGCTACGATAATCGGCGAGCCTTCATCGAGAAGGTGCTGGCCCAAGGTGATTACCTGCCCGGTGAGTAGCGGGGTTAGAATCTGAGCCCATTCATTACTGACAATGCCCAGATCAACCGGCACGAACCGGGCCGTCATCTGCTGTATGTCTGCGCTGAAGACTCCCTGTTTACCGTTTCTCTTGGCCAGCGCTAGGGTTGGAACGACCGTAGCATTGTCAACCCTGGAAAACTCGATCTGAACGCGGATAAACATGCCGGGTTTGAGCAAACCCTCGGGATTGGAGACTCCTATCTCGACCCGGGCCTGCCGCGAAGTTTCCCTGATCAAGGGCGCCAATCTCAGCACTTTTCCCGTGAATACCTTGTCCGGAAAGGCATCTGTCCCCACGTTGGCCTGTTGCCCGACGCGAACCTTGGGGTAGTCTTTTTCTATCACGTGAATGACTCCGGTCAAGCTCCGGATATCCAGGACGGAAGCAATGGGAGAATTGGGCGCGAGCATCGCGCCTTCATCGACAAAGCGCTCCCCCACCACCCGTCTGTCGTCTCCATTCTCCCAGGATGCGCGAATCTCGGTATAAGCGAGACGGATCTGAGCCGCTTTGAGAGCTGCTTCCTTTTGAGCGACCTGCGCCGCCGCCACCCTCTGTTTTGCCTCCTGCGCGGTCAGTTGGGCTTCAGCAGCGTCCAGTTCGGATTCCGAGGCGATCTTCTTCTGCCTGAGAGCCTTCGCTCTTTCGAACTCCCTCCTGGCGATTTCCAGCGAGCTCCCGCTTTCCTGGAAGTTCGCCCTCGCCACATCCAGTTCAGCTTTAGCCTGATCCACCTGCTGCTGAAACTCCTCGTTTTCCAGCACGGCGATGACCTGGTTTTTTTTGACCGGATCGCCTATCTGGACGAAAAGCTTATTCAACCGCCCGGCAACCTTGGGGGCGACGACAAACTGCGACTCGGGGTAAAGGGTACCGGTAAAAAGCCCGATGTCTTTCAAGGTCTGCTTCTGGACCGGGGCGACCTCCACGGCTACAGGCATCAATCCCGTCTTCCTATCTTCCGGTTTTCCCGAAGAAGCCAGCCGGCCGTATACTTCCCACCCCAGAAAGCCCAGGAAGAGCACGATCACAATCAGGGTCAGTTTTTTCTTCATGGCTGAATCTCGAACAATAATTATAGATGTTCTCTAAAGCCTTGCTCAATGTCAATAAAATAGTCTTTGTCGGCAAACCTGTCCACCCTTGTCCCACGGGCATGTTCAGACGATAGGGGAACCAATTCCGGATAAGTTGGAGTAAGAACGAAGAAATGACAAGTGCGCGATAATTTGGCTATGGCCTCGGGGCCTTCCGGCATTCCTCGGCATAGTTTCGGGCGGTCGTCGATTGAGGGAATTTCGAAAAGAGGTGGAGCGCCCCATCGAACTGCCCCATGTTCATGAGGTCAACCCCAAGGCAAATGCAGAGCTCTTCACTCTCCGGCCAGTGCTTCAGTCCCTCGCTGAGCACTTGAACCGACCCTTCGATGTCGCCTCTTTTCTGTCTGATCAGTCCAAGCCCCAGATAGGCGCGGTGGTCGGGGGAGTAGCGAAGTGATTTGATGAAAAGTTCTTCCGCCGTCTTCTCCTTGTTCCTGACTAGGTCGTTCTTCGCATAGTCCCCACAAAGGAAAGTCATGCCTAACCTGGAGAGGAATTTGGCCTGTCCCTCCCGCAGGTCATTTCCGGCGACAGGGGACACACTCCTTGCGAAGGTATCCACGTTCTCATAGAAGGCAGTCCGAAGTGTCTTCCCGAAAGCGAGGATGAGTTCGTCGGAAAGCTCGGGGTCTGTTTCGAAGTGCATGATCCCTTCCATCTTTTTAAGCCAAACGTCATCCGTTATCCCTGACTTCTTCTTGAAATCTTCGTAAAGCCTCGTGCCGGGGAACATATCCAGAATGTAGAAAACTGCACTCAGGGGTCTGATCTCCATCATGAGGTCTATGGTTTGCTGGATCGTCGCCCACGTCTCTCCCGGAGACCCGTATATGAAATAGGCCCTCGACAGGATGCCGTGCTTCGTGGTGAGAGCGAAGGCTTGCTTGATTTGATCGCGATTGATCCCCTTGTTGAGCCTTTCCCTTATCTCTTCCGAACCGCTTTCTATGCCGTAGCTGATCTGGATGCATCCTGCCTTTCTCATCCAGACAAGCACTTCCTCATCCACGCAGTTGACCCTCGATATGGCGTACCAGGTGATCGGGAGTTTCTTGCGAACGATTCTCCGGCAGATATCGATCGCTCTTTCCCTGTCGACTGTGAACGCATCGTCGGAGACATAAAAAAAAGTGACCCCTTTGTGAAAAAGCATCTCCAGCTCTTGAACGAAGTGATCCGGGGACCGGAACCTGATCCCCCTTCCCCAGAATCGGGGTGAGCCGCAGAAGGCGCAATCCCAGGCACAGCCCCGGGAGGAAGACACATGCTGGTAGGTGAAGTACTTGGCCGGGACAGGGAGATCGTCGAGCTTCCGGATGGGCTTCGCCCTGCCTGTGCTGAAAGGTTCCCCTCCTTTTCGAACAGCGACGCCGCGGATGAGATCCAGGTCCGGCACACCCGGCCTCTCCAGTGCTCGCACCAGATTCAGGAAAGAATACTCACCCTCGCCGGTAACGACAAAATCGACCTCAGGAAAATGCTTCAGGAAGTGCTTCCAGAGAAAAGTGGCGCCCACACCGCCGAACACGACCGTCACATCCGGGTCCACGTCTTTTGCGATTCGGGCGATCTCGATACCCCCCCAACGGTTGCCGTGGAGGATGGAAAGCCCGATCACATCCGGCTTACTGCCTGCGAAGGTCTCCCTGATCTTTTCCGGCCTCTTGTTGATGTCGTGCCAGTTCAGTATCTCCACATCGTATCCCGCATCCTTTAGAACAGCGCCGACCGAATAGAGCCCCATGGGCACCGGCCGGATATCTTCTCCTCGAATGCGCTCTTCGACGAAGTAGGGATAAATGAGAAGGATTTTCAGTGCTTGTGTCGGTTGCATCTTGTTTGTCGCCTGTTGCTGCTTCCTCTCAGCCCTTGTCACTTGGCGTCTGCGGCTCATTTGTCCTGCTCAACCACGTTTCTCCTCATGAGTTCTTCGATCTCCGTTTCCTTGTAGCCTGCTTTCAAGAGGATTTCTTTAGTCTCCGCCCCTCTCTGCCGGCATGGTTTGCCGGCTCGTCCCGGGGTGAGTGAGAGCCTTGGTGCCGGCGCCGGCTGAAGGACTCCCTCCAAATTCATCAGAAGGCCTCTGTGCCTGTTGTGCGAGTGGGACTGGACTTCATCCAGTTCAAGCACCGGCGCAACACAGGCATCCTTTCCTTCGAACACCGATGTCCACTCTTCCCTGGTTCTTGACCTGAACACTTTGGCGAAAAGGGCCTTCATCTCCTGCCATTTGTCCCGGTCATACTGTCCCGGCAGGGATGTGGATTCCAGCCCAAGGCCTTCGATCAACTGAGCGTAAAACCTGCTTTCGATTGCGCCCACGGCCATGAATTTCCCGTCCGCTGTTTCATAGGTTTGGTAAAAGTGCGCTCCGCTGTCCAGCATGTTGGTGCCGATGTCAAGCGTCATGAGACCATGGGCAAAGAGACCGTAAAAGAATGTCGAAAGCAGCGATGCGCCGTCCACCATGGCGCTGTCCACTACCTGCCCTTTCCCGGAGCGGCTCCTCTCCATAAGAGCGAGAAGAATTCCCATAGCGCAAAGCATGCCTCCTCCGGCGAAGTCTCCGAGGATGTTGCAGGGAGGAAGGGGGAATTCTCCTTTTCTCCTGAACAAGGATAGTGCCCCTGACAGGGCGATGTAGTTGATGTCATGGCCCGCCATGGCCGCGTATGTCCCTATTTGGCCCCACCCGGTCAGCCGTGCATAGACCAGGCGTGGGTTGAGAGTCAGAGCTTGCTCGGGGCCCAATCCCAGATTCTCCATGACTCCAGGCCGGTAGGGCTCGATCAGCACGTCAGAGACTTTAATTAGTCTCCGGACCGCGCCGACACCCTCATCTGTCTTAAGGTTGATCCTCATAGACCTTTTCCCCCGGTCCAGAGGGTTCTTGGACATCAGGTTCGGAATCTCCGGACCCCCACGGGACAGGCGATCAACCACAATCACTTCAGCGCCGAAATCAGCAAGAAGCATACCGCAGAAAGGCGAAGGCGCGAGGCCCGCCATTTCCAAAACACTTATCCCTTCCAGAGGTCTCATTCCTCGTCCCTCCTTGTCAATTATACACCCCAATGCAGTACTCAGCAGCAACAAAACGCCGCTCCGAAGCCGGCCCATGAGCAGATCGCACCTGCCGGCGCAAGGCGCAGGGCACACGGCACAGGGCGAAAAACCGCTTTATTTTTCCCCTCTTACCCTGAGACTTGCACCTAGTAACTTTTGCGGACCTTACTATGGGTCGGTTTATATGAATGAAGCGGAGTTGCGTCGGCACTAGAGATATGCGGGCTTTTCCCTTGACAGGATGATCATCTCCTCCCTATACTTTTTTCCAGTAGCCCTCAAAATTCAGATGGGCTGGATCAGGGGCGGTTGTAGACCCTCGATTACATGACTTCCATGGACTCCATCGCCATCTCCCCTGGCCGGAACAAGCCGAAGAAATTATCCTCCCATGCTGCAGGCTACCTTCTCCATAAGCCGGGCCTGCTTCTCCTCGGCGCTGTCTTCGTAGTTGCGGTCTGGAGCAATCAGACTCCCATCGTCCTTTTGATGGGTCTTTTTCTATCCTGCGCTTTCGCGGCCAGGGCGTGGGCACGATTGTGTCTAACCGGGGTTACATGTAACCGGACATTGAGCGAATGCCGCGTTTTTCCTGATGAAAAGGTGAACCTGACCCTTCACCTCGCCAATCGCAAACTGCTCCCTCTTCCATGGATCCAGGTGGAGGACCAGGTCCCGGCCGGCCTCACGAACAATGAGCCGGCAGCGGGCGCCCGATCGGCTCCTGTCCGGCGCTCGACGGCTCTTCTCTGGTATCGCTCCGTGCGGTGGACCTACACCCTTGAATGCGGCAAACGGGGCTACTTTCCCTTCGGCCCCCTTGTGATGACTTCAGGAGACATTTTCGGTCTCTATTCACGCTCTCTTGCTTTGACCACAGGCGATTCAATCCTCGTGTACCCCAGGATTTTTCCCTTGTCGCGCATTTCCATTCCTTCCGTCCACCCCTTGGGAAACTCGAGGAGCGAAACGTGCGTTTTTCAGGATCCGACCCGGGCGATCGGGGTCCGGGAGTACAGGCCGGGAGACAGTCTCAGGCATGTGCACTGGAAGGCCAGCGCCCGAACCCAGGGGCTCCAGGTAAAGGTGTTCGAACCCACCACCACGTTCAAGGTCGCCCTTCTCCTCGGCGTTGACTCCTTCCACCGCGAAAACGTCTTCAGGGAAGATGACTTCGAACTCGGGATCAGCACGGTTGCCTCCATTGCCCACGATGTTATCGAGCATAGAGGCCCCGTGGGTCTTTTCGTCAACACCCGCCTCGTTGACTCGGGGCAGGGCGTCAGCATTCCTCCGAGCGGAAACCGCGGACAGTTGACCCAAATCCTCGAGACACTCGCCAAGACCACGTACTCATGGAACGTGCCCTTCGGGACATTTCTGGATTCAGAGCGCAAGAGTCTCCCGGCCGGAACGACTCTTCTATTCGTTATGGGAGCGCCCACCGACGATCTCCCCCCGCTCCTCCTGTCTTTGAAGGAATCCGGCTACAGGCTGCTTGTTGTTTTCATCGGAGAACAGGGAAAGATCCCGGCCATTGACGGAATCCCCTGGCTCAATGTGCGAAGTCCCATGGACTTCTCGTGCGCCTGACCGAGGCCGCCTTATGGAGATGAAAAAGCAGCACAGCCCTTTGACTTTCATCACCGCCGGAATGCAGGCGTGCTGGCTATACACCGCCCTGCTCATCATGGCCGTGAAAACCGGAGCAGGTGAACGGCTTTCGCCAACCCTGCTCCTTTCCATTTATCCGATCTCGTGGGCTTTGAACGGCGTTCTTCGGCGCCGGCCATGGCCCTGGATCGGCAGAGCGGCCGCGAGCGTTGCCTGCTGGCTCTTTTTCACGCTGGCACTCGACTGGTGGCTCCTTTCCTCAACCACAAACCTGTTGGATATCTCATGGCTTGCGGCCTTTGCATCAGGGGTGATTCACCTGCCTTCCTTTCCCAACCAGGAGCAGCTCATACTTGTTTCCTGTGGGCTGCTCTGGTGGCTCGGCAAACGCCTTGCGGCGCTCCCCAGGGGATTCTCCACCTTGATCACCGAATTCCAGTTCGGCCTCGCGATCCTCCTCATCCTCTTTTTTCTTGCGTCCCAATGGCAGATGAGTCTGCCCGGACTGGTCCTCGTGTGCCTGGCTTTCTTCGTCTTCTCGTTTGTTGGCATCTCCCTTGCCCATGCAGATGAAGGGAAAGGATGGCTTTATGGAACTGAAAGAAGTCATTGGCTTACCATACTTTTCTTTGCTATTTTCCTCGTTTTCGGCTTGGGGCTGCTCGTGAGTGCGGTGATTAGACCCGAGCTTTTGAAGACTCTCTTTTCCCTCGCCAAGCTCTTTTGGGGCTTTGTCGCAGATTTGATTGCCATGATTATCGCCTTTTTGGCGAGCCTAATGCCCAAATCCGACCCTGTCCCCCTCCCGCCTCCTGGAGGCGCACCGGTGGTTGTCCCGCCTGAGCCTCCAGCGTGGGTCGAGCTTCTGAGGCTTCCCGAATGGGTGAGAAGAGCGGGGCAGATCGCAGTGTCCTCCATATGGATCATCCTTATCCTGGCCGCCTTGTGGAGCCTTTCTTCCCAGATTATTCATTGGCTTCGCCACAAGCTCGATCACAGTGAGGGGGCAACCTATGAGCCTCTCCGGGGGGCCTTCCGGGAAGATCTGCTCCATCTTCTTCGAATGATGCTTAAGGGTCTTACCCGGATCTTCGCCTTTTTCCGCCCGAGGCGACGAAGGAGTGATTCCCTCTCGAGAGAAGCAGCTTCGGTGAGACAAATCTACCGCCGCCTTACCGACTGGGCCGCTTCTGCAGGCTGTCCCCGTCACGCGGCCCAAACCCCGGCAGAGTATCTCCCTGCTCTGGCCGGGTGGCTGCCCGAAGGCAGGCTGGAGTTTTCCCTCATCACCGAGCAATACATGTTTGTCCGCTATAGCCCCCACTTGCCCGCAAGTGACACCGTGGAGAGCGTGGTAAAGGCGTGGGATCGGTTGAAAGGCATGAAGAGAGAGGTTCGGAAGAGACAAATAAAGAACGCGCATCCCATCGGAAACACCAAATGAGGTTGTGGTTCTTGCGTTTTGATCATTTGTCGTTTGGTGCTTCTAATTTGATTTCCGGAGTTCGATATTCGTATTTTGGAGGTTTGAAAGCTTCGCAAAAAGTCCTGTTTTCATGTCATTTCGAGCGAAGCGAGAAATACTGAAGTGCTAACAGTTTGAGCTGAAAGGATTTCTCCCTGTGGTCGAAATGACAGATTCGCACTTTGGGACATTTTACGAACTCATCAAGCTTATTAACGGTCCCATAATTGAATTGACACTCCAAGCGTTCGCTGGAAGACGACCCATCGGGAGGTCTCTTCAGAGCCTCCACCGGAAATGGGCTCATCAGCCTTAACCGCCCCCGAGGCACTGAAGTCTTTTTCGGGGTAGGCGCACATGTCCAGGCTTGCCGGAGCCGGCTTCCTTTGGGGCTGCCACCATGACCCACTGACTTTTCGGCACCGGTTGATACCTCGGTAAAAGTGGTTGCGGCTCTGAAGAGACCTCCCGATGGGTCAGGGGAAGATTTTACGGTTCGTGTCAATTCAATTTTGGGACTATTCATAAGACATGGCGGTAATATCCAACGAGGTTATTTCAAATGAACAAAGCGGCTGCAGCGACTAGGGAGGAAGCGGCAAGACTGAAGGCAACGGCCGACAGATTTCGGTCAAATGTGAGCAAGGTGCTCGTAGGAAAAGAAAAGGCGATCGACCAGATTTTCATCGCCCTTCTTTGCGAAGGCCACGTGCTCATCGAGGATGTGCCCGGCGTAGGCAAGACCCTTCTTGCAAAAACCGCGGCCCGATCCATGAATTGCACCTTCAGGAGAATCCAGTGCACACCCGATCTCCTGCCCTCTGATATCATGGGCGTCCAGTTCTTCAACCAGAAGACCAGCGAGTTCGAGTTTCGGCCCGGGCCGATTCTGTCCAACATCGTTTTGGTGGATGAAATCAATCGTGCAATGCCGAGAACCCAGTCGGCGCTGCTCGAGAGCATGCAGGAGCGGCAGGTCACCGTCGACCTGAAGAGCATGTCTCTACCCCGGCCCTTCATGCTGATCGCCACCCAGAATCCCATCGAACTCGAGGGGACCTTTCCCCTGCCCGAGGCACAGTTGGACCGGTTCCTGCTCAAGGTCAAACTCGGCTATCCCTCACCGGGAGAGGAAAGCACGGTGTTGGACCGGTTCCAGGACTCCAATCCCCTGGGTGACCTCACGAGCATCGTCGAATCATCGGAGCTCGTGGATCTCCAGAAAACAACACGCAGGGTGTTTGTGGAGGATTCCGTAAGGGACTACATCGTCCGCGTGAACGCAGCGACCAGGGAGAACCGGGACATCAAGCTCGGAACAAGCACGCGGGCCGCTCTGGGCCTCCAGGCCGCTTCCCAGGCCATGGCCGGCATCCAGGGAAGAGAGTACGTGATCCCGGATGACGTGAAGGGTCTTGCTCCATTCGTCCTTTCCCACCGAGTGATCGTGAAGACAGAGGCCAGGTTGCGGGGCCGGTCCGAGGAGAGCATCATCGAAGAAATCCTGGCCACCCTCCCTGTTCCGGCGGAATAAGGACGGCGGTATGGAATGCACTCTGCAGCGCAAGGACAAATTCGGCCGCATTTTCGAGGTCGAAGAATGCAGCCTCGACAGTTTCCCTTCCGTGATGGACATGTACAGGGATTTTCTGCCCAGGCCTGCCTCCCAGGGACTGCCCCCTCCGGAGCCCGGGACCTGCCGCCAATGGGTAACCTCGCTGCTGCAAATAGCCGTCAACATCCTGGCCTGGCAGGACGGCAAAGTCATCGGCCATGCAGCCCTGATTATGGATCCGGGCAGGCAATCAGGCGAGTTCGTGATTTTTGTCCATCAGGATTACCGCAACCTCGGCATCGGCACCACACTCACCCGCCTGACATTGGAAAAAGCCAAAGGGCTCCACTGCAAGACCGTGTGGCTCACAGTGTCGGTAACGAACTTCATAGCCATAAGACTCTACCAGAGGGTGGGCTTCGCAAATTGCGACATGGACGACTGCGAAAGAATCATGATGATTAATCTGTAAACCGGATTGGGGTCACAAACCGGGCCTGCTTTCCTTTCAACTTTCCTCCTATGAGCTGAATTGAGCGTGCATTTCGGCCATGAATTCCTCTGCCGCTTCGAGGTTCTTGACTGTCCCCAGTTTTATGCCCAGCCTGCGAGTGATCGGCTCGATCAGTTTTCTAGTTTCCCCTTTGCTGACCAGCACCCGCTCGGGCAAGGTTTCCCTTTTCCCCATGAAATTCAAAAGCTCGCTCTGGAGTTGCTGAAAAAATCGCTCGGGATGCTCCAGGTGTGTGTGGAGGATCAGCCCCGTCACGTGATCCGCGATGACCAATGCGCGAGGGAAAAATGGTCTGTCCCCCTCTTGAACAGGAGCGGGAAAATAAAAATAGTCGATCTCCCACGTTCCATTTGTTTTCTTCGCACTTTTCTTCATCCTTTCGAGGCGCAGCTCATCGATTTGCGATTGCGGCAGAGGCCTTTTCTTCGGAGATGGAGGAACCACCCACGCATCCTTCCACTCCACGTGCCCGTCCGTTGTCACCGGCACTCTCACCAATACTTGATCCTGTCCCGGAGGTTTTAACAGATTACTGTTTCTTTTGAAACGACAGGCTACATCCAGGGCCTGCCGTATCACTATGGTGAGAAATTGAGCTTCCTCCCTTGTCAGGTACCAGGGAACATATCCGGGAAGATAACTCCTGAATTGAGGCCACGCGTTGCGTCCTCTGAATTTCAAACCGATCTTCTTTATTGTTTTCAGATCCTCTTTATCGAGTGAGCCGCGATCTTCAAAGGATGCCATAAGGCAATTCTGAGAAATTGCGAGATGCGGGGCAAACATCTCGACCTCGCTGGATCGCATCCTCATGTAGCTTTCCAGTCCGCCTGAGCCCAGGTAGACGCCCAAGGCAAAGAATTCCCCCAAGTTACCCATAATACAGCAATATCCGAGCTCCCCGTTTCGAGGATTCTGGACTCCAAACAAATCGGAGTCCAACATCCAAGTCCATGGACTCATATCCTTAAATTCGCACGCCGCCTCATACAGCTCTTTCCACTCCTCCATGGAAGGCTCCGGTCTTTTCGATTTCACATCGCTTTCCTTTCAGCTATCCACGACACAGAAATTCTTTCTTAGCCCTGATAGGAAATTCTTCTGAGGGTGATCTTGTTGGCCATGTTCTCCACGGCCATGGTCAGGGAATCTGAGAGAGCCGATTTGGATCCATAATCCGCTGGAACCAGGTTGGATACCCGTCCGTCCTCGATGAAGCCCCACGCCTTGCCCCATTTCTCGCGGTTTTCCTGATCGTAGACGCCAATCGCTACGCCTCCGTTCTTTCTTACAAGCGAGAAGCATGGGATATCGGTATACCCATCACCAACGAAAATCATCTGATCCAGAGGAATGCGCAGTTCCTGCGGCGGGATTTTCCGGTTTACCTCAAACGGCTTACCCTGGAATTTCGGCCCGAAAATGCCTTTTGAAACATGGAAGATGTAGCGGGTCTTATCCGTGAAAGAGACTATGTTGCAGGGGAACTCGATGCTTCCCTTGCTTGAATAATGGAACTCGCTCGCCCAAATGTTTTCGAAGTGCTTGGCGATTGACGTTCCCCGCAAAAGGGTGCCCACGGCGCTGCTGATTAGATAGTATTCAACCGATACATGCGGGTTTACTGATTCGGCGTTCTTCTTGAGACGCGAGAAGATACGGGTTACACCGTTGTAGAACTTTAATTTCCCACCATACTGATGAAGCTTCTCCTTTGTTATCAGTCTCTGAGGATTCCCGCAATTCGAAACCTCGATCATCTCATAAAGGTAAGCGGGCACCGGGTCCCAGCCAGCCTCGATCTTGCTTTGCACCCTCTTGCCCCAGAACTCCTTGACGTCTATTCCCAGGCTCTCGAGGAAGCTCGACGTGGTGTCCGGCGCCAGCGTGTCATCGAAATCGAAAACGACCGCAATCGTATCCTGCACGGCTAGGATTCCTTATTCCCTTAATGAACTTGTTCTCTTCGACTCTATCCTTCGTCCATTGAGTGAACAAAGCGATTTGCTCGCCTTTCTTCTTTGGAGGCGGAATAGGGACAAAGTAGGCGCTACTCCTCCGGTCCTCAACGATCTCATTCGTGATGCCTTCGTCAGTGAACCGGAAATGTCTTTGCGGTTTCTCGAAAGGAGAGTTGATGACCGGGTTTTCAATTACGACCTGCTTCATGAACGATTTCCCTTTTGTCTGAGGTCGTTCATCGATTTCGTTTTACCCTGCGCTCAGTAGGGCGCTTGCTTTATTGAGCAACCCGAAAGCTTTGCCGTTGAGGTGGAGTGAACCAAAATTAGAAAAAATAGAGGTAAATGTCAACGAATAGTATCGGACCCAGAGTAATAATCGTTCGACATTGGGGGCGGGAACTGAGTCGTGACAGGGGGAAATGCAGTCGGCACATTCCGGTTGTTCAGCGTTTTGGGCTCTGTGTTCCTCCTGAACTCTGAACACTGAACCACTGAACACTCCAATGTGGTCTCATTTGGATGAGAAGTACTCCACAATGGCCTGGATTAAGGACGGGATGGTGTACTCCCCGGCCACCAGTGTGACATTCAGACCCAGTTTTTCGGCACGGTCGGCGGTTATGGGACCTATGCAGGCAACCGCCACCCTCTCCATCCACTCCAGCACGGGCTCACCCTGGAACATGTCCAGGAAGTTGTTCACAGTGGAAGAACTCGTGAAGGTGACCATGTGGATGTCGCCATGCTGCAGCATCTCTTTTATGCCCTCTTTGTCTCCCTCCGGCTTGATCGTGCGATAGGCCTCAACAACGTCTACCGCGGCACCCAGCTTTTCAATATCCTGAGGCAGGACCTCTCTTGCTTCTTTTGCCCTGGGAAGCAAAATCTTCCTGCCCCGAATATCTTCCTTCCGGAAAGCCTCGACTACGGCCTCGGCACGGTATTCAGCGGGGACCAGATCCGTCCGTATGCCTTTGGCGGCAACTGCTTCCGCTGTCTTGGGGCCGATCGCTGCGATCTTGACCCCCTTGAGGTCGCGCACATCCCCGCCCAGGGTCTCCAAACGATCGAAGAAGTGCTTAACACCATTTACGCTCGTGAAAATCATCCAGTCGTAGCTCTCCACATCTCCAATGGCTCTGTCCAGTGCTTCCCAACTCGCAGGCGGAACTACCTCGATAGTGGGAAACTCCACGCATTCTGCGCCAAGCTCCATCAGGGAGGCCAGAAAATCGCTCGCCTGTTCTCTTGCGCGGGTGACGATGATTCTCCTGCCGAACAAAGGCTTTTCCTCGAACCAGTTGAGCTCGGTCCTGAGGCGCACTACATCTCCAACCACTATGATCGCAGGAGGTCTGATCTTCTTCTGCTTCGCGATCCCCGCGATATCTTGGAGAAACCCTGTTACGGTTCTCTGTTCAGGCACTGTGCCCCTGCGTATGACAGCCACAGGGGTCTGCGGCGATCGACCGTGTTCCATGAGGCTGGAGGCGATCTTTGCCAGATTTCCCACGCCCATGAGAAAGACCAGAGTCCCGGCGCCTGTGGCGAGTTTGTCCCATGCTATATCAGATGTTTCCTTTGTGGGGTCCTCATGCCCAGTGATAAAAGCCACGGTCGAAGTGTAGTCCCTGTGGGTCAGAGGAATACCGGCGTAGGCCGGTACGGCTATCGCCGATGTGACGCCCGGGACGATCTCGAACGGTATACCCGCCTTTGCCAGGTCCTGCGCCTCTTCTCCCCCTCTGCCGAACACGAAAGGGTCGCCTCCTTTGAGCCTCACGACATTCAAGCCCTGTTGAGCCTTGCCGACGATGAGCTCATTGATCTCAGCCTGGCTCATCGTGTGCTTGCCGCCTTCTTTTCCCACGTATATGAGCTCGGCGTCCTTCCGGGAATAATTCAGGAAGACGGGGTTGGCGAGATAGTCGTAGACTAGGACGTCACCCTTTTCGATACACTGTTTGGCCTTGAGCGTGAGAAGCCCCGGGTCGCCGGGACCCGCTCCAACAAGGTAAACCTTTCCCTTTTGCTTCAGGTCCATAGCACAATCCTAATGCTTGATTTACCTCTCGCGACAGAAGAAATTCGAAATCCGAAACAAACACCGAAACCCCAAATTCAAAAGAAAGCCGGCTCGCCTGCCCGAACGGATTCCGAATCTTACCTGCCGTAGATTTTTTCAAGGATCCTGTCCGCCCCTTTCTTCAAGAGGGCGCCGGCCAGGTCCCACCCAAGTTCTTCCGGCCTCTCCTCAGGGCCGCGACTCTTCTCCCGCAAGACAACGCTTCCGTCCAGTTCCGCCACCATGCCTTCCATGTGAAGTTCGCCGAGCTTTACCTGCGCGTACCCGGCCACAGGAACCTGGCAACCACCGCCCAGCCTTGCGAGAAAAGCCCTTTCCGCCCTCGCAGCCGACTCTGTCTCCTCATGGTTGAGAAAAGTCAGGAGATCTCTCAGCCTTTGATCATTCCTTCTCAGTTCCACACCCAGAATTCCCTGTCCGACGGCCGGAAGAAAAACTTCAGGAGAAAGGAGCGCGGTGATTCTTTCGGACAGGCCGAGACGCTTGAGTCCCGCGGCCGCAAGGATGATCGCCTGCACCTCCCCGGAATCCATTTTCCTGAGGCGTGTATCTACGTTGCCCCGCATGGGGACAACATGGAGGTCTGGACGCATATGCAGCAGTTGTGCCGACCGCCTCAGGCTGCTTGTTCCAACCGTCGAACCCTCAGGTAAATCGTCGATGGACTTGTATTCGGCGGCCACAAAGGCATCCCTCGGATCCTCCCGCATGGGAAATACGGCCAGGCCGAGCCCCTCCGGAATTTCCGCGGGAAGGTCCTTCATGCTGTGGACAGCCAGATCCACGGCCCCCTTCAGCAGGGCTTCCTCGATCTCCTTCACGAAAAGGCCCTTGCCCCCGATCTCGCTCAAAGGAGAATCCAGGATCTTGTCCCCCTTGGTCTTGATCCTGACAAGCTCCAGCCTGACGCCGGAATGCTCGGTTTCGATTTGCGCCTTCACCCACTCGCTTTGTGCCAAGGCCAGTTTGCTTGATCTGGTGCCTATGCCTATGTTCATGAAAAAATTCCTGAAGAAATCAAAACGAAAACACCAAAATTGACGGTGACGAACTCGCACGCTTCAATGATTGGTACAGCGGTCGCCCTAGCCGGGGAAATGATTGAATCGGTTTAGCGACTCTCTTAACGAGACAACGATCTTAACGATACTAACGGACTTAACGATACTAACGATCTCAACGATCTCTCCTGCTCAAGATAAATTTCGCCAAATCCAAGTCGTTGGGCGTCGTGATCTTGATGTTTTCTTCCAGTCCATCCGTCACGGTGACAGGAATGCCCATTCTCTCGAGGAGCGACGCGTCGTCCGTCAATTCCTCCCAGTTCTCCTCCACGGCCCGGCGATGAGCGGCAAGAATGTCATGGTAACGAAATGCCTGCGGAGTCTGCACAACGCGGAACCGTCTTCTCTCCGGGGTTCTCAGCACCAGGCAATCCGGCCCGACCTCTTTAAGGGTCTCTTTCACCGGCAGAGCGGGAACCACCGCCCGATTCCGGCCCGCCGCCTCGATGATGCGGGCGATAAATTCCGGTCCCACGAAGGGGCGTACGCCGTCATGAATGAGCACAAGCTCGCAGAGTCCTTCCGCAGCTTCCAACCCGAATCTCACGGAGTCCTGGCGTCTTTCACCCCCAGGAACCACCCGCGTTACCTTGCTCAAACGGTATTGATCGACGATGCTCTCCCTGCAGTAGGAGATTCTGTCCTGGGGGACCACGAGCACGACGCTTTCGACCAGGGGGCATTGCTCGAAGCGCTCCAGGGTCGCGGCGAGGAGCGGTTTCCCTTCCAGCTCCAGGAATTGCTTTGCCACTCCTGTGCCCATCCGCACCCCTTCGCCGGCGGCGGGTATGATGGCAGCCGTCTTCATGCCCTCGGCTCCCTTGGGTGAAACAAAAAGCAGGCTCCGGGTTCGAGCCTGCATCGGAAGCCTCCTCTCATCTCCTTACGCTTTTGCGACTCTCTTGGTTTGCTTCTTAAGACGGTTGATCCGGCGGCGCAGAACCTTCGCCTTCTTCTTGTCGGCGGATGAGATCGCCTGCTTTTTCTCCTCCTTGAGCCGACCGATCTTCTGCTTGACCTCTTTCACGTTCACTTCTTTTTTGACCGCCGGCCGCTTCGCCTTTCTTGCGGGCTCCTCTTCCTTGATGCCGAGAGCATCCTTGATGGCTTTGAGGAGTTCTTCCTTTTTCATGGCATGAACACCGGTCAAGCCCTCGATGTTCTTTTCCAAGGCGTATTCTCTGAGTTCGGTGGCGGTCATCTTGTCGAGCTGCTTTCTCTGTGTTTCTTCCTGCTTGTGTTCCGTTTCATCCTTTTTCGCTTCTTCTTCCATAGCTCCTGCTCCTCGTAGTTCCCTTCGATGTTCTGTCTAAGTCGTTAATCTCCCCTTTGTTTATCGAAGAAAGGCTTGAAAAGATCCAATGGAATGGGGAATAGAGTCGTCGAATTTCCAGCCGTGGATATTTCTTTCAGTGTCTGGAGATATCGCAACTGGAGAGCCTGAGGGTGTTTTTGGATGATCTCGGCCGCTTCAGCCAGGCGGGCGGCTGCCTGAAATTCCCCTTCCGCGTTGATCACCTTTGCCCGTCTTTCCCTTTCCGCCTCGGCCTGCCGGGCCATTGCTCTTTGCATTTCCTGGGGCAGGTCGATGTGTTTCACTTCCACGGTGGTCACCTTGATTCCCCACGGATCCGTGTGCTTATCGAGGATCTCCTGGAGCTGGGCGTTGATCTTTTCTCTTTCTGCCAGAAGCTCATCCAGTTCCACCTGGCCACAAACGCTCCTCAGCGTGGTCTGGGCGAGCTGGGACGTGGCAAACAGGAAGTTCTCCACCACGATCGTCGCGTTCGTGGGATCCATGACCCTGAAATAGATGACGGCATTCACTTTCACGGACACATTGTCCCGGGTGATGACATCCTGTGGAGGAACATCCATGGTTACCAGCCGAAGGCTCACTTTGACCATCTTATCGATAATCGGGATCAGGATGATCAATCCGGGGCCCTTGGTCTTGATGACGCGTCCCAATCTGAAGATCACCCCTCTTTCGTATTCCCGCAAGACCTTGATGGCGGAGGCCAGGAAAAAAACAATCAACACCAGCGCAAGAATATAAAACGGACTGCCCATACTCTCTCCCCCTTTCTTGGTTAAAGGAAAAACGCGTGTAAGGCCTTTGACGGCGTTCGACGGACTTGTATTGTCTCATCCGGAGGGCGCGGCGGCCCGCCCTGCTGTTCATCGGCTCGCAATGATCAATGTTCAATCACTAATGGCCAGTGCTCAGGGGACGGTATTCTTGGGCAGCCTCTTCACCGTCAGAATGAGCCCATCCACATGCTCCACCTGGATTTTCTCGCCAGGCTCCAGCTTTTCTCCGGATACGGCGCGCCAGTATTCGCCGTGGACGAACACAAGGCCCTCGGGATCAATGGCCTGCTTCACCAAGCCTTTCTTGCCGATGAGGCCTTCGACCCCGGTTTTGGGTTTTGCTCGATATGCACGAAAGGCCAGCGTGGATACGACAACAAAAAACGCCCCAACGAGCACAATGGTCGGCGCCATAAGCCTGAGAGACACACCCACGTCTTCAAATAGCATGACCGAACCCAAGACCAGCGAAATGAGCCCTCCCAAGGAGAGCAAACCGAAACTCGATACCATGATCTCGGCAATGAAAAGAACGATTGCCAGCGCGATCAGGAGGAGTCCTGCATAGTTCACCGGCAAGGTCTGAAAGGAATAAAAGGCCAGTATAAGGGAGATGGCCCCGATAACCCCCGGGAAAATGGCGCCCGGGTGCGACAGCTCGAAGTAAAGCCCCGCAAGACCGATCATCATGAGAATATATGCTATGTTGGGATCACTGATTGTTTTGAGAATCCTGTCCCTGACTCCCGGTGTAAAGTATTTTCTCTCGATGTCCTTTGTCCTCAGGGTCACTTTGCCCTGCTTGAGTGCGACTTCTCTGCCGTCGAGCTGCTTAAGGAGGTCGTCGATATCCGCTGCGATCAGGTCCACCACGTTTCTCTCCACCGCTTCCTCCGCGGTGATGGAGACGCTCTCTCGGATCGCCCTTTCCACCCAGTCCGCATTTCTTCCCGTTTCCTGGGCAATGCTCCGGCCGTAGGAAGCCATGTCATGGACAACCTTCTCGGACATGGTCTTGTCTATGTCCCGCCCCCCCGCGCTAACGGGGTGGGCCGCCCCGATGTTCGTCCCTTGCGCCATGGCTGCGACGTGGGCGGACACAGTGACCATGACCCCGGCGGAGGCTGCGCCGGCACCTCTCGGAGCCACATAAACCACCACCGGAACGGGAGAATTCATGATGGCCTTGACCATGCTCCTCATGGAACTCGCCAGCCCGCCGGGCGTATCCAGCCGAACGATCACCACTTCTGCTTCCTGTTTCCTGGCTTCCTCAAGACCCCGTTCGAGAAAGGTCGCCGTGGCCGGATTGATGGCCCCTTCCAAGTCCATGATCAGCAGGTGCCTTTGTGCAGGCCACACTGA
>Ga0068714_10002568_pt1 | contig 23107 bp, 24 predicted proteins | sample MTBNYHSulfiMetaG_FD_62988 | JGI IMG/M metagenome (GOLD analysis project Ga0068714, IMG submission 62988) | Enrichment culture microbial communities from rom New York Harbor, USA that are MTBE-degrading - MTBE-NYH (New York Harbor Sulfidogenic)... | ecosystem: Environmental > Aquatic > Marine >... | reverse complement strand
ACGATCGCCACATTCTCCAGGTCGTGGCGGTGGATCACATCGTTCAGGCGGCCCACGTCGCTTTCATCTACGCTAAGGACATCCAGGCGCTGGAGGACCTTTTCACGTCTCACGCAAGGCAAGTCTCGCAAGCCGGAACACAGGCGTCTCCGGGGAGCGAACCCTGCCTTTACCTGGTCTATGCCAAGGATCCCAAGGAAGTGGATCCGGAGAGGATGGAAAGCCTTTCCTGCAAGGGATGCAGAACGGTTTTGCTGCAGCCTCCGGAACTGAAAGCGGAGCCCGAGAACAAACCGTCCGCTTTGCCTCCCCTGACGGAAATGGAAGCCTTCAATCCCAAGGAGCGCAGCCTGGCTTCCCTGGTGCGCGAACTGCAGGAATCCGAGGGCACGCCTTCCACCCCGGCTCCTGTGACCGTGGTCGCGCCCTTTTTCTTCTTGAAACGAGACGGGATTCGGATCGAAGATCTGCCTTTGCCCGAAAAAAGCAGGCTTTTCGCCAACAATTTCACCGTGCAGGGCGTCAAAATCAAGACCTGCAAGAACGCCCTGAACCGGGTGTACTGTCACCTTGCCCTGCTGGAGCGTGAGATCCTGGAATCCTGTCCGTTTCTGAAGAAAGTGGACGGCGTCTACTGCGTGGACCTTTCCTTCATCCCCGAAAAATACCGCCTCGACGTGAAGCATGCAGAGGAAATCCTGGTCCGGTGCCTGAAGAGATGGTTGCGGGTCCTGGAGGAAGGGGAATAGATCGGCGATGGGTTTCGCTCCGCTCAACCCATCCCATGTGGCCGCTTCATCGCGCGGCGTCGAAGGGTGACCTCTTGAGCACGAGGCATCCCCATCCGGTGTGGGTGTCCCTTTCCGCGGGAATCAATCCCAGGTCGGCGAAGAAATTTTCCATCGCCTCCATCTGGTGGACGCTGAATCCCGAAACGACCGCTCTCCCCTGTTCGTGAAGATGGCCGGGGATGTTCATCCCTGTTCTCAGGAGGACGGAGGCGACGAGGTTGGCGAAAATGAGATCGTAGGTTCCGCGCACCCTTTCCCAAGATCCCTCCAAAATCTCCACTCTCCCGGACATGATGTTGAGCGCTACGTTTTTCCTCGCGGTTTCCGCCGCCTCATGATCGATCTCGACTCCCGTGGCCCGAAGGGCTCCCAGCTTCAGGGCCGCCATGGCGAGGAGACCTGTCCCGCAACCGAAATCCAGCACAACCTGATCCTCCATCACCCTCTCCTGAACCAGACGGACCAAGGCCTTCAGGCAAAGCAGCGTGCTCGGGTGTCTTCCCGTACCGAAAGCGCGCTCCTCGTCAAGAACAAGGGTTTGAGGATCTTCCGGCCTGGAGAGGCCGGGATCGTAGGGCTGGATGGTCAGGCCGGGGACGGGCCGGTAAGCGCTTCGCTCTTTGAACGGCGGAGGTTCGGCGTAGGCAAGGTTCCTGACCCGGAAGTCAAACCTCTCCTTCGAGGGAAGCGTTCGTTCCAGTTTTGCGGCTGTCCTGGAGATCGTCAGCAATCGCTCGTCGAGGAGACCGGGATCGGAGCAAAGGACGATCCTGGGCTTTCCTCCCACCGGTTGCTCGAGGATCGGCCCGAACGGCTCGAGCATCGTGAGGAGGGCGGACAGCGCCCCGACCGGCCCTGAAATGGCAATCTCCACTTTCACCCTGACTTTTTCATTCCTTCTCGAGGGAATCTGATCTCCGGAGATACCATTTTCTTCTTGAAGAAGGAAAGAAAAGTACACTATAAGAGGCAACGATTCTCTCAAAAAAGGTATCCATCATGAAAATTGCAGTAAGCGGCAAAGGCGGGGTGGGAAAGACCACATTTGCTTCGTTCCTCATCAAGACCCTTTCCGATGAAGGCAAGAAGGTGTTGGCCATCGACGCGGACCCGGATGCCAACCTGGCTCAGGCCCTCGGGATCGGAAAAGACGCCGAGATCGTGCCCATCGCCGACATGAAAGAACTCATCGAGGAGCGCACGGAAACCAAGGTGGGCAGCATGGGGTCTTTTTTCAAGCTCAACCCCAAAGTGGACGACCTCCCGGACCGGCTTTCCATCAAGATCGACGGCATCAAACTCATGGTGCTGGGCGGGGTGAAGAAGGGGGGTGCAGGCTGCATCTGCCCCGAGAGCACCTTGCTGAAAAACCTGGTCCGACACATCGTTCTGGCCCGGAACGAGGTGATCGTCCTGGACATGGAGGCCGGACTGGAGCATCTGGGAAGAGGAACGGCCATGGCCGTCGACCGGTTGGTGGTCGTTGTGGAACCCGGACGGCGCAGCATCGAAACCGCTCACCACATCCGGAACCTCGCAGAGGACATCGGCCTCAAGAAACTGAGCTTCGTGGGCAACAAGATCCGCTCGGATAAGGACAGGGATTTTCTCCTCAGGGAATTGTCCGACTTTCACTTTCTGGGTTTTATTCCCTTTGCAGAGGACATCATCGAGGCGGATCTGGAAGGGCGACCCCCGTTTGAAAAAGACCGGGACGGCCTGGCGGCGGTCAAGGAAATGATCAAGGAACTGTGATGAATTCATAGGTGAAAGGAGAACTGGGCGATGGCAAAGAGAATCATCAATTTCAACCCCGGACCTGCAGCACTTCCCCTCCCTGTCTTGGAGCAGATCAAGGATGAATTCCTGGACTACCGAAACACCGGCATGTCCATCATCGAGATCAGCCACCGTTCCAAACCCTTCGAGGAAGCCCTCAACCAGGCGGTGGAACGCACCAGGAGACTGCTCCATCTGGGAGACGATTTTCACGTCGTCTTCGTCCAGGGAGGCGCGAGCCTGCAGTTCTGCATGATCCCCATGAACCTCGCCCTGGAAGGGAAGCCCGTGGACTACCTCAACACCGGAACCTGGTCCAACAAGGCCATCAAGGAGGCCAAGACCCTGGGCAAGGATGTGCGGGTGATCGCCTCGTCGGAGGACAGGGGTTTTTCCTACATTCCGAAAGCGTTCCAGGTGGACCCGAACGCCTCTTATCTTCACTTCACCTCCAACAACACGATCAAAGGCACCCAGTGGGCCGAGTTCCCGAAAGCGGGTGAGGTGCCTCTGATTTGCGACATGTCTTCGGACATCATGAGCCGCCCTTTTGATGCGAAGCCCTTCGGTCTGATTTACGCGGGTGCGCAGAAAAACATCGGTCCGGCCGGCTCAGCCATGGTGATCCTCCGAAAGGACATGCTGGACAGGGTGCCCGCCTCCCTCCCCAGCATGCTCAAGTACACCACCTTCACCGGCGAGAACTCGCTCTACAACACGCCCGCCTGTTTCGTCATCTACACGGTCAGTCTCGTTTTGAAGTGGCTCGAGGAAACCGTGGGCGGCCTGGAGAAGATGGAGAAAATCAACCGGGAAAAGGCGGACATCCTCTACGGGTTCATCGACGGGTCGGACTTTTACCGGGGCACTGCGGAAAAAGACAGCCGTTCTCTGATGAACGTGACCTTCAGGCTCCCGAGCGAAGAGCTGGAGGCGAAGTTCGTGGCCGATGCGTCAAAAGCCGGCCTGGGAGGTCTGAAAGGGCACCGCTCGGTAGGCGGGTGCCGGGCTTCCATCTACAATGCCATCGGCATCGACGAGGTGAAAAACCTGGTCGACTTCATGGCCGACTTTCAGAAAAAGGCGAGTTGAGGTGAAGCGAACGCGCATCAGCAGGGTGCTTGCCTCCGAGGAGATCGGCTCGGTCTTCACCGTCATGGGCTGGGTCCGAACCAAGCGGGAATCCAAGGGGGGATTTTCCTTCATCGAAATGAACGACGGCTCCTGCATGGGAAGCCTTCAGGTCATCGCCGGCGAGGATCTGCCCAACTACAAGGACGACGTGGCCAAACTCCAGACGGGCTGCTCCGTGCGGGTGAAGGGCACGCTCGTGGCCTCACCGGCAAAAGGACAGAGGGTGGAACTCAGGGCCGATGAGATCGAAGTGCTTGGCTGGGCGGACCCCGAGGCCTACCCTTTGCAGAAAAAACGCCACTCCTTCGAGTTCCTTCGCACCATCGCCCACCTCCGGCCCAGGACCAACACCTTCGGTGCCGTGGCCAGGGTTCGAAACGCGGCGAGCTTTGCGATCCACTCCTTCTTCCAGGAGAAGGGCTTCGTTTACGTCCACACGCCGATCATCACCGGGAGCGACGCGGAAGGCGCGGGAGCCCTGTTCCGGGTCACCTCCCTGGACCTGGCGCAGGTTCCCACGGTCGGAGGGCACGTCGATTTTACCAGGGATTTCTTCGGAAGTCCGGCCAACCTGACGGTGAGCGGTCAGCTGGAGGCCGAGGGGTATGCCCTCGCCCTCGGCGACGTCTACACCTTCGGCCCGACCTTCCGTGCGGAAAATTCCAACACTCCGAGACACCTGGCGGAATTCTGGATGGTCGAGCCCGAAATGGCCTTCTGCGACCTCGACGGCAACGTGGAACTCGCCACCGACTTTCTCAAGTACGTCTTTTCCTATATCCTCGAGCACTGCGGCGAGGACATGGATTTCTTCAAGCGGTTCATCGACCCTTCCTGCATCGAAACCCTGGAAAGCCTCATTTCCCAGGATTTCGAGCGGCTCACCTACACCGAAGCCGTGGAGATTCTCTCCAAAGCGAAGGTGCCTTTCGAATTTCCCGTGGATTGGGGCAGTGACATCCAGGCGGAACACGAGAAGTACCTCTGCGAAAAGGTGTTTCAAGGGCCCGTGGTCCTCACCGATTACCCCCGGACCATCAAACCCTTTTACATGAAGGTGAACGAAGACCGAAGGACCGTCCGCGCCATGGATGTGCTCGTGCCCAAGATCGGAGAAATCATCGGGGGCAGCCAGAGAGAGGACGACTACGACACTCTTCTGGAGAGGATGAAGGAGCTGAATATCAATCTCGATTCCTATTGGTGGTACATCGATTTGAGGCGATTCGGGTCGGCCCCCCACTCGGGATTCGGACTGGGATTCGAGCGCCTCGTGCAGTTTATCACCGGCATGAGCAACATCCGGGATGTGATTCCCTTTCCCAGGACCCCGGGGAACGTCAGCTTCTAACACCCCTTCGTTCACCACAGAGCTACAGAGAGCACAGAGTTCTCTGTGTCCTCAGTGCCTCTGTGGTGAATAGCTACCTGTCCGCGACGGACAGGCCGACCAGGCAATGGCCCCTGAATCGGCCCTCACTTTCTCTCGTGATGTGCCTTATCCGGGTGGGCATGGTCCTGGTCGGGCAAAAGGCGTCCTTCGTGTAGTACGTCATTTTCATGGTGTCGCCCACTTTCAGCCGATCGAGGATCTGGGAGGACTGCTTCACCACGAAGAACATGGACGCCGGTTCCGTGCTCCAGATGCGGAACTGGTGCGGGTGCTCGATCCCGTCCACGGAGACTTCCACGCTTTCCAGTTGATCGTATCCCATCCGGGCTTCCCCCCTTTTCGATGAAGAAGGACTCGCTCCCATCCATTAGCAACAAACATGCCACAGGAGGCCCCACGCTTCGGGGAGAAAGGTCAGCATCTGCCCTCGCAGAGCCCGCCGTCGGTTTGACCGGCCGATCCTTGTGGAAAAGGCTTAAGTTTGTTGAATCCTTTCAAGGCATTCCGCGACCGACCGGTCGAGCGGAGGTTGACGCGACCATTTTGCCCTGCAACGTGAGGATTCGCCGTCGGAGTTGGGCTCCTCTTACCAGATTCCCCCTTCGGCCTCCCCGGAAGTCGAGAAATGTATACACTTCGCGAGGTTTTGTAGAGAAAAGGATCCACTCGCCTCACGGGCTGAAGCCTCGGAACGCACGGTTTTCTTTGCCCCTCGCCCTGCCTTTTGGGCCATCCAACGGCGACCCTGGACCAAGCTCTCTGACCGGTGCGGTTTCGCGAAGTGGACGCTTATATCTGATATGATATAAGTGCTTAATATTATTATTCTTTATTGACTTCCCCCGCGTAGTGCGCTATCTAGGATTATCAGTTGGAACCCCTGAAAGGAGGGAATGCTATGGACAAGATACTTCGCATCGATATGGGAGCGGAAGGCGGGCCCAAAGTGACCGGTGCGCCGGTCGGGGAATACGCCGGGTTAGGCGGTCGGGCCCTCACCTCCGCTCTCGTTTCCAAGGAAGTCCCGCCCCTGTGCCACCCGCTGGGCGTGGACAACAAGCTCGTCATCGCCCCGGGTCTCTTGAGCGGAACCGCGGCGGCCACGTCGGGCCGGCTCTCCGTGGGATGCAAGAGCCCCCTCACGGGAGGAATCAAGGAGGCGAACGCAGGAGGACAGCCTTCCCAGATGCTCGCCAGACTGGGATATGCCGCCATTGTCCTCGAAGGAAAACCCAAGGACGACACCCTGTATAAAGTGTTGATCAACAAGGACGGGGTGAAGATTTCGCCTGCAGACGATCTCAAGATGCTCGGCAACTACGACACGGTAGAAAAACTCAAAGGGGAATACGGCGACAAGATCGGCGTCATCTCCATCGGACCCGCCGGCGAGATGAAGATGGCCGCAGCCTCGATCGCATGCACGGACATGGAACTCCGGCCCACCCGGCATGCGGGGCGGGGCGGGGTGGGCGCCGTCATGGGCTCAAAGGGTGTCAAGGCCATTGTGCTTGACGATACGGGGACCAAGATGCGTTCCCCCAAGGATCCGGAAGCTTTCAAGGACGCGAACAGGCGCTGGGTGGACGGGCTTCGCAAGCACGCGGTCACGGGCCAGGGCCTCCCCGCCTACGGGACCAACGTGCTCACCAATGTGATCAACGAGGCCGGCGGCTATCCGACCCACAATTTCATGTGGGGCCGGTTCGAAGGGTGCTCCAAGATCAGCGGTGAGACCCAGGCCGAGCTGGAAAACCAGCGTGGCGGAGAGGGCTCCGCGACCCACGGGTGCCACCGCGGCTGCATCATCCGCTGCTCCGGGACCTTCTACGACAAGGACGGCCACTACCTGACGAAGCAGCCGGAGTACGAAACCGTCTGGGCCCACGGCGGCAACTGCGGGATCGACGATCTGGACAGCATCGCCCTTTTGGACCGCCTGGACGACGACTTCGGCCTGGACACCATCGAAATGGGAGCCACCATCGCGGTGGCCATGGAAGCCGGCCTGGCCAAGTTCGGTGACGCCGAGGCGGCCGTCAGCCTGCTCAAGGAAGTGGGCAAGGGAAGCCCTCTCGGCCGCATCCTGGGCAACGGCGCCGCCGTGACCGGCAAGGTCTTCGGCGTGGAACGGGTCCCTGTGGTCAAGGGCCAGTCCATGCCCGCCTATGATCCCCGGGCGGTTCAGGGCATCGGCGTCACCTACGCCACCAGCACCATGGGCGCGGACCACACGGCAGGGTATGCGGTGGCCACGAACATCCTGGGCGTGGGCGGGAAAGTGGACCCCCTCAAACCCCAAGGCCAGGCCGAGCTGTCGAGAAACCTGCAGATCACCACGGCGGCCATCGACTCGACGGGCATGTGCCTGTTCATCGCCTTCGCGATCATGGACCAGCCGGAGACGTTCCAGGCCCTCATCGACACCATCAATGCCTTCCACGGTCTCAAGCTGACCGCCGACGACGTCACGGCCCTGGGGAAATCCGTGCTCAAGAACGAGCGGGAATTCAATACGAAAGCCGGGTTCACGTCCGAGCACGACCGGCTGCCCGCCTTCTTCAAGGACGAGTCCCTGGCTCCCCACAACATCGTCTTCAACGTGCCGGACAAGGACCTGGACTCGGTCTTCAACTGGTAGACCACGGCGATTCGAAGGAGGTCTCGCAAGAGGCCTCCTTTCTTCTGAAAGATCACGTCTCCTATGACGATCAACCACGCAAACCGGCGAGCCGGAGAGGATCGCCGGCCCGATCTGGCCCTGGTGGTCCGACCCGGGCTGATGTCGGCCTTCCACGAGCTTCTGCAAAGGGGCGTCACGGTGCAGGCGCCGATCGGCTCGACGGTTCAAGTTTTTCTCTGCGAAAGCCTTCGGCTGGATCCGCAATACGTGGAAGGCACCATTCAGACCATCTTCCTGAACGGTAAAGCCGTCGACGATCCAGCCTCCGCCGTGCTCACCGACCATGCCACCATCGCCCTTTCCGCCGCCATGCCCGGCCTTCTCGGCGCCACCCTGCGCAAGGGAAGCTACTATGCCGGGATGCGTGGCGAGATCTCCCACAGAGAAAGAGAAAAGGTCTCCCCCCATGAGGGAAAGGTTCTTCTCAAGCTCTTCAACCTTCTTCCTGCCGATATCGGCCCGATGATTTTCGAGAAGGGCGTGTGGGTGAACGGAGCGGACTTGAAGGCGTTCTTCGAAAGGCAACGGCCCCGTTTCATGGAGGGCTGCAGGGAAGCAAGATTGGACGGGAAGAACGTGGATGTGGCGGAACTCCCGTTACAGGATTGGCCGGGCCGGGACGTCTTCCTGAGGGTGGTGAAGGAGTAGCCGCCCTGAACGGATCAGGTGTTATCCTCCGGCCACGGGCGGGAACACCCCTATCCTGTCACCTTCGCCGATGACCTCCTCAAAGCTGGCGTGCACGCCGTTGATGAAGATCACTTTGACCGCACCCGGGGGCACGCCGATCTTTTCCAGCAGGTTCCTCACCGTCATGCCTTCCGGAACCTCCACCACGGGAGATCCTTTCCATCCCTCCGGCATATAGCGGGAGAGGGAAGCAAAAAGTCTCAGTTCGATCTTCATGGACCCAGACAATAAGCGCTCCTTTCCGGGCTTGTCAACCGAAGACGCGTGCTTTCCACCCAAAGATGGTGTAAAGACGGAAATGTGCGGCGCAGCTGCAAACCTCTCCCCCCCCATCCCTCTGCCCCGGACGGGTGAGAGGGGATTCCCAGAGAAAGGACTCCCCATGGAAGAATCCATCCTGAAAGACATTCGGAACGCCGCGAGAAGGATCACCGACCCTGCGGAACGGCAAGTCGACGTCATCGAGGAACATCAGGCCCTCGCGATCGGGCGGGCCCACGGCGTGCCCCTCCATGAAATCTACACCCGGGCTCTCCGCCTCGGCATCAGCCCCTGCCGTTACCTGAGGAATCGCGAAAGCCTTTCCGTGCAGGAGCAGTTGAAGCTGGCCGAGTCGCGGGTTGCGGTGGTCGGGGCCGGCGGTTTGGGGGGATGGGTTCTCTCTTTGCTCGCGCGGATCGGGATCGGTCACCTCGTGGTGGTGGATCACGACGTCTTCGACGAAACCAACCTGAATCGCCAGGCCTTCTCTCATGCCGAGAATCTGGGGAAGGCGAAGGCTGAAGAAGCCCGCTCCCGGCTGGCGCAAACGAATCCCGGGGTGGAGGTGTCGGCGCATCGGGCCCGCCTCGACAAACGCAGTGCAAGCCGCTTGCTCAACGGCTGTCAGGTCCTTGTCGACGCGCTCGACAATGTCCGCGATCGCCTGTCCCTGGAAGAGGCGGCCGGGGACCTCGGCATCCCCCTGGTACACGGCGCTCTGGCCGGTTTCGAGGGCCAGGTCATGAGCATCTTTCCGGGGGACGGAGGGCTCCGGAAAATTTACGGAAACGGGGCGGACGAACAGGATCAGGCCTTGAGGCCCGAGGCTGTGCTGGGTGTCCCGGGAATCACCCCGTCCGTCGTCGCCGCCTTTCAGGCCATGGAGGTGGTGAAAATCCTCCTGAACCGCGGAACCGTTCTTAGGAACACCATGGTCTACGTCGACCTGGAAAGAGGAGAGTTCAACCGCTTCACTTTATGAAATCCGGCAAGCCGCATTTCATTCCAGATTGTAAGCTTTGATTTTGGAGATGAGCTTGGGCCGGCTGATCTCCAGAATCCGGGCCGCCTGAGTCCGATTCCCGCCCGTCAGATCCAGGGCCCGCTTAATCAAGTCTCTCTCAAGGCGGTTCGAGGCCTTCTTGAGGGAAAGGCTGTCTTCGGGGAGAAGGGAGGGGAAATAGCTGGAGTCGGTCGTGATTCGGGAAGGCAGATCCTCCGGCGTGATCCACCTGCCCTTCGCCAGCAAAATCGCCCGTTCAATCACGTTTTCCAGTTCCCTGATGTTTCCCGGCCAGGCATATCCCATGAGAGTAGGCATGGCTTCCGAGGAGAGCCCTTCGATGTCCTTCTGCAGCTTCTTGTTGAAGAGGTCGATGAAATACCCGACCAGAAGCGGAATGTCTCCCCGCCTTTCCCTCAGGGGAGGCAAGTGGATGGACATCACGTTGATCCGGTAAAAGAGATCTTCCCTGAACCGGCCTTCTGCGACCTCCCTGTTCAGATCTTTGGAGGTCGCCGCAATCACCCGGGCGTCAATCCGCCTGGAGCCTACCCCTCCCAGGGGCGCGATCTCCTCCTCCTGGAGAACGCGGAGAAGCTTCACCTGCAGGGGCAGGGGGAGCTCCCCGATCTCGTCCAGGAAGATCGTCCCTCCGTCCGCCTCTTCAAAGCGGCCCGGCTTGTCCTTGACCGCATCGGTGAAGGCGCCCCGCTTGTAACCGAACAGCTCGCTCTCCAGCAGATTCTCCGGGATCCCTCCGCAGTTGATGGACACCATGGCGTGGGTCGCCCTCCGGCCGTTGTGATGGATCGCCCGCGCAATCAGGTCTTTGCCTGTCCCGCTTTCCCCCGTGATCAGCACCGTGGTTTTGTGGTCCGCCACCTTTTCCACGAGCTCGAAGACGTGACGCATGGCTTCGCTTCGGGCGATGATGTTGCCGAAGGAATACCTCTGCTCGATCTTGTCGATTCTTTTCTGGAGCGTGATGTTCTCCCTCTTGAGACGCTCCCGTTCATCGGCTTTCTTTAGGGTGAGCAGCACTTCGTCGGTCTTGAACGGTTTGGAGATGTAGTCGTAGGCGCCGATCTTCATGGCTTCGACGGCATCGTCGATGTTTCCGTAAGCGGACATCATGATAAAGGTCTTCTCGGCGAACTTCTCCCTGGCTTTCCTCAGAAAGGCCATGCCGTCCATCCTGGGCATCTTGAGATCGCACAGGACAAAGTCGAAATCCGCCTGGCCCATTTTCTCGAGACCGTCCAAGCCGTCGCCGGCCGTTTCAACCTCGTAGCCCGTTTTTGTCAGCATGATCTGAAGCATGTGCCGCATGTTCTTTTCATCATCGATGACCAAGACCCGGTTGCCCGACATGGCGCGTTACTCCTTGTTCCCCGTATCTTCCGAAAGAGGGAGGCTGACCTCCACCGTCGTCCCCCGGCCCGCCTCGCTCTCCGCCTTGATGGTCCCTCCCAGGCTCTCGACGATCCGGTAGCAGACGGACAATCCCAGCCCCGTGCCTTTTCCCGGCTCCTTCGTGGTGAAGAAGGGATCGAAAATGCGGATCAGATCGCTCGAGGGGATGCCGGGCCCGTTGTCCGCAAAGGTCAGCCGAATGGTGGCTCCTGCGTTTTCACTTCGGATGGTGAGCCGTTTCCCGTCCTCCCCGGCCTCCGACTCGGCCAGGGCATCGGCCGAATTCATGATGATGTTCAGGAAAACCTGCTGGAGCCGGTTCGGGTTCGCCAGGATCACGTCGCGGGAAGCTGCAAGCTCGAGCCTGCTTTGAATCCCCTCCATCATGGGCTGGGGCTCCAGCATGCCCACCGTGTTCTGCAGGGCGTCGTGGACGTGGGTTTTCACCATCTCCCCGGAAGAGGGTCGCGAGAAATCGAGCAGATCCTTGATGATCTGGTTCACCCTCGTGACTTCCGATTCGATGCGGTTCAGAAAATCCCTCTCTTCCTCCCCGTCCACATCGCCCGACTTCAGGAGGTCCAGATATCCGAGAATGATGCCGATGGGATTCCCGATTTCGTGGGCGATGCCCGCCGCAAGGCGGCCCACGGAGGCCAGTTTTTCCGAGCGGATAATCTCGTCCTGAGCCTGGCGAAGCTCAATGTTCGCTTTTTCAAGGGATGCGATGTGCGCCCTAAGCTCCGCTTTGTTCTCTTCCAGTCTCCTGAGCATGTTGTGGAGAGACCGGGACAGCTCCCCGATCTCGTTTCTCGAGCCCTCCTCGACCGCGGGCACGGCTTCTCCCTCCTTGTATCCCGCTGTGAGATGGAGCAGCCCGTGGATCGGTTTGACCACGATCCTCGACAGCAGGACCAGGCCCACCAGGACCAGGACGAACGTATCCACGAAGATGTACAGAAGAATCACCTTCTGGGAACTTCTCAGGATCTCGTACACAGGCACCAGGGAGCAGTTCAGGCTCATGCCCCCCTGCAGCCGGCCTTCCAGGGAAAGAGGCGCCGAAATCCAAAGTTGACTCTTGCTCAACCAGATCACGCCCCACGTGGTTCCGGTGAAATGATGGGAACCCATGCCCGTGGCGGCCGCCTCCCTTGCCACCGACAGGGCGTAGCGTTCCCCTTCCCCGAAAGGCCCGCTCGAAAAGACCTTGTTTCCCTCCCGATCAACAATGAGCAGGTGAGCGAAGCCCGCTTCTCGGAGCAGGCGGATCATGGCGGTTGCCAGGGCGGGCTGGGGGCTTGATAGGTGTTGACCGGCGACCGGTTCAACGGCCCGGACGAGGAGCCGTCCTGTCTGAAGTCTCGTCCAGATGAGGTCCCGTTCCGCGAGCTTGATCATGACCACGTTGATGAGAAGCATGGCCGCGAGAATGAGAAAGGTGAGCTGCGCCAGGATTCCCGTTTTCAGGCTGTGCACGAGAAATCTCACGGTGCGCCCCCCGGCCGTCCCAATCGGTTGAACCACCCCACAATGTCTTCTCCGAAAAACAAGAAGATCAGCGTCCCGAGGGCAAGAAAAGGCCCGAAGGGGATTCTGGTTCGCATGCCCTGGCGGCTCAGAAGCAGCACGGCTCCACCGATCAGGCTCCCTGCCAGGGATGAGACAAGAACGATGAACAGGAGGGCTCTCCACCCCATCCAGGCGCCGATCATGGCCAGCAGCTTGACGTCTCCCATGCCCATCCCCTGACGGCCGGTCGTCTTTTCGAAAGCGAGGGCCACCACCAGGAGGAACCCGCCTCCGGCGACGATCCCGATCAGGGAATCGGTCCAGGACAGCGAAGAGAAGGGGAGCAGGGAAAAGACAACACCCGCCACGATTCCCGGCAGAGAGATCACGTCGGGAATGATCCTGTGTTGAAGGTCGATGAAGGCGATGGCAATGAGAGAAGCTCCGAAGAGCATGAGAAGAACATATTCCAGGCTTGGGCCCGCCTTGAGAAACAGCGCGAGGCTGAGCAGGCCCGTGGCCGCCTCGACCAGAGGATATTGCGCGGAGATGGGGTGGCGGCAGTACCTGCACCGGCCGAGGAGGAGAAGATAGCTGAGCACGGGGATGTTGTCGTAGAACCGGATTCGTGCTCCGCACTCCGGGCAGTTCGAAGGCGGACGGACAATGGATTTTTGCAGAGGGATGCGATAGATGCAAACGTTGAGGAAGCTTCCCAAAGCCAGGCCGAAAAGCACGGCGAAGACCATCCCTGTGATCATTCGGACACAGCCTCCGTGAAATCTGCTTCCGTACACTTCATACAACGCCCATTGAGGGCTCCAAAGCGGGAGCGACGGCCTTGAGGACTTCTTGCGAGTCCATCAAATTTGCCAGGGCAAATTGACATTATACTAAGGCGCGCAGCAAATGGGTAGTCCGGGATTGACAAAAAGGAACATTTGGCGGAAGATGGCCTACCATGATCATTTCCATCAATCCTCAGAATCCCCAGAAGCGCCTGATCCAAAGGGTCTGCGACACCCTGGACAAAGGAGGCGTGATCGCCTACCCCACGGACACCTTTTACGGGATCGGCTGTGACCTCGTGAGCAAGAAAGGCATCCAGCTCATCCACAAGCTGAAAAACCGCCCCCTCAAGCGCCCCTTCTCCATCATCTGTGACAGCCTCAAAGAAATCAGCCAGTACGCCCAGGTCTCGAACTATGCCTACAAAACGATGAAGAGGTGTCTTCCGGGCCCCTACACGTTCATTCTCGAAGCAACCCAGCTCGTTCCCAAAATCATGCTCACGAAGCGAAGAACGATCGGCATTCGGGTCCCGGACAACCGGATTTGCCTCGCCATCGTCAGAACCCTCGGTCGCCCCGTCATCAGCACAAGCGCCGGATATGACGATCCCTACGCCATTGAAGAGCACTATGCGCCCCACCTCGATTTGGTCGTGGACGGCGGGGTCGTCTATCCCGATCCCTCCAGTGTCATTTCTCTGATCGGCGATGTTCCGGAGGTCATCCGGGAGGGGAAAGGAGATGTGAGCCTTTTCTTATGACCGTTGTCGAGGGATTTGCCCTGAACACTGAAAACTCCCCAGGAATACGCCGCCCTAGGATGAAAGGCCGCCCCACCGATACTCGATTCGCGTGCCCAGGGCCTCCCTGAGGACCTTGGAGAAGGTCCGCGTGCCTCCTTCGACGAGGAGATCCCAGAACGACATCTTCGTTCTTTCGGGGTAGATCAGGGTCACTTCGCCCTCGATGCCCGCAAGGGATTTGGCGAGCTCCACCGCATCTTCGAAGTTCCCGAGCTGATCGACCAGGCCCAGTTCCACGCCCTGAGAGCCCGAGACAATGCGCCCGTCCGCAATCCCCCGCACCTTCTCTACGGGAAGGTCTCTGCCCTGGGCCACCGCCTCGACGAACTGGGTCTGGATGTCGGACACCAGCTTCTGGATCATCTCCCTGTCACGCTCCGTCAGCTTCCGGTGAGGCAAGCCGATGTCCTTGAACTCCCCGCTCTTGAGCACCTCCAAGTCCACGCCGATCTTTTCCATCAGCTCCTGGAGACGGACGAACTCGATGAGCACGCCGATACTGCCGGTCAGGGTACCGGGGTTGGCGACGATCTTATTCGCCGCCGCCGCGACGTAGTATCCCCCCGAGGCCGCGACGCTCCCCATGGAGGCGATGACTTTCTTCGTTTCGATGGTTTTTCGGATTTCGCGGTAGATTTCTTGGGAGGGCCCGACGCCGCCCCCCGGTGAATTGACGCGCAGCACAATGGCCCGGATCCCTTTGTCCTTCCTGAACTCCACCAGGTCGGCCACCACGGGTTTCGAGTCGATGATGGCCCCCTCAATGGGAATCACCCCGATTTTCTCTCTAAAGGAAAGTCCTCCCGGTCCGGCCACGGCGAAGATGACGGTCATCACGGCTCCCAGGACCAGGATGGCCGCCCCGAGGATGACCACCACCTGAAGTATGGGATGCTGCTTTCCTTTCATGGTTCACCCCGGTTTTACTCGCGGGAGCTCTCATCGTCATCCCGGGAAGAGGAGTCGGAATCGCCGGAATGCTGCCCGGAAGGGCCCTCACGGCCGAGCATTTCCTTTTTCAGAATCTCTCCCAGGTTGGACGTCGCTCCGTTTCGGCCTTCGAGGTAGCTCTTGTAGATCTCTCTTTCTTCGCTCTCCTCCAGCCGCTTGATGGACAGCCCGATCTTTTTTTCTCCCCGGGACACGTTGATGACCTTCGCCTGGATGACGTCGTCCACGTTGAAGCGGCTGAGGGGATTGCCTCCCTTTTCCTTGGACAGTTCGGAAACGTGAATGAGCCCTTCAATGCCCTCTTCAAGCTCGACGAAGATCCCGAAGTCCGTAATATTGGTCACGGTTCCCGTGACTCGCGTCCCCGGTTTGTATTTGTAGGGAACCTCGTCCCAGGGATCCTGGGTCAGTTGCTTGATCCCGAGGGAAAACCGCTCGTTGTCTTTGTCGATGTTGAGCACCACCGCCTGCACCACCTGACTCTTCTTGTAAAGCTCGGATGGATGCTTGATCCGCTTTGTCCAGGAGATGTCCGAAATGTGGACCAGACCGTCGATCCCTTCATCGATCCCGATGAAAACCCCGAAGTCGGTGATGTTCTTGATCCTGCCTTCAATGGTCGTGCCCACGGGATAGCGCTCTCCGATGACGTCCCACGGATTGGGCTGGGTCTGTTTGAGGCCGAGCGAGATTCGTTTGTTGCCCGTGTCGATGTTCATGACCATGGCCTCGACTTCCGCACCCACCTTGACGACCTGAGAAGGGTGACGGATCTTCCGGGTCCAGGACATCTCCGAGACGTGGATGAGCCCTTCGATCCCTTCCTCCACCTCGACAAAGGCCCCGTAATCCGCCAGGCTGACCACGCGCCCCTTCACCCGGGTGCCGATCGGGTATTTTGCGTCCGCCCCCAGCCAGGGGTCCGGTTTGAGCTGTTTGAGACCCAGCGACACCCGGCCGGTGTCCGCATCGTAGTTCAGAACCTTGGTGGTGATGGGATCTCCCACTTTGTAGAGCTCCGACGGATGCCCCACGCGACCCCAGGACATATCGGTGATGTGCAGGAGGCCGTCAATGCCTCCGAGGTCAATGAACAGGCCGTACTCGGTGATGTTTTTCACGGCACCTTCCAACACGGCTCCCGTTTGCAGGCGCTCCAGGGTTTTCTCCCGCAGGGAGACCCGCTCCGACTCGAGAATCGCCCTCTTCGAAAGCACGATGTTCGAGCGACGTTTGTTGTATTTGAGAATCTTGAATTCGTGGACCGTCCCGATCAGGGAATCGAAGTCCTTGATGGGCTTGAGGCTGATCTGGGAACCGGGCAGAAATGCCGGCAGGCCGATGTCCACCGACATGCCCCCTTTCACGCGAGCCACGATCCTGCCCTTGATGGTGCCGGCCTTTTCGTAGATTTCCTTGATCTCGTCCCATATTTTTATCTTGGCCGCCTTTTCCTTGGACAGGATGATGATCCCTTCGTCGTCTTCCCTTCTTTCCAGAAGCACGTCCACCCTGTCCCCGACCCTGGCTTTGACGTGGCCTTCGGAATCGACGAATTCGCCGATCGGGATCTGTCCCTCGGACTTGTAGCCGATGTCGATCAGCACGAATTCCTTGTCCACGTGCACGATCTCACCGGTGACAAGGCCTCCCTCCTGGATGCTCTTCAGGCTCTCCTCGTAAAGCTCCATGAAGTTCTTGCCTTCTTTGCGCCCTGCGCTCGTTTCGTTCATCGTGTGCTTTGCATCGCCCTGCGTTCCCCCCTGGTTAGACGTCCCGACGTCGCCTGTTTTGTCTGATTGTTTGTCCATCAACCTTTAACCCCCCTTGTTGTTTTCTCCACCCTCGCCGGCCCGCAAACTTTAACTTCGTAGCAGAACTCCCTGCCAAATTCAAGGTTTAAGTCAAAAAATTTCGGGACCTTCCCCTTCCGAACGCACGATTCCGAGCATGATCTTGGTGACCTCGAGAGGGTCCAGGGCGGTGGTGTCGATGATCCTTGCATCCGGGGCGGGACGGAGCGGGGCCAACGCCCGCGTCGTATCCTGCTCGTCTCTGCGCCTCAGTTCCCGCTCCACCTCCACTTTCCTTACCCTCTCTCCCCGTCCGATCCTTTCCCGGAAACGGCGTTCCGCCCTGACCTCGGGATCGGCCGTGAGGAAGAACTTGTATCGCGCCTGCGGGAAAACCACGGTCCCCATGTCCCTTCCCTCGGCCACGATGCACCCCTCCTGTCCCAGTTTTCTCTGGAGTTCCATCATGGCTTCGCGGACTTCCGTGAAAGCGGACAGGGTTGACGAAAGCAGGTCCATTTCAGGGGTTCTGATCGCCCCGGAGATGTCTTCGCCTCTCAGATACAGCCGGCTGTCGTCGTTGACTCCACGAAATTCGAGGTCCAGGCTTCGACAGAGTTCTCTCAAGGCCTCTCGGTCTTCAGGGCCGACACCTTCCCTGGCGGCCTGGAGCGCCACGGCACGGTACATGGCGCCGGTGTCGAGGTAGAGATACCCGAGGTTTTTTGCCACCAGGCGGCTTACCGTCGTCTTTCCTGAACCGGCGGGACCGTCAATGGTGATGACTGTCTTCATGGCCTGGAGCACCTTTCTTTTTGAGACGGCAAGCCGGAAACTCGACCGGCATGCCGGCGGCTCGAGTCTTTGTCTTCTATCTCAAAACCCCGCAAATTTCAAGCACCCGCCCACCCGTTTGACCCTCTGCCCGGTGCGGACCCAAAAAGTCTTCTCTGCCGCGGCCGCAGATTAAAGCTTGACTTAAGAGATCGGTTTCATTATGTTCTCCAAGGATATGATCACCCTAGGCGGTCTTCAGTCGAAACCATTACTCTTTGGGGAGAAGGCCCATGAACAAGTCGCAACTGATAGAAGCTCTTGCCAAGTCCGAGAATCTTGCCCTCAAGAAGGCCGAGGAAGTGGTCAATACCGTCTTCGGCGACATGGAGAAGGCCTTGATCAACGGTGAAAGGGTGGAGATCAGAGGCTTTGGTAGCTTCAAGATCAAGAACTACGAGGGCTACCAGGGCAGGAATCCGAAAACCGGCGAGGTCATCAATGTGGCTTCCAAAAAACTCCCCTTCTTCAAAGTCGGCAAAGAGCTCAAGGACCGGGTGGATATCTGATTTGTCAGCCTTGGTCGTGCTAGACGGGGAGCTAGCGGTGCCCTGTAACCCGAAATCCGCTCATGCGGGGTTGAATGTCCTTGTTGAGGATAGAGCGCTGGCTCTGCCCCTGGGCGCCTTTCACGAAAGGGTGGACCTCACGTGACAGACGGTTACGAACCCCGTCAGGTCCGGAAGGAAGCAGCGGTAAGTAATGCGGTCTGTGTCGTGACGGAATCTACCTGTTCTGGAGGTGTTCAAGACAGGCCGGTGCGAGTTCGAAGGAGGATGCACGACCAAGGACTATGACATCCTCTTCACGCCCTCCCGCCCACAACCTTGAAATTCCCCGTTCTTCGATGCTGCTCAAAAGCCGAACCGTCGGACCTCTTCGAGGCTCTCCGAGATCGTCCGGCGAGATTCCCTACCTTCAGTTTCCCGGTTTGTCGGCACTCCCGCAGGTGAAGCACGCCGTATACACGAGGCACGGGGGGATCAGCGAAGCGCCCTATCATCACCTGAACGTCAGCAGCGCCGTCGGCGACGAGGCGGAGCACGTCGCCGCCAATCTCCGGACGATCCGGCTGGCGTTGGGAGCCCGGCACCTCGTGGGCATGCAGCAGGTTCACGGCTCCCACATTCTCATCCTCACCGATGATCGCGCACAGGGTTTGGAACAGCCGCTCGAGGCGGATGCGGTGGTGACGAACCTTCCCGGAGTCGCTTTGATGGTCAAGCAGGCGGATTGCCAGGCCGTCATTCTCGTGGACCCCGAGAAATCGGTCATCGCCAACGTCCACTGCGGATGGCGGGGAAACACGGCCAATCTGCTCGGCAAGGTGATCGAGAGGATGAGAGGCACCTTCGGCAGCGACCCCGCAACCCTGTTCGCCGCCATAGGCCCTTCCCTCGGCCCCTGTTGCGCCGAGTTCACCACCTTCGAAAGCCTGTTCCCCGAGTCCTTTCGTCGCTTCATGGTGAAGACGAACTACTTCGACCTGTGGGAAGTCAGCCGGTGGCAGCTCCTTCAGGCGGGCCTCCGGGAAGACCGGATCGAGGTCGCAGGCCTCTGCACCCGGTGCCGCACCGACCTTTTTTTTTCTTACCGGGGTGAAGGAACCACCGGGCGCTTCGCCACCGTCGCGATGCTGGAATGAAATCTGCGACCGCAGATTTCATAGATGGTTGACAAAGAAGGGAAAGCGCCTATTATAGGCCAACAATCATTTTTCACACGGAGGAAAGGTCTATGCCCACGTACGATTTCAGGTGTGAGAAATGCAACGCCAAGTTCACCCTCATCTTGTCTATCTCGGAGTATGAAAAGACGAAGTTTCGCTGCCCCAAGTGCAAAAGCGTCAAGGTGAGACAGGAGATAACCCCCTTTCAGGTGAAAACGTCCAGGAAAAGTTGACGACCATGATGGAATGCCCTCACTGTCACAAGGAAATCGCCGGAAAGCCTTGCCCTGCCTGTGGTGCCCAAGTCCCCGAGGAGGGTCATTACTGCATGTACTGCGGGGCCCCTCTCGCAGAGGAGCCCCAGGGACGGACGGACCCTGAAGAGTCCCTTGATCTCGACGATCGCATCCTCTGTCCGGACGGCACGTGTACCGGCATCATCGTCGAAGGGAAGTGCACCGAGTGCGGCAAGCCCTACCCCGAATCTCAAGGAGAAGGTTAGGGAGTTCCCCCGGTGTACGAACTCAAGATCGTCACACACATGGCTGCCGCTCACCAGCTTCGGGACTACGAGGGCGGGTGTGAAAAGCTCCACGGCCACAATTGGAAGATCGAAGTGGTTGTCGAGGGCAGGGAACTGGGACCGAACGGCCTCCTGATCGACTTCAAGCGCGTCAAAGAGGCCACAGCCGGTCTTCTCCAGGAACTGGACCACAGTTTTCTGAACGACTTGGCGCCTTTCGAGACGGTCAATCCCTCTTCTGAAAACATCGCCCGTCACATTTACCGGTCCCTCAGCCGCGATCTGAATGACGGCAACGTGAAGGTCAGCAAGGTGACGGCCTGGGAATCGGAAACCGCCTGTGCGACGTACATGGAACCCTGATAAGGACAGAGACCGGGTGTTCTTCGACCCATGCGCATTACCGCCTTCATTCCTGCCCGCTACGATTCAACCCGCTTTCCGGGAAAACCCCTGGCGGCCATCGCCGGAAAGCCGATGATTCAGCACGTGTATGAGCGCGCCTGCGCCTGTGAAGAGCTCGCAGAGGTGGTGGTGGCCACCGACGACGAAAGAATCCTCCGAGCGGTGAATCGCTTCGGGGGTAAAGCCCTCCTGACCGCCGCGGAACACCCCTCCGGGTCGGATCGGATCGCCGAGGCCGCGCAGGAGATGGGGCTCGAAGACGACGACCTGGTCGTCAATATCCAGGGGGACCAACCCCTTTTCGACCCCTCCTCCGTGGCCGACCTGATCCGGCCTTTCCGGACGGAGGAAATCCCGATGAGCACCCTTCAGTACCGGATCCTGGACCGTGAGGAAATTGAGGATCCGAACATTGTGAAGGTCGTCACGGACAAGAACGGGTGGGCCCTTTTTTTCTCCCGCTCCCCCATTCCCTTTTACCGGGATCCCGGATTCGAGCCGATTTTCTACAAGCACCTGGGTTTCTATGCCCAGCGCCTCCGGTTCCTCAAGGAATTTGCGAGCCTTCCGCCGGGAAGGCTGGAATCGGCTGAAAAACTCGAGCAGCTGCGCGCCCTTGAAAGCGGGTACCGGATCAAGGTCGTCGAAACCCCTCATGACTCCATAGAAATCGACACCCGAAAGGATATCGAGAAAGTAGAAAGGATCATCGCCCAGCGAAGCGCATCCATCGCATGAAGACACTTTGGAAGCTCAAACCGCCCTCTCCGCTCGCTCCTGATCTTGCCAACGCGACCGGTCTGTCCACGATGGAGGCCCAGCTCATGATGAACCGGGGCCTCAGGGATGCCCAGGCCGTATCTTCCTACCTGTCGCCGAGACTGACTCAATTGGAGGACCCCTCGGCCCTGAAAGACATGGATCAGGCCGTGGCCCTGATTCTCGACGCGATTGAACATCGGGAACCCCTCACCGTGTACGGAGACTTCGACGCCGACGGATTCACCGCCACCGCGCTCCTCTACAACTTTTTTTCAAGCCTGGGCGTTCCGGTTTCCTATTACATTCCCGATCGTCTCAGCGAAGGATATGGTCTCCACGGCGAGGCCTTGAAAAGAATCGCGCGGACGGGAAAGGGTGTGGTCATCACCGTGGATTGCGGAACGACCAACCAAAACGAGATCGCCCTGGCCGCCTCCCTCGGACTCAGAGTCGTCGTGACCGATCATCACCAGGTGCCGCGAGACTTCATGCCCTCCTGCCCCGTGGTCAATCCCCATCGACCGGACTGCACTTTCCCCTTCAAGCACCTGGCCGGTGTCGGCGTTTCCTTTTTTCTGGCCGTTGCGTTGCGCGCCGCTTTACGGGCGGAGGGATGGTTCGACCATCGACCCGAACCGGATCTCAGAGATTACCTTGATCTGGTGGCCCTCGGCACGGTGGCGGACCTGGTTCCCTTGATCGGTCAGAACCGGATCCTCGTCCGGGGCGGACTGGGCAGGATCCGCGGGTCCCGGTGGCCCGGAATCCAGGCCGTCGCAGAGTTCGCCGATCTCCAGGGCTCCGAAATTTCGGCGAGCGACCTGGCCTACAGAATGGCACCGAGGCTCAACGCCTCGGGAAGGATGGGAGGGGCGGAAATCGGCGTCATGGCGCTGACCACCGGCCGGCCGGGTTTTGCCCGCGAGCTTGCCGGAAAGCTTGAAGCCATGAACGCCGAGCGACAGGCCATCGAGCGAAATATCATGGAAGAGATCGAGCGCCGTCTTTCCGGGGAACCCCTTGAGAACCGCCGGACCCTCGTCGTGGCCGGGCGAGGCTGGCACCGGGGCGTCCTGGGGATCGTCGCCTCTCGCCTCACCGACAAATTCCACCGCCCCGTCCTGGTTCTGAGCATCGAGAACGGGATGGCCGCCGGTTCGGGGAGGAGCATCCGGGGGTTCAATCTGTACCGGGCCCTCACCAGCCTGGAGCACCTTCTTGAACGTTACGGCGGACATGCCCACGCGGCGGGGCTGGCTTTGAAAGCCGCGTCAATCGATATCCTGGCCGAGGAGTTTGAGGAGCTTGCCCAAAGAGAGATCCGCGAGGAGGATTTGGTTCACTCGCTGGAAGTCGATGCCCAGGTGGATCTCACCCTCATAGACCTCGAGAGCACCCGGCGGTTCGCCGCCTTTTCCCCTTTCGGCCCGGGAAATCCCGAGCCCGTTTTTTACGCAGGTCCCTGCGAGGTGGTCGGACGGAAGGTCGTCGGAGAAAGACATCTGAAGATGAAAGTCCGGCAGAACGGGACGGTGATCGAGGCCATCGGGTTCGGGCTGGCGGAGAACGGCCCCGGCCTGCGGGGTCCGATCAACGTCCTTTTCACGCCCGAGATCGACCGGTGGCAGGGTCGTGAGAAACTTCAACTCAGAATGGTCGACCTCGAACCCGCCGATCAACCCTCCAAGCTCGTCAGAACCTGAGGAGCCTCCTCTCACCGAGGTCCACATTTGCACACGCTGTGGTAACAGGGAGTCGACCCCTGGAAGTCTCTTCAGAACGGCAACCACTTTTACGTGCACACGAACCGGCGCCGAAAAGTCACCGGGCCATGGTCTTGACACCAATAACCCCCGCTCCGCTCGGCCTGGAGGGATTGCGCCTACCTTGGAAATGACTTCACTGCCGGGCGGGCGG
>Ga0068714_10002566_pt1 | contig 23142 bp, 17 predicted proteins | sample MTBNYHSulfiMetaG_FD_62988 | JGI IMG/M metagenome (GOLD analysis project Ga0068714, IMG submission 62988) | Enrichment culture microbial communities from rom New York Harbor, USA that are MTBE-degrading - MTBE-NYH (New York Harbor Sulfidogenic)... | ecosystem: Environmental > Aquatic > Marine >... | reverse complement strand
GTTAACCCTCTTTACCCGGGTTACTCATGACATCTTTCGCCACTCTCAATTAAGATTACCGATATCAAGGATAGCTGATAAACGGCATCGGGTTTGAAAATATACCCTGAAACACGGAACTATGCGCTTCGTCAAAGTTGTTTCAGCCGTTTCGGAAAATATCCCGGATGGAAACGCGCCTCCTGGTTCGGCCGGAAAGTCATGCCGCCGGGGCAGCCTGCGGGCCCGGTTCGGCCCGGTCAGTTGTGCGCGGGTGTGTCTCCCAGCCGGTTCAGATATTGTCTTCGTAGCGCCATCTGTGCCAGCACGTTCACGGCGCTCTCCGGTGTGGGAAAAAACACGCCCGAATACTTACCCCCCTCCAACTGAAACTGGGAGCCTTCTCCGGTGGGCGCCAGGGAAACTCCGACGATAGGCTTGTTATAAGCCTCCATGAGCCGCAGAAGATGCTCCGCGAATTTGACCTCGTAGTTCGAGATGGCTCCCATGGCATCGTCGATCATCCGGCCGGTGACATCCGGGTTCATCCTTCGAGTGGAGTCCATCTGAAGTTGCGCCAGTTTCTTTCGGCCGATGATGCCAAGGCATATGACGGCGTCTATTCGGTCGGACTTGATCAGCTCTTCGACGGCAACGATGGGGGCTTGCATGTCCAGCGTTCCCACCAAATCGACGGGGTTGGCCCGACTCCAGAAGGGAGGCAGATGTCGATCAATTTTATTGATGATGTGCTCGGGTAAGGGCGGTATTTCCAGTCCTGCTTCTCGGCAAGCGTCGCAGGTGACCACGCCCCATCCTCCGCCCAGGCTCACAATGCCCACTCGATTTCCAGGCGTCAACGGAAGGGAGGAGAATCCCATGGAAAGATCCAGAAGCTCGGATGGCTTCCGGGCCAAAAGGACGCCGGCCTGTCGGCAGGCGGCATCAAACACGCGTGTGGAACCCGCCATGGAGCCGGTATGAGAAGCGGCCGCCATCTTTCCGGAGTCGGTCCTGCCGCCGTTCAGGGCGATAATCGGCTTTTCACGGGAAACCCGGCGAGCTACCTGGAGGAATCTCCGGCCGTCCCGGATGCCTTCCAGATACATGATAATCGTTCGAGTAGCAGGGTCGGATTCCAGATATTCCAATAGATCAGTGGAATTGAGCGAGCCCTCGTTACCGGATCCGATGAAAAGCGAGATGCCGATTCCCTGGTCCATGGCCCAGTGCATCAGCTGGACGCCCAGATTGCCCGACTGCGACACGAAGGCAATAGAGCCCTTGCGCGGCCGGGCATGAGCCCCGGTGGCGTACAAATCCGAGTGGGTCGAGATAATGCCCATGGTGTTTGGACCGATCAGCGGCAATTCATGCTCTTGACAGAGATCCACGATCTCTCCTTCAAGCCGCCTTCCCCGGTCGTCGGTTTCGCTGAAGCCCGAACTGATCAGCACAACGCCTCCTACCTTCTTTTCAGTGCATTCCTTAAGGACATCGGGCGCCGTGTGCGCGGGAGTAGTAATCAATACCAGGTCCAACGGTCCGGGTATATCCCGCAAACTCCTGAAACAAGGTAATCCGCAGATGTTCCTTTCCTTGGGGTTTATGGGATATACGGCGCCCGTATATCCTCCTGCCAGGATATTGCAGAGGATCAGATATCCCCATTTTCGTATCCCGCTCGATGCTCCCACAACGGCCACCGAGCGAGGATGGAAGAGGGTGTCGAGATGTGAAAATCTATTGTTCCGCGATCTTTGCCCTGAAGCAGCTCTTTCGGGAGCACAATCGTTTGGTGCTCCGATTCCGGTATAATTATCACAAGGTGTCATGCCATGGGTTTCCGTTTATACATTAAGTTTTACTTTCGCTCCGTTCAAACCCCGTTATGCACCGCAATAACGGCTCGATCCGTTCGTATGAATCCTCCGAATGCCGCGAAACGGACCGGGCGGGCAGGGCGCCTTGGTAATGACAAAACCATTGACGTTATGACGCCTCGAACTCCGCCGACAACACCTGCTCGGTCTTTTCCAGTTCCGCCTGCCGAGCCTCCCATTGAGAAAGCAGGTAGGTTATTTCCGCCTTCAGTTCACCGTACTCGTTCATGAGGGGTACGCTCTTCTCACTGTCTTTGAAAACGGTTTCCTGGGCAAGAAGTCCGGATATTTTTTCCTGTCTTTGCTCCAGCTCCTGAATCCGGTCCTCCAGTTTTTCTATGCTTTTTTGAATGGGACCCAGCACGTTGCCGCGTTTCAGCCTAAAGAGCGCTTCCTCCCGCTTTCGAGCCTGACGTTCATCGCGGCTGCGTTTATCCTCTGAAGGAGTTCCGGTTTTGACTTGTTCCAAGTTGCGTTCTGCGTCGGCTGATTCCTCCAGCAGGGATAAATGATGAAAGTACTCCTCGAGATTACCGGGGTGATCTTCAATGCTTTCGCCGGAGAGGTCCCAGATGCGCGTGGCCAACCGATTCACGAAAGATTGGTTGTGAGACACGAAGATCAAGGTCCCGTCGTACGGCTCGAGGGCCTGGATCAGGGCCTCGGAAGAGAAAAGATCCAAATGGTTGGTGGGCTCGTCCATCAGCATCAGATTTCCGGGTGCGGCCAGTAGCTTTGCCAAAGCCACTCGGGCCCGTTCACCACCCGAGAGTACGCCCACGTGCTTTTCCACCTGATCGTCCGAGAATAGAAACGCACCGCATACGCCTCGGATGAAGGGAAGCGATGTTTTGGGCGCCGCTGTATATACTTCATCGAGCACCGTTCTGTTTTCGTGCAGTTGGGCCGTGTGATGTTGGGCGTAATAGCTCATCACCACGTTATGCCCCGGCGTTACAGAGCCCTCGTCCGGCGTCAACTCTCCTGCAATGATTTTCAGAAGCGTTGTTTTGCCGCAACCGTTGGGACCGACTATAGCGATTCTGTCTCCGCGCAGGACGCCGGCATCGACGCCCCGGAACACCGTGTTTTCTCCGAAACGCTTGGAAAGCCCGGATAAGGTAAGGACCACCCGGCCGGAGCGCTCCGTTTCAGGAAAGGAAAAGCGCAACGTTTTTCGAGACTTATGAGTGGCCACCAGTTCGAGTTTCTTGACCATTTTGATTTTACTCTGCGCCTGGCGGGCCTTGGTGTTTTTCGAGCGAAACCGCTCGATGAATTTCTGCGCTTCTTTGACCTTCTTTCCTATGTTTCGTGATTGGTTTTCGAGTATGATCCTTTCCTGTTCCCGGCTCTCGAGGTAGGTGTCATAGTTCCCCGTATAGGTTCGAAGTCCTTCCGTTTCAAAACTCAGCACACGCCGGATATGTCGATTCAAGAACTCGCGATCATGACAGATCAGGATCATGGACTGATTCCATTTTTCCAGAAAGGTTTCGAGCCATCGGACCGACGGCACGTCCAGGTGATTCGTGGGTTCGTCCAGCATAAGCAGGTCCGGTTTCTGAAAGAGCAAGGCGGCGAGAGCAGCGCGCATTCGCCAGCCGCCGCTGAGCTCTTCTACGGGCCTTTGCGCATCCACGGGCTTGAAGCCGAGTCCGTTAAGGATTCGCTGCGCTTCGTGTGGGGAGTAGTGACGTTCAAAATGATTTAATTCCTCGTGCAGCTCCGCCACCTCGATCGCCAATCTGCTCAACTCGTCGGGGTCGGATAAGGTCTCGATCATCGTTTCCAGATCGGCCAAACGTAGCTCTTTCTCCTGTTTCCCGGGCACCATGCTTAGAATGGATTCGAGAACGGTTCCCGAGGGGAGCTCCATGAGATCTTGAGGGAGATATCCCAGCCGAACACCCCTGGAAACTTGTATCTCACCCCCATCCGGTTTGATCTCGCCGGCCAGGATTCGAAGGAGCGACGTCTTGCCGGCGCCGTTCGGACCCACCAGACCTACTCGATCCGGTTTTCCGATCTGAAAGTTTACCCGGTTCAGAATTTGCGTGCCGCCGAAAGAAAGGCTCAGATTGTTTGCTGTAATGAGGCTCATAATAAAATATCAACTTCGCTTCAGTTAACGATAAAGAAACGTCAGGACCAGCACCCAGGCCATGATCGCCCCGAGAAGCGCATTGAGGATCAAAGCGGTCCAATGTCCCAATGTAATGTAATAACAAATAAACAACAAGTTCACCACGAGCAACTGATAGAACGTCCATCTCGAAATGTCGCGAGCGCTCTTCAGGCGGTAGATCCGAAAGATCTGCGGCACAAAGCTCGTGGTCATGATCACCAGTCCGATAACGGCAAGCCATTCCATAGGTTTTTCATTTCTTGTAAGGTAATTCCGGGCAAGAAGGGTTATGTTTGCAATGCAATTTTTGCCGTTGTCATCATCCTTCCATCGGCCCGCTGTCAGGAGAAGGCTTGGAAGCCTTGTTGTCTTTTGGCCATCGGGCCGCCAAAAAACTACGGCCCGGACAAAACCTCCGGGCCGATGGCGCCTGTATCTGAGGCAAAAAGCCTATCTATTGGCTTTGCGATAACCCAACTGATCCATGGCGATGATCATTTTCTGGATGTTCGCCGTTCCTTCAACGATCTGGTAGAGCACGGCGTCTCTGAAGTAGCGTGCCACAGGGTATTCGGTGGAATAACCGTACGCCCCCAAGATCTTCATTGCGAAATGGGCGCATTTTGCTGCGGCCTCTCCCGCATAATACTTGGCCATGGAAGTCTCGAGAGCGTTTCCCAGCATTCCCTCGTCTTTCTGAACGGCCGCTTTGTACGTCAAGAGACGTGCTGCTTCCGTTTCCACGGCCATTTGGGCGATCATGTCCTGATTCATCTGGAACTGGCCCACCTCCTGGCCGAATTGTGTCCGCTCCCGGCAATAGCTGGTCGCCGCATCGAGGGCTGCCTGGGCCACACCGACGCCGCCGGCCGCGCAGGAGAGTCTGGTCTGGTTGAGGCTGGAAAAAACAATCTTGAGTCCGTCTCCTTCCCGGCCCAAGAGGTTTTCCTTGGGAACCTTGGCGTCCTCGAAATAGATTTCTCCTGTCGGCGATGAACGGGTACCCATTTTGTCCAGCGCACTGGTGGTGATACCCTCGGATTTCAGATCCACTATAAATGCGCTGACACCCTTGCTGCCCGCCTGTTTGTCCGTATACGCATAGATGACGCAGAGGTCCGCGACTTGCGCATTGCTGATCCAGGTCTTGGACCCGTTGAAGAGGTAGTGGTCGCCTTTGTTCTGAGCGGTTGTCTTCATGGCCAGAATGTCCGAGCCCGCGTTGGGTTCGGTGATACCAAAGCAGCCGATCAGTTCAGCGCTCACCAGACCGGGTATGTATTTCTTTTTTTGCTCTTCCGTTCCGTGCCGCAATATCGACAGGGCTGTTCCCAATGTCTGCATGTTGATGGCTACGCGAATCGAACTGCTACCTCGGGCGATCTCTTCAGTGAGAATGGTTTGGGCCAGAAATCCCATTTCATTTCCGCCGTACTCCTCGGGTATGACACAACCGAAAAATCCCAACTCGCCCATTTTATTGAGGACCTCCCGGGGATAATAATGCTCTTCATCCCATTTGTCCGCGTAAGGCATGATTTCGTTTAGTGTGAAATCGCGGGCCGTTTCTTTCAACATCTGGAGTTCCTCAGACAGGCTGAATTTCATGCTTTCCTCCTTGTGTCTTATCGTAAGATATTTCGTGCGACAATGAGTCGCTGTATTTGATTGGAGCCGTCAAAGATCTGGATCGCTTTGGCGTCCCGCATGAGTCGTTCGGTCACACAACCACGGCGCAGCCCTTCTTTGCCCAGGATTTGAACGGCGTTGGTAGTGACTTCAATCGCCATGTCCGAAGCGTAGTATTTGGCCATGGAAACAAACGTTTCCACCTCTTTGTGATCTTGTTGCCCTTCGTCCACCATGGCCGCGGTCTGATATATGAATGACCGTGTGGTTTCGATACGTGTATACATATCCGCAAGCATGAAGGCGACGGCCTGAAACCGGGCGATTTTGGTCTTGAATTGCACTCGGGTGCGAGCGAAGGCCAGAGCCTCTTCGAAGGCGCCTTGCGCAATTCCCAGAGACATACTGGCCGCGCCCCAGACGCGCATGGGATTTGCGTGCCGTGTCAGGACTTCCCAACCTCTTTCACGGCCCAGCAGCAGATTATCCACCGGCACCTTCACGTCTTCCAGAAATAATTCCTGGGTTATGCTGGCGCCCAATCCCATTTTTTCCATTGGACGTCCGAAGGTGAGGCCTTCTGAATCTCGAGGTATGAGGAGGGCGCTGATTCCGGCCGAACCGTGTTTCTCTCCCGTGCGGACGAACACCATATAGAAATGGGCGTATTCGCCCAACGTAACATAGGTTTTGCTCCCATTAACGAGAAAGTGTTCTCCCGTGTGGACGGCCCGAGTTCTCAATGAAGCCGCATCGGATCCAAAATCGGGTTCGGTCAGCACAAAAGCCAGCAGCTTGTCTCCTTTGGAGATTTCGGAAAAAAAACGTCTCTTTTGTTCTCGGCTTGCTGTTTGCGCCAATATGCGAATGATCGCCGAAGTGGGGAATACCAGCAAAGCCGATGAAGGAGAAACTCTGGCTATTTCTTCGATCAAAATACTAAGCGTTCGGGCGTCTGCCTCCATACCTCCATATTCAGCAGGAAGCGCCGCTATGAGAAGGCCTTCATCCCGAAAAGCTTCGTAGCTAAGTCGAGGGAACTCGCCCAGGTCGTCCAGCTCTGCAGCAAAAGGTCGAATCCTTTCGGTAACGATTGAACGAATATTTTGTCTGAATTTCCGATGTTCGTCGGTAATCGTTGACATGGTTTCCTTCAATCGCCTCGAAAAAACCTCTGGAAGACCAGGCCTTGAAAACTAAGAGCGCTCTACGATCAGAGCGATACCCTGGCCTCCGCCAATGCACATGGTGGCGAGACCTGTGCTGAGATTGCGGGCTTTCATTTCATAGAGCAATTTCAACAGGATCACGGCCCCGCTGGCGGACACCGGATGGCCCAGAGCAATGGCCCCCCCGTTAACGTTGACTTTATCCAGATCCATGTTGAGTTCCCGGATGCAGGCGAGGGATTGGGAGGCAAAAGCTTCGTTCAGTTCTATCAGGTCGATGTCGCCGAGGCTCATTCCGGCCTTTTCCAAAGCCAGGCGAGTTGACGGAACGGGCCCTATCCCCATGACAGAGGGTTCCACACCTACCGAGGCGAAGGACACGATGGAAGCCAACGGCTCGAGGTTCAGTTCTTTGGCCTTTTTCGCCGACATGACTACCAGTGCAGCCGCTCCGTCGTTCATGCCGCTCGAATTCCCCGCAGTGACGGATCCGTTTTGCCTAAAAGCGGGTTTCAACTTGGCCAATGCTTCGATAGTCGTACCGAACCTTGGATGCTCGTCCGTATCAAAAATATCCGGTGCGCCCTTTTTCTGGTGAATTTCGACTGGAACGATCTGGTCCTTGAATTTTCCTCCCTTGATGGCGGCTTCCGCCAACTGTTGACTTCTCAGAGCGAACTCGTCCTGGTCAGCACGAGCCACTTGGTATTTTTCTGCTACGTTCTCGGCCGTTTCGCCCATGGTGTCGCCGCTTAAAGGATCAAAAAGAATCAGCTGATCCTGAAGCTGTCCATGCCCCAGACGGTATCCCCAACGGGCTTGTTTGAGAAGATATGCCGCGTTGCTCATGGACTCCATGCCCCCGGCCAGCATGATCTCGGCACCACCGGCAGAGATAATCTGGCTGCAAAGCGTAACCGCCTTGAGACTACCGCCGCATGCTTTGGAAATGGTGAACTGGGGCTTTTCCACAGGTATGCCTGCCTTCACCACAACAACGCGAGCCGAGTTTATCGGAAGATCGCCTGTACGGTATCCGGACGCATAGACGGCTTCATCAATTTGCTCTCCGGACAATCCAGCCCGATGAATCGCCTCGCGGATGGGAACCGGACCGAAGTCGATATCACTCAACGCTTTTAGCTTCCCGCCGAATTTGCCGACAGCAGTCCTAGCCCCGCTGACAATGACCGTTCCCTTCATGGATATTCCTTTCTAGTCTTATTTCCCGAGCTTTGTTTACAGGGCTTAGCGGGGGATTGTCAATTGGAATCGTAACTTTGTCAATCGGGCGTCCGATCGCCGGCCCCGGTTTCGAGTCATCACAATTTGGGGATTGACACCTCTCCTTTGCCCGGTTATCTGTTTTATTTTGATTGGCTGGTTTAAAAAAATCGGGCTCCCGTCCTTACATATGAGGATGTTGTCCTCGTGACGGATCTCTTTTCGGTGAAAGAGGACCGGTTTGTTTCGCTGTTGATTTACTTATCCGTAAACTTGGGGGCCTCTTTTGTCTCCCGTTAAACCTTCCCCATTAACCGGGGCTCTAAAGTACAGAAAATGCAGGACGATGACTTCCAGCTCATCGACGATTTCCTTAATGGGGACGAGGGAGCATTTGAAACCCTGATCCGCAAGTATCAGAAGGAAATCTACTATTTCGCTTTGCGCATTGTCGGGAATGAAGAAGACGCCAAAGACATTGCCCAAATGGCGTTTGTTAACGCCTTCCGTTCATTGGGCCGGTTCAAGAGGCAGTCGAAGTTCAAAACCTGGCTCTATAAGATCGCCCTGAATTTGTGTAGAAATCACTTGAAGAAATCGCGTTTTCAGCAAACGGACGAGTTGGATCCGACCATGTCCACGGATGATGATCCTTCGCGTTCCATCATCGATAAAGAAAAAAGGCTTGAGCTGCACCGGGCCATTAAAGAGTTGCCTGAGAAGCAGCGGTTGACGGTTGTGTTGAGGACTTATAAAGACCTCAGCTATGCAGATGTGAGCCATATCCTGGGGTGTAGCGAGGGAGCGGCGAAAGCCAACTTCCATTTCGCGCTGCAAAAATTAAAGAAAAAGCTGGGAAAAGTCTATGGACTGCAAAAAAGTTGAGCGACACATTTTAGAAATGGACTCAACGGAGCCGAATAAGTACATGAACCCTTTCCTGTTGGGCCATATAGAGCATTGTCCTGAATGCAAAGCCAGTTATGACCTGGTGGTGACTCTGCGCCAAATGGGTGTGACCAGAACCGGGAAGTCAGAACCCAACTGGGACCATTTCGTACTGGGCGTACGCAACCGGCTGCTTGCGGAGGCCTGCAGCTCTGAGAAGCATCTATGGATGGATCTCGAACGATTCCTCGCATGGTTCTCGAGACCCCGCTACGCCTATGGAGCAGTTGCGATGGCGTTACTCGCCCTTTTCTTCATTATGAGCCCCCGTATTATGGAAACAGGACGTTATCTTTTTACGGCCGACTCCGCAGTTGAGCGCCCGATTTCCTCCAATATCGCGGCTATACCCGTTTCATTTCTTCCTTCCACGTTTCACGACCATGTCTCCGTTCCCTTGGAAAACCTTTCACAGGAAGAACTGGTATATCTGTGCAATGGATTGCTCAGTAGACTCGCCAGACAGGAAGGGCTGGATAGATTTCAGGATGTTCTCGTTCCGGACACGGAAATAGCGGATGCGGCGCGATACGTATCCGCTCTCGAGTCCAGGCTGTCGAGCCTCAGTCCGGCGGAACTAAACAGGGTGGCCCATTCTTTGGACTATATGATATCAAATTAACGCGAACCCCATTTACAGCAGGCAATGAGTTTATGAGAATGAAGAAGAGCGCAGTCAAGCCAATGCTTTTGTTAGGCCTGGTCGTGGCCATGAGCACTCCGATTTGTTATTCCTATGCGCAAACGGGTTCTACCGGACCGGCTGCGGCCGCGGATGCTCAGAAGACTATTCAGTCGGAGAATTCCTTGGACCGCAGCACGTCGGAATCGGCTACGATGGATGCGTTGGAGCAGGAAAAAGAACGGGTACGAAAACGTATACACATGATTCGTATCTGGAGACTCACCTCAGAATTGAATCTGAATGAAGATACGGCCAGAGATCTGTTCCCCATTCTAAACGCGTTCCAGGAGCGAAGAGGCCGATTAATGGCTGAGGGGAGGCGCATAGAGAGGATGTTGGCTGCGGAGATCGGTCGCGAAACACAGGACGAAGATAAAATCAAAAGTTTGTTGGATGACTATAAACTCAATGAAAAAAGAAAATACCAGCTGTATAGAGACGAATCCACTAAACTGGAGTCCCTATTGACTCCCAGACAGCTCGCTCAATACATCATTTTTGGACAGCGTTTTAATTTGGAACTTCAATATATTTTTCGGGAAGCGTTGAGTCGGGCCACGGACACTGGTTCCTCTTCCACCAAAGTGAAGAGGTTTAAACTTATGAAACCCACAGAATTTGAGAAGGATGAAACTTCTGAATAAATTCATCCTCACCCTCCATTCTTTCTTTTTGGAATAGCATCTCTCGCCGGAAGGTTCGTATCGTCCGTTTGCGAGGCCGGTCCTTTCTCTCCTTTTTGAGAGACATCTCGGATGTGTACTCGAAGTATCTCCGCAATAGTGGCAATTTCCAAATTTATCGTGTACAGTTACATACCACACTGTGGTTCTCTCACTAGGAAAGCTTGGGAGGGCAAGAGGGAGATTTTTCCTTTCCAGGAATTGGCACGCCACGAAAAGGGGGGAAAGGAGGTTTTCTGATAGTCTGAATGCTTTTTATCAGTTTTTTGGTGACATATGCGCTCCCATTAATGTATATTTTGGTCTAAGCGATCGTTTTTATTTAAGAACTTGCTCCAAAAGAAAGTGGCTCAAATTTGAGGGACAGCCTCGTACGAAGAGCCTTTCCAAAGTCATCGAACGGCTGAGCAGTTGTGTTTCGTGGCGGCTCGAGCCGGTCAGAGCATAACGGCGTTTCTCTCGGAATCTGCAGAAACTTGTCCAACCATCCGGCAGTATAGGTAATGACTCAATCTGAGAAGAACCTAACTTCGATCTTACTGGAAAGCCGGGATAAACTCAGGGATCTGATCGATTCGATTTCGGAGCCGGTGTTCACGGTGGACCGCCGGCTGACGGTCATTGCTGTTAATAAAGCGTTCGCCTCCAAATTAAATGCTCATCCCAGAGATGTCATCGGGCAGCGTTGTACCGAGTCGACTTGCCTTTTCGGGACACCTTTCGGCATTTGCTCTGAGGAAGGTTGCCTTGCCCGATCCTTTTTCGAGACGGGCCGGCCGGTCCGGAAATACTTAGAGAGGAAAGATGTACTTGGAGACACACACTGTTTGGAGGTGAGCGTTTCGCCCGTTTCGAGCGAGTATGGTCCGCCCGAACAGGCGGTTGTCCTGTATCGTGACGTCACGCCTTTGAAACGACTCGAGGAGAAGGCGCGACTACACGGTGACTTCCTGGAGGAGGAGGTTGAAAGACGAACAGCCGACCTTAGAAAGACGCAAGACGAGTTGCTCATCGAGAAAGCACGACTCGAAGAAGCTCATAATGAGTTGGTCCGTCTTGAAAAACTCAAGAAGAATCTCATCCAGATGGTGGTTCACGACATGAAAGGGCCGGTCGGTGAAGTGATCGGCAACCTTGATCTCGTTAAAGTGGAACCCTTGTCCGAGCGCCAACTGGAGTCTATAGAAATGGCGGAATCCGGATGCGAAGACCTGCTTCGCATGATTATGAACTTGCTGGACCTAAGCCGGATGGAGGAGGGAAGGTTGCAGTTGAACCCTTCGATGCTCGATCCGGAGGAAGTGATACAAGGAATAGTTTCCAAATTCAAAACCCTCCTTCGTCTCGGCGGATTGTCCGCGCACGCAGACGTTCAGGGAGGAGATCGAATCAAGGCGGATCGGGTCTTGTTGGAGAGGATTCTGCAGAATCTGTTGACCAATTCCATCAATGCTACCCCGGAGGGAGGAAAAATCATCATCGAGGTGTCATCCCAGAAAGAAAGTGGTATGGTACGCATTGATGTTCGTGATAATGGCATCGGCATACCGGAAAGCTACCGAAATCTCGTGTTCGAAAAATTTGCTCCGGCATCGGATGACTCGGATCATCCTAACAGCACAGGATTAGGTCTGAATTTTTGCAAAATGGCCGTGGAAGCTCACGGGGGGACCATCTGGTTTTCCAGCAAAGAGGGAGAAGGCACCACATTCAGTTTTACTCTGCCGGTGGCCGACGAATTTTAGGCTCGTGGCCTTTTGTGCGATCTCCGGCATGGAATCGGTTAAATGTGGGCATTAAACTATGAGGCCGACGTCAGCGTCACTTTTTGCTTCTATTAACTTGCGGTGAATCGGGATTCCCTATGAAATGGAAGGACTTACGGGTGCTCGTAGTGGACGATCACCTCAACATGCGCAGAACGATCGCCAACATGCTCAAATCTCATGGCTTCCAGAGTGTCGTGGAGGCGCCGGACGGAACCGACGCATTGGCTAAGATGGAGGAGGGCGGTATTGATGTAGTCGTCTGCGATTGGAACATGCCTAAAATGAAAGGGGTGGAAGTCCTTCAGTGGATGCGGAGCCATGATGCGACCAAAGACACCCCCTTCCTCATGGTAACGGCTGAAGTGGATGAAAAAACCGTGATGCAGGCGTTGGAAGGCGAAGTCGACGGCTACATTATCAAGCCGTTCAAAGCCCAGACCCTGATTGAAAAACTAACCAAGATACTGGAGCGAAAGGAGAAACCCTCCCCCATCGAAATGCATATCAGGACGGGTTTGGCTCATTTGAACTCAGGAAATACCAATCAGGCCATCGCAGAGTTCAAAAAAGCGCTGTTGGAGGACTCCCTCAGTCCCAGATCTCACTATCATTTGGGTCTGGCCCACGAAAAGAATAAGGATTACAAAAGCGCTGTTCGTTCAATGAAGAAATCGGTTGAATTGTCCCCTAAATACGTCAAGGCCTTTGAAGGACTTCACAGGGTGTTTAAAGCCGTTGGAAGGAATGAGGAAGCCATGAAAGCGCTTGAGGAAGCCGTGGCCCTGAGCCCGATAAACCAGGATCGCCAGCTGGCTCTGGGCAAAGATCTTCTCAAGTCAGGACGTATCGGTGAAGCCAAAGAGGTATTGACCCAGGCTCGAAAGCTTTTTCCGGAGGATGCGAAGCTGGCCTCGAGTATCGGCGAGGCCTACATGGAGGCGGGCCTTCATGCTGAGGCTGAGGAAGCGTTTGGAACCGCACTGACCCTCAATCCTTCCATGCGTGACGTATACAACCGGTTGGGCATCGCGTACAGGAAGCAAGGAAAAGTAAAAGAAGCCATCGCCAACTACCAACAAGCCATCAAGATTTCCCCAAATGATGAGAATCTATACTATAATCTCGGTGTAGCTTTTCTTGAAGGGAAAGACAAGACAAGTGCGGCAAAAGCTCTCTCCATTGCCGTCAAGCTGAACTCCAATTTTGCCCAGGCTAAGGAACTGCTGAATCGTCTCGGCTAAGCCGAACAGTGAATGACGACCAAAGTTTTCTTAGCTTGGAAATGACTCGGGGTGTGCACGTTACGCCTACCTTCGAGATGCACCTCGCGGCTTTCACCCCGGAGTGAAAAACCGCGCTTTTGAAAACTCACCCGAGCCAATCGCACAGGGTCGTCATCCTCCGATGTCTTGTCTCTTTGGAAGCCATATCCCCGACACTTCACGCCATTGACATCCGGCGCATTTTCTCTCATACGTTTTAGTTGACATACCTGAAGCCAAGCGCTGACTGATGTGAGAATCCGTGTTCCGATCTCGTCCGGATTCGCTGTTGGGACCTGTTCTTCTTTTCCCTTTTCTGCTAAATGAATCGCCCTAACCGCCCTCTCGCGAGAAACGAACAAAACAGAGGGATGGTTTGGTGTTTCCGGGAAAGTGAAATTTCCAGAAATCCATTTCATTCCAGATCGGCCATCGTTTGCCATGATGGCTATTTTTTGGGGTGCCTGGGCGAAGTCACACCTTCGGTCGGTTGTCCGAAGGAGGCCGTATCCAGACCGGCCAGTGGATGCTGGCGCGCATACATCGGCTTGAGCCTTCGGGCTGGGACCTCCGGATAATAACGGTTTATGGTCTCTTGGCTCCGATCGAGCTCCATTCTTTCCAGTTCGTACCGGTCCGTGCCCAAACCGTTCTGTACGCCGCCATAGATCTGCACTTCGACGTCTTTGTCCCGAATCATGTTCAGTTTCCGTTGTCCGGGTGCCATAGCCCCGGCCTCCTCGGCCGCCGAGTTGACCAGTCCGGGCGCCGCATTCATGAGGTCCATGCAGGCTTTGTCCACGGCCACCGGGTCGAAAGAGGCGAGCACGCCCAGGCCATTGACAATCGGAGTATCGGTCCATCCGTAGCAGTCGCAGATGGGAGTGACGTCCACAGCATAATTGAGGAAAAAGGATTTACCAGGCTCTTTTGTGGAGACCACGGCTAGAGCCGAGTCGGCGATGCGTCTCCCGAGAGCGGGCAAATGGTCGAATCGTTCGATGCCGTTGCGGCCGGCCATATTCACGCAAAGGTTGGCACAGGCAAAGCAATAGACACAAGCGTCCTGGTCGATGTCATAGCCTGCATCGCTGATCGCGATGGCTCCTTCGGGACAGCAGTCCCGGCAGGTCTCCCACCAGTCGCAGGCCCGGCCCGGGCATCGTTCAGGATGGAGAACCGGCTTGTCTCCCGCCAGAGCGCCGTGAAGATTCATCTTTCCGCGCTTTGATGCGCATCCGACTCCGATATTCTTGATGGCGGCGCCGTAGCCGCCGGCCGGATGCCCTTTGAAATGAGCAACGGACAGGATCGCGTCGGCGTCGGCGATCGCCCGGGCCACAAACTGCTTAGTGAGATAAGATCCCCGGCCGTCCAGTTCCACGATAACGTCGTCCGTGCCTATCCAGCCGTCGGCGATAATCACCGGACAGCCCATGGATGCGTCGTTGAATCCGTTTCTATTGGCCGTTTCCAAGTGATCCAAGGCCAGAGTCCGACTGATCCAGGGGTGGTAGGGCATCGTGGTGGTGTCTGTAACAAAAGGCCGAGCGCCTCTGGACTTGATGGTATCGACCAGGGTTCTGACAATGATGGGCCTCAGGTATCCTACGTTATAGGCTTCTCCCATATGGGTCTTCACAGCCACAAGATCGCCCTTGCGAATGTTGTCGAGAAAGCCTGAATGCACCAAAAGCTGATCTCCCTTGATGGCCGTTGACTCTAGGAAACGCCGCGCGCGTGCATCCATAAACCATACTCTGGCCTTTTCCATGTACGCTCCTCTCCCAGATCGTTTTGACCTGGTATTAAAATCAAGTGGTCGTAATATCACTCCAGGCAGTCGGGATCACCTTAGGAAAGGGATGCGGACCTTATTGTGCCGGAATAAGTTCCGTGTCTGTAGCATAGGAATCCTTTACAAGCGGACACGGTCGTTCGAGGTCTGCCATGGCCCCCTTTCCGGTTCCATCCGAGAAAGCGATCTCGCTGCTGCTCAATACATCCTTTCCATTGAAGACTTCCCTAAAGTCGTACGCTGAGTCAAGGAGTTTTCATTTCCGCACAAGAAGACGGGGAAACTCACTGGTCATACGGAACGGAAGATTCTCTGAATCCTACCCTATGCATTCATTCGGTAGGCTATGGACTTAGAATCCGGGGAATTCCACTGGGATGGGATTCTCTGGTTATCGGAGGCTTGTTCCGATTTTGAGAAAATCGAGCCACCGGATAGTCAGGCCCATTTAACGGGAGCTTCTTCAAGCCGGTGCCGCAACCAGATCAACACCCTATCGAATTCTTCAGCCAATTCTCGCAATGCCTGCCCCCTATGACTTACCTTGTTTTTCTCCTCGCTGCTCAGTTCCGCAAAGGTTTTATCGAGAGGCGGGTAGTAGAACAGCGAATCGTATCCAAAGCCCCCCGAGCCCCTTGGTTCCTCGAGGATCAAGCCTTCGCACCGGCCCTCGTAGATCAGTGCCGGTCCGGTAGGGACGGCCAGCGCCAGGACGCACTCGAAAACGGCCGAACGATCTTCGACTCCTTCCATCTCCCGGAGCAGCTTTCGATTGTTGTCGGCGTCTGAAGCCGTGGGACCGGCGTAACGGGCGGAATATATCCCAGGGGCTCCGTTCAGGGCGGGGACCACAAGGCCGGAATCGTCCGCCAAAGTCGGAAGGCCTAAGACCTGAGCCGTAAACGCCGCTTTCTTGAACGCGTTGTCTTCGAAAGTGGTCCCGTTCTCTTCCACCGAAGGGATGGGGCCAAAATCGCTCAAATCGCGTACGGTTAGAGGATAGCCCTTTAGGATCGACCTGATTTCTCTGGTTTTTCCCGCGTTATAGGTCGCGAAGACAAGGGATATCGTTGTTGTGTTCATCGATTGTGTTCTCCCATTCGTTTGTACGTACCTTATGTGCATGTTCGAGAATGAACCGCACAGTGGGTTCCTCATATCACACTACCCGCTTACAGTGAAGCCTTGAACGGGGTCCCGCCGTCTTCCTAATGTAGGACATGGACAAAGCTGTTAGCCCGGTTGAAAGATTCAGCTTAACCTTAGTCAACTGACTGTGCAGTTGTCCAATAAAGTGTTTGACGGTGCAGCCGGTAGGTGGGAGGCGGGATCCTATAGTCGCTGACGGCGTCGTTTTCTTTAGGGGCGTCGGAAATGCGACTCCGGAAGCGAATCCTCCACAAGTGTGCGTGGTCAAGAAGTTTCCGTCAGCCCAAGGGCTTTCATTTTCTTATGCAGGTGGCTCCGCTCTAAGCCGATGGCTGCCGCCGTCTGAGATACATTCCCCCCGTGCTCGGCCAGTCTTTTTGCTATGTAGGCTCGTTCGAAGTCTTGTCGGGCCTCTTTCAATGTAGGCGCATCCAGACTCGTTTTTCCGGGCAGGTAGGAGTCGCCCCTCCGGATGAACCGTTCGATAAGATCGTCGCTGATCACTTCATCAGGGGATAAGATGGCGACACGTTCCATCAGGTTCTTGAGTTCCCTTACATTTCCGGGCCACTGGTAATGTGTCAGCAGATCGATTCCTTTTGAGGTGAGCCTCTTGGGGCGTGACCCTGAACTGATGGCGTATTCGTGGAGAAACTCTTCGGCCAACAACTGTATATCTTCCGGTCGATCGCGAAGCGGGGGTACGTGAATCGGAATTACGTTGAGGCGGTAATACAAGTCTTCTCGAAACCGTCCTTCCCGGATTTCTTTCTCCAGATCCTTGTTCGTGGCGGCCAGGACCCGTACATCCACCATGATGGTCTTGGAGCCGCCGACCCGCTCGAATCGCCGTTCCTGGAGTATGCGGAGTATCTTGGATTGGGTTTTAAGGCTCATGTCGCCGATTTCGTCCAGCAAAAGCGTTCCTTCATTAGCCAGATCGAACTTGCCTTTTTTGCGTTCCGTTGCACCGGTAAAAGCGCCTTTTTCATGCCCGAATAGTTCGCTTTCTATGAGTTCTTCTGGAATTGCGGCACAATTGACTTCGATAAGGGGCCTTGAGGCCCGATCGCTGAGTCGGTGGATCGAGTGGGCTACCAACTCCTTCCCCGTGCCGTTCTCACCGGTGATCAACACGCTTGCCTGGGTCGGCGCCACGATTCGAATCTGCTCCGTAAGCTTTTGAATAGCGATGCTGTTGCCGTTGATTTGGTGAACCTGTGCCGATTTCGACTTCAGTAATTGGTTTTCTTTAGATAACCGACCGTAACGCAAGGCATTGTTGACCGTTACCAGAACCTTTTCCAGGGAAAGAGGTTTCTCTAGATAATCGAATGCTCCTAGTCGGGTCGCCTTCACGGCTGTTTCTATGCTGCCGTGTCCGCTTATCATGACGACCGGTATCAGGGCGTTCTTCATTCTGATCCGTCCAAGGAGTTCGATACCATCCATTCTCGGAAGCCAGATATCCAGGATGAACAGATCAATGTTCGCTTCATCGAGAAGTCGAAGGGCGTTTTCTCCCGTCTGAGCGGTCAGCACTTCGTACCCCTCATCTTCCAGAATACCGCTCAGCGACTGCAATATGCTGACTTCGTCATCCACCAGAAGAATGGTTTCAGGCACTTCCATCTCATCTCCTCACCGGGAGTTCGATTACAAAGCGGGTCCCTTTCGGTTGGTTGTCTCGCACGCGAATGTACCCGTCGTGGTCTTGAATGATGGTGTTCACGATAGCCAGACCCAGGCCTGTTCCGGATTTCTTCCTGGAAAAGTAGGGTTCGAACAGTCTCGGTCGATCCTCCGCAGGAATACCGGGGCCGTTGTCCGCAATCTCGATGCGGGCCAGCTTGAGGACAGTATCGTAATCCACCGATATCAGAACTTCTCCCTGATCGGCTCCCACAACACTTACGGCATTATCCAAAAGGTTCATGAGCACCCGTTTCATTTGCTCCCTATCCACATTGCACGTGGGAACAGGCTTTATCTTCTCGTATCTGAACGTAATTCGCTTATGAGATTCTTTATATAAGGGCAGGGTTTCTTCGATGATCTCATTCAGATCGTTTGGCATGGGGTTGGCTGCGGGCATGCGGGCGAATGTCGAGAATTCGTTCACCAGCCTTTTCAGTTCCTTTACCTGTTGAACAATGGTTGACGTGCAATCTTTAAAAACTTGGCTGTCATCCTGGAATTGGTCCCCGTACCGTTTCTGCAAGCGTTGAGCGCACAACTGGATTGGGGTGAGGGGGTTCTTGATCTCGTGAGCGATTCTCTGGGCGACCTCTCTCCATGCTATAATGCGTTGCGCCTTCTCCATTTCGGATAGATCGTCCAGCACGACGACCATTCCCATGTATTGATCGTCTTCATCCTTCAATTGATTGATCTTGACGAGCAGCGACAGGGTGGTGGAACCAATGGGGATCTTAACCTGCTTCTCCAATGAGTCCACTTTGAGCAATTCAAGCTCGTCAATGAATCCCTGGATAACGTCCCCATAAGGAGGGCGAATGAAGTAGTCGATGTTACGATTCAGAAGCTTATCCGCGCGTACACTCAGCATCCTTTCGGCCGATTTGTTCACCGCCCTGATACGTCCCTTGGCGTCCACGGCTATTACGCCCGCTGCGACGTTTTTCAACAGGACTTCCATATAGCGCCTACGCTGCTCGACTTCGATGTTCCGGCGCACCAGTTCCTGGTTGGTGCTGTCCAACTGCCGCTTATTTCTCATCAAGTCCTGCGCCATTTGATTGAAAGAACGAACAAGGGTACCGATTTCGTCCTGGGACTCGATTTCGATTTCAACGTCGTAGTCTCCGAGAGCCACGCGGTTGGTGGCCTCCGCCAACTTCTTGATGGGATCCGTCAGCTCTCGTGAAAGATAGAAACCGTACCAGGTGGCAAAAAACAGTATAATCAGAGTCACCATGGAAAGGATGATGTAGTGTGTGGTCTTGATCGGGTTTTTCAGCAATAGCGCTTGCTTGTAGCTCTCGTAGCCGGCAGAGACGTGCTCCATCTTTTCGATCAGATCGGATGAAATATTCCTGGCCGCGATAACGATGGTCCTGTCCGTGCTTTTGGGGGCTGCTAAACTCAAGGGTACGAAGGCCACCAGCCAATCTCCGTCCTCTCGGGAAAGGACGGAGATTTCGGATTCACCATTAACAAGAGCCTTTCGGAAGGGTTCCGCGAAAAAAGGTGCGGTCGGCGAAAACCATTCGTATTGATTCCCTGCAGTAATCCAGGTCTTCCGGGGTAGGGAATAAAAAGAAAGGAAAGCCACGTCGGCTCTGTCCATCTCTTCGGATAGAATGGTCTCAACAGTCGGCCCCCCGGAAGAGGTATCCCCTTTCTGTATCCTTTGAGCTGCGATATTTCCCAGACGCAGCACTTCATCCGTCATGTCCTGGTAGTAACTTGTGCCCAGATCCAGAGCATTTTGCAGGGAATGCTCAACGTTCAAACTGAACCAATGTTCTATGCTCGAGGAGATAAATTGCAGAGACAGAAAAAATAAGAGAATAGTGGGGATCAGTGACAGGCCGGTGAACGCAACCACCAGTCGCGTTCTCAGCTTGGCTCCCAGTATGCCCTGCTTTCTCTCGAAGAGCAATTTGACTAAATTACGGACGACCAGGAATATGAGAAGGAGCAAAAGCGTGGTATTGATATTGACCAGGGCAAAAAACAGTACACTGTTCCAGAGGGGGAGCCCCATCCCGTATTCAAGGGAATGGACTTCGAGATAGGTGACCACTACCAAAGCGAGCAGCACGATAAGGATGGCGACCCTTTCCCTGCGGCGCTTGCGAGTCTCTTTGTCAATAAGGACGTTTTTTTCGGATTTCATGGCGATCTTCTGCCTGAACTACAAGGGATTTCCCTCGTAAGTGAGTTCGATTTCGTGCCACTCTGTTTCGAAATCCCAAAGAGAAACAAAAAACAGGATATAATGAAGATAGAAGGGCAAGCGAACCTTGTTGAGTTCCGCTTTTATTCGCAACCGGTAAGTTGCCTCCGGGTCCAGGCCGGCCAATGAAGCAAGTTCGATCCCGTTGAGTTCGGAGAGGAGGGCTTTGGCTTTATAGAATTCCCGGAGGGTGAAACTTTCTTTCCCGGAGCGGCCGTCACCTATCGTCACCACAAACTGACGTTTCAGAGCGCTGTATTTGATTGTATGATGAATGCGGAGATCGGCCAACTTTTCGTCGAACCATAGGTGCGTCTTCTTGTAGAACTCTACACGGAAAGTAAAGGTTGTCTCAATCCCGCTGAGAATGGCCCGGTTCATCTCTTCATTGAAACAATTTTTGGCGCGACAATAGAGAAGAAGATGCTCTCCGGCCGGAGTGATCAGAACGTCGTCAATGGTGGCGTTCTCGGCATGGGAAAGTTCGGGTCCAAATACCAAAATAAGGATTGTAAGAATCGCGGAGGCAATCCAGACGCCTAACGGACTCTTTCTGGATGAGGTGATCAATTGGACCATGAAAATCGGTTTGTTGCAGGTGATTCGGCCAAGGTAAAGAGGCTACATCTCTACTTGCCCGGCCATTCAACAGAGCGTACCCCAGTTGGTGGCAAAACGTGCCGTCCCGTATGCACGTATACGGAGCTCGACCCGTTGGAGGCAGGAGTCTGCTGGTTAAGAAACAGACATAGTTGTAGGATAGACCATGAAAAAATTCAAGTCTTATGTTTGAAAGGAAACCGCTATAGGAAGCGCAGATCAGGCTGCAGCCGGCCGTGCCAGAGGAAACACGCGCTGCGGAGCGGATTGATCCATGTCCGGGATGATTTCGTCCAGACGGCCCACGCGGTAATGGGTCGGGCTGTCGCAAAGCCGGCGGATCAGACTGTGATTCAACGCATGTCCGGATTTGTAAACCGTACATTCGCCCAGTAAGGGCAACCCCAACAAGGATATGTCCCCAATGAAATCAAGAATCTTGTGACGAACAAATTCATCGGGATATCGTAGCCCACCCTCGTTCAAAATCCCGGACTCGTCGATCACTACCGCATTTTCCAGAGAGCCGCCGAGAGCCAAACCGTTGTTCCACAGGTATTCAACTTCCTTCAGGAAGCCAAAAGTCCGAGCCCGGCAGATTTTTTTCTGGAACGTGCGCTTCGAAATGCTCGCGGAAAGAGACTGGCGTCTCAGAAGCGGATGATCAAAGTCGATGGTGTAGTTGATCTCGAATCTTCGTGACGGTGCGATCGCAACAGATTTTTCACCGTCACGAACGGAAACGGGTTTTTCGATAATAATGTAATTTCTGGGACAGCTCTGCTCGCGGATGCCGGCGCTGTTGATGAGCGCTACAAAGGGACCGGAGCTGCCATCCATGATAGGTACCTCGGGACCGTCGACCTCGACGGTCGCATTGTCGATACCCATCCCTGCAAGGGCGGCCAACAGATGTTCCACCGTGGCAATACGGTTTCCGCCTTCCGCCAAGGTGGTGGCCATCCGAGTATCCGCAATGCACTCGAGGCATGCCGGAATCTCAGGCCGAGAATCCAAATCCGCCCGTACGAACCGGACGCCCGAATCGGGGTCCGCCGGTTTGAGTTTCAATGCAATCCGCTCTCCGGTGTGAAGGCCTATACCGGTGCACCCGATTTCTTTACGAATCGTTCGCTGTAACCATGTAGTCAAACTCTATTCTCCTCTCTCCTCGGATACATTCAATAGCAAACATCGGGCCATGAGACTCAATCGGGTTCAATTGCATTTATCTTTCTATATTCGTTAGGAAAATTCCTCAGATGAAAAAGCCGCACACGTTCTTGTTCCTGCATGTGTTGGGAAAATGCCACAACTTATCCGGCCAATGTGGTCAATTCGACACACATTCTTCGAGACGAAGCGCCCAATTAGAATTATACATGGCCCCCTTGCTCACCTTTTCATCGTCAGCCGTCTCTTCCCGCCATTATGATCCTGAAGCCTGTAGTCCGTTGGGATCCCTGGGACTGGGGCCGATTACAGAAAAATAGGAGCCGAAGGTCGAAGGGGGTTTGTCTTGACAAGCAGGATCGACTTCCCTAAGGTCGGGCGCATCTGACCACAGGTGGAACTTATGAAGTTTATCGCCGATCTGCATGTACATTCGCGATTTTCCATTGCCACGAGCAAGGAGATGGACCTCCCCCATATCCACCACTGGGCGCAGCTCAAGGGAATAGATGTCCTAGGTACCGGGGATTGCACACACCCCAAGTGGTTCCAAGAGATGCAGGAGCAGTTGAACCCGCTGGACAACGGGCTGTTTTCTCTTTTCTCCGATCACACGCTTTCTGAAACAAACGACGTGCCGCAGAGCTGCCGATCGGAGGTTCGTTTTGTGCTCTCGGCGGAGATCAGCACCATCTACAAGAAAAACGGCAAAGTCCGAAAGGTACATCATCTGCTGCTGTTGCCTGATATGGATACCGCTTCAAAGCTGAACGTAAAGCTCGACAGAATAGGAAACATCCGATCCGACGGCAGACCCATTTTGGGACTGGACAGCCGGGATCTTCTCGAGATGGCTCTCGATGTCTCTCCCGAGATCCTGTTTATTCCAGCACATGCCTGGACACCCCATTTCAGCGTTCTGGGCGCGAAGTCCGGTTTTAACTCGGTCGACGAATGCTATGAGGATCTGACAGACCGGATCTTCGCCATCGAAACGGGACTTTCATCGGATCCACCCATGAATTGGCGGGTATCCGGTTTAGACGGTTTCGCATTGGTGTCGAATTCGGACGCTCATTCCCCCTCCAAGTTGGGACGCAACGCCAATCTGTTCGATTGCGACGTATCCTTTTCAGGAATC
>Ga0068714_10002565_pt1 | contig 23145 bp, 22 predicted proteins | sample MTBNYHSulfiMetaG_FD_62988 | JGI IMG/M metagenome (GOLD analysis project Ga0068714, IMG submission 62988) | Enrichment culture microbial communities from rom New York Harbor, USA that are MTBE-degrading - MTBE-NYH (New York Harbor Sulfidogenic)... | ecosystem: Environmental > Aquatic > Marine >... | reverse complement strand
GGGTGAGGAAAAATCATTCAGGCTTACCCTTAAATCAATCGCCGATATTGGCATCGTGGGGTTACCGAACGCCGGAAAATCTTCGCTTCTTTCCCGGTTAACGACAGCCGCTCCAAAAATAGGAGACTACCCTTTCACCACCCTTAGCCCTAATCTCGGTATCATGACATTTGAAGACGGCCGGCGTATTGTCCTGGCGGATATCCCGGGATTGATAGAGGGCGCAGGCCAAGGCCGCGGCCTCGGCCGCCGATTCCTCAGGCACATAGAGCGAACATCCCTGTTGATGCATGTTGTTGATATTTCGGGTGCGAATATCGATGATGCCTTGAAGGATTTCGATACCCTGAGATCGGAAATCGAAGATTACGATTCCAACCTTGCAGGCAAACCTCTTGTTGTGGTTTTGAATAAAATCGATCTCCTGGATCCCGGTTCCGAAGAACTTCTCCTCGCGGCTTTCACAGCTTTCGCCGAGAAGGGAGTCACCGTCGCCGCCGTTTCTGCCAGGACAGGCCAGGGGCTTGAAGAACTCGGAAAAATACTTGCCGGGCATTTGCAGGACGGCGAAAGATATATTGATCTATGAAGCCGGATTTAAAACAAATTGCTTTGTCATCCACCAACCGGAAAATTGGAATTTTCGGTGGGACCTTCGATCCCATCCATATCGGGCATCTTCGCAGTGTAGAGGAAACAGCGGACCGCCTTCGTTTAGATCGAATCTTCCTGATTCCATCCGCCCGCCCGCCGCACAAGCCACGGGAAGGTATGACGTCTTTCCAGGACCGGCTTGAAATGACGCGGCTGGCCGTGGCAGACAACATGCTTATCGAGGTTCTGGATATCGAGGGGACACGTCCCGGCCCGTCCTATACTGTGGATACTCTTGAAAGCCTCAGAAACGAAATGGGGCCGCGGGTAACGTTCTTTTTTCTGCTCGGTATGGATGCCTTTCTGGATATCGAAACCTGGTACCAACACCTCCGACTGTTTGACCTGGCCCATTTCGTTGTCTTCAGCCGCAGTGACAGCCCCGAAGAAGCCTTCCGGAAACTGGCGGAAAGGCTAGGCATAATGGTCGAAACATCGGCGGAAACATCCAGTGGCCGCATCGGCCGAAGCGTGGCCCGCATCCGGACAACGGTTCTAGACATCTCCAGCACCGAAATCAGGCGATTCGTGAATCAAGGAAGATCGATAAGATACCTTGTCCCTGAGCCGATAAGGCATTATATAATAAAGAGAGGATTGTATTTAGATGGAATCGGTGCTTGAAAAGGCGCGCCTATGCTTAAGCTTCATTGAAGAAAGGAAAGCCGTTCATCCCGTACTTTTCCGGGTCGCTGAAATGACCTCCATCGCCGATTACTTTCTGGTAGCCGGCGGCCGGTCTACTCGTCAGGTTCAGGCGATATCCCGACATCTTCAGCGGCGCTTGAAAGAACAGGGTGAAAGACCTTTCGGAGTCGAGGGAGAAGCTGACGGAAACTGGATCTTACTGGATTATGGAGATGTCGTAATACATGTATTTTACGAACCTTTTAGAGAATTTTACGACCTTGAGGGTTTATGGGCGGATGCTCCCCGCATTCACCCGGTTCCGGAAAAGGGGGATTCTCCGAAACTCGATTAAACGAACGGCACTCTTTCTATTTCTCGTCTCATTTGCCATCGCCGGTGCAGTTCCCTCGGCCGAAGCGCTGTCGATAGAAGATGAAAGGCTGCTCGGGAGGGAATTTCTCGCCAGGATCACTCACGCTTATCCGTTTCTCGAAAATGACACCGCCCTTCAGTACTTACGCGAACTCGGCGCCTACTTGGCATCGGCCGTGGAAAACAAACCGTTCGATCTCAATTTTTATATCCTTCAAAATTCTGAATTGAACGCATTCGCGGCCCCCGGCGGCCATATATTCATCCACACCGGGTTGATCCTGTCCCTGGAAAACGTGGATGAATTAGCCGCAGTTCTAACCCATGAAATCGCACATGTCACAGCACGTCACCTATCCCAGCGTATCGCCCAGCAGCAAAAATTGACTCTCGCCAACGCAGCGGCATTACTCGCCGGGGTCTTAATTGGAGGGGAAGCGGCCGAAGCCCTGATCACCGGCTCGGTTGCCGCTGCAGCCCAGGCTCAGCTTCACTACAGCCGGAACGACGAACGCCAGGCGGATCAGATCGGCTTCGATTACATGGAAAAAACCGCCTTCCGACCGGAGGCGATGCTTGGAGTTCTTGACAAAATCTCTCGCTCCCAGTGGGAGAGCGGGTCACAACGAATGCCCACCTATCTCCGGACACATCCGGCAGGACCGGAACGCATGTCCAGCCTGGATGTCTTAATGACCCGCCGATCCGAACCTGTGAGCAAAGCTCAAACGCAAAAATTCAAAAAATTTTTTCCATCTTTCCAAACCGCCGTCGCTGCTGCGTCTCTTCCGCCCTCGGCCGCTGAGAAAACCTTCAGAGAGCGTTTTTCCATGGCTGAAAGCCCCGAAGAAAAATATCTGGCCCACCTGGGACTGGGCATGGCATTGAGCTCAAGAGCTAAATACGAAGAGGCCGCCGCACATCTCGAATCAGCTCTTTCCCTTAATCCTCCAATGCTCCCTGCGTTGCTGGAACTTGGAAATACTTACAGAATGGCGGGCCGGCCCCGGAAGGCGCTGTCCATCCTGGAAAAAGTCCTGGAACAGGACGAAGGCAACCAGGCCGCCCTGTATCTCACCGGGCTTAGTTATCAGCATATGGAAGCCTATGAACAGGCAGTCAAATATTTCGAGAGGCTTGCAGCCATCGGAACTCAAAAAAATGACGTTTTCTATCAATTGGGAATTGCGTATGGCAGGCTGCACAAGCTTGCAAGGGCGCATTACAATTTTGCAATATATTTTGCTGCGCTATCCCAGAGAGAAGAAGCGGCTTTTCATTTCAGGAAAGCTGAAGAATTTGCCGAAGGCAATCCCGTACTACTGGAACGCATCCGGAGGGAAATGCACGGCCAGGGCTTTTAAACCAAAGGAAGCCGGCGGGGTTCATTCGATGCCGGGCTTCCCTGCCAACGTTTCCACCAACGCCCTATCGGGCGGGGGGAATTCCAGGCCCCACAATTCGTCGGGCAGGACCCACCTCAATTCCTGCGCCTGAATCGGTCTGGGGATTCCGGAAAGCCATCTGCAATCAAAAAAATACAGGATTACACGCTTTTCAGGGTAATCATGGGCCGAAGTCATGATCAGCGAAAGGGGCTCCACCAGGATGTCGAGTTCCTCTCGTATTTCCCTGACCAGGCATTCTCGTAAGGTTTCCCCGGATTCCTGCTTCCCGCCCGGGAATTCCCATAATCCTTCGAGGTGCTTTCCTGGAGGGCGCCTGGCGATTAATATCTTCGAGCCTTTTCTGATGATCCCGGCGGTGACTTTAACCTGTTCGTGGAGGCCGGTATCATCAATCACCGGCAAACCCCTTACGCCTGGTTCGCAGATAACCTTCAGCGGCCTCTTCGTTTTTCGGGTCCAGGGTCACCGCCTGTTTGTAGGCTTCGGCAGCTTCGGCGTATTTGCCAAGCTTTTCCTGAAGCCTTGCAAGGTTAAGCAGCATCGCGATATCATCGGGCCGCAAACGAACGATTTCTTCCATCTGCTCGGCAGCGCCTCTTTCGTTTCCGGTCTTCAAATAGGCGACAACAAGGTACTCCCGGAGCCGCGCGCTCTCCGGCGCCTTAAAAACGCCTTCTTCCATGATCTCAATGATACGATCGAATTTTCCGTCGGCGCTCAATCGATCGAAAATAAAACCATACACATCATCATCGACCTCCTGCAGCGAAGCCAACGCCTCTGCGGCCTTCAACGCGGAGGATTCATCGCCGAGCGACCGGTAGCCGTCCAATAAAAAATCCAGGAGTTCTTTATCCCCAGGGTTGTCTTTGAGCAGTTTTTCCGCCAGATTGAGCGCCTCCCGTGTCTTTCCGGCCTGCGTATAGGCCACGAGAAGATTCCTCTTAAGCTCCACGGAATCGGGATGGGATTTCACCACCGGTTCCAGTCTCTCGATGATTTCCTCATATCTGCCCTTATCGGCAAGATAGTCCACGATGAAATGATACGGATACATAACTTCAGGCTTCAACTCAATAATACGACCGGCTGCATGAAATGCTTCTTCTTCTTTTCCGGTTTTAAGATAGCAATTGAACAACATCTCCTGCACCGAGGCGTCCCGGGGATGAGCCTTTGCATAACGTCCAAGCGATTCCGCGCACTCCTGAAAACGTCCCAGTTCGTAAAGCAAAATCCCGAGGTTGTAAATCACCGTATCGTTTTTGGGGTCCAGGCTGTTGATTCGGCGGTAGAGATTCACCAGTTCCCGTTTCCGCCCTTCACTCTCAGCGATGTTCGCCATCAACATGAGAGCCCCCAGATGATCAGGTGAATGCTCCAACACCTCTGTTAAGAAGGCCTCGGCCTTTTTCATTTCACCCCGATCGATCAATCTTCCGGCGAGCCGGATCCGTCCCTCGATATCCCGGCTCTCCAGGGTAACGGCATTTTCCAAATGAAACTCGGCCCTGTCGCCTTTTCCGAGTTTGTCATAGAGGAAGGCAAGATTGTAGTGAAGATTGGCATCCTTCTGATCGAGCCTTGCAGCCTCGGTATACATCTTCACGGCCTCCTGATACTCCCCGATTTCGGTGTATAGGTAGCCCAGATGCTTATAGAGCTCCGGCCGGTCACCTTCGTCGGAAATATCAAGCGCCGCTCGATAGTGCACAGCCGCCTCTTGCTTGTCACCGGATTCCTCGAGAAGCTCAGCCAGTTCCAGCCTCCATTGCAGTTTCTGCGGTTCACGTTTGACCAGGGTGCTCAACACCGACCTCACGCCCTGAAGATCATCAAGGCCCCGGTAAACCTCCAGCAGTTCGCCGTACAGCGCGGTGTCAGGCGTCTCGGCAGCCATTTTTTTAAGCAAATCAAGAGCACTTGCCCATTGAGAAGCCCGTTTGTACTCATCAAGCAGGCGTCGCTTTATGCGCGGATCCCCGGAGGTGAATTCGACAGCTCTTTCTAAAAAATCGATCCTTATTTCATCATTTATCAGTCGGTTGCCCCTTTCGAGCCAATTTTCAACAGAGGGCACGATTTCCCAGGTGGTCTTTCCGATTGAACTTTCCCTGTACTGCACGGATACATCGAAACGATAACGGGCAAAAGCCTCTTTTCCCGGCAGAAGATCCACCAACTGCATTTCTGCACCACGCAGGGAATCGACATCGATGACCTCGGATTCCAGACGGATTCCAAGATCAAATGGTACGCTGACCCCCACCTGGATGATTTTGACGGTGTCAAAAGGATTGAGAGGTAAGGTTTCTCCTCGGAGTATCTTGATGGGTTCCCCGTTGATCTCCATCGACAGGAAGGAAAAGCGTACAGACTCCCCCTGAATCATTCGCCAACCCCACCAGGCGGCTGCTACGCATGCAGCGATCATCAAAAGCAGGGCGGTACGCCGGAGAAAAACGACGAAAAAACTTTGTTTTTTTTTGCGCAATCTGGGCATCGTCAAATAAAGAGGCCGGGGCAAAGCCCCGATTCGTTTCATTCCGCTTCAAACACTCCGGCCGCCTGGGCGTACCCACTGTTTCTACTGCGGAACACCCTCTCTATGCTATGAAAAAAGGCGCCGGAGAAGCCCTGCTTCGCCCCTCGCGGAGGTTTGCGCCCGGCCCTCCCAGAGCAAAAGTATCGGGCTGGCTACAAAAATCGACGAATAGGTCCCAACCAGGATGCCAATCAACATGGCGAATGCGAAATCATGAATCACACCGCCTCCCAGCACGAAAAGCGCCACAACGACCACCAGCGTCGTCAGTGACGTGAGAATCGTCCGGCTCAACGTTTCGTTGATGCTGCCATTCATCACCTCGGCCAGGGGTCTCCTGCGGAACCGCCGTAAATTCTCGCGGATTCGGTCAAACACGATGATCGTGTCATTGAGCGAATAGCCGACGATCGTCAAAAAAGCCGCAATGATCGAGAGCGAGATCTCCCGGTCCGTCAAGGCGAAGACACCTACGGTGATAATGACGTCATGGACCAATGCGATAATCGCACCCAGGGCGTATTTCAGGTTTAGAACCCAACAGAGGCCCAGGGTAACCAGAAGAGCGAGAAAGATAAGCCATGTTATGCTCATCCCGAAACTCGACGCCACATAAACCACAAACACCAGGCAGACGGCCATCACGATGCTCATGGCCCATTTGAGTTCGAACCTGCCGGAAATATAAATGGCGATGAAAAGCAAGGCATAAAAAATGGCGAACAAAGCCTTCTGTCTCAGGTCTTTCCCCACCTTCGGACCTACCATTTCCACCCGTCTGATCTCGGTCCCGGCACCGAATTCGGCTCTCAACGCGTTGGATACCTTTTCTCCGATACCCGCCAGCTCGACTTCGGTTTCCCTGACCCGGATCAAATATTCGTTTTCACCGCTTTCTCCGAACTCCTGAATGATGCTGTCCTGCAATTGAACAGCCGACAACGCGTCCTTGATCTCAGACGGGCTTCGCGCAGCGTCGAACCGCACCTGCACGAGAACACCTCCTGAAAAGTCCACCCCGTAATTGGGCCCCCCTCTTATAAGGAGAATAACGATACTCAGAACGATTGCAGCAATCGAAAGAGTGGCCGTTACTTTTCGCTTACCAATAAAATCGATCTTGGTGCCCGGTCGAATAAACTCCATCTAATCTCTCCACTTGATCGCTTTAGATGCTAAGTTTTTTTACCTTTTGATAAACATAAATATAATCAAATATAATTCGAGAAACAAAAATCGCTGTAAAAAGACTTGCGACGATACCGATGCTCAGGGTCACCGCAAATCCTCTCACCGGGCCGGATCCGAATTGAAACAATACCAGGGCCGCGATCAATGTCGTAATGTTGGCGTCCAGAATCGTTACCAACGCTTTACCAAAACCGCCTTCTATGGCAGTCCTGGGGGTTTTGCCGAGGCGAACCTCTTCTCTGATACGTTCAAATATCAAGACGTTGGCATCCACAGACATCCCTATCGTCAAAATCATTCCCGCGATACCCGGCAGGGTCAGGGTGGCACCGAAAAATGCCAGACCTCCCATGATCAGAACGATGTTCAGCAGCAATGCAACATCAGCGATCACGCCGGAAAAACCGTAATATATCGCCATAAATAAAATCACCAGGACACCGCCGATAATCATCGACTTAAAGCCTTTTTCAATGGAATCCTTTCCCAGTGATGGGCCTACGGTCCTTTCCTCGATGATTTTCACCGGGGCCGGTAAAGCGCCGGCACGCAACACAATGGCCAGATCGCGGGCCTCGTCCATCGTAAAACGCCCGGTGATCTGCGCCCTTCCTCCGGAAATTCGATCCTGAATGACCGGAGCCGAGTTGACCTTGTTGTCAAGGACAATGGCCAGACGCCGTTTTATGTTTTCTCCCGTGATTTGTTCAAAAAGCCTGGCTCCAACGGAATCAAACGTCAGAGAAACATAGGGCTCGTTGTACTGGCTGTCTATCTGAACCCTTGCATCCGTGATGTACTCACCGGTCAGTACCGTGCGTTTTTCCAGCAGGAACGGTATCTTACGTTCCCTTCCCGTCTGAGGATCCACGGAAACCTGGTACAAAATTTCGCTGCCGGGCGGCACATTACCATCAAGGGCCTCTTCCACGCTGTGATCTTCATCCACGAGTTTGAATTCAAGCAACGCGGTTTTACCGATCAATGCGATCGCACGCTCAGTATCCTTGACTCCTGGAAGCTGGATCAGGATCCGGTTGTCTTCCTGGGGCCGGATGTCCGGTTCACTCACCCCGAACTGGTCGATCCGGTTGCGGATGGTTTCCAATGCCTGGTCAACAGCCATCTTCGAGATTCTGCTTTTCGCCCTTGGCTGCAGGGAGAGCGTAAAGGATCTCCGTTCATCCTCCCCGGGCAAAGACTTGAAATCGAAATCAGGATAACTGCTGCGGGCGAGTTTGCGGAAGGTATCCCCATCTTCCTCTCTCATCAACGTGACAAGGATTTCTTCGGTCCCAACCCTTTTCAGTTCCAGGTACCTCAGCTTTTCGCTTCTCAAGTCCTCTTTTATCTCTTCAACGATCCTCTCGATGTGGCTTTCCACTGCCTTAGGCGTCTCAACTTCGAGCACCAGATGCATTCCTCCCTGCAGGTCCAGACCAAGTGTAATCTTTTCCTGGGGGAGAAAGAGTGCCGACCACCATGACGGAAGTTCGGAGCGGAGACTGGGAACCAGATAAAGGGCTGAAAAGAAAATGACTATAAACGCGCCGGCGGCACGCCATGCAAGGTTCTTTGACACTTCTCACTCCATCGTCGGTTTTAAATTCATCGATTTGCCGTCAAAACGGACGATGTCCGCCTTAAAAGCAATCGTACATTACTGGCTTTTTTGAATTACCGAGGATATGAAGCCGCGGGAAATCTTGACTCTGACCTTCGGAGCCACCTCAATCGTAACCGTGTCGTCGCTGATTCCTGTTACGAGACCATGAAGACCTCCATTTGAGACGATTTTATCTCCCTTTTTTACCCCCGCAATCATTTCCTTGTGCATCTTGGCCTTCTTCTGTTGAGGCCGGATGAGCAAAAAATAGAAAATAGCAAACATCAGGATAAGAGGCACGAAAGCGCCGAACGCGCTACCCTGACCGCCCGCGGCTCCTCCGCCACCCATTGCATAAGCCAGAAAATCCATTAGATTCCTCCTCCTTCTTTATGTCGGCGACGCTCATAAAATGTACGCCTGAATTCAGCAATACGATCTTCCAGGATCGCTTCTCTCAGTTTACCCATCAAATGAGTATAGTAATAAAGGTTGTGTATCGTATTCAACCTGTAAGCGAGGAGTTCCCCGGACATGTAAAGGTGCCTCAGGTAAGCCCTGGAAAACGTCCTGCATGTGTAACACCCGCACGCCGGGTCAACCGGTCTTTCATCCTCCGCGAAACGCGCGTTCTTGATCGAGATCCTTCCGCTTTCAGTGAATAACGTGCCGTTTCTTGCGTTGCGGGTCGGCATCACACAATCAAACATATCCACCCCCCGCAGTACACTTTCAACCAGATCCTCCGGAGTGCCGACTCCCATCAGGTAAACCGGCCTGGTCTCGGGAAGCAAACCTACACTCATATCGATCATCCGGAAACGGCATGCGGCATCTTCGCCTACGGCAAGACCTCCGAGGGCGTAGCCGTCAAAACCGATTTCCGAGATTTCCATGGCGCTGCGTTCACGCAGATCCGGGAATACGCCCCCCTGCACAATACCGAAAAGAGCCTTGCCAGGGGAAGAAAAATACTCTCTGCAGCGTCGGGCCCATGCCGTCGTCAGCTCCGTGGACCTTTGAACGTAATCATATTCAGAAGGATAAGGCACACATTCGTCAAACGCCATCACAATGTCACTGCCGAGCGCCTTCTGGATGTCCATCGCCTCTTCAGGCCCAATGAAATGGGATGAACCATCCAGGTGAGAGCGGAACGTCACGCCTTCGGGTGTTATCTTCCGAAGGGGTGAAAGGCTGTAAACCTGAAACCCACCGCTGTCGGTAAGAATCGGCTTACTCCAGCTCATAAACCTGTGAAGCCCTCCCAGGCGTTCGATGAGTTCATGTCCCGGCCTCAGGTACAGATGGTACGTATTGGCGAGAATAATTTCTGCGCCAAGACTCTCCAGATCGTCCGGGCTCACCGCCTTGACCGATCCCCGGGTGCCGACCGGCATAAAAACAGGCGTCGGGATTTTTCCCCGTTCGACCACCAGTTCACCGGCACGCGCACGGCATCCGCTGCAAGTATGTAAAACGTCAAACTGCAAAATAGCTTTATATAACTCAATCGCATCCGGGTGTGATTTTGGTTCGATCGGCGTTCATTTCTAAACGATAAACATCGCATCGCCGTAACTGAAGAACCGGTACCTGTTTCTCACCGCATGTTCGTACACCCGCAGAATCAAATCCCTGCCGGCGAAAGCGCATACAAGGAAAAGCAGCGAGCTCCTGGGCAGATGGAAATTTGTGATCAATGCATCGACAACACGAAACGAATGCCCTGGAGAAATCATTAATTCTGTGACACCCGACTGCGGCTCTATATCTCCACCATGCCTTCCCACGGTTTCCAGGGTTCGCACCACCGTCGTGCCCACCGCAATAACCCGTCCTCCACGTTTTTTGGTCTCGTTTATCGCGGCGGCGGCTGAGGCGCCTACCTCAAAAAATTCTTCGTCCACCCGATGTCGACGGATATCCGAAACCCTGACCGGCTTAAACGTACCATAACCCACGTGCAAGGTCAGAGAAACAAACCGCGCTCCCCTTTCCGTGATCTTCTGCATCAACGGATTTGTAAAATGAAGCCCTGCCGTCGGTGCGGCGACCGATCCTCTCAGCCGGGAATAAACCGTCTGATAACGCTCACGATCCATACGGCACCGGGGATCGTCTTCGTCCCGTTTTATATAAGGCGGCAACGGCACCCGGCCGAATTCATCAAGAACGCTTTCAAGCAGATCAACGTCTTCGAACGCAACATTGACCATCCCATGGCCGAGTACCGATTCAATCCGACCGGAAAGTCCTCCTTCAAAAAATAAACGGGCTCCGGGTACCGGTCCCTTGGATGATTTCATAAGGCAGCGGCGGATCGCCTCACATTCCCCCACATCCCGATGATCCAGGATCAGGACTTCGATCTTTCCACCGCTGGCCTTTCTCCCGCGCAGTTTCGCAGGGAACACCCTCGTGTCATTCACCACGATGAGGTCTCCACGTCCGACCAGCGACCAGAACTCATGGAAACTTCGATCGGAATACGTGCCGGTTGCTCGATCCACAAGACATAAACGGGATCGGTCCCTTTCAGTGCACGGGGCCTGAGCTATCAGTTCAGGCGGCAGATCATAATCATACGTCTCGATTTCAAACATGATCGTCATAAATCCGGATGCGCCTGCCCGCAGGCCGAAAAAAACGCATCATAAACGGGGCCAAGCTAGTCGGAATCCAATGCAAAGTCAAACATTTTCTACCCACTTCAGACTCAACAGGGTACCAGCCTGCCTCGGCCCCACCCCGGAAATCCTTTTGCCTGGGCATTTCCCCGCATTTGTGATAGTGCTTGCCATAAAAGCCTGGATCCGTTATTTTGGTTGTTTATTTTTTGACAGCGGTATGTTTTTGTGCCCCCTCATGGGTATTTATATGGCAGGAGTCTTCCCGGCAAACCCCTTAACAAAGGCCTCGTCGTCCTGAAAGGCCACAGGGCTGAGTTGAGAGCGCCGATCGGCTGTAAAAACAAAAGGATCTATAGAAAATGAAACGCGAACTGGAAAAAATTCTATCCTCAACCCTTTCCCGGTGCTTCGAATCAGGCCGGCTTTCGGTTACACCCGTTCCTCCTTATGTCCTGGAAATTCCGAACAATCCCGCTCACGGACACTTCGCTACCAATGTCGCCATGATGCTCGCGTCTTCCCAGAAACGTCCTCCCGTTCAAATCGCAGCGGTGATCGTTGAAAACCTTGAAGACCCCGGCCAACTGCTGGAGCAGGTCCAGGTTGCCCCGCCGGGCTTTATTAATTTCACGATATCGACCGGCCGGTGGCAGCGGCTGGCGGCGGAGATCGTCAAGGCAGGCGACGATTACGGCCGAAATCATTCCGCCAGGAATAAAAAGATCCTGCTCGAGTTTGTGAGTGCGAACCCGACCGGGCCTCTCCATCTCGGTCACGGCAGAGGCGCGGCCATCGGAGACACGCTGGCCCGGATACTGGATTTCTGCGGCTGCGACGTGAGCAGGGAATTTTACGTAAACGATGCGGGTCTCCAGATGAGGCTTCTTGGAGAATCCATCTACGCCCGGTGGCGGCAGTTTTACGATTCTGAATTCCCACCGCCCGAAAACGGCTATCAGGGGGACTATGTCTCCGAGCTGGCCGAGATGATTTCCCGGGAAATAGACCTGGAAGGGCTGAATGAGGAAGAAGCGGTCGATGGCTGCACCTCCCGCGGAAAAGAGCTGATGCTGAAACAGATAGCCGAAGACCTCTCGACCTTCCGCGTATCGTTCGACCGGTGGTACAAAGAAAGTGAGCTTTTTACATCCGGTCTGGTCGAAGAAACGGTTTCACGTGCCAGGAACGAGGGGCAGGTGTACGAAGAGGGCGGCGCCGTATGGCTCCGCACATCGTCTTTTGGAGACGACAAAAACCGCGTGCTGATAAAACAGGACGGCTATCATACGTATTTCGCATCCGACATCGCGTATCACCTGGATAAACACGCCAGAGGCTACACGACCGCCGTCAACATCTGGGGCGCCGACCATCACGGCTATGTCCCGCGGATGAAAGCGGCACTGAGTGCTTGTGGGATACCCCCCGAGTGGCTTTCGGTGATCCTCATTCAACTCGTGAAGCTGTGGAAGGGCGGGCAGGAAGTTAAAATGTCCAAGCGGGCGGGCCAATTCGTAACATTGAAGGAATTGTGCGAAGAGGTCGGTGTTGACGCGGTCCGCTTTGTTTTTTTGACGAAAAGTCATGACTCTCCTCTTGACTTTGATGCCGACCTGGTGACAAAAAAAGACAGTGAAAATCCTGTTTATTACGTCCAGTACGCCCATGCCCGGGCATGCAGCATTTTTCGTAAGGCGGCGGAGGCCGGAATCCCAACCCTTGGCCTGGAGGATGCGTCCGTCGAAAACCTGCAACTGGAGGAGGAATTCGCACTGATAAGAAAAATGGAGGAGTTTCCGGCTCTGCTTGAAGATATAGCAGCAAGTTTCGAAGCTCACCGCCTTACGTATTATCTTGGTGATTTGGCCGGTGTTTTTCACCGGTATTTCAATATGGGCAATAAAAATTCCGACTATCGAATCGTCACAGGCGATCCGGAAGTCAGCCGGGCCAGACTTCTGCTCGTACAGGCGGTAAAGACGGTGATTGCAAACGGGCTTGCCTTAATGGGGGTCACGGCTCCGGAGAGCATGTAAAGGTCAAACTAATGGATGAGCAGCCTTCCTCCCCCGGTAAAAAGAAAAAATTCCGGGTGGAACTGTCCCCGGCGGGTGTTTTCCTATCTTTTCTGGGCCTCATTTTCATCCTGGGGTGGATTTTCGTGCTGGGCGTCATGGTGGGCCGCGGGTTCATCCCTGAGGGTGTAAAATCCATTGGACAAATGACCGATCAATTGACCCGACTCATGACGATCCTCGCAAACGACAGGGAACACAGCGCGGATCAAAACGCTGCGGTGAACCAGCAAACCAGACTGGAATTTTACGACCATCTTTCCGGTCCGGATTCCGAGCTGGAAAAGAAGACTACGCACGTGGAAGCCCCGCGCCAGCCGACAGCACCAGAGGCATCCGGGCAGCAACACGACGGAGCGATCGAAATACCAAAAGCGGACGAATCCAGCTGGGCTGTGCAGGTAGCCAGCCTGGACAGCGAATCAAAAGCCGTCAAATTAACGGAAAAATTGAAAAAGCGCGGATATCCGGCATTTACCTACAGAGCTGTCGTCAAAGGATCCGTCTTTCATCGCGTCCGATGCGGCCCTTTCGAATCCAGGGCCGCGGCAGAGGCCGCCAAGCGCTCCCTGGTGGAAAAAGAAAAAATTGACGCATTTTTGACGACGGTCGGGCAATAGGCCAGGGATCGGCTGCATTCTTTATAACGCCGGAATACGAGGTTTAGAGGAAAAATATTCATGATCATCAGAAAAGCGGTTATAGACGACATCAAGCATGTTCACAAAATACTGGCATATTTCGGTGAAAAAAATCTTTTGCTGCCAAGATCCCTGAATGAACTCTACACACACCTGCGCGATTATTTCGTAATGGAGAACAGAGAGCCCGTGGATGTCCACGGTGTCTGCGGTCTTCGAATCTGCTGGGAGAATCTCGCGGAAATCAAGTCTCTCGCGGTTGAAGAGCCATGGCAACAAAAGGGCGCCGGACGGCGGCTCGTGGAAGCGTGCCTTAACGAGGCGGAATATTTGGGAATAGGACGGGTATTTGCGCTTACCTACGTACCGGAATTTTTCTGTAAAATGGGGTTCGAAGAAGTCGAAAAATCCACCCTGCCCCATAAAGTATGGGCGGATTGTTTAAACTGCCCCAAATTTCCCGATTGTGACGAACATGCGGTGGCGATTACCCTGAAAAGTGCTGAATATAAAAAGTTTTAATATCTGCATCGGTGATTTATCCTTTTAAGGCGCCCGCTGCAACTCGCAGGAGGAAATCATGTTTGGGATAGGCATGCCTGAGCTTTTGATTATACTGGCTGTGGCCCTGATTGTCATCGGCCCGAAGAAGCTGCCTGATATGGCCAGAGCACTTGGCAAAGGAATGGCCGAGTTCAAACGGGCCACGCAGGATCTCAAGGAAAGCATCGATATAGATAATGATATCAAAGAGATGAAAGAGGGGCTGAACGACGCGGTCAGTGGAACCGACGACTACAGCACCGGGATGGAAACGAAGGAACGAGGCGCTTCGTCGGAAGAACAGCCCGAAGGTCCTCCCCAAAGCCCAGAGGATGAAACGTCGAGACAGGGGCCATCTCCCGAATCGAATGCGGACCCGTTAGCTGAGGAGAAGCCGTCCGATGAACGATGAAAAGAAACTACCTTTTCTCGGACACCTGGAAGAACTCAGAAGCAGACTGGTGGCTTCGGCTATCGCCGTGGGAATCGGGTTCGCGATATGCTATATTTTCTCTGAGCGACTCTTCCTGATCCTTGCATCCCCTCTTACGAACGTGATGCCCGAAGGCGATCATTTAATTTTCACAAATCTTCCGGAAATGTTCTTTACCTATCTGAAAGTTTCCTTCGTAAGCGGCCTTCTGCTCGCATCACCGGTGGTTTTCTACGAAATGTGGATGTTCATTGCCCCCGGCCTCTATAGAAACGAAAAAAAACTCGTGATCCCTTTCGTCACAATATCCACATTTCTATTTGTGGGGGGCTCGCTGTTCGCCTATTTCATTGTGTTCCCGTTCGGCTTCAAGTTTTTTCTGGGTTTTTCAAGCGAATTCGTGAAAGCCCTTCCGTCTGTCAAGCAATACTTTTCGTTCTCGATCAAACTCCTGCTCGCCTTCGGTCTCGTATTTGAGCTGCCGGTCGTGATCTTTTTCCTGACCAAGCTGGGGCTGGTCACAACCGCTTTCTTGAAGAAAAACCGAAAATACGCAATTCTTTTAACCTTCATCGTAAGCGCCATCCTGACACCGCCCGATGTCATAACCCAGTGCATGATGGCGGTGCCTCTCCTCACTCTATACGAGGTCGGGATATGGGTGTCCCGTTTTGCCAGGCGGACCAGGTCGGATGAAGAGACGTCTTAAAACGTAAACTCGATAAATTTTGACCCGTCCACAGTCAAAAGAAATGGATCCTTTTCAACGTCGCCGGTTTCATCGAAAGAAATGTCTCCGGTAACGCCCGCAAACGGTGCGCAGTCCTTTATGGCAAGCCTCAGATGGATTCGGTTTTGTATTTCCTGCCGGCGCAGAATATCCAGCAAAAATTTTATGGTGTCGTAACCGGTCGCAGCCAGAATACCGGGATCCGAGCCATACCATGCGCGATAGGTTTTCACGAAAGAATTGACGCCCGGCCGGGTGGACTCATGGAAAAATCCAGTTGGAAACAAGGAACTCTGGATGTATTCCGAAGCCTGCTCCAGGAGCAAAGGGGAATGCCAGGCGCTGGTTCCCAGGAGCCGCAAACTGGTTAAATCGTAATAAAGGATCTGTGGCGCCAGCATCGCAATGCTCTCATAGGAATCCGGGATAAAAACCGCCTCGAAATCAACGAGTGGCTGAAGCTCTTCCGGGGGCGCCTCCTCATCTCCCCCAGCCACCGACGATTGCGGATACGGTTCCTCCGTTCGAGAAGGATCCAGGCCGGTCAACTCGGTTATAGGTGCGGTAAAATCCGTCGTTCCAGGTTCGTAACCGGTTCCTGCGATCCATTCCCCTCCCCTTTCGAACACAGCTTCCCGGAAAAGTTCCACCATCGTGCGCCCGTAGGAATTTTCCGGATAAAGAGCCGCAAAACGCCTGATGCCCAGAGCTCCCATCGCCCCATCGAGCAGGCGTTTCACCTCCCGTGAAGGGAAAATAAAATTCCGGAAAACCTGCTCGCCCAGGTTCGTTATCCCTTCTTTCTGAGTCAAGGCTATCAACGGAACGCCCAGGTTCTGAGCCCTCTCGGCGATTGCGCCCGCCACATTGCTGGATAACGGACCTATAATTCCTATCACGTTTTCCTCTTCGGCGAGTCGAGCAAAACCCGCTTCGGCTTTTTCGGGTTCACCGCCGGAATCCTCGACAACCAGTTCAATACTTGAATTCAAATATTCAGCCTCGGTCGCAAACCCCAGATAAATCCCCCGGAGCACTTCCCGTCCATAAACGGCAAAAGGGCCGCTCTGCGGCAGTATGCAGCCGATGACGTTCCTTTTTACAGAAGATTCCCGTCGGACAGTTTCAAGAATAGTCTCCGCCCGATTGATCCACGCCTCGTCCTCGGTGCTGCGGATCAAGGCGGCTGCAGCCTCTTCGGACTTTTCAACCTCTCCTTTTAAAAGATATCCTTCGGCGATCCGGTGATAAACTTTGGGGCCGAATTCGGTGTCGGACGCAAGCTCCGCGACTGGCTCAAGATCCTGAGGGTCGGAGGTTTCCAGAACCTCGTTGAGCCGTTTTTCCAGGCCCGAGCGGTTCTCCGCGTCGTCACTGCTTCGGTCATAGGCATTCAGCCACCATCGAAGAGCCGCCGTCTTATCCCCCGCTCGAAGGCTCAGGTCACCCAGTAAAACACACATGTTCGGATACAACCTGTGATCCCGGTTGTCTTCGGCCCATGAAGCCCCTTCGGCCAGGGCCAATGCCGCCTCTTCGAGCAAAACGAGGACTTCCACTTTCAGAAGCCTCACATCCGCGGCTTCCGGGTACTCCGGGAACCTTTCTTCCAGCTTCTCGAGAAACTCAAGTGCAGTCCGGTCTTCGCCCTTCACATGCTTGATCTCGGCAATGCGATGCATCGCCGCCGGCGCGGTTCTTCCTTCCGGGTCCGTTTCGAGCGCTCGGGAGAAGGACTCAAGAGCATCGTCATAAAGTTCCTTCTCGAGGTACCCAACCCCGGCCACATAATCAGCCTCGGCCCGGGCACTGACTGCAGAAGGAGCTTCAACAGGCGGCACCCCCGCGCAACCGCCAAAAAAAAGGCCTCCCCATAGAATCAACCAGGGAAAGGCCTTTATAGAGAAATGCATCTTCATTATTTCTTAACTTCCTCAAAGTCGGCATCAACAACGTCATCATCCGCAGATCCTTCGCTGGATCCGGATGTGGCATCCCCCGCGGATGCTCCACCCTGCTGTTGCTGGCTTGCACTTGCGTACATCGCCTCGGCGAGTTTATGAGACGCCTGAGTAAGTTCTTCCGTCAACCGTTTTATCTCGCCGGCGTCATCCCCTTCCAAGGCCTTACGCAATTTCTCGATCGCCTGCTCGATATTTCCTTTTGTTGATCCGTCAAGTTTGTCCCCCGCTTCCTTGATCGATTTTTCGGTCGTGTATATCATCGAATCCGCCGTATTACGGGCATCGATCAATTCGCGTTTCCGTTTATCCTCCTCGGCATGCATCTCTGCATCTTTTACCAGGGATTGAATTTCCTCTTCACTCAAACCGCTGGAAGCCGTAATTTTAATGGACTGCTCTTTGCCGGTTCCCATATCCTTGGCAGAAACATTCACAATCCCGTTCGCATCGATATCAAAGGTGACCTCGATCTGCGGCACGCCCCTGGGGGCGGGAGGAATCCCAACGAGCTGAAATCTGCCGAGCGTCTTGTTGTTAGCGGCCATTTCCCGCTCGCCCTGTAGAACATGAATTTCGACAGCCGGCTGATTATCTGCTGCGGTCGAAAAAATCTGGCTCTTTTTGGTAGGAATCGTTGTGTTCTTCTCTATCAATTTCGTAAACACGCCGCCCAGGGTTTCGATTCCAAGCGAAAGCGGCGTCACATCGAGAAGCAGCACATCCTTTACATCTCCTTTCAGGACACCTCCCTGAATCGCAGCGCCGATGGCCACAACTTCGTCCGGATTCACGCCCTTGCTCGGTTCACGGCCGAAAATTTCCTTGACCTTGGCCTGCACCTTCGGCATACGAGTCATTCCTCCAACAAGGATCACCTCTTCAATGCCCGACTTATCCATGCCGGCATCCTTGAGCGCCGTTCGACAGGGGCCCTCGACTCGTGTGATGAGATCGTCGACCAGTGCTTCCATCTTGGCCCGGGTAAGCTTGATGTTCATATGTTTCGGGCCACTGGCATCAGCCGTGATAAAAGGCAGATTTATATCGGTTTCCATGGAGCCGGACAGTTCTATCTTGGCCTTTTCAGCGGCTTCCTTCAATCGCTGGAGCGCCATTTTATCATTTCGCAGATCTATGCCCTGGTCCTTTTTGAATTCATCGGCGAGATAATTCATGATCCGGTTGTCGAAATCTTCTCCTCCCAGGTGCGTGTCGCCGTGGGTGGCCTTCACTTCGAAGACTCCTTCGCCGATCTCCAGGATAGAAATGTCGAAAGTCCCTCCGCCCAGGTCGAAAACCGCAATCTTCTTGTCACCTTTTCGGTCGAGTCCATAGGCCAGTGAGGCGGCGGTGGGCTCGTTGATAATCCTCTCGACGTTTAACCCCGCGATCCGCCCGGCATCCTTGGTCGCCTGCCTCTGGCTGTCGTTAAAGTAAGCCGGAACCGTAATCACCGCTTCGGTTACTTTTTCACCGAGATAATCCTCGGCCGTCTGCTTCATTTTCTGAAGAATCATCGAGGAAATCTCAGCAGGGCTGTACTCTTTGCCACGGACCGTCACGCATGCATCCCCGTTGGAGGCCTGCCCGATCTTGTAGGGCATGATCTCTTTGTCTTTCTGCACTTCGTTGGATGAATATTTTCTTCCGATCAACCTCTTTACACCAAAAACCGTGTTTTCAGGGTTGGTAACGGCCTGCCGCTTCGCTGTCTGCCCCACCAGTCTTTCTCCGCTGTCGGTGAAAGCAACGATCGACGGGGTCGTTCTACTACCTTCAGAATTGGCGATCACCACCGGGTCTCCGCCTTCCATGACAGCAACACACGAGTTGGTAGTCCCCAAATCTATGCCGATTATTTTCCCCATATTATCGCCTCCTTGAACAGCGGGCCACCGTTGAACGGCCCGCGCAACTTTTATTGTCGGGGACCCTTAGGGCCCCGTTGTACTTAAGATGGTTTCCTGCTGACCACAACCTTTGCCGGACGGATCAGGCGCCCGTTCAATAAATAACCACTCTGCAACTCATGGATGATCGTGCCGGGCTCAGCCGACGCATCCGGCATCTCCGATACCGCTTCATGAAAATTAGGGTCGAAAGGTTCTCCCACAGATTTGACCCGCACCAGGCCTTCCTTCGCCAGGATGTCCATCAACCCTTTTAACGTTAATTGAACACCTTCCGTAACGCATGCAACGGTATCGCTGTCGCCTTCAGAATGTACGAGTGCCTGTTCCAGGTTATCGACCACGGCAAGCAGGTTCTTGATCAGCGTTTCGTTGGAAAACTTCCTTGTTTCCTCGCGGTCCCTCAGATGTCGTTTCTTGATGTTCTCCAGCTCCGCCGCCACCCTCAGATAGGTCTCGAAGTTACGCCCCGCTTCCTCCCGGGCCGCTTCGAGTTTTTCTATCAACTGCTCCTGCGTCATTTCCTCAAGCCGGGGATCCTCCAATCGCTCTGTATCCTTTTCCGGCGCTTCGCCTTCCCTCACCCCGGAAGCCTTACCATCAACACCAGCTGCAGGGTTTACACCTGCAGCGAGATCTACATCGGCACTGGATTTCTGCACGATACCCCGCTCCTTTACGAGAATTCATTTTCCATCTTTCCCGGATCCAATGTCTTGTATCCGTTACTTAGGTCAAATGTTAAGCATGGAACAATGGTTGTCAAGACGACCGGGATTGTGTTTTGGCGTGAGAAAGGGACAATCTCAGCCCCGCGACCTCTTTGGAGTTGTCATTGGCCGCGGGGTTGAGAAGAAAGAATGGTTTCAGGATTTAAGACCGTGTCCTGTTAAACGGACCAGTGCTTCCAGATATTTTTCCCTGGTCTCGTTTATAACATTTTCAGGCAACCGTGGCGGCGGGGGCTGCTTGTTCCAGCCGATTCCGGTCAAATAATCCCGAAGTGCCTGCTTATCGAAGCTCTTCTGCGGTCCTCCGGGGGAGTAGGAATCCATCGGCCAAAACCTGGAAGAATCCGGCGTCAGGACCTCATCGATCAAAATCAGCTTCCCATCTACGACACCAAATTCAAACTTGGTGTCGGCTACGATGATTCCCTTATCGGCCGCCAAATCTCTTCCATAGGAATAGATCGCAAGACTCAGCTCCTTGATCTTTTCCGCTGTTTCACTCCCGACGATCTCAGCGGCCTTTTCGAACGAAATATTCTCATCGTGCAGACCAGCCTCGGCCTTTGTGGAAGGCGTGAAGATCGGCTCGGGAAGCTTCGCCGATTCCTTCAACCCACCGGGCAGGGCAATCCCACATACACTGCCGTGGGAGAGATATTCCTTCCACCCGGAACCCGAAATATAGCCGCGAACGATGCATTCCACCTGGAGCGGCTCGGTTTTTCGTACAAGCATACTCCGGCCCCTGAGCAACTCCGAGTATTTCCGGCACGGTTCCGGGTATTGTTCAGGATCACTTGAAATCACGTGGTTTTCGACGATTCCCTTCAACCGCTCGAACCAGAACAAGGATATCTGGGTCAAAATTTTACCTTTATCGGGGATAGGATCATCCATCACGACGTCAAAGGCGGACATGCGATCGCTGGTAACCATCAAAAGCCTGTCGCCCAGGTCATAGACATCCCTCACCTTGCCCCTCCTGAAAAGCTTCAATCCTTCCAGGGTGCCATTCTTTTCATTTCCTGCATTCATTGCATTCACTCCCTTCCCTTTTCATTTCATATCAAAACCTCTTGTCGGAAAGAACTCCGAAATATGAAGTTCCCGCATCGAAGCCCGGGGCGCAGCCGGCATCCGAAGCATCCAGCCATATCACCTCTTAGCTATTCGGAAACCAAAACCACTGCCTGAAAACAGCCGATCCCGGATTCTGACCTCTGACTTCTGGCTCCTGGCTTCTGACTTCTCAGCCGGTGCGGGCCAGGTCAAAACTCCGTTTCGACACTCCAAAACCTCGATTCCGACGCCGACGCCGGCGGGGGATCAATTACGACAACGACAACCGCTTCGCCTGCGCTCCGCTGACAACGACCTTACCCCAAGGCGAATAAAGGCTGGGGCGGGGGTTTCGATGCGGGAGATTCATCATCGAAAAGGTGCCCCCATGCGAGAGGATCCAGTGAAAGAGCCAACGCTTGCGCATCTATCCCTCTACAACGACCGCACCACCGCCCGGCCGAGCGCCCGAACCACACGTTCGAGAGAATCGACCTCCTCCTCAAGCTCCTCTATGCGCAACATGTGCGAAGGCTTCACCGAATGAGCCGGAAGCGCTTTTTCCAGCTCTTCCAGTTCCGCCCTGACGGAAGCCAGCCGTGCGGCCTCGCACTCAAGCCGTGCTTCCAGCTCGCGCTCGGCTCGCCGGGCCTCGCCTGTAAATAATTTCACTTTTTCGAAATCCTTTTCGAACCGCACCGGTTTGCCCTTTTTATCCACAAGGTTCGTGCCGGTGCAGCTGTCCACGCCCGCCGGTGCAATTTCCAGCGCTGTTTCGTAGACATTTTCATGATCGAGACCGCCCGCCTGGATCACCGGGATCTCCACCGACGTCACAACTTCGCGGGAAATCTCTCTATCGGCCGTCCTTCCTGTTATGCCTATAAAACCCGAAACGGAAGGTTTTTCACTCCAGGTATCCACCAGAATCACATCGCTGACCTGCTCAAATTTTCCGGCCGTTTCGACTGAATCAAGTTCAGGACCATCCGGCTCGGGCACCGGTATGGTACGGATGATACGAATTTCCGGAAATTTCTCCCGAACAGCCGCTTGAAATTCCAAAAAACGGCCGACAGGAATCATCCTCCCATCTTTCCCTGCCAGTTCATCGCAGAAATGAACGAATGCCGGTCTATAATAGTCCAGAGCCCGGTAAAGCTCGTCGGCTCCGGGGAAAAGCGGGATAACGGAATACTTCGCTTCTGTTCCCTCGAGCAGGCTGGAGACCTCCCGTATCGCCTCAACCCGTCTCGGGCCCTCAGCTGGAAGCACGGAGCCGATATGGTCCACGCCGGTTTCAAGACATTTTTCCGCCTGATAAGGATCCTGAATCTCATAGATCTGTACAATCATGCTATCTCCTGAATAGGAAGCTTCCGCAGCGGAACCCCCGGCGCAGCCGGAATCCAAAATCGCTACCTGTAAAACCGCCGATACCGATACCAATCGCAACGTTTATAATAAGGCCGAAAAAATCTCCCATCAACCTTCTTCGGAGTCCCGGGACACAGCATCCCAGGCTTCACTGCAAACCTCGGAGGCAACATCGTAGGGAAAACCTCTGCGCCCGAGAAAAGCCATCACTTTCCGGAAAAAGGTCGTCCTGTCATCCCCACGCCACCGGTAAAGCCCCCGCTTCACCGCCAGCCTGGCAGATTCCCGTTCATCGACACCTTGAACCGCCTTGTCAATGGTCCGTTCATCCACGCCCCTGGAGGACAGCTCACCCCGCAGGGCCATAATGCCACGGGGATTGATCCGGACCCGGGAATCCACAATCATCCGCGCATATTCCTTATCGTTCAAATACCCATAACGCTCAAGCCTACGAACGGCTTCGGCCACCGCACGATCGGAGTACCCCTTTTGTGAAAGGTACCTCACCGTCTCCAGCCGACTCCGGGCCTTCTTCGCTATAAAGCCGAGGGACGCCGCGAACGCCCGGTCTTCTTCAGGCCGTGTAACGCTTCCGCCGTTACCCTCGTGACTCATTTGAAATTTTCCTCAAAACAAAAC
>Ga0068714_10002564_pt1 | contig 23146 bp, 26 predicted proteins | sample MTBNYHSulfiMetaG_FD_62988 | JGI IMG/M metagenome (GOLD analysis project Ga0068714, IMG submission 62988) | Enrichment culture microbial communities from rom New York Harbor, USA that are MTBE-degrading - MTBE-NYH (New York Harbor Sulfidogenic)... | ecosystem: Environmental > Aquatic > Marine >... | reverse complement strand
GACACTGAATAGACTCCACTTCGCCCACGGGGACACGCGCACCAGCGCGGACGACGAGGGCTTCCCCGTGACGGTGATATAGGACTTGCGCGATAGCCAATACCGCTGCAGCACAAAGGCGAGCACCGTCGGCACCAACAGGATGATGGCGAGCGTGGCACCCAAGGGAATGTTGTACATGCCGGTGATCGCAAGGTAGATCTGCGTGGTCAACACGGGGAACCGTCCCTGGATGATGATCGGATCTCCGAAATCCTCGAGAGACCGTGTCAACGTGAGCAGCAGGGCACCGGCAATGCCGGGAGTCGCCAGCGGCAGGGTCACCCGGAGGAAGGTGCGAAGCTTCGAGGCGCCCATGTCCAGTGCGGATTCCTCCAAGCTTGGCGCAATCCCAGAAAGGACGCCCTCCAAGATGAGAAACGCCATGGGGAAGAAGGCGAAGGTCTCCGTCAGGATCAACCCGGGGAGCCCGTAGATGTTCCACGAAAAGCCAAGGGTTCTCTGAATGAACGCCGTGACCATCCCCTGGCGGCCGAGCAGCAGGATGGCGGCCAAGGCCATGATGAAGGGAGGCGAGACAATGGGAACGGTCGCGATCAGACGGAAGAAGCGCTTGCATGGAATGTCCGTCCTCGTCGTGGCGTAGGCGAAGATGAAGCCGATCAAGGTGGAAGTGACCGCCACCAGCGCGGCCACGAGCAAGCTGTTGAAGAACGGCCTGATGACGTACCGTTGCCCGGAGAAGAACTGCAGGAAGTACTGCGGCACGAACTTGCCATTGTAGAAGACCCCGTTCTGAAGGACCTTGATCAGCGGGAAAATGACAAACAAGACAAGGAACGCAAGGATGACCAGTACGATCAGCAGCAGGGAGCGATTGTGAAGGAGATGCTTGACTTCTCGCAGTCTGTATTGCCACATAAGGGTGCCAGTGCGTTTGCACACGCAGATCGAAGGGGGACAGCGTCAAGCTGTCCCCCTTTCGTGAGACACTAGGAGGGACGCTAGAAACCGGTAATCTGTCGCCAGGCGGCGATCAGGCGGTCGCGGTTCGCGGCGGCCCACTGGAAATCGTAGTTCACGAGCTTCTCCGGCTGGATCCCCGCGGTCTGCTGGATCGAAGGATTCAGGCCCATCCGGTAGAAGGGCTTGAACAGCTTCTGCGCATCGGTGGAGAGCAGCCAATCGTAGAAGACCTTTGCCAGTTGGGGCTCGGGGCCGTCCTTGATCAGAGCAACGCAGTCCGTCGTGTAGCTGGTCCCCTCTTCGGGGTACGAATAGATGATGGGGTATCCCTGAGCCATGGCCTCGCGGGTATCGCTGAGGTACGTGATCCCCACAGCGGCCTCGCCGAGCCCGACCTTGGGAAGGCACCCAGGCCCCGACTCGGTGTATCCGAGAACTTGGTCTGACAGCTCCTTCTCGAAGTTCAGGGCCTTGTCCTCGCCCATGATGAAGACCAACGTCGCGAGTCGGGCGTAGCCGGTTCCGGACGTATAGGGAAACGCCATGGAGAGCAGCCCCTTGTAAGCCGGATTGAGAAGATCGTTCCACGACGTCGGGGCCTTGAGCCCGTGCGCCTTGAGGAAGTCCGTATTGCTGACAAAACACAGGTAGTTGACGCCGAACCCGGTCCAGTAGCCATCCGGCCCCTTGTACTTGGCGGGCATGTACTGCCACCCCAGGGACTCCTTGTAGGGAGCGAACAGACCCTCGCTCGCGGCAAGGATGTACGAGGACGTCGGGCCGCCAAACCAGATGCTGGCTTGTGGGTTATCCTTCTCGGCGCGGATCCGCGCGAGCATCTGTCCAGTCGACAGGCGCACCCACGCCACATTGATGTCCGGATGCGACGTCTCAAAGGCGCTGACGTAGGCCTTCACTTCTTGCTCAGGCAAGGAGCTGTACAGGTGAAGTGTCTTCTGCTCCGCGAACGCGAAGACAGAGATCGCCAGAACAAGCGATGCGATCGCCCCGGTCACCACCAGAAGCCTCAGAAGCCTTCTCCAACTCATCGAACCACCTCCTGGTTGTAGCAATATTGCATCTAGTAGCCTTCCTTGTCAAGTCGAAGATACTCAGTCCCCTTTAAGTGGTGTAGACTGCACGATTTACGAGCAGACCTGAGAGGCGGAGACTGAAGCTGATGGTGACGCCGTATTCATGTAGGGAGAGAGGGAAAAACCTAGGAACGCGTGTAAGCAGCGCTTCCCAACGAGAAGCTTATCCAATCGAAGGCGACTCTCCTTGGCTTGCCCATGCGCCGGCAGAGCGCATCGCCGGATCGGACCGACGAGCCCGTCGGCCGCCGAAGCGGACTGACGGTGAAGCGGCGCGGGGTCGCGTGACGAAGGGTTCCATCACTCCCACGGCATCGGAAGCCCCATGGGCGGGCAAGGGGTTGTCTTGGTCTCGGAACATGAGAGCCCCCGCTTGGACGACCACCATGGGCAAACGGCCCGGGCCGGCCGCGCTCACCTCCCGGCAAGGAGGTATCGGGTCCATTCCCGTGCTCAAGCCGGCACGGCGCGGCTTTCAGCGAACGGATCAACCACCCTTGACCGTCAGCGGCCCCGCGAAGGTCGGCCCCCGCGCAGCCATGGTTCAGCCGGCCCCTCCGCAGCGACCGCTTCGAACCGTTGCCCGGCGGCCCCGCGCGGTCGATCGCGCGGCGCCCGCGAGAACCGGTCAACCGCGCTCCCGAACCCGAACGCCTCTTCGACACCTCTCAACGCCCATCGGACACGGAAGGGCTGGCCAGCGCCCCGCAGTCCCCGCGGGACGAGACAAACGTTCCTCCTCGTCCGGAAGTAACTCTAGCGTTCGGAAGAGCTGTGGCCTACGCCCCGAGGAACTAAGCGCTTACCGTAGGGTCACCGGGTGGTGAGAGGAAGCCTCACGAAGACGCGAGGCCTTCCTCCTGCCCCAAGGGACACGGAAAAGGGGGAGAAGATGAAGGGGCGAGTGACTGTTGGTGCAACCGTGATCCTGCTTCTGGGGGCAGCGATCGCATGGGCAGGTCCGCTGGAGCTCTACGTGGGCGCGGGCCCGTCCCTGGCGACCCTCGGAGCGATCAACAATGGCGTGATCGGGGCGTTCAACGTGATCCTCACTGACCTGAACAACACACCGGGTGTCACGGGCGATGTGAGCCCACTAGGCACCCTCGGAACGTCGATCGCCTATCAGGCCGGTGAGCGGTTCTGGCTATCGAACTGGTTCGCGCTCGGCGGAGGGGTCGATTTCACCCGCATGGCCGCATCGACGTCCGGGAGCTACAACTCGTCGGGTGGCAGCGAGACATCCAACATCGACGTTTCGTTCGGCTGCTCGAGCATCGGCTTCGTCGTCGGCGGCCGCTTCATGTTCCTCGATGCGGGGATTCAACTCTCGGCGGACGTCGGCTTCGGCTACTACCTGATCGGCTTCGACAGCGACATCACCTTCGAGGTCCCAAGCGGCTATCCGCCGCTGTCGATCAGCCCCGCTCAGGGCAAGGGCAGCTACCACGGTTCATCGTACGGCATCCAGGGAGGCCTGACTCTGGGGTTTCCGATCACCCAGGGATTCGGACTGGAGATCTGCGTCGGTTATCGCTCGCTCGTTCCGGCGGCGATGACGGACGCGCAGGGACAAACGCTCGATCTCGACGGCGACGGCACGCCGGAGCCGATCGATCTGAGCGGCATCAACGTGCGGATCGACCTGTCATTAAAGATGGGCCTGCCGTTCTAGACGGAGACAAGACCGCAACAAAGGGAAAAGGAGTGGTACCATGAGAACCAAGAGGTTCTACCTACTGCTGGGTCTGCTGGTTCTCGTCGGACTCGCTCTCACCGGTTGCCTGGGCGAACAGTCGAACGTGCCGAAGGCGATGTTCACCGCCTCGACGCAGCAGAAGATCGTCCCGTTCACCGCGAGCTTCGACGGAACCTTGTCCTATGCGCCGAAGGGGAAGATCGTTTCGTACAACTGGACCTTCGGAGACGGTGGCGGCGCCACCGGACCCCACGCCACGCACGAGTACAAGTCGAACGGAACCTACGTCGTGCAGCTGACGGTCATCGACGCGCAGGGCGTATCCAACTCGAGCACGATGACCGTCCAGGCGCTCGATCCGCCACCGGTGGCGACGTTCACCTACAGCCCGAAGAGCGTCATGAACGGCGAGTACGTCGTTGGCGCGAGCGAGTGGATCACCTTCGACGGATCCGATTCGACGGACGACGGCCAGATCGTGTCCTACGACTGGAACTTCGGTGACGGGGAGACCGCGGCCGGCCAGGTCGTCAAACACCGCTACCTGTGGCCCGGAACGTACAACGTGGTCCTCACGGTCACCGACAACAGCGGCGGCAAGACGCAGCACGTCGAGTCCGTGGACATCCTCGGCGGACCGCCGTGCAACGCCGACCTCACCGGGGGCGGCCCGGTCTGGCACGTGGGAGGAGGGGATTCATGAAGCGGGCGATGCTTCTTGTCCTCATCCTGGCTCCATTCCTGCTCGCGGGTCTCGCCGGCTGCACCCTGGATACCCTGATGCAGTCAGTCGTCAATCAAGCGCCGCAGGCGGTGATCGACGCTAGGCCCATCAAGGGTCCGGCACCGCTGACCGTCGATTTCGACGCCGGCTACTCGCACGACGACGGCAAGATCGTCGACTATCACTGGGACTTCGGCGACCCGCAGAACGTGGCCCCAATGAGCACGGTCGACTCGTCGCACACCTACGCCCTGCCGGGAACCTACACCGTCAAGCTGACCGTCACCGATAACAAGGGCGAGATGAGCTCGCAGAAGGTGGCCATCGTCGTGACGAACCCACCGCCGGTCGCCAACTTCTCACTCACGGACGACGCGCCGACCGTCGGCCAGGACGTCACGTTCAACGCGGCGGGCTCGTTCGACGCAAACGGCTCGATCACGAGCTACCAGTGGGACCTCGGCGACGGCACGACCGCCACCGGCACGGAAGTCACCCACAGCTACGACACCGCAGGCTACACCGTCGTGAGCCTGACAGTCACCGACGACGAGGGCGCGACGACCACCGTTCGCCACGCGCTGAACGTCCAGCCGGTTTCGCCGGTCTCCTCGGGCTCGTCAGGTGGCGGGTGCAGCGGCGGCAGCTGCGGCGGGCCGGACATTCCGCTCGCCGTCATCACCGGGCTGCCGTCCTGTTCCGGCGGAACCACCGGCGTGGCGGTCGAACTCGACGGCAGTTACTCACGCGCCGCGGACGGCTCGATCATCAGCTACGCCTGGGACTTCGGCGACGGCAAGACGGGGAGTGGCGAGAAGGTCACGCACATCTACCAGCAGTCGGGGCGCTACATCGTCACCCTGACCGTCACCGACGATGCGGGTGTCAAGGGCACCGCCCAGGCCGCGCTTTCGATCGGCACAAGTTGCACCGGGTAGAGCCTCGGGGTCGGGCCGCGGAAAGCGGCCCGACCCCTCACCTCCACTACTCGGAGTAGTAGAAGTACACGACTTGATCGACGTTCAGCAGGTACCCGTCCGCATCGAGGTACTCCGCCGCGAGCACCACCGGTTCAGTCGCCCGGACGTCCACGATCCCCCACATCCCCTTGTCGACCGCGAGGAGTGTCTCGAGATCGTAGTAGTCCGTTTCGTGCGGCTCGAGGACGATATCGATCGAGTTCTCGAGCCGGCCCAATGAGTCGTAGAGGTACACCGTCGCGGACGCCGGTCCGTCGTTCGGGTTCACGATCGCCAGTCCGGTCCTCTGCGACTCGGTATTCGAGTAGTTGAGCCCGTACCAGTAGTAGGTCTCGTCGAGGTCGACCGGGATCGGATCGGTCACGTTGTCCGACGCCAGCCAGGTCTCTCCGATGTAGGTCTCTACGCCGAACGTCAGGATCGCCGGCGACTCCACGAGCGCGAGCCCCCAGCTGGTCTCGTCGTTCCCGGCGAGCGTGCTCAGGCTGACGTAGTCCGACTCGAACGGATCGAGATCCCCGGTGACGGCGTCGAGCAGCACCCCGTAGGCATCGTAGACCTGAAGCAGGTAGTCGGTCTCCGAGCCGCCGGAGTTCATGATGACCAATCCGGTGTCCTGGTCGCCGGCCGTTGCGTAGTACACGGCGTACGTGTCGCCGAAGCCGAGCCAGCCGATGCCGACAAACAGGGCGAACGTCAGTACGCCCACGATCATCCCCTTCTTCATATCCTCCTCCTTGTAGCGCCCGATCCGCCCATTATAGGTGGAGGAGAGACGGAAGACGATCGCTACGGCGGCGTTGCGTCTCCCCCAGGCAACTCGCCGGCCTTCCGAAGCGCGAGCTTGGAGGTGAGTGGACCGATCAACTCGTGGATCACCGTCGCGCCGATGGTGACGCTCACGAGGATATCGCTCACCGAGGACAACGCCGGGTTCTGCCGCATGATGAGGGCAAGCCCGATCACGATGCCCCCTTGGGGCAGAAGCCCCCACCCGGTGTAGCGGCGGACGGTCCGGCTCGTCCGGGCGAGCGCCGCCCCGGCGAAGGCGCCACCGAGCTTTCCGGCCGCACGGAAGAGGACGAACACCAAGACGAGCGGAAGGAACTTCCACAGGATCGAGAAGCTCAGGTACATCCCGCTCACCGTGAAGAAGAACACGAACACCAGGGGTTCGATGTACTCCTCGATCAGCCCGAAGATGCGCGCGCGCCCGTGACCGAAGTTGACCACCGTGACGCCCGTGCTCATCGTCGCCAGAAGCTGGTCGAATCCCAGGATCGTCGCCGCGCCGTAGCACAGCGTGAGAACCGCGAGGATCACCACAAGCGACAGCCCCTCAGACTCGGATCGGGAGACGCGGGAGATCAGGTGAAAGGCGAACCCCGACGCAACCCCGAGCGCGATTGACCCGCCGATCACGAGAAACGGCTTCACCAACGAGAAGACGTGAAGCGTCGAGTGGTTCAGGAGGATCGTGGCAAGGACCACGCACACGCTGAAGTTGATGATCCCCAGCGCATCGTCGAGCGCCGCGACCCCCATGATGCTGAATGCTACTGGGCCTTTGGCCCGGTATTGGTGGATGACCGCGAGCGTCGCCGACGGGTCGGTCGGCGAGGCCAGCGCCCCGAGGAGAAGCGCGAACGGCAGGTAGGTCACCAGAAACCCCGCGCCGCTCAGGTCGATGAGGAACGGCAGGATCGCGAGCGTTCCGAACGTAACGATGAGCGCAGCGAGTTCGGCTTCCCCGAGCGCGATGAACGCGATCCCCTTCCCGAGTTCGCGCAGCGGCGCCCACGCCAAGGTTCCACCGATCGAGAAGGTTAGGATGGCAAGGGCCACGTTGGTGATCGGCTCGGTATTGGCGAGGAAGGTGATCGGAACGAAGTGGAAGGCATCGATGTTCAGGAAGACCCCCGTCAAGATGTATCCGGTCACGCGGGGGAACCCCAGCCGTTCTCCAATCTCCCCCAGGATGAACCCTACGACCAGCAGGATTCCAAAGACAAGCAGTGTGTCCATTCCCTCGTCCGATCACTCAAGATTGCCCACGCCACGCCTGGCTTGAGCCTCGCCCCGGAAGTGTAAGGACCTTCCGTGTACTTGGCAACACGATGGCGGGGTTGACATTGGCTCGGTGTTATGTTAGGATACATGGACAAGGCAGTAAAGTGCTGCCAATTGCTGCACAAAGGAGGGTTCATGTTTAAGCGTGGTGCATGCTTGTTGGTAGTGGCGCTCTTGCTCACCGTGCTTGCGACCGTAGTCGGAGCCTCGCAGCACGTGATCATCAGCGAGGTGGCCTGGGCAGGAACGCAGGCCGGATCCTCGGACGAGTGGATCGAACTCTTCAATCCCACAGACGCGCCGGTCGATCTCACGGGCTGGACCCTCGCACTCGGGGCGCGCGGCCTCCCGCTCGGTGAGGCGGCCGATCCCGTCCTCCCCCCCGGCGGATTCTTCCTCCTCGAGCGGACCGATGACGAGACCGTCGCGGATGTCCCCGCTGATCTGGTCTACACCGGTGCGCTCAGCAACACCGGTGTCACCCTTCGCCTGCTCGATGCGGACGGCGAAGCGGTCGATATGATCGACGCCGATGGCGAGATCGGCTGGCCCGCCGGCACGACCGGATCGGGAGCGCCGGCGTACGCCACCATGGAGCGGGTCGATCCATCCGGTTCGAGCGCGGCGTCCAACTGGAAGAGCAACGACGGAATCCATCGCAACGGCTCAGACGCCGACGGTCATCCGGTCAATGGGACCCCCAAGGCGCGGAACTCCGCAACCCTTGTCTGGGAATCCTACCCAGCCGTTCACATGGCCTCGCCCATCGAAGCCGAGGCCGCGGTCACTGGCCAACTCGTCCTTTCCTGGACAGCGAGCGATCCGGACGGCCCGGAGGCTGCGCTGCACGCAGCGATCTTCGTCTCCGACGACGACGGGGCCACGTGGGCACCGATCGTAGAAGGGCTCGTCGGAACCACCTACACCTGGGACACGGGCGGGATGCCGGCCGGTGATGCATACCGGCTGCGGATCGCGGTAACCGACGGGGACGGCAACACCACGCAGATCACGAGCGCCGCCTTCCGGATCGCCCCGAGCGGCTAGGTCGCCTGCGCGAGGAGCGCCCGGATCTCGTCCAAGTGGGCGCGCGCCGCCGCCTTGCCGGCCTCCACCGCTTCGGGGAGTCGCTCGAAGGACAGCATCGTGATCTCCTCGACCGCGGGCTGAAGGAGGAGGAACCGGCCACCGACGCGGCGGCGCGCCCGTTCCAGTTGGAGGGTCGTCAGATGGGCCGAGGCGATCCGTTGCGACTGCAGGAGAATATCCAGGCTCGTGCGCAGATCCCGGGAGACCGGCGCACCGGCGTCGACCGCGATCACCGCGTCCGCGCCAAGATCGATCACCGCGTCGACGGGGACCTTGTTCAGGACGCCGCCGTCGATCAGGTAGCGTCCCTCACGAAGTACGGGTGCGAACACCCCGGGAATCGCTGCACTGGCCGCGATCGCCAAGGCGAGATTCCCCTCGGTGAGAACGACCTCCTCGCCGGTCTCGACGTCTGCGGCCACCGCCGCAAAGGGCAGCTCGAGGTCGGAGAAGTCGCGGTCCGCGGTCAGGAGCCTGAAGAGGTGAACCAGCCGTCGCAGGGCGTCCGAGCCAGACGTGCCGTCTTTCCAGGTCGGTCCCCGGACATACTCCACCATGCCCCGCCCGATCGCCCGCTGCATCTCGCGCAGGGTGCTCTCGGAAATCTGTAGGATCTCGTTCAGGTCGATACAGGCCAGGACTCGAGAAAGCTTCCCGAGGTCCATCCCCAAGGCCTTGGCGCCGCCGATCGCCGCACCCATGCTGGTGCCCGTCACCACATCGATGGGGATCTCGTTCTCCTCGAGCACGAGAAGGATCCCCAGGTGGGCAAACCCGCGGGCGCCACCGCCGCCAAGAGCGATGCCGAGTCGTGGCTTGGCCAAAGCAAAACCCCCTTCGCTCGGATGGTATTCGAGCGAAGGGGGTCAAACAACCTAGAGGGCTGTCGCCTAGTACATCGGCGGGGCAGGCGGAGCAGGAGGCTGATCCTCGTCCTCCTTGATCTCCGCCACCAACGCGTCCGTGGTCAGAAGCATCCCGGCGATGGACACCGCATTCTGCAGCGCAGAGCGGGTGACCTTCGTCGGATCGATGATGCCCGCCTCGAACATGTCGCGATACTCGCCGGTCAGCACGTCGAATCCCTTGCCGGCCTTCTCGCCCTGGATCCGCTCGACGACAATCGCGCCCTCAAAACCGGCGTTGCTCGCCAGCTGTCGAAGCGGCGCCTCGAGCGCCTTGCGCAGGATCCGAACCCCGACCTCTTCGTCGCCGCTCAGCTTCAGAGCGGAAAGCGACTTGATCGCGTTCACGAGCGCGACACCGCCTCCCGGCAGGATGCCCTCGTCGACGGCGGCCTTCGTCGCCTCGAGCGCGTCCTCCATGCGATGCTTCTTCTCCGATAGCTCGGTCTCGGTCGGAGCGCCAACCTTGATCACGGCCACGCCGCCGGCGAGCTTCGCCTTGCGCTCTTCGAGCTTCTCGCGGTCGTAGTCGGAGTCCGTCGTCTCGATCTGCGCCTCGATCTGCTCGATGCGGCCCTTGATCGCATCCGCAGTCCCTTTCCCACCGACCACGGTCGTGTTGTCGTGGTCGACCTTCACGGTCTCGGCGCGACCGAGCATGTCGAGGGTCGTGTCCTTGATCTGCATCCCCGCGTCCTCGGCGACGACCGTGCCTCCGGTGAGCACCGCGATGTCCTCGAGCATCGCCTTGCGGCGATCGCCGAAACCCGGTGCCTTGACGGCGCAGCTGACGAGCGTGCCCTTGAGTTTGTTCAGGACCAGGGTGGTCAGCGCCTCGCCGGTCACGTCCTTGGCGATCACCAGGAGCGGCTTCCCGGTCTGCGCGACCTTCTCGAGCAGCGGGACCATGTCCTGAGCCGCCTTCGCCTCGAGGTCCGTGATCAGGATATAGGGGTTCTCGAGGAGGACCTCCATCTTCTTGGGGTCGGTGACGAAATACGGGGAGATGTACTCGCGGTCGAACTGCATCCCCTCCACCACGTCGTAGTACGTCTCGATGGTGTCGGAGTCCTCGACGGTGATCACGCCGTCCTCGCCGACCGCCTCCATGGCGTCGGCGATGATCTTGCCGATGGCTTCATCGTTCGCCGAGATGGTCGCTACCTGCGCCGTTTCCCCCTTCGTCTTCAGCGCGCGGCTCTGCTTCTTCAGCGCCTCGACGACCTTGGCGCTTCCCTTCTCCAAGCCCCGCTTGAGCTCCATCGGGTTGGCACCGGCGGCGACGTTCTTAAACCCCTCCTCGATCATCGCGTGAGCGAGGATCGTTGCGGTGGTCGTGCCATCGCCGGCGATGTCGTTCGTCTTGGAGGCGACTTCCTTAACGAGCTGCGCGCCCATGTTCTCGTACTCGTCTTTGTATTCCTGCTCCTGGGCGATCGTCACTCCGTCGTTCGTGATGTCCGGACTGCCGAACTTCTTGTCGATGATGACGTTGCGACCGCGCGGTCCGAGCGTGATCCGGACAGCGTCAGCCAGCTTGTCGATCCCCGCCTTCATCCGCCGACGGGCTTCCTCCCCGAAAATGACTTCCTTGGCCATGTCGATTCCCCCTTATTCCTAGCTGATGACCGCAAGCACGTCGGTCTCTTTCACCAGAAGGAGCTTCTCCCCTTCCACTTCGATCTCTGTCCCCGCAAAGCTCGAGACGAGGATCTCCTCACCCTTCTTGACGGTGAACTTCTCGTCCGTCCCGACCTCGAGCACCTTGGCCCGGACCACCTTGTCGTTCTTCGCGCTCTCGGGAAGAACGATCCCCCCAGCAGTCTTCCGCTCCTCTTCCTCTAGCTTCTTCGCGAGGATCCGCTTCCCCAATGGCTTGATCTTCATGGGTCTTCCCCTCCTTAGTGGGTTGATTAGCACTCTCGACCTTTGCTTGCTAACGCATTGTAACCCGTGGCCCAGTCTGCGTCAAGGCGTGGCTCACCGGGTTGTCTGAGCCACGCCCCCCCGCTACAGTCTGCACATGCCGTCCGGAAGAACGCATCTGCGCATCGAACTTCTGGGATGGGCCCTGTGTGCGCTGGGTGTCGCCGCTCTCTGGACACGGCAGCGCATCGAGCTAGCGCCCGGCGCGACGTTCCTTTCGTCTTATCTCTTCTCTAGCCTCTTTCTCAGCCCCGACCTCGACCTGCACAACAGCCGCGCCGCCAGGCGATGGGGGGTTGCCCGCCCGCTGTGGCGGCCCTACGCCTGGATCTTTCCCCACCGATCGGTATCCCACCACCTGTTCCTCGGCCCGCTCACCCGGCTGCTCTATCTTGCCGGACTCGTGGGGATCGCTCTAGCAGGTCTGCGACTCGCCACGGGCGCGTCCTTGCGAATGGGCCTGCCATCGGCGGCCGTCTTCGCCGCAGCGGCCGTCGGAATCTACATCCCCAATCAGCTGCACACCCTCGCCGACCGGCTGACGACGCGGCTCAAGCGGCGGTTGTAGGGACGGAACCCCGGGCCTATAATGGCCGAGATGAAGGAATGGCTCTTGTATCTGATCGGAGCGGCGACGCTCATCGCACTGGCCATCATCACGCAGATCGCCGGCCCGTTCTACCAAGTTGGGACCGCCTCCTGGTACGGCCCGCAGTTCGACGGGCGCCGCACGGCAAACGGGGAAATCTACGACATGAACGGGATCAGCGCGGCGCACAAGACGCTTCCGTTCGGCACGATCGTCCAGGTCGTCGACCTGGAAACGGGGCGAACCGTGGTCGTCCGCATCAACGACCGCGGCCCGTTTGTCAAGGGTCGGATCATCGACCTCTCGAAGGGAGCGGCTCAAGCCCTGGGGATCATCAACAAGGGCATCACCAAGGTTGGTTTGCGCATCCTCCGCTGGCCGCCTGGTGAGTCCCCGTTCCCGCCCCCGGAGAGGGCCGGGCAGGGCCCCTAGAAGGAAAAGGAAAGGGCTAGCCGTACGGCTAGCCCTGGTCTACATCATCGGGAATCTCTTCCAACTCGAGCGGATCTTCCTCGACGATCTCCAGGAGTGCGTCGCAGTGGGAACACCGGACTCGGTTGTAGAGATACGCCTCTTCGGGATCCACCCGGATGTTCGCATCACAGATCGGACAGATCGCCTTCGGCATTCCTTCCTCCTCGTGGTCTTCGATGTCTCTTTTGGCTCTTGGGGCCTTCGGGGGTCTTCGCCCGCCGGATGCGGTCCTTCCTCTCGAGCGGAACCTCCGCGTCGAGATCCGCGTAGTTCCACGTCCCAGAGATCTCCTCAACCATCAACGGGTTGACGCTGACGACCTCCAGGATCACCCCGCATTCGGGGCAGTGGACCCTCATCCGACGGGCGACCTCCTCCTCTGCGAGGCGGATCGGCGCATGACATAGCGGACAGCCTGTAGTCGGCATCTGCGGTTGCCTCTAGCGAGAGTCCTTCTCCATCCTCTGAGCGGTACGGCGCCGCGGTTCTACTCCCGATGCTTCTCCGGGGAAGCGCGCCACGGGGTTGCCGCGCTCGCGGCATCGTCCGAGCCGTCGCGATCGAACCCCGACCACCCAGTGAATGGCACTCCCTTCTTTCCGCACGCCCGAACCGACGTCGGCCCTGGTGAACGTTCCTGCCGTGACCATCTCCGCCTGCTTGGGAGTCACTACTTCTTCCCCTTCTCCTTCTTCGGGGCCTTCTTCCCTCCCTTGCTCTTCTGTGCCATGGTCACGTCACCTCCTTCTTTCATCCGCCATGGAAGCGAGAGCAGCATAGTCCCTGCCCGATTAGGAGTCAAGAGGCAAAATACAGAGCATTTTCCCTCTTCTTGCGTGGGAATTGTCCACCTTCGAAGCGTGGAGATTGCCTCGCTACAATCTCGCGCTCTTGTCCAACATCGAGGCCCCACGCACGTCGCACCAGAGGGTAGCCCCTGCGCCCATTCACCCCAGAGAACGCACGACCCGCTACCGTGCCGAACCTCGGTTCGTTCGCGCGCTTCGAGGCCACGGTTGTTTGCATCCCGCCCTCGAAGTGTGACAATATGGATGAAGGAGGAAGCAACCGATGGGACTAGCAGTCAGCGAAATGCACCGTGGGATGGTTATCCTCTACGACGGTGAACTCTACGAGATCATTGAGTATGAACACTCAAAGCGAGGGCGGGGCGGCGCGATCGCCCGCACCCGACTTCGCCATCTGAAGAACGGCCGAGTGATCGCAACCACGTTCAAGGGGGCCGAGGACACGCAGGCGGCCTTCTTGGAGTCCCGGCCGTTGCAGTACCTTTTTCACGACGGGCAGAACTACGTGTTCATGGACAGCGAGCGCTTCGACCAGTTCCCGGTGTCACCGGATGTCCTCGGAGATCAACGCGCCTTCTTGATCGAAGGACAGAACGTGATCGGGTCCTACCACGACGAACGGCTCGTGAAGATCGAGCTCCCGAACTTCGTGGAGCTCGAGGTCGTCCGCACCGAACCCGGCGTCCGCGGGGATACCGTCTCCAACGTCGAGAAGCCCGCGGAGCTCGAGAGCGGTGCGGTGGTGCAGGTCCCCCTATTCATCAAACAGGGCGACCGGTTGAAAGTGGACACACGGAGTGGGAAGTACGTGGAGCGGGTGTAAGGAGGCGCCATGGCGGAACGAAAAGTTGAGATCGTCGATGAAGACGGGCGCATCACCATCTCGGAGGAAGTCGTCGCGACCATTGCCCGGATCGCTGCAGAGAAAGTCGACGGCATTGCCCAGTCCTCTCGAGGAGTCGCCGGCGGCATCATGAGTTTCTTCGGTGGTGAGGACCTCTCTCCGACGATCCGTACAGAGCTCGGGGAAGACGGGGTCCACGTCGAGCTTCGGATCGTCGTCGAGTACGGGTATCCCGTTCACGAGGTGGCCCAGGGAATCCAGACGAACGTCGAGCAGGACATTCAGCGCCTTGCCGGCGTCACGGTGACCGGCGTGGACGTCTACGTGCGGAAGGTCGTCCCGCCGCAGACCCCAGAGGGCCCAAAGCACGAGGAGTGAGGAGGCCAGGATGATCGAGGCAGAGAAGGGGAATGTCGGCATCTCCAAGGACGTCGTGACAGCGATCGCGGGGATCGCTGTCTCCGAGGTGGAAGGCATTGCGAACCTCCGCCCCGAGGATGGCGCGTTCCGCCGCGGCGAGGGCATGAAGCGCTTCGTGGATACCGAGGTCGAGGGAGAGAACGTCAAGGTGACGGTCCGGATCACCGCAATCTACGGCACGCCGATCCACAAGGTGGCCAAGCAGGTCCAAACCCGGGTCAAGGCTGAGATCGAACGGATGACCGGCCTACGGGTCAGCGCCGTGGATGTCGATGTTCAGCACCTCGTCGAGCCGGACGACGCCACGCCCATGGAGGAGGAGGAATGAAACTCCTGGGCGCCGCGCTCGCCGCCCTGTTCGCGGCGGGCCTCGGGATTCTGACCGTGCTCATCGGTGCGGGCTTCCCATCGCTCTCGGACGTCATGGCGTTTCTGGCCTCGCCGTCTGGAGCCGCCCTCCTGCTCGCCCTGGGCTCGGTGCTCATCGCTCTTGGGTTCTACTTCGCGATCCTCTTCCTGCAAGCGCGCAGGGACCAGGCACGCTTCGCACAGGACGGCGCCGGCGGCCGGATCGAGCTGTCCCCGTTTGCCCTGCGAGAGTTCGTGAGCGGCATTCTTCGCCAGGAGATCGGGATCGAGCAGTTCGGCGTCCGCCTTCAGCACCGCGACGAGGGCATCGCCATCCGGATCCAGACCACGCTGAGCCCCGATCAGCAGGTCGCCGAGGTGGCGCGCCGGATCCAGGAGACCCTCACCCGTCGCGTGGCCGAACGGACTGGGGTCATCGTCCAGGAGGTCTCCGTTCTCGTGAACAGCATCCGGTCCCCCCGACCAGTGCAGGAGGCGCAATCGCCCGAAAAGGAGCCGATGACCGATGACGTTGACGCCTAGGCTTCTCGGGATCCTCGCCGGTCTCGTCGCCGGCCTCCTTCTCGTTCTCGTCGGTTGGCGCATCCTTCTTATCCTCGTTGGGTTCACGGTTCTCGGATACCTCGTGGGCTGGTACCTCGAGTCCCGGCAAGACGTCGTCCGGTGGCTGCGCACTTTCTACCAGAAGCTCTTCCACTCGTGATGCAACGGCGGGAAGCCAGGGAGTTCCTGCTTCGCGCGCTCTATCAACGCGAATTCGTCGATGCGCCGATCGACGAGATGCTCGCCGACATCAACCCCGGCGACCAGCGTGCCTACATCGAGAGCGCGTTCTTCGGGCTGCTTGCACACAAGGACGAGATCGACGCCTTGGCCGCCTCGCACACGGTCGGGTGGCGCTTCGAGCGCCTGGCGCTCATCGACCGGAACATCCTCCGCCTGGGGATCTACGAGCTGCTCTACAGCCCGGACATCCCTCCGGAGGTCGCCATCGACGAGGCCATCGAGCTGTGCAAGGCCTACGGGACCGACCAGTCGCGGTCCTACGTCAACGGCATCCTCGACCGGATCTGGAAGGAAGCGCGCCCCTCCTCCCCGCAGGCTGACCGCTAGCCGCCCAACCGGGCGTTGACCGCCCCTCGACCTGCGGCTACCATCTACACTAGGATGAGACTGCCACAGGTCGGAGAGAAAGCGGGATTTCGCATTACCGAGCGCCTGTCGCCGCAGGGCGACCAGCCCAAGGCCATCGCGAAGCTGTCGGAAGGGCTGGCATCGGGCATGCCCTTCCAGACGCTTCTGGGGGCGACAGGAACCGGGAAGACGTTCACCATCGCCCACGTCATCCAACAGGCCCAGCGCCCGACTCTGGTGATCGCCCACAACAAGACGCTCACCGCGCAGCTCGCGAACGAGTTCCGGGAGTTGTTCCCGGACAACGCCGTGCACTACTTCGTGTCCTACTACGACTACTACCAGCCCGAGGCCTACATTCCGCAGACCGACACCTACATCGAGAAGGATTCGTCGATCAACGACGAGATCGACCGGCTCCGCCACGCCGCGACGAGCGCCCTGTTTGAACGGCGCGACGTGATCATCGTCGCGTCGGTCTCCTGCATCTACGGCCTGGGCTCACCGGAGAACTACCACGACATGTCGATCGAACTGCACCGCGGTGACGAGTTCGAGCGAGACGACGTGATGCGCGGGCTCGTGACGCTGCAGTACATGCGCAACGAGATCGGCTTCGACCGCGGGTCGTTCCGCGCCCGCGGGGACACCCTGGAGATCATCCCCGCCTACGAGGAGCGCGTCGTGCGGGTCGAGTTCTTCGGCGACGAGATCGAGCGCATCACGCTCCTCGACCCCGTCTCGGGGCACCCGATCCGCGAGGTCGACGAGATCCGCATCTATCCGGCGTCGCACTTCATCACCCCCGCGCAGCGAACCCGCCGCGCCGTCGAGACGATCGAGGAGGAGCTCGAAGAGCGGCTGGCGGTGCTGCGGCACGAGAACAAGCTGCTCGAGGCGCAGCGGCTCGAGCAGCGGACGCGCTACGACCTGGAGATGATGCAGGAGATGGGCTACTGCTCGGGGATCGAGAACTACTCGCGCCACCTCGATGGGCGCACGGCCGGCGCGCCGCCGTCGGTCCTGCTCGACTACTTCCCCGACGACTTCCTGATGGTGATCGACGAGTCGCACCAGACCGTGCCGCAGATCCGCGGCATGTATCACGGGGACCGCTCGCGAAAGGAGACGCTCGTCGAGTACGGCTTCCGGCTGCCCTCCGCGCTCGACAACCGTCCGCTCACCTTCAGCGAATTCGAATCGCGGCTGAATCAGGTGATCTTCACCTCGGCCACGCCCGGTCCGTACGAGGAACGCCACTCGCAGCAGGTCGTGGAGCAGATCATCCGGCCCACCGGGCTCGTCGATCCGAAGGTGGAGATCCATCCCGTCGCGCGCCAGGTCGATCACCTCGTCGGCGAGATTCGAACGGTTGTCGACCGGCGCGAGCGGGTCCTGGTCACCACGCTCACGAAGCGGATGGCCGAGGACCTCACTGAGTACCTCGTCGATCTGGGCATCAAGGCGAGGTACCTCCATTCAGAGATCGATACCCTCGATCGAGTCGAGATCCTTCGCGATCTACGGCTCGGGAAATTCGACGTCCTCGTGGGGATCAACCTGTTGCGCGAGGGACTGGACCTACCGGAGGTCGCGCTCGTCGGCGTGCTCGACGCTGACAAAGAAGGGTTCCTGCGTTCTGGCACATCGCTCATCCAGACGATCGGCCGCGCAGCGCGCAACGTACGGGGCAAGGTGCTGCTCTATGCCGACCAGGAGACCGACTCGATCCGCCACGCCCTGGAGGAGACCAACCGTCGTCGCGCGATCCAGATCGCGCACAACGAAGCGCACGGGATCACCCCCAGGTCGATCGAGCGGGAGATAACGGATATCCTCTCGGTCATCCGCGCTCCGCAGGCGGCCCCCCATCCGGCAAAGGTCGAGATCGACCGGCTCTCGAAGGCCGATGCCGTCGAGCTCATCAAGACGCTGCAGGCCCAGATGCACGAGGCCGCTGATCGGCTCGAATTCGAGCTTGCCGCCTCCCTGCGCGACCAGATCCGGGAGGTGAAGAAGACGCTATGAGTGTCCTTCGCGTGAAGGGAGCCCGCGAGCACAATCTGAAGAACATCGACCTCGAGATCCCGCGCGACCGTCTCGTCGTCATCACGGGGATCTCCGGTTCCGGGAAGAGTTCGCTCGCCTTCGACACGATCTACGCCGAGGGGCAGCGCCGCTACGTCGAGTCGCTGTCCGCCTACGCCCGTCAGTTCCTCGGACAGATGGAGAAGCCGGACGTCGACTTCATCGAGGGGCTTTCGCCCGCGATCTCCATCGATCAGAAGACCCGTAGCCACAACCCACGCTCGACCGTGGGCACGGTCACGGAGATCTACGACTACCTGCGACTCCTCTACGCCCGCATCGGCCATCCGCACTGTCCACAGTGCGGCCGCCCGATCACCCAGCAGTCGGCCGAGCAGATCATCGATAGCGTCATGGCGCTGCCGAACGGCTCGAAGGTTCAGATCCTCGCGCCGATCGTGCGCGGCCGCAAGGGCGAGTACAAGCGGACCTTCGAGGAGATCCGCCAAGAAGGGTTCACCCGCGTGCGGGTCGACGGCATCGTGCGCACACTCTACGAGGAGATCGAGCTCGTCAAGCAGCAGAAGCACACCATCGAGATCGTCGTCGATCGCGTCACGGTCGAGCCGCGCAAGCGCGCGCGCATCGCCGACTCGGTGGAGACCGCGCTCAAGCACGGCGGCGGCATCGTGAACATCCTCACCGAGGATGGCGAAGAGCACCTGTACAGCGAGCGGTATGCCTGCATCCACTGCGGCATCAGCTACGAGGAACTCTCCCCGCGCATGTTCTCGTTCAACAACCCCTACGGCGCCTGCCCGGAGTGCGGGGGCCTCGGCCATCGCAAGGTCATCGATCCCGAGCTCATCATCGATCCGCGCCGAGGATTGCTCGATGGGGGGTTGCTCCCGTGGGCGCGCTCGAAGTCGCGGTGGTTCGAGGCGGAGATGTCTGCCATCGCCGAGCTCCTCGGGATCGATCCCTACGAGCCGCTCGGAAACCTCTCGAAGAAGGCTCTCGACGTCATCCTCCACGGCACGGACGGCCAGCGGATCACCTTCGACTACACAGCGACCAGCGGTCGAAAGCGCACCTACCAGCGCGCCTTCCGCGGGGTCGTTCCCACGCTGGAGCGTTGGTATCGCGAGACGACGTCCGAGGACTGGCGGCAGGAGCTCGAGCAGTTCGTCGCGACCCTGCCCTGCGCGGCATGCGGTGGGGCGCGCCTCAAGCCCGAAGCGCTCGCCGTGACCGTGAACGGCCTCAACATCTACGAGGTCACCACGCTGTCCATCCGCAGCGCACTCACGTTCTTCGAGGAACTCGACCTGCCGAGCCGCGAGGCGATGATCGCCGCGCAGATCGCCAAGGAGATCAAGGCCCGGCTGGGGTTCATGGTCGCGGTCGGCCTCGACTACCTGACGCTCGACCGCGAGGCGGGGACGCTCGCCGGCGGCGAGGCCCAGCGGATCCGGCTCGCCACCCAGATCGGCAGCCAGTTGACCGGTGTCCTCTACGTCCTCGACGAGCCGTCGATCGGCCTGCACCAGCGGGATAACCGGCGGCTGCTCACCACGCTGAAAGGGCTGCGCGACCTCGGGAACACGGTGATCGTCGTCGAACACGACGAGGAAACGATGCGCGAGAGCGACTTCATCGTCGATCTCGGTCCCGGGGCGGGGATGCACGGCGGCGAGGTCGTCATCGCCGGCACACCCGAGGAGGTCATCGCCTGCCCGAAGTCGATCACCGGGAAGTACCTCTCCGGCGCGCTGTCGATCCCCGTCCCGAAGCGCCGCCGCACGGGCAACGGGAAGCACCTGACCGTGATCGGCGCGATGGAGCACAACCTGAAGGGGATCGATGTGGAGATCCCGCTCGGGCGGTTCGTTGGCGTCACCGGGGTCTCGGGATCCGGCAAGAGCTCGCTCGTCGAGGACGTCCTCTTCCGGGGCGTCGCCCACCGGCTCCACCTCGCCGTTCGTCGACCCGGCGCCCACGAGGAGATTCGCGGCGTCGAGCTGATCGACAAGGTCATCGAAATCGACCAGTCCCCGATCGGCCGCACGCCGCGCTCGAATCCCGCCACCTACACCAAACTCTTCGACGACATCCGGTCGCTGTTCGCCCGCACGCCCGAGGCGCGGCTGCGGGGCTACAGCGCCGGCCGGTTCAGCTTCAACGTCAAGGGCGGGCGGTGCGAGGCATGCCAAGGCCAGGGCAAGGAGAAGATCGAGATGCACTTCCTGCCCGACATCTACGTGCCGTGCGAGGTGTGCGGCGGGTCACGCTACAACCGCGAAACCCTGCAGATCCGCTACAAGAACAAGTCGATCGCGGATGTCCTGGCGATGTCCGTGGAGGAGGCGCTCACGTTCTTCGCGAACATCCCGCGCATCCGACGCAAGCTGCAGACCCTCTACGACGTGGGGCTGGCGTACATCGAGCTCGGCCAGCCCGCTCCCGAGCTCTCCGGCGGTGAGGCCCAGCGGGTGAAGCTCGCCAAGGAGCTGTCGCGCCGCTCGACCGGCAAGACACTCTACATCCTCGACGAGCCGACCACCGGCCTGCACGCTGCTGACGTGAAGAAGCTCTTGCAGGTGCTGCACCGGCTGGTCGAAGGGGGAAACACCGTGGTCGTGATCGAGCACAACCTGGACGTCATCAAGACCGCCGACTGGATCATCGACCTCGGACCGGAGGGCGGTGACGCGGGCGGACGGGTGATCGCCACCGGCACGCCGGAGCAGATCGCGCAGATCCCCGATTCGTACACCGGGCAGTACCTCGTCGACACGCTGCACGACGGGCCATACGGAGACCCGAAGGCCGGGGTGGGCTCGGCCGCGGGCAAGGGAGGAACGGATGACACAGAGCGCGTATGAGGCGATCTACGAGGTGATCCGGCGGATTCCTCGCGGGAAGGTGGCAACCTACGGTCAGATCGCCTACCTGGTTGGCCCCCCGTGTACCGCACGACGGGTCGGTTGGGCGCTCGGCGCGCTGCGCGGCCGGAAGCGCGGTGAGCCGGTCCCCTGGCAGCGCGTCGTCAATGCACGGGGTGAGTCGAGCATCGGTGGCGAGCAGATCGAGCGGCTCGTCGAGGAGGGCATCGAGCTCGAGGACGGCCGTATCGACCTGAAGCGCTTCGGCTGGGACGGGGTGAGCATCGACTAGAAACCGATCCGGTTGCGGGTCTGCCGCGCAAACGCGGCCGCGGCATCAACCTCCACGGAACTGGGATGGCCGCGCGCGACGAGGCCCAGCGTGAACCAATCCCTCCCCTTGCAGCTGAATCGGCCGACCACCTGGGCCCCCTTCGCCTCCACGGTCCGTGCCATCCGCTCGAGGTGAGTCGGCGCCCCGCCGTAGGTCCCGAACAGGGCGACGCGTGTCCCCGCGAGATCCCCGGCGCGGGTGAGCACCCGCTGCATGGACCGACCCGGACGTCCGCCGTAGACCCCGCTTCCCAGGAAGAGCAGATCGACGCCGTGAAGCGAGGTAACGGCCTTGGCCGGCTCGGCGCGCACCCCGAGTGCGCTGGCCATCGCGTCGGCGACTCGACGCGTGTTGCCGGTGAGCGAGCTGTAGATGACGCGCGTCCTCATGCGATCCCCTCCTTCGCCGCTTCCTTGTGCAGCCCGGTCCGCCAGTCTACACTGTGCGTGCGACGTGGGGAAAGGATGATCCAGCGATGCGCAGGGTGGACACTGGTCCCGCCAATCGGCGCCGCGGCCGGCGGCTGCCTCGGGTCCGTCGTGGCGCCGACGGTCGATGTCGCGGGGTGTGCGAACGGCTTCCGAGGGCAGCCCGACGACCGCTTCCGGTCTCTATCGGCGACCGGGCCTGGCCACACCCTTCAGCGGCTGTCGTGGCGCCTCGGCGATGGTGCACCCACCGCGGTCGGCTACGGGAATACGGTCCACCGCTTCCAGGCGCCCAGACCCTCCCTCGTCGCGGCGGACGGCCGGAGGGGCTCCGGCACGCTGAGCCAGGAGGTCGCGATCCGCGCCCGGCGGCCGTCGCTCGGCTCTCCCGTCGAAGTCACCGGCGAGGTGGAGAACCGAAGCGCCACCCTCCTCCCGTCAGTGACGATCGAGACGACGGTCGACGATACGGACGGCCCCCGGCTCACCGGGAAAGAAAGGCAGATCTGCGGCCTCGCGCCGTGAGCACGTGCCTGCGTCACGGCCACCCCGCAGGCGCTCACGAGCCGTATCGTTCCGGTACGGGTGTCGGTCGACGCCTTCCCCATCGACGACCCGGCCAATCCAGGACGCCGAGATGCGGCTAGTCGCTGACCTCCACATCCACTCCCGCTACAGCCGCGCCACCAGCCCTACCATCGACCTGGCGGCGCTCGATCGCTCGGCAAGCCGGAAGGGGATCGGCCTCTTGGGGACCGGTGACTTCACACACCCCGGGTGGCGCTCCGAGCTCGAGCAGGGTCTCGAGCCCTTGGGAAACGGGTTCTACCGCCACGGGACGACCCTGTTCGTGTTGACCTCGGAACTCGCCGCCATCTGGCGGCAGGATGGGCGCACGCGCAAGGTGCACCTGGTCGTGCTCGCTCCGGACATGGCCGCAGCAAAGCGGATCAACCGGGAGCTGTCGCGCCTCGGGAACCTCGCGGCCGACGGCCGGCCGGTGTTCGGCGCCTCGGTGCAGACGCTCCTCGGGGCGATCTGGAGCGCAGAGCCGACCGCCGAGGTCATTCCCGCCCACATCTGGACCCCGTGGTTCTCGCTCTTCGGATCGCGGTCGGGGTTCGACCGCCTCGAGGACTGCTTCGGCCGGTACACCGACCGCATCTTTGCGGTGGAGACCGGACTCTCGAGCGATCCGCCGATGAACTGGCGGTGCTCGGCGCTCGATCGACTCGCCCTCGTCTCGAGTTCCGACGCCCACTCTCCAAGCAAGCTCGGCCGCGAGGCCACGCGCTTCGACCTGCCCGAACCCGGCTACCCCGGGCTGATTGCTGCGATGAAGACCCGCGACCCGCGGCGCTTCCTCGGAACGATCGAGT
>Ga0068714_10002563_pt1 | contig 23163 bp, 16 predicted proteins | sample MTBNYHSulfiMetaG_FD_62988 | JGI IMG/M metagenome (GOLD analysis project Ga0068714, IMG submission 62988) | Enrichment culture microbial communities from rom New York Harbor, USA that are MTBE-degrading - MTBE-NYH (New York Harbor Sulfidogenic)... | ecosystem: Environmental > Aquatic > Marine >... | reverse complement strand
CTTTTGTCTGGCCGAGGAGAGCATGCATCCCGAGGGATGGAAGATGATGAAATGGGCCGAGGATCATGACGGCTTCACGACCACTGTCGAAATGGTGCGGACCGCACTCGCCGAGAGCATCCCGGTCAGCGAGCGGGCCTATCTCCAAATCCTAAACCCCAGGGAGAGGAAACACCTCATCGAGCTCGGCGGGGAAGACGTCGTCGTAGGCCGCAGCCCGGAGTGCGACATACGCTTTGCTGTCGGCAACGTTTCCCGAAGGCACGCACGCATTTTTTTCTACAACGAGGAATTCATGATCGAAGACCTTGACAGTACCAACGGGCTGTTCATTAACGGGGTGAAAGTGCTGAGGTGCGCCTTGAGGAACAATGATCAAATCGCGATGGGCGACGTAATGCTTCTATTTAATGAGGAAAAAAGGCTCCAGCCTCGATGAATCCATCCGGTCGGACAAGAACCCTGGTGACTTTCTGGGGTACCCGAGGTTCCATATCCACGCCAGGCCGAATCACTGAAAAGTACGGCGGTAACACCCCTTGCGTGACCATTTCTCACAACGACACCACCATCATAATCGATGCAGGGACCGGTATCCGAAATCTGGGACTGGAGCTTTTGCGGGAAGCAAACGGGAAGGGCTCTCCTCTCACTCTCCACCTTTTTCTCAGCCACACCCACTGGGACCACATCCAGGGCCTGCCTTTTTTCCAACCGGCATACAGGGAAAGCACGCGACTGACCATTTACGGAAGTTCGAAGAAGGAGAGATTCCTTGCCTCGGTCCTCAAGGGCCAGATGGATTATGAGTATTTTCCAGTCGCCATGACGGCCCTCACCGCCGACATCCGAATCCAGGAGATGACTGCTGAAAAGGTCCGGCTCGGTCCGATAGAGATAGACTGGGAGGAGCAGGTGTATCATCCTGCCGGGTCCCTGCGTTACGGTTTCAACATCGACGGGAAGCGGATAGTCTTTGCCACGGATATAGAACTGGACCTGCTGTTCGGCAAAAGAAACAAGACTTATGAAGATGCGGTACACGCAGAGCAATACCTCAATTTCATAGAAGGCGCAGACCTGCTCATTGCGGACGGCCAATTCACTGGAGAGGAGTACCCCGAGCGAATAGGGTGGGGACACTCCTCGATTCCCGTGGTCTTGAAGGCCGCTTCCAGGGCAAGGGTGAAACAGCTCGCCATCTTTCACCACGACCCGCAGCACTCCGACAAATTCCTGGACGAGATATGGATGAAGCATCGGATCAGGAACGGCGTCGACCATCCCGGCATGGACCTCTTCTGGGCTCGAGAGGGAATGACTGTCGCGATCTGACCTTGCTATTTTCCTCCAGCGAGTTATTTTGATAGTGATGGCGCGTGGCACACGGCGCAAGGCGCACGGTGGGGCCGCTTCAAGCTCAGAGGGGAAGCAAGGGCCTCGTGTAGAGAACCTGAGTGCGTTTCGCGGGGCGATCCAGAAGGAGAAATTCAACGTGAAAGTCCAAGTTCGAGCCTTCGAAGACTACAGAATCGAAGCACAACCCTATTACCTGCCCACATTCAACGAGGTCGAGGTTTTTACCCAGGCTTTTTACAACCAGTTGCCGGTGCTCCTGAAGGGGCCTACCGGGTGCGGCAAGACCCGGTTCGTAGAATACATGGCCTGGCGGCTGGGCCGGCCGCTCATAATCGTCGCCTGCCACGACGACTTGACTGCCGGAGACCTCGTGGGCCGCTATCTCATCAAGGGGAACGACACTGTTTGGACGGACGGCCCGCTGACGAGAGCGGTCAGGGCCGGCGCACTCTGCTATCTTGACGAGATCGTGGAAGCCCGAAAGGACACGACCGTCGTGATTCATCCCCTGGCGGACGACCGGCGCGTGCTGCCCATCGAGAAGCGGGGGGAAGTCTTGTCGGCTCCGCCTGAATTCATGCTGATCCTTTCCTTCAACCCGGGATATCAGAGCATAATGAAGGACCTCAAACCCAGCACCCGGCAGCGTTTTGTTTCACTTGATTTCATGTATCCCGACCAATCCAAAGAGACAAAGATCGTGGCCCAGGAGTCGGGCGTGGACGAGGAAGTGGCCAAACGGCTTGTCAAGCTGGGCGAAATGACGAGAAATCTCAAGGAAAGGGGTCTTGACGAAGGGGCGAGCACCAGGCTTCTTATCCATGCAGGAAAGCTGATCAGGTCGGGCATTGATCCCCGGGAGGCGTGCAAGGCAGCGGTCACAAACACCCTGAGCGACGATCAGGAGATGCTCCTGTCAATGGAGGAAATGGTCCGCTCGGTATTTTAGCAGGCTGATGAAAACCACCCATCTGCTGCGTTGCCACTCCTCGTCACTGCGGCGTACTTCCATGTACGCCTCATTCATCAGGGTTTCGGTCGCCTTGCATCTGGGCGGTTTTGATCAGCCTGCCGAAATTGATCGATTAGAGATTTAAGAATGGCTTACGTACAGACCCGGAAAAACAAGGATAACCCTGTTCTCCTGCTTTTCCCCCTCCCCCTCTACACCAGCCACCGCATTTACTATGAGGAGGATCTGGTGGAAATCGGAATCGACAGTGTCCTTGACGGCCTTTCAGAGGACATGAGCCGGACGATCCTCGACCATGCGAGAACCCTTGCCAACGTGCAGCCCGAACTGGCTTTCCACTTCCTGCAGAAGTTTCCCTCGCTCATGGAGCGAATCAGGGCGGAGGACCTGGACAAGTGGGTCAGTGTGGCGCTGGACATCTATGATTCTAAAGGTCTGGATCCTGCCATAGAGTTCGTGGTGGCCCTCGATCGTCATCCCCTCTTCGTGCGGCACTGGGGGAAGGGTGTTTCTTTCCAGGACGTCTACGGCATTCTCCTGCATTACCTCCACGCCCTCGGAAGGGAAGAAATCGCTTTGGAGGGCGGGAACAGGCATTACACCGACATCAGCACTATCTACCTCCCCGAGAGGGTCTCCCTTTACCCGGACAGGGAGTCGAATTTCCTTCTCTACAAAGTCATGGTGACCCACAAGTTTGCGCAGATCAAGCTGGGCGCATTCTATTTCGACATCAGCCGGATGAGCGACCTTGAATCGACCCTGAAAAAGCGCTACGGCAATGCCGTTCCACCCAACCTGCCTTCGGACCTTTCCCGGTTTATCCATCTTTTCCCCGACCGGGACCTGGCAACCGATCTCTTCATCCTGGCCGACACGACGAGAATCGAAAGATGGATGGCTGAAACCCTTCCCGGTCTCAGCAGGGAGCTGAAAAAGCTCAAAAAGCAACTGGCCCTCAAGCGGGAGAAATCGCGAAGCCTTTCTCCCAGGACGCGGGTCGTGGAATCGCTCATCTACTGGTGGCTGTCAGGAACGCTCAAGGGTTTTGAGGACGCCTCGGAAAATCATGTGGCGATCAGGGTGAGAGAAATCATCCGCACGTGTGCCCTCGGGGGAAAGAAGGTCGAGGACGTGGCCCTGTCGGTGGCGCGCGCATACGAGGCCCTCGATTCGCTGCGGGGTCCCTACCAGGCGGCGGAAAGGGTGCCATATTTTGGAGACCTGCTTCCCGATGAGGCGGAACGGGGCCGCAGACGGAGAAGGGAATCCACCCGGCTCAAGTTTCGCCATGAGCTGGCAAAGCTCGTTCAGGATCTTCCGGAACCGCGGGAGGTGCGGGTCGATGTGCCGAAGATGGAGCATGAAAAACCCGGAGTCAAGGCGAGGCAGGAACAGCAAGTGCCTGACCAGCTTCTTCTCGACGGGCAGCCCGCTCCCATTCCAGAAGGGATGCAGAAGATCATCGAAGAGATATGCGAGGACCTTGGCTGCATACCCAGCGACTACCTGGTCGTGAGTGAAGAAATGTCGGGCCATTGCTTTCGACCCCTTTACAAAGTGCCGGAGGACGAGTTCCTGCCGGATCAGGCTCAGGGCACCGGATACGTCCTGCCCGAGCATGGAGAAGGAATCTGCGCCCTCGACGAGTGGGATTACAGGCGGCAGGGATACAGGAAGCGATGGGCCTTTCTAAGGGAAACCTGTGCGGCCACCGGAGAGATACAATTCGCAGAGGACACGCTGGATCGTCATCGCGGGATGATCCACATGATCAAGAGGCAGTTCGAAAGAATCCGGACAGGGCAGACCCGCTTGAGGCGGCAGAAGGACGGGGACTCAGTGGACTTCGATGCCGCGGTGGAGGCCTTCGTGGACCGAAAAGCCGGGCTTTCCCCTTCGGAAAGGGTTTTCACCAAATTGAGCCGCAACAGGCGCGACATTGCCACAGCCTTTCTCATCGACCTGAGCGGATCGACGAGCGGCTGGATCAACGACATGGAAAGAGCCGCCCTCCTGATCATGGGCGAGGCCATGCAGGTTCTTCAGGACCGCTTCGGGATCTACGGTTTTTCGGGCAGAACGAGAAGGCGCTGCGAATTCTTCCGGATCAAGGGCTTTGATGAACCCTACGGCGACGTCGTGAAGCGTCGAATAGCGAACTTGAAGGCACTGGAATACACGCGCATGGGGCCTCCCATCCGCCATCTGACGAATATGCTGACGGGTATTGAAGCAAGAACAAGACTCCTGATCACATTGAGCGACGGAAAGCCTGACGACTATGACGGCTACAACGGCGATTACGGGATCGAAGACACTCGCCAGGCCCTCGTGGAGGCAAAGAGAATAGGCATTCATCCTTTCTGCATCACCATCGACAAGGCCGAACACAGTTACCTCTCCCACATGTATGGCGCGGCCAACTACGTTTTCATAGACGATCTTTCCAAACTGCCCTTCAAGATCCCCGAAATCTACAGGAAATTGACGACTTGAAACCGGCGCATGGTGCACGGTGCATGGCGCAACGCAGAGTGAGGAGTAACAAGTGTCGAGTGACAAGAGGTGTTCAGTGCAGTATATGAACCCTGGTCCTCAGGGCCAGGTCAGAGACAATCGGCTATGCCTTCGGAAGTGAGAAGGCCTTAAATTCAAAGCACGAAATTCGAAATACGAAACAATCTTAAAAGGACAATGACCAAAATCCAAAACAAACCGCGAACAAACCGGATCCTCTTTTGTTTTGGTCATTCGTATTTTGAACATTCGGATTTGTTTCGTGCTTCGATCCCGTATCGGGTACGGGACAAGCATTCGGATTTCGAATTTTGTGATTACGTCAAGGTAAATCACGCCCTCTGGGCTTAGCTCAAAGCCGGGCCCTCTGGACTCGGATGTTTACTGTTCAGAGTTCGGGAAAGACTTATTTCGTGCGACTTCCATCCTAAACACTGAACACTGAACGCTGTCTGTCACTCGTTGCCAAAAAGAAAATCTGCGTCTTCCAGGGTGGCACGTTCGGCGTCGATTTCGCCGGGAACCTGGGGAAGGATGACCGTGTTGCCGAAGGTCGACTGTTTCCTGATCTGCTCCGGCATGGCCTTTTTCCAGACATGTCCCGTGCCCGCCAGTATGATCATCATGAACCCAGGACGGGTGTTCAGAAATTCAAGGGCGCGGCCTGCCATGGCCTTGTCCCAGACGAGTTGGGCCTCGCAGAAGAAGTTGAAATTAGTCTTCCCGTGTGCATGAGAACCGTGCGCCCGTTTGATGAATTCCATATACTCCGGGTCCACGATGCACTCCACAAAGGGAAGGGTTCCCTTTTGCTCGGGCGAAAGAGAGTTGAATCCTTCCCGGGCCACCTGCCGCGTGATAGCCCGCGAAATGTTGAGTCCCACCATGGGAATCTTCTTGTCTCTGGCATAGTGAAAGATGTCGTCATAAAGAGTCCATGAGAAACCCCAGTTGTCGCTGAAAGCTTTACGGAGGTCCTCGACCGCTGTCTTGCCTTCGATCCATCGGTCAAGAACATCCTGGCTGTCCGCTCGAAACATCTCCAGCCCTATAGCCAGGGGCAGCCCGGTTTCCGCGATCTCTCTGATAATCTCCAGTTGGGCCTCGTGGTGGGCGGCCGTGGCGTGGTGCTCACCGATCAGGACGATCCTGCCGGCCGTGAGACGAGGTAGGACACTTTCCAGGGTCACCATCTCCCGCTCGGAGATATCGTAAAGCTTCAAAGACCCGCAAAGGGCAGGGCTCTCAGCTATCAGTATCAGTGCGCAAAGGAGAAGAGAACCGACGATATGTTTCATGCTATTGCTTCCTTTTCTCATCTTCTCACCTTCTGCTCTTCTTCTCTCCGTTCTCTGCGTTTGTACGTGAGACAAATCTTCTGTCTCCTGTCTTCTTCTTCGCATCCATCACTCCACATTCCATGTATATGTCAGCGGCGATCCGGCTATCGGCCAAGTCCCCTTGATTTCGTTTCTGCCCTCCCGGAAGGCGAGGTAGCTGTATTTCCCGTAATGAGTGATTCTTCTTGCCACGTCATGGACATAGTCCTGCGATAAGGGCAGGAACAGGGCGACAATGCGATCTCCATCATCGGGCCGGCGGAAGACGCCGAAGAAAAGGTCGGAAGGATTTTCAAAAATCCGGTCCTGGAGGATGAACCTGTCCGCCCGGAGGACAAGTCCCGCCAAGGGATCCATGGGGATCTGCCCAAGCTCGGGGAGGCCGATATACAACAAATCCCGAATGCCCCGGGCATTGTCGGCGAGAAGTCTTTCAGGAACGACATGGTAGTTCTTGATTCCCAGTGACAAAGCCAGGGTGTTTCCAACCTTTTCCCCTTCCGTTTCCCATTTCTTGGAAAAAACTATGGTCAGAGGGTCGGACCTCTTAAGGGAGTTGACGGTGGGAGGAATTTCGGAAGGGTGGAGGGCCCTGAACACGTGGAAGTCCGGGTCCACGGCAAGCCTGAGGGGGCGGCCGAATGACGGCAGCTCAAAAAGAGTTGACGGCCCCGAGAGGATCAATTTTTTGTGGCCTCGGAGCGATTCGGACTCGATCACCACATCCAATTCCAGGTCAAAGACAGGCTCTTCCTGAAGGATGAAGGCTCTCACTTTGAACAAGCCGCCCATGGGTTCCGCTGCCACGGACTGGAGGGAAAGAACCGGTGCGCCTTCAGTGCGGACCCACTGATCGAAAAAGAATTGGAGGGAGCCTTCACCATGCCGTTCAAAAGCCTTTTGAAAGTCCTGCCACGACGCAATCTGGAACCTTTTTTCTTTATACACCTCGCGCAGAGCATCCCAGAAAGCCGCATCGCCTATCTTTCTCCTGATCATGTGAAAAACCATTGCGCCTTTGCCGTAGCCGATAGCCTGAGAGACCGGATCAGTCCGGCGTTGAAAGCTGGACAGGGGAAAGTCTTTGCGGTTATGGACAAGGATCGAAAAATTGCGCAGGATTTGAAGTCTGTATTCCTGCGCTTCTTTCGGCGATGAATTCTCCTTGTACAGGTAGTCCGCAACGTAGGTCGTCAGCCCTTCGCTCCAGTTGCCGTGCCGGTGATCGACGAGCACGCCGTTGCCCCACCAGCAGTGGGCGATTTCATGGCCGAGGCTGGTCTCGATGATGAAGGGGAGCCTGATCACCGTGCTGCCCAGCAGGGTGTAAGAGGGAAAACCGTAGCCTGTTGGGAAAAAGTTCTCCACAACGGCGAACTTGGAAAAAGGATAGGGGCCCAGGAGGTTTTCATAGAAAACCAGGTACCTGGCTGTTGCATCGAGATAAGATTCGGCCAGTTCCTCGGTCTCGGGGAAAAAATAGGTGAAAATTCTGATCCCCTTCACCGTTCTCTCACGGACGGAGTAGCGCCCCGCTGACAGGGAAAGTCCGTCGAGGGGGAAATCCACCTCCCACTCCGAATAGGTTTTCCCCTCTCTTGATTCATGGCTCAGGTTCTTGCCCGCTGAAACCGCGAGTATCCCGTAGGGCGCTTCCACCATGAGGCGGTAGGTCGGCCGGCTGCCGGGAATCCGGGGATACCAGCCCGCGCCTTCGAGAAGAAAACATCCCTTTTCGGAAATTATGCCCGTAACGCCGTAGCCCGGGTTGTCGTTGTTGACGGGCATTTCCGGAAGGGGATCGTCGAATATCGCGGAATATTCCACCATTACTTCAACGACCTTGTTTTTCTCCCCGGGATGGAGGGGCACAAGAAGACGCCCTGCCTCGAAGGTGAAGGGCCGGTGTTTTCCCTGTACCGTAACCTTTTCGACCCTGGCGCTCTTCGCCATCTCGAACTCGATCCCTTCCGACTCACCCGGTTCGACACGAATGATGTCGCATCCTGAAAGCAGGGCACTGGATGGAGAAAGGGAGACACGAAGTTCGTGATGGGCTGCGCGGGGATGCATGGCAAAGGCAGGCGAGCACAAGGATGAGAGCAGGATAAGAAAGATGAGAGGTCTTATACGGTGAGGGATGATCATGCCCTATTCTTAATCACGGGCAAGAAATTGTCCAGCCGAAACTCCCGATGCAGCCCCATGCTGAACGCCGAACACCGAACTCCGAACACTTCTTGTTACCTGTCACTCGTTACTCGTCACCTGCTTCTGTTCTTTGTGATCCCTGTGAGCTCTGCGTGAGATGACTCTTTCCCTTGACTTAGCGGAAAGCCCTCTGGTAAAAGGCTCCCGGCTTGATTAGAGTCAAACAACGAGGACAGATCGGCAATGGCTGCACCCATTAACCTTGACCCCGTATTTCATCCCGCATCAGTGGCCGTGGTAGGCGCTTCCGCATCCTTTGCGAAATGGGGCCAGATGGTGTTCAGCAACATCGTGGCCGGAAGGTTCAACGGGAGGATATTCCCTGTCAACCCAAGGGAAGAAGTTGTTTTCGGCCTCCCCGCTTACCGGCGTATCCAGGATGTTCCGGAGTCTGTGGACCTGGCCGTGATCTGCACGCCTGCCGAGGCCGTGTTGGACGTCCTGGGTGGATGCGGCGAGAAGGGCGTGAAGGCCGTCGTGGTGATCACGTCCGGATTCAGCGAAACAGGGGAAGCGGGAAGAGTTTTGGAAAGAAGGATGGTTCATCTGTGCCGCGAGCGCGGCATACTTCTCGTGGGACCCAACACCATGGGAATCCTTTGCACTCACTCCGGGCTGTTTGCCACGGGAACTCACACGCGGCCGAGAAAGGGAAAGGTGGCTTTCGTTTCCCAGTCGGGAAACCTGGGCAATCAGCTCATTCACTGGGCGGAGAGACAAAATGTGGGGGTGTCCCTTTTTGTAGGATCGGGGAACGAGGCCATGGTGACCTCCCCCGATTACCTGGAATACCTGGCGCAAGACCGAGAGACCCGGATTATCATCCTGTATCTGGAAAACATGGTACAGGGGAGGCGCTTTTTCGATGTGGCCAAGAGGGTCGCGGCGGTCAAGCCGGTGATTCTTCTCAAAGGAGGCCGCACGGAAGCGGGCCGCACGGCCTCCGCATCCCACACAGGAGCGATGGGCGGAAACCTTGCCCTGTTTAGATCCGCATGCCGACAGGCAGGGATTCTGGAAGTGAACGTGCCTTCCGAATTGCTGGATCTCTCCGCAGGTTTCTCCTCCCTGCCTCTTCCGAGAGGAAATCGCGTGGGCATCGTGACCCTCGGAGGCGGCTGGGGCGTCGTCACGGCCGACGAATGCAACGAAAGGGGTCTCCTGGTTCCTCATCCGCCGGACCGGATTGTCGAGGCCATAGGCCGCCATCTTCCCCCCTTCTGGAGCAGGGGGAACCCAGTCGACCTTGTGGGAACCCTTGATCCCGATGCTCCCCTTGTTGCGGTTGAAGAACTCCTCAAGTGGGAAGGAGTCGATGCGGTCATCAGTCTCGGCGTTGTAGGCCGTCTCGAGCTCTTTCGCCTTCTGGCCAGGTCCACTAAGGAGGTGGACGACACTAAACCGGCGGGATTTCTGGATGCGATGGAGGCCATGGTCCGGGAGTACGAGGAAACCTACGTTGCAAGGATGGCCGAACTCATGGAAATTTACGAAAAGCCGGTCCTGGGCGTTTCGCTGACCAGGACAGAGGAAGGAACCGTCCGGCCTGTCGCGGGCAGACGTTATGACGGAGTGTTCTACCAGACGCCGGAAACGGCGGTGAATGCCCTCGCAATGATGTATCGATATCAAAGAAGTGTTCAGAGTTCAGTGTAGTATATGATCCCTGGTCTTCAGGGCCAGGTCAGAGACAATCGGGTATGCCTGCGGAAGTGAGAAGATTCCAAATTCGAAGCAAGAAATCCGAAACAAACCGCAAACAAACCCGGTCCTCTCTTGTTTTGGTCATTCGTGTTTTGAACATTTGGATTTGATTCGTAGTTAAACGGCCTGGAAAAGTCACTGGAAAGGAATTTGTTGGATTCGGAACGCCGTTGGACATCATATTCTGAATGCTGAACACTATCTTTTCCTTATGGACGAGATCGTTTCAAGGCGCGAGGCCGTTTCCGACTTAAGCCCTTCCAGGCCCTGCGCCAGTTCGTCCAGGCTTTCCTCCCAGATCCCGGAAAGAGCGAGCATCAGAGCTTCGCGCGTCTTCTGGGAAGCCTTTTGAAGAAGGCGCCGGGAACGACGATAAAACCTGAAGCCCAGGAAAAGATTGAGAAGGGCGTAGCTACCGAGAGCGGCAAGGCCCCTGGTGCTGAATATAGTGTCTATCATCGTGATCAGCAACTGGAGCGCTTTGCCCGCTCCAGGCTCATCGAGAAAGGCGAGCCATGCGCCTTGTCCTCCAACGGCGATGAGGAGAAATGCGAAAAGCAGTGCATACACAGAGGCCTGATACAGTTTGAACGCCCTGAACGCGGGTACGGGCTTCGCGGCAAAGGATAGGAGGGTGTTGAAGAAACGCTCTCCGAGCGCGTCGAATCTCGTCTCTACCTTGAGGGTTTCTCTCGCTTTCTCCTCGAAGGCCGCAGCAAGGTTCTGACGATGAACGGCATGGATGAGGTGCTCCTCGGCCCACTCGAAGCGTTTCCTGTAAGATAGAATGATTTCTTCAGGAGGCTTGAGCCCTGAAAAGTCAGCGGGTTCCTCCGCGCTCCTGCCGGAGCGGCCCTGAAAGGACTGAAAGATCAAGGCGATGCCATAACCCGGACCGACAAGCCACGTCGGATCGCCGCCGTAGGGCATGAAACCTGACATGACAATGCTGTCGAGCCATGAATCCATGGCCGGAAGATCCATCTGAACCAGCGATGTTCTCCGGCCCCTGATCTCTCTTACCCCTTCGTCCAGCACACTGACGAATGCCTCCAAATCCCTGGTCTCTCTTTCGAGGGAGGAAAAAAGCCGCCCGGCCTCAATGTCCATGTTAGCCTCTTTGATGGCCATGACCTGCTTTTTGTCCCTTTGGAGAAAAACGTGTTGCCTGAAGGCCTTGAACTGGTTCCACGGAGAGAGATCGGCCTTGTCCGCAGCCTCCCCGGAAGAGACGGCGTACATGAGGGGGTCAGCCACTTCGTGATCCAGGATGTGGTTGCGAAAGGTGATGACAGCCCGGTCCAACTGATCGTATCCCTCTTCATCGGTTTTACCCTCGAAAAGAATATCCACCTTGTTCAGGACGAAAATGAAATTTTGCTCCGCCTTTGGGACCTCTCGGAGGAATTCGTAGAACCGGCTGTCTCCGTACTTATCGAGGGAGGTCAACCACACGAGAACATCGAGGTGTTTGAGGAAGGCGATCACCCTTTGCCGGTGTTCATCCGCGAGGCTGTCGTAATCCGGAAGGTCGCAGAGGAGCACATGCTTGACGGCATCCGCATTGTGGGTAACCTCGTGCCAGGGCAAGTTCTCCATATCGAGAACGGGCAGGGGACCTGCGTCTTCATGTTTGTAGATCAGAACATGCTCCGTGTGGGGCCTTCTGTGGCTTGTGGACGCTATAGCCGCTCCTGCCAGCGCGTTCATCAGGGTTGATTTTCCCACCCCTGTCCCCCCCAGAATCCCAATAGTCAGGAAGCTTGCCTGAACGGCGGCAAGTCTTTGCCCGAATTCTTCGATCTCCCCGAGGAGTGCGGCCTTTTCCTCCCCCGAGAAGGAAAGGATCATATCTTTTTTGAGCAGCTCCTGAAATCTCTCGAGCTCTTTCCTGATCTGCGTCATGGTGGTTTTCATTGATATCCCATTGTGAGAAATCGTTCCTCGGGGTCAAGCCAGAGTTGAGAGGCTTAGCCTTGATTCCAAATCCGAAGCACGAAACTCGAAACAAAAGGCAATATTCAAATGATCGAAACAAACAGAATACCTTCGCCGGGGTGTCTTGTTTTTGTCATTGAGACATTGCTATTTGTTTCGAATTTCGATATTCGAATTTCGAATTTTACCCATCACTGCAACCTGCCGGCCGAGTTCGAGTAACGCCCCTTTTGCCTCGTCGGTCATCATGAGGGACTGAAGGCAACGCTCATATCGCGCTTCCTGAGCGTGTATCACTGAAACCAGCGCTTCCTGATAACGCTCTGCAAGTCCCCGGGTGATTTTCTGGATCTCGTGATACGCGAAGAGTTCCACTGTCCCCTTGGTGACCAGGGGCGCAAGAGCTGAACTCAAGACCGCATCGATGATGGTAAAGCCTCCTCCCACGGCAACCTCGAAGCTCAGAATGACAATCCCCCAGAGTATGGAGGTAGTATGGATTCCCCAGCGCTTCGTTCTAGGCAGACTTCTGGAAAGGCTGTCGAATCTTTTCTCCAGCCAGTCGCCGAGTTGATCCTGGGCTTTCCAGACCAGGTCCCTGATCTCGTCCGGGGTGAGCAATGTCTCGGGCTCTCTGAGTTTCCTGAACAGAGGAGACTCCTCATCAGGCGGGGAAAGCCTTTCAAGCACAAGATGATTGAACTTGTCGATCGCCGTTTGAATCGGAACCAGATCCATTTTCTGCCGGACTTTGCGAAGTTCTTCTTTGTGTTTCCGTGCATCGCTCTTTTCCAGGACTCCTATGAAACGCAGAGGCGCGAGGATAGTTTCCGTCACTAACCGGCGAGGCTTGGCCAGCACATCATACTTGGAAAAAAGCCGTCTGATCTCGCCTTTGAGAACCTCCTGGCTCTTGGATGTGAAGCTCTGCCTTTGCTCCCTCAGGAACTCCTCCGCGCTCTCCTTTTCCATGCGGCGCAGTTTCGCCAGCCACTCCCTGGAAGCGGCCTGTTCCTTGTCCGAGAGCAATGTGAGTCGGTCCAGTTTTTCCTCGAAAGCTTTCCTCTGACCTTCGATAATTCGCTTTCGAAGGCCGGGCATTTCTTCCCTGGACAGCTCTTTCATAATGCGGGCCCGGAAATCGAGAAAGGCAGGGTGATGCGCCAGGGTATGAAAGGGCCGGTCGGGCATGTAGGGGAAAAGCCAGACTTGATCGTTCGGAAGTGATGTCTCTACTTCCTGCAGGGTGGAGATGACATCCTCCTTTTTCGACGACGCATCGGCTTTGTTCAGGATGAAATAGCACAGTCTTTGGTCTCTCAGCACTCTGAGCAGGAAGAGATAGGGCACTTCGTCTGCGTACTTTTCCTGGCTGGTGACAAAAATCACGGCATCGGCAAGATGATAGAGATCCTCGGCCGCCCTGCGGTTTACAAGCTCGACGCTGTCAAGGTCGGGCGTGTCGGCAAGGACGATGTGTGAAAATTCCTCCCTGCCGTGTTCCAGGATGATGAGGCCGCCGCTCAGTCCGGCTGTGGGGTTCAAAACATCGTGGGAAAGAGGGATTGCAGTTGCTTCCATCCCGGCAATGGGGATCCCTCTTGCGAGTTCACATCTCTCGTGAGCGTAAAGGATCGGGCCCGTGGTCTTCGGTCTCTCCACACCGGTTTCGCTGAGCTGTTTGCCGGCGAGGGCATTGAAAATCGTCGATTTCCCTGTCCCGGTGCCGCCGAGGACGACTACCCAGAGGGCGGGCAGACGTTTCTTGAAATCGAGCACAGGAGCTTGCACGCGGATGCTTTCCGCGAGCGCGAAGATCTCCCGCCACTCGTCGATGAGGCCCGGGCTGCCCGCAGCCGGGTTCTCGGGATTTAGATTCTGCGCAGACACTTCCTCTCCCCCTTCAAAGGCACTATAGGAGATAGGTTCCGGCCTGTCAAAATCAAAACCCATCCTATTGACATGAGAAGAACGGGGGTCTATTGAATGTAGGGCCAACAATCCTGCTCGTCCGGGGCGAGGCAGAGGCAATTGGCTACGGCCGTGCAAGTGGGAAGGCTCTAAATTCGAAGCACGAAATTCGAAATCCGAAACAATGCCAAAACGAGAATGTTCAAAATCTGAAACAAACCCCAAACGAACCGGATCATCTCTTGTTTTGGTCATTCGTATTTTGATCATTCGAATTTGTTTCAGAATTCGCATTTCGTGCTTCGGATTTGGTTGCGACTGTGTCGCGCTGTGAGACCAACGGGTATTTCAAGGAGAAAAGCCATGTCGAAATCTGTCTCTGCAGTTCTTCGAACCGGGTTCGCCGCATGCCTGTTCTTGACTCTTGGTTGCGCCGGTCTTGGCAAAACCCTGGAACCTCCCCGGGTGAGTTTTGCCAATGTGAAAATCCAGGAGTTGAAGGGCATGGAGAATGTCGTTCATATCGAGCTCCGGGTTTTCAACACCAACGATGTTTCGCTCACGGTGAAAGCGGTTGATTGCGAGCTGACCATGAACAGGAAGAGGCTTGCCACGGGTGTCTCGAAAATCGACCGTGAAATTCCAGCCTATGGCACGGCGCTCATTCCCCTTACGCTTTATTCCTCGGTCGTCGATTTGTTCAGAGGCGTGATCGGGTTGCAGGAGAAGGAAAAAGTGATCTTCGGCCTTACCGGGAAACTCAGAGTCGAAGGAGGTATGTGGACGCCGTCGGCGATTCCTTTCAGTGCTGAGCACGAGCTTTCACTCGAAGGATTCAAGCAGCAGAAGTGACAAGACCCGAAGGCCGAGTGATTCACTGCAGAGACAATATCTCTCTTCTCTGTACTGCTAATGTGCAGTTTTTCGAAATCTTCTTGAGCAAATTTCGGATGTTGTTTCCGAACTTGTTTAGATCATTGACCTTTTGGTCATTCGAATTTGTTTCGAATTTCGGATTTTGTGCTTCGGATTTGGTTGCGGCTACGCCGCGCTGTGGAACCCTGTGCAAGGTGCCTTGCGGTTCCGCTGTTTCCCCTCCCTCGGTGGGAGCGGTAAGGGGAGGGGGAGCCAGGGAGCAGCAACCCTAGATCCGCCTTCCTCGATGGAAGATGTGGACCCGCTCCGGAGGGACACTCAACGACACCGTGTCCCCCGGCTGCAGTGAAGTGTCTTTGGGGGCCCGCACGCTGATGACTTCTTCGCCGAGACGGGCCTGGACGAAAACCTCTGAACCTATGTTGCTGACAAGGTCCACCCTGCCGCGAAGCGGCGTTCTTCCCTCAGGAACTATTTCCACGTCCTCTGGCCGTATACCCGCCTCCAGCTCTTCGCTGATAACTGCCGATTGAGGTTTGCCGAGGTCCAAGGAAAAGCCGGACCCGCGGAAAATGCATCGATCTCCATCGATCGCCGCTCTTCCTTTGAAAATGTTCATTTCCGGGGAACCGATGAAAGTCGCAACGAAACGGTCGGACGGCTGTGAATAGATGGTTTGCGGAGGGCCGATCTGGTGTATTTTTCCTTCCCGCATGACCACTACCATGTCCCCGAGGGTCATGGCCTCAACCTGGTCGTGAGTCACATAAACGATTGTTCCTTTGATTTGGCCGTGGATTCGCTTGAGTTCCAGCCTGACGTTGGCTCGCAGACGGGCGTCGAGATTGCTCAAAGGTTCGTCGAGAAGAAACAATTTGGGACGGCGAACCAATGCCCTTCCCATGGCAACCCTTTGTCTCTGACCGCCTGAGAGTTGACGGGGCCTGCGTTCCAGGAGATCCTCTATGCCCAGCATTTGAGCTGCTTCTTCGATCCTCATCCTGATGAGCGTCTTGGATATACCCCTCATCTTGAGGCCGAAGCCCAGATTTTGCGCCACGGTCATGTGGGGATAAAGGGCATAGCTCTGGAACACCATGGCAACGTCCCTTTCCCGCGGGCTGAGGTGGTCCACGGCTTCAGCGTCCATGAGCACTCTGCCTGCATCCTGGGGGATCAATCCGGCGATGATGTTGAGAAGAGTGCTCTTGCCGCAGCCTGAAGGACCGAGCAAGACGCAGAAGGACCCTTCCTCGACGTGGAAAGTCACGTCCGAAAGGGCTGAATAGGCGCCGAAGCGCTTGGTGATCTTGTCTACGGTTAGGGATGCCACGTTTCAACCTTTCATCGCGCCTGCAGTGAGTCCTCGAACGAGGTGCTTCTCGAAGAAGAGGAAAAGAATCACGATGGGAACGGTGACCATCACAGATGCGGCCATGACGAGTTGTTTTGACAGATGTACGCTTCCGGCGAGTTGAACGACTCCACGGGAGAGCGTGAATTTCCCGGGTGCGTCGAGAAACATGAAGGCGAAGAGAAACTCGTTCCACGCAATCATGAAGGTGTAGAGAGCGACGCTGGCAAGGGCGGGCGCGGAGAGAGGGATGACGATGCGCCAGATCACACCGAAGCGGGTGCATCCGTCCGTGAGCCCGGCGTATTCGATTTCCACGGGCAGGCTTTGGAAGTAGCTTCGGAGCATGTAAAGGGCCACCGGAAGAGTCTGGGCGAGGTAGACCAGAATAAGGACGTGGATCGAATCACGAAGGCCCATGATCGAGAAGGCCACGTAGAGCGGGACCACCAGAACGATGGCGGGAAACATGTAAATGATCAAAATGGAATAGGACATGAATGCCCGGCCCCGAAAGCGAAGCCTGGTGACCGCGTAGCCGCCTAACGTGGCAAGAACAAGGGAGAGGATGACGGTGAGGCACGAAACATAGACGCTGTTGGAGATGTACTGCATGAAGCCGTGCTCGAAAAGAACTTCACGGTATGCCTTGAAGTTGATCCTGCTGAAGTCTATCCCCAGGCTCGCCGGGGTCAGCAGGAGTTCTTCCAGCGCCTTGAATGACGACACAATCATCCAGTAAAAGGGGAAGGCTACGATGACGAAGAAAAAGAGGATCCCCACGATCCTCATGACCCTGATGACTGCGTCTTCAACCCCTTCCCGACCCCGGCGTGTCATCTTGTGCAATCCCTGTTTTTCCATTCAAGTAATGAGAGAAAACTCCAATTCGCCAAATCCGAAATTCGAAGCACGAAATCCGAAACAATACTAAAACCCCAATGCTCAAAATCCAGACAACAACCCAGGGCCGGAGTCTTCATTTTTTCGTTTTCGTCATTCGTGCTTCGGATTTGTGTCCTCAGACCTTGTGCCTTGCACTACGAGATTCTTTATGCCTCACGCCCGCTTCGCTAGAGGCCGCAGAGGCCTCAGAGAAAACTGGAAATCAAGAAGGTGAGAAGTCCAGAAACCAATGCCTACTCTTATCTTCTCGTTTTCTCTGCGCTCTCTGCGTCTCTGCGTGAGACAACTCTTCTGTCTTTTTGTATTCTGTCTCCTGTGTCCTGTCTTCTGTATTCTTCTTCTCACCCCTCACTCCATCCTCCCTTCCTTCATAATCCACCGGAAATAGACCGTCATGAAAAGCAGAAGAATCGCGAAAAGCACCATGGCCGTGGCCGAACCGGCCCCGATGTCGAATTGCCCGAAGGCGTATTCATAAACCTTGATGGTCATCACCTTGGTTCCTGCCTGCCCGCCGGTGAGGAGAAAAATATCGTCGAATTTGTTGATGGTCCAGATGAATCTGAACAAGAAAAGAATGGCAAGCACCGGGGCGATCTGCGGCACGGTGACATGGATGAATCGCTGGAGAGGCGTTGCGCCGTCTACGGATGCGGCATGGTAGAGTTCTTCAGGGATGCTTTGAAGGCGGGCAAGGATAAAGAGGAATGCAAAGGGGAAGTAGCGCCAGCCTTCAAAGAGAACCACGCATGTCAGTGCAAGGGGAAGGCGCCAGGTCCTTCCGAGAAAATCCAGCTCCACCCATCTCTGTGAAAAGAACGGGACCGGTTGGCTGAATATCCCTTTGTCCACTGCCAGCCAGTTGAACACTCCGAGCTGGGGGTCGAGGATGAAGCTCCACGTGAACGTCACAGCCACGACAGGTGCGATGTAGGGGGAGATGAAGAGACCCCTGAGAAGACCCTTGCCGGGGAATTCGGCATGGACGAGAAGGGCGGCGGCCAGTCCGAGAATGATGGAGAGGAGGCTCCCTCCGAAAGTGTAGATAAGGGTTGAGGAAAGGACCTCGGCAAAATCAGGGTCTTGGAAGACTTTCCTGAAATTGTCGAACGTCAGGTTGAATTCGAATAAAGACGGTCCCCTTAGATCCGTAAGGGTCACCGGTTTCAGGCTGAGCCAGACGTTCCACAAAACCGGGAACAGGACGAAGCTGAAGACTGCGGCGAACGAAGGAACGAGCATCCAGAAAGCCAGGCGGCTTTCTTTATCCAGAAGCGTGCGTTCCCGATGTGCCATGAGTCAGCTCGTTAGATGTTTTTATAATTTGAGAATTTGCTGTTTGTCTTTTGTTTCGGATTTCGAGATTCGGATTTCGAGTTTTCATATTGCTGTCGATAGACAAGCCTTACTCCATCGCTCTGACCCTCTGCTCCATCATCTCCGCGGCCTGCTTCGCAGTCAGCTCGCCGTCCAGGAACCGCTTCAGGATTTCGGGAACCACCTTTGTACCGTAAATCTTCGACACAAGAGTGCCTTTGCCCTCCGCGAATCCCCAGCGGTCGAACTTCTCGACGCCGGCCATGAGCGTCTTCGCCACATCCATTCCGTAGAACCGCGAGATTCTGGCCCGGGTGGTGACGCCGAACTCGAGATCCATCCATCCTTCCACAAAACGATTGGGCTCTTCGGGCGTTCCTTTGCGAAGCGGGAGCTTTCCTTCCGCCGCCATGCCCAGCCACCTGAGATAACCGTCGGTCAGGAGATATTCCACCCATTTGTGCGCTGCTTCAGTGTCGGCGTCACAGGAAATCCCCAGGTAGTTGGTTTGGCCGTATTGGGCCGCCCCTCTTGGGCCGCGGATAGTGGTGACGAAGCCCGTGTTCTTGGCCAGCCATCCGGGTTCTCCCTTCACCATGTCGGGAATGACGGGTTGATCCTTTCTGAGGCCTGCGAGTTCATCCAGGACAAAGGGAGACCACACGATCATGGCCGCTCTTCCTGTCAGGTAGTCCAGGCGGGTGTGCAGCCAGTAGAGGTTTCCGGGGGGCGAAAACCTTGAAAGGGCCTTGTAGAATTCTAGGGTTTCGACCATTTCCGGCGTGTTCAGGTTCACTTGTCCGTCTTTTGCGGTGAGCTTGACACCGTTTGAGAGGGCGATATGTTCGAACACCTGCTGGGTGTACGCCTGGCTCGGATCGGTAGCCGATTCGAATCCCCAGAGAAGAGGGGGGTTGTGAAGGGCTTTCGCTGCTGCGAGGATGTGATCCCAGTGATCCGGTGCAGCCAGGTTCTTTTCAGCGAAAAGATCCTTCCGGTAGAGGAGAAGCTGGCCCCATCCGTCGGCGGGGACTGCACTGTAGCCGCCTGCGATCCGCACAAGGTCGAGAGGACCGGAGGCGAAGGTGTTCTTGCCGAGCGCCTCTATGACCCGTGTTGACGCATGGTAGTTCAGGATGCCTGCTTCGGCCCACCCGACGGTCAAGTCGATCGGGTGAAAGATCACGTCCGGCATGGACTTGGCGGCAAAGGCTGCCGTGATGCGCTCTGCAAGAAGGTTCTCATCCACAGGGATCACGCGAACGGCGATTCCGCTCTTCTTGGTGAAGTCGGCGGCGATGCTCTTCTGGACCTCCACTCGCTCCTTCTCGACCTCCGTGGTCCAGAAGGTTATCTCATCTTGAGCGCCAATCGAGGGAATGCCCATGATGAAGGAACACGCGACCGTGAAGAGGGCAAGGCAAGTTTTCTTCATTTTGAGTCCTCCTTTCAAAGATAGGGGACGCCCTTGCTTTTGTGCTTTTCTTCTCCCATCGCTCAAAGATATTTGTTCTCAAGAGCGATTTTCTCTCCTCGGACGACTCCCCTGGCAGCGGCAGACTGACATATCCCCAATTTCCTTGCAATGTCGGCTTTGTTCATTCCTGAATCACTGTTCAGCCAATAGCACAGAAGGCTTCTTGCCTTGACGGAGCGCGGCGCCTTCGTGCTGCTCAGCACTTCCGATGCTTCCATGTGCATGGCTTCAGCTACGCGACGAACCGTTTTTTCGAAGTCAAAGCCGCGGGCTCTTGCGAGATAACGGCGGTTCAGGCGTTCTTCGGCTTCTTTCAAGACCCGCTGGACGAAATCTCCATCCCCAAGAATTCGTTCATCACTCTTCATGAAGGTGTTATCCCTGCGCATCTCCACCACCTTGTCCCAGCCGCCCATGCTGCGGATCAACCCTCCGCCGACCAGTTCCGGACGGTTTCCCTGCGCAACACCCTGTTCGACAAAGGCCGTATAACTCCTCCTCGCTCTTGCCTTCGTCTTTCCGAAGACTTTGAGCACGTACTCGGAACTCTGCCATTCACGTTTGACATTGCCCATTATAGCACTGTGGCCGCACCACGGATACCTGTCGAGGGAAGGCAGGTCGGGGACGAGGGCGGCTCTCAAAGGGTTGAGGTGGATGTACCTGATAAGTTCTTTGAGGTAGGTATCCTCCTGGCAGAGTATGGATTTGTATCTGTTCTGGAAAAGGTGCCCGTGACGGTGGTATTTGAGATTGAAGGAGACAGCATAACCTGTCAGGAGGCGGCGCATCAGCCCGGCGATCGGGATCAATCCCGTTTGGAGAAGCATGTGGGCGTGATTGGGTAGAAGAGCCCACGCGAAGCATCTCGTCTGGCTGGATACAATCAGGTCGCTCAGACGATCGAGGAAATTGTCCCTGTCCGGTTCATCGCGGAATATTTTCCTGCCTTCTATGCCCCGGACGATAATGTGGTGAAAAGCCCCAGTTGCATCTATTCTTGCTTTCCTTGGCATGCCAGCCTTCTACCAGATTTGCGGCGGAAAGAAAAGCACAAAAGCAAGGGCGTCCCCCCCCTCCAATTTTTCCGCTGTTGACAAGTAGTCGGATTGGTTGTATTAAAAAGAAATGAAATTGCTGAGCGAGAGAAAATGTTGATGTAAGGAAGTAGTCGCAACCTCTTCGGCGAGAGGGCACCATGGAGCCCGGCGTTCGATTACAACCTCCTTTGGACGAAAGACCTGGTCCAAACGGAGGTTTTTATTTTTTCGGTTGTTAGTGTTCCCTAAACAGTATCGACGATTCGTTACCCATTGATAGGAGATTTTGGGGTGAGGGTGCTCGTGCGAATGTAAAGACGAATATCGGACAGTTCGCGACAGGCGGGACTCCTGTGGCCGAAAAAGAGAAAACTGCGAATCCCGGCGGAACAACCGGCAAGAGCAAGAGGGGATTGCCTGAGCCGCTGCAGGCCAAAGAGAGGTTCGAGGACCCATGGGACCAGCTTATCGCCGTTTTTGACGCGATCGACGAAAAGGTGTACGTCGCGGATCCCGAAACCTATGAAATCATCTACGCGAATCCCGCGAAAATGGCCATTTTCGGAGACGATATCGTGGGCGGTAAATGCTACACGGTATTCCAGGGCCTGGACAAGCCTTGCGACTTCTGCACGAATCCCATAATTCTTGGCGAGAATTTCGGAAAAACCCATATCTGGAGATTTAAGAACAGGAAAACCGGGAAATGGATGCGCTGCATTGACCGCGCGATCCGATGGCGCGATGGTCGAATCGTGCGATTCGAATTGGCCGTCGACATCCACGATCTCAAGTCTGCGGAGGAAGCAGCGCGGGAAAGCGAGCAAAAATATCGACAGCTCGTGGAAAACATCCATGAAGCCATCTACACGACGGATAGAAAAGGCATTGTGACATATGTCAGCCCCGCGATTGAGGCAATGACCGGATTTTCCCCTTCTGAAATATTGGGGCGCCATTTCTCGGAGTTCATCCTTTCCAACGACGCCGAATACCTGGTCAGCCGCTACCCTAAAGCCCTTTTAGGCCAGGGAAGGCCGGCGGAATACCGGCTCCTGACCAAATCAGGGGACCATCGCTGGGTGCGAACGATAACGAGGCGCATTCACCGGGACGGTGAAGTAATCGGCTTGCAGGGAGCTCTTGCGGACATCACGGACTTGAAGAAAACCGAGGAGGCCCTTAAGGAACGAGAAAAGGAGTTGACCAAGGGGACAGCAGATCTCGAGGAGGCGAATGCCGCGTTGCGCATCCTGCTCGATAAGAGAGAAAGGGACAAGGCGGAATTGGAGGAGAAAGTCCTGCTAAACGTCAGGCAACTCGTTAGCCCCTTTATCGACAGATTGCGGAAGGTGACGGACGGCAGAAAGCGAAAGGGCTACGTGAATGCCGTCGAAGCGAACCTTCAAAGCATTACCTCGTCTTTTTCGCGGGATCTGCAGTTTCGCTACGAAACCCTGACTCCGACCGAGGTCCGGATCGCCGCTCTGATAAAGGAAGGAAACAGCACAAGAGAGATCGCTGAGCTTATGGACCTCTCCTATCGAACCGTCGAGTCCCACCGGAAGAACCTTCGGAGAAAAATGGGACTCAAAGACAAGAAAATGAATCTCAGGACCATGCTCCTGTCAATCAAGTGACCGGGTATCTCGCCAACAATCTTGAACCGGCCGAAGGGGATAAACTTGACGGCTCTCGAAGCGGAGAAATGAGATGGGAGTAAGAGGAGCGAAATCGAACAGCTCAAGAAACGGGGCCGGCGGCACGAAAGATTTTGGACTCGAAAGTCGTGCCCTTGCTGAAGCGCTGATGAATGCGCCCGACGACTACGTGGCCGTCTTGAGCAGGGAGGGAAAAATACTGACGGTGAGTGAAGCTGTGTGCCGGCGCTTCGGCAAGACGCGCGAGGCTTTGGCAGGCTGTGTTGCCGAGGACATTTTTGAGCCCGAGGTGGCCGAACGGAGGATGTCGCAGTTTGAGAAGGCTTGCCTGAAAGGGGAGGTCGTGCGTTTTGAGGACGAAAGACAGGGCAGATTTTACGACCACATTCTCTACCCTATAAAAGACGCTGAAAACAAGGTCCTGAAAGTCGTGAGCGTTGCGCGTGATATCACCGCCCACAAGTGTCCGGTTAATAACTGAATAATCTCAGTTGGTTATCGTTACACATGGTGTAGGTATTGTATTGCGAAGCGGTAAGCACCTCTAATAACGATGTTTTTTCAAAAAGGGTGACA
>Ga0068714_10002560_pt1 | contig 23189 bp, 19 predicted proteins | sample MTBNYHSulfiMetaG_FD_62988 | JGI IMG/M metagenome (GOLD analysis project Ga0068714, IMG submission 62988) | Enrichment culture microbial communities from rom New York Harbor, USA that are MTBE-degrading - MTBE-NYH (New York Harbor Sulfidogenic)... | ecosystem: Environmental > Aquatic > Marine >... | reverse complement strand
CAGTATACCCCCGCCCGCGCTCGCCTGTCCAGGTTGAGTCCCCGCTACGAGTTTTGGAGTGCGCAGGCTTGCCTGCGCTTTGGGTCTTCGGCGTCCAAATCTATGCTCTGGCTTTCATTACACAGCGGCAGCAGTACGAGAGAGGCGGGTTGTCTTCTCCGCCAAACAGGTCATAATCCACCGTGATTTCAGGAATGGACCGAGCCGGAGTGAACGCGGTTGTGGATACGCCGGGCTTCAAAGCGCGAGAGGTTTCACCGGCGGGCAGCGCAGACCCCTTCGCCCACGGGTTCTGGCGGGGCAAGGTGATGCTGGCTCCCTTGGCCGGGGTGAGCGACTACCCGATGCGGGAGATGGCCCGCCGCTTCGGGGCCGACCTGACGTACACCGAGATGATCTCCAGCGAGGCCCTCATCCGCCGCCACGCCCAAACCCAGGAGATGTTGCCCGAGGTCTCCGAAAGGGAGCAGGTGTTTGTCCAGCTCTTCGGCGCCCGCCCGGAGGCGATGGCCGGGGCGGCCCGAATCGTCGAGGACCACGGCGCCCTGGGCATTGACATCAACCTCGGCTGCCCGGTGCCCAAGGTCGTTAAGGGCGGCTCAGGGGCGGCCTTGCTTCGGCAGCCGGAGCGGATTCGGCCCCTCCTGTCGGCTATGCGCGAAGCGACGCGCCTTCCCCTGACGGTCAAGCTGCGCAGCGGCTGGCAGGGAGCGGATTTCAAGATGATTGAGGCGGTCAGCCGGATGGCCGCCGACGAAGGCTGCCAGGCGGTGACGCTTCACCCCCGCAGCCGGGATCAGCAGTTTTCCGGCCGAGCCGATTGGAGCCTGATTGGCCGCTTGGTGGAGGTGTCGCCGCTGCCGGTGATCGGCAACGGGGACGTCCGCGATGGCCCCAGCGCGGCAGCCCTGTTCGAGCAAACCGGCTGCGAGGCCATTATGGTGGGCCGCGGCGCGATGGGAAGGCCTTGGATATTTTCCGAGATTTCGGCTTTTTTATATAATCAGGAGGCGTTGCCTCCTCCGAGAGTCGAGGAGCGGATCGAGTGGGCTATCAGGCACTTGCGGCTTGCGGTGGATAAATATGGCCCCGATCGGGGTGTGCGCACGATGCGGAAACATCTCGCCTGGTACACCAAGGGGTTTGCGGGCGCTCGGGAGTGGCGCTCACGGCTGGTCCGAGCGGACAATCTTCCGGTCCTGGAGCGACTTTTGCGGGAGATCCCGGTCGCCGTAAGGAGGGAGTCTTAATCCACAGTAGGGCGTCCTTGATATCCACTCCAAGACAACAAAAATGTCCTTCTAAGTGGTAAATTCTGCTGGAGATGGGCTCTTCGCCAGCGACCAGTACCGCAACTGTTGTCAAAAAAGTTATTGCGAATGTGGCAGAACTGTAATAGAATACATGCTATATCCAATTTGAAAGCTGTTCTGAATTGAGGTTCCTGTAAATGGCGGTTGAAGCCCCGACACGACAAGAGGAGTTTAATCCTTACGAAATCCTGGGTCTGCGGAAGTGGGCCTCTGCGAAGGAGATTAAGCGCGCGTATTTTGGCCTGGTGCGGAAATACTCTCCCGAGATGTTTCCGGAGAGATTTGTGGAGATCCGCAAGGCCTATGACGCCCTTCGAATTCCCGCGAATCGGGCGAAGGTGGATTTCCTGCTTTTCAGCGAGATCCCGGGCGCGATCGGCTTCAAAGGCGTTGAAATCAAGACCGAGTCGCTGGTGAAGCTGAACAAGCGGATTAAGGACATCGAGAACTCCAAGACGGACAATACGCCGGTTCTGCTCGAGCTTCTGCGCAAGCGCAGCCTGGTCTATGTCAGCAAGAGCTATTGGCAAGAGGCCATTGCGGACTGGAACCGGATCCTGCAGATTCATCGGGCGGACCGCGAAGCGCGACGCAACCTCATTCTAGGTTACTCGCGGCTCGGTTTCAGTTATGCGCAGAACGGTTTCCTGAAGCGGGCGGTCGAGGCCTGGAAGGAGATTCTCAAGTATAGCCCGCGCTGCCCCGAGGTGATCCACAACCTCGCCATCGCCTATACCCGGCTCAAACAGCCGGAGGAGGAGAAGAAATACTGGGAGAAAACCCTGGAAATCTGGAGCGGCCGCCTCGACCAGGACAGCGACAATGAGTACCTGAAGAATCTGCTGGTCGAAACCCACAAGTATTTCGGGGGAAGGTTCATTCCCCCAAAGAAGGAGCGAGGGGATACACAACCCAAGAAATATGAAGAGGTTTTGGGGCAAATCGGGGGATTTCTGGAAAACATGAAGCTCGGCATGGCCTGTATGAATAACAAGAATTGGCCCCAGGCGATCGCCGCCTTCGAAAAATGTTTGACGGAACGGCCGGATGATGTTGAAATCCTTAATGCTCTGGGCTGGGCCTATTTGAACAGCACCAATATCAACAAGGCCTTCGCGACCTGGAATCGGGCCTTGAGGGTGGATCCGCGCAACGCGACCACGCAGGAGAACCTGGTCCAGGGGCACTTGACGGTCGGCAAAAACCTGCGAACACAGAAGGCCTTCGGGCCGGCGCTGGTGCATTTTAAGAATATCTTGAAGGTGATGCCGAATCAGCCCGAGGTTTTCATGGAGATCGGCAATACTTACGCCATGAAAGGCGATTATCTTTCCGCGATTGAGCAGTGGGAAACTGTGCTGGAGTTGGAGCCGAACAATAAGCTGGCCAAGCAGGCCATTCGAGAGGCGAAAATGCATGTTCGCTCCTGAGCCTTCGCAGGGAGAGGTCCAAAGAGGAGGCCACCTGAGAGGTGGACTCCACCCGAGCGAAAGGAAGGCGCCATGAGCCGCGCGGACGAAGAATTCGTCATTGACGAGACGCCGCAGTGGACGCTGGATCTGCCCCGGGGGGACCTGCTGGAGAGCTATTATGCTTTTAATTGGGAGCAGGTACAGGAAACCCTTGCCAAGCTACGCCGATTCCGGTATCTTCAACCTACAGATGCTCGAGAAGCGCTTATCCGGAAGCTGCTGCCGGTGCTGGATGGCTTCGAGCGGCTGTTTGCCTTGGCCGAGCAGAGCGGGGCGCGCGAGAAGGAAGAGCTGGCCAATTGGCTGAAAAGCTTTGAGGGGGTCTATAAACGGTTACTGAAGATCCTTTCCCAGGAAGGTGTGCAGCCCATCGAGTCGGTCGGTCAGCCGATCGACCTGGACTATCATGAAGTGGTGGACGTGGAACACAACGACGAGGTCTCCCCCGGCACGGTCGTCAAGGAGGAGCAGAAGGGGTACCTTCTCGAAGACCGGGTTCTGCGGGATGCGAAGGTCGTGGTGACGCGCCCGAAGAGCGCCGAGGAGCATCCCGACTCGAAAGACCAAGCGGTTCGTAAGGAGGAATCATAACAATGTCAAGAATCATGGGTATTGACCTGGGCACCACCTACAGCGTCATGGCGATCATGGACGGGGACAAACCGAAAATCATTCCCAACAATCTCGGGGAACGCTTGACGCCCTCGGTGGTCAGCTTTACCGAGGACGGCGAGATTCTGGTCGGGAAACGCGCCCGCAAAGCCGCCCTGTTGCAGCCGGAGCGGACCATCGCCTCCATCAAACGCCATATGGGGACGAATTTCCGCGTCCGGATCGATGATAAGGAATACACGCCCCAGGAAATCTCGGCCATCATCATCCAGAAGCTGCGCCACGATATGGAGAATTACCTGGGGGAGGAAGTGCCTCAAGCGGTGATTACGGTTCCGGCGTATTTCACCGACGCCCAGCGGCAGGCGACGCGGGACGCCGGCGAAATCGCCGGACTCAACGTCCGGCGCATCATTGATGAGCCGACCGCCGCGGCCATTTCCTACGGCCTGGACAAGGAAGAAGACCAGATTCTGATGGTCTACGACCTGGGCGGTGGAACCTTCGATGTCTCCATCATCGAGGTCGTTTCTGGGGTCTTCCAGGTGCTGGCCATTAAGGGCAACAACATGCTGGGCGGGGACGATTTCGACCAGCGCATCATTGAGTATCTGGTGGAGGTCTTCAAAGAGAAAGAGGGCATCGACCTGTCGGAAGACCGCGTCGCCCTGCAGAAGTTGAAAGATGCGGCCGAGGAAGCGAAGATCGAGCTGTCCGAGGTTCAGAAAACCAACATCCTCATCGAAGGCATCGCCATGAGCGACAAGGGGCCGCTGACCCTGGACGAAGACCTCACGCGGGCCAAGTTTGAGGATCTGATCCACGACCTCGTGGAGAGCACGGTCAAGCCGACACTGGCCGCCATCGAGGACGCCGGCCTGAGCGCCGATGACATCAACAACATCCTGCTCGTCGGCGGCAGCACCCGCATGCCCCTGGTCCAACAGACGGTGCGCAAGATCCTCGACCGGGAGCCGCGCAAGGATGTCAACCCGGACGAATGCGTGGCGCTAGGCTCCGCGATTCAATCGAGCCTGCTGGCCTCGCTGGATGATGAGTTGGAACACACGGCGGCCGATCGGATGCAGACCGATGGGCCGGTCATCGTCCACCTGACGCCCTTCTCGCTCGGCGTCGGCCTCGTCAACGATCAGTACGGCGTCATTATCGATAAGAATTCCACTTATCCGACCGAGGCCAAGGATCAGTTTACAACGACGCGCGATTTCCAGACCGCCATCTCCTTCCCGGTTTACGAGGGCGAGGAGCCGGTGGCCTCGGCGAATACCTTCCTTGATATGCTCCGCATCGACGGCATCACTCCCGCCCCGCGGGGTATTCCACGCATCGAGGTCACCTTCCGGCTGAATCAGGACCGCATCCTGGAAGCGACCGCGAAAGACGTGGCGACCGGCAACGAGGTCAGTATCACGATTGTCGCCACCGACAACCGCCTGACGCCCGAGGAAAAAGCCCGCATGACGCGCGAGGCCCGCATGCGCGTGACCTCGATGCTCGAGCAGCGCATGCGCGAGACGCTCCGCAACCAGGCCGAGAGTCTGATCTACCGGGCCGAGCGGCTGATCGTGAATTACGACGACCCGCTGGCGGATGAAGCCCGCAACACGATCACCGAGTTGCAGTCGGCGCTCGACAACAACGATCAGGACCGCATTAATAACCGAATGCAGTACCTGACCGATATCCTCCACAAGCTGGAGGCGGCGGAGTACTAGCCCTGCAAGGCCGCTGGAGTGGACAGGAGCCGATGGGGACAGGCTCGGCGGGAGCACGCCGCGGGTCTGTCCCTTCTTGCTGTTTAAGAGGGGGCTTGAAGAGCCGTCGCTGAGCCGAGCGGGGCGCAGCAAGCAGCGCCCCTACGCGTACCCCAAGTCCAGGGTGGCCGGGACTTGAGGGTAGCACCCTGAGCAGCTGGGCGGCTCTTAGTTTCGGCCGATAAGGGGGATGCCATGGAAACGATTGCCTGTGCGGCATGTGGCGCCGAGAACAACATCGTGCGCAGCACCTGCGAGAAGTGCGGGGCGGACCTGCTGGTCATCAAAAACATTCTCAACAACGCCAACAAACACTACAACACCGGGCTGGAGCTGGCCCAGCAGGGCCGCAACGAGGAAGCCACGGTTGAGCTGAAGGCGGCCATCGAGCTGTGGGGCAAGAATCCCAATTACCATAACCTTCTCGGCACGGTCTATGCGCGCCGGGGGTTGTACGATCTGGCCATCAAGGAGTGGGAAGCCACGCTGGCGCTGGAGCCGCTGTTTGAGAAGGCCCACACCTCCATCGAGAAGGCGCGCAAAATGGAGCTGCACTTGCAGCAACAGGTGCGCAGCTTTCCCTACCGGATGTTTGCCGCCGCGGTCGGCCTCGTCGCGCTTCTGGCCATCCTGGGTTTGATCTTTCTGGGCGTTCGATTTCGCTCGGCGCAGCGCGAGACGGACCAGCTGAAGGCCCGGCTGGCGGCCGGGACGTCTTCGGAGGACGTCCAGCAGCTGAAAGTCGCCTTGGGGCTGAAGGAAAGGCAGGTGGCCAACCTCGAGAGCCGGCTGAGCGGCGCCGAGCGGGAGCTGCAAAGCCGCCAGGAACGAATCACTGAGCTGGAGGAACAGGTTGCAACGCTGGAAAGGGATCCCTCGGGCGTGGACCGGCAACGGCTGGAACAACTGACCGCGCAGGTGGAGCAACTGGAAACCAAGGGGGAGCAGCTGGCCGAACAGCTGCGTCTCAGCGAAGACAAGGCGGCTCGGTTGCAGTCGGCCCTCGAACAAAGCCAGAGCCGGCAGGCGCAAGCCCAAAAGGACCTCGAACAACTGAGAAGCCTACTCGATCGGGCCAGAAACGATCTTCAGGTCCTCCAGGCGCATGAGGACCTGATCGCCCAAGCCTACCGGTTGTGGCAGGAGGAGAAGGATAAGGAGCTGCTGTTTGTTTTGGAGCAGATGGAAGGGCTGGCGATGAATGCGGCGTTGGTGGCCGACTTGCGAGGCCGGGCGCAGGAGCGACTGCGGCTGCGGGAAGATCCGCTCTATCGCGCCCGGCAGGAGGCGGAGGCCCGCGCGGCCGAGGCGAAGGAGCAGGAGGAGCGCCAGTACTACGCCGGGCTGAAAGTCGAGGAAGGCTTGTCTCGGCTGCGGCAAGGCGACTGGGAGGAAGCCAGGCGGCAATTTGAAGCGGCGCTGGCGATTGACCCCAATCACGCTGAGGCGCAGCGCCAACTGGAGGAAGCGCGGGCGAAGATCGCCGAGCAGCGGCGGCAGATCGACGACCAGCTGCGCGCGGCGCAGGTTGCCTTGGGCGAAGGGCGTTTCGACGAGGCGATGGAAGGCTTCGGGGCGGTTTTGGCCGCCGAGCCGGACAACGCCACCGCTCAGGCGGGGCTTCAGGCGGCCGAGGAATCCAAGGCTGAGGCAGGGCAGGCCGAGGCCCGTCGCCAGCAGGAGATTGCCGAGCTGTCGCGCCAGGCTTCCCGGGCGGCTGAGGCGGGCCGCGTCGAGGAGGCGCTCCAGCGGTATCGCCAGTGGTTGCAGCTGGAGCCTGACAATCGCTCGGTGCAGCGGCAGATCGAGCGCATCGAACGCGACGAGCAGAAGCGGCTCAACGACATGAATCAGCTGTACGCCAGCGGCCGACTTTACTATGAACGACGGGATTACGAGCGCTCCATCCGGGATTTCGAGCAGGCGCTTCTCATGGCCCGGCTTCCTGAAGAGAAGGAGCGGATCCAGTCGGCCTTGGACGTGGTGCGCCGGGCCTACGAGGAGTTTCGCCGGGCCGAGCAGGAACGGGCTGAGGCCATCGCAGCCGGATACCAGGAAGCCAGCAACCTCTACGAGGACGGGCTGCTTGAGCCTGCTTTGGAAGAGGTGGGCAAGGTGCTCGCGCTCGACCCGAATCACCGGGAGGCCCGGCGGCTGAAACGCTCGATCGAGTCCGCTCTGGCCCGGCAGTGAGCGAGAACGGTGCGTACCGAGTGTGGCCCGGGGTGTCATGCTTTCGAGGCCCTTTGCGAAGGGAGGGAACTTGACGGGCGAAGTGAGCCTCGAAAGCATGGATTCGATGCAGGAGTTACATTCATGGGTGAACCTCATCGCAAGCGTGTGAAAAGCTACAATCTACCGGGGGATGCCCATGAGCTGACGTTCTCCTGTTTCCGGCGTTTGCCTTTGCTGAATCGGGATCGTCCCCGGAGGTGGTTCCTGGAGGCACTGGCCACAGCTCGCCGCAGGCTTAACGTCGCGCTGTGGGGCTACGTCATTATGCCGGAGCACGTGCATGTAATCGTCTGGCCCAGGGATGAAGAATACGAAGTCCGCCTGATCCGCACCGCAATGAAAGTTCCTGTGCAGCGTAAAGCCCTAGCCTTCTTGCGGCGAAAAGCTCCGGGGTATCTCGAACGCTTGAAGGACGAACAACCCAATGGAGAGGTGCACTATCGCTTTTGGCAACGTGGCGGCGGCTATGATCGCAATATCAAGGAAATGGTTACCCTGCGAAGGATGATCGAGTATGCTCATAACAACCCGGTTCGCCGTGGATTGGTGAGTCAGCCCACGGATTGGTACTGGTCTAGTGCCAGGTTCTATGATGGCATCGAGCCGATCGCCCTCGAGATGGATCCGATCACAGGATTGCTGAAATGATTGGGCTGAGGGGTCAGAAAACAGGCTTTCGAGGCGAGGGTTTTGAGAAAGGTTCTTACCATTGGAGCAAGGGCCTCGAAAGCATGGCACCCTGCACTGACGGGTTCAATCTTCTTCCCGGGTCAGCCAGCGAAGGGCGCGGGGTGAGGGTTGTGCGCGGCCGAGGAGTTGCAGGAAGATCTCTTCCAGATTCAGTCTCTCGCTTTCGCGTTGCTCTCCCTTGAGTGGAATGCCCGCTTGCAGTTCGCCGAGTGTGCCGGAGGCGACCAGCCGGCCTTCGTGGATGATGGCGACCCGGTCGCAGAGGCGCTCGACAATCTCCAACACGTGGGACGTCAGGAAAATGGTCATGCCCCGCTGCACCAGGGTTTGCAGCACTTCCCGGATCGCGCGGGTTGAAATGGCATCGATCCCTTCGAAAGGCTCGTCCAGGAACAGAATGCGGGGGCGATGGATCAAGGCGGCTGAAAGGGCCAGCTTCTTTTTCATGCCTTGGGAGTATTCGATGATGAGTTTTCCTGCGGCCTCGGTCAGTTCCATAAACTCGAGCAGCTCGGTTGCCCGCTCGACGCGTGCCTCCTTGCCCACGCCATAGAGACGCCCCACCAACTGGAGGTACTCCCAGCCGCTGAGCCGCTCGAACAGGGCCAATTGCTCGGGCACCAAGCCGATGCGCCGCTTGATTTCGGTCGTCTCGGTCCTCAGATCGTAGCCCAGCACGGTAGCCTCGCCCGAGGTCGGAGCCAGCAGGCCGCACAGCATCGAGATGGTGGTGGATTTGCCCGCGCCATTAGGCCCCAGGAAGCCGAAAAAGGAGCCGTAGGGTACGACCAGGTCGAGAGGGTTTAGCGCCCACAGGTCGCCGAAGCGGCGCGAGAGGCCTCGTGTCACGATGCAACTGCCCGGTCGGCCCGCCGGGGTCGTCTCGTTTGTTTTCGAAGGCAAAGCGGTTTTCTCCTGGGTGGCAGTCAGGGGCAGCCTTCAGGGGCCGATCGGGCTGGCTCCCCAGGCTTGACAATGTCCCCCGGCTGCCGTGATAATGATTGTGGTCTCCATCGGACTATATATTTTACGGTTGATTCGATATGCCTGATGTGGAGAGTGAGACCATGTGGCTATCTTACCCGATGTACATGGAGCTGGCGAACAGAAAGTGCGTTGTCGTGGGCGGAGGTCGCGTTGCGCAGCGCCGAGTGGAGGGGCTGCTGTCAACCGGGGCGGAGGTTTTGGTCGTCAGTCCGGAAGCCCGCCGGGAGCTGCAAGAGCTGGCGGAAGAAGAGGTTGTCCGTTGGGAGCGCCGGGAGTTTCAGCCGGACGACCTGGAAGGGGCTTTTCTGGTGCTGGCGGCGACCGACCGGGAGGAAGTGAACCGACAGGTGGCGGAGGAGGCCCGCAAGCGGGGCGTTCTTGCGAACGTTGCGGACCAGCCGGCGCTGTGCGATTTTCTGGTGCCCTCGGTGGTTCGCCGGGGCGACCTGACGGTCTCCATTTCCACCCGGGGGGCCAGCCCCGCTTTGAGCAAGCGCCTGCGTTTGCAGTTGGAGCGCACCTTCGGGCTAGAATACGAGACCTACCTGGTTTTCCTGGCAAAATGGCGGGAAGACCTTAAGGAACGCGTCGAATCCCAAGCCAAACGCGCGGAGATTCTCAAGTCGATCATCAATTCCGACTGCCTGGAATTGATACGCCGGTCGGATTTTGACAAGGCGCACGCCCGGGTGGAGCAGATCATCCAGGAGTACACCCGGTGAGCAGCCTGGTCATTGACGCGCAATTGCGCGCCCGGCTTCGCCAGGCGCTGATCGAGGATATCGGAGAAGGCGACCTGACGACGCTGGCGACGGTTGCCGCCGGCACGCAGGCGCGCGGCCGGGTCATGGTCAAGGCCGTGGGCGTGTTCTGCGGATTCCCTGTTTTCGAGGCGGTTTACCGGCTCCTGGACGAGGAGCTGACCTGCCGGGCGATGGTGGAAGAAGGCGCTCGGGTCAAACCCGGCACGGTTGTCGCCGAGGTTGACGGGGAAGCCCGCCGGATTCTTCACGGCGAACGCTTGGCGCTCAACTTGCTGGGGCGGCTCTCGGGAGTCGCGAGCCTGACCCGGCGCTATGTGGATGGGATGAATCGCCCCGGGACCCTCCTGCTCGATACGCGCAAGACCCTGCCCCTGTGGCGAAGCCTGGACCGATACGCCGTTCGCATGGGAGGAGGCCACAACCATCGCAGCGGCCTGTATGACATGATCCTCATCAAGGAGAATCACATCACCTTAGCGGGTGGGATTCGCAAAGCCTTGGAAGCGGCTCAGGCGAGCCGTCCCGAGGGGGTGCCGATCGAGATTGAAGTACGCGACTTGGGGGAGTTGGAGGAAGCCTTGGAGGGGAGAGCCGAGCTGATCCTGCTGGATAACTTCTCCCCGGCACAGTTGCGCCAGGCCGTCGAGCGAGTTGCGGGCCGCGCCCGATTGGAGGCCTCGGGCGGCGTCACGCTGGGCAACATCGAGGAGGTGGCCGCCAGCGGGGTGGAGCGGATCTCCATCGGAGCATTGACCCACTCGGCCCCCTGCCTGGATCTGTCCATGCTCATCGAACCGCTGCCGGTTTAGCGCAGGTTCTTGAGAGGACTTCAGACTACGCCCGGTCGGCGGTGGATTTCAGGTAGCCGCAAACAAAGCGATTGACCACCTTGGACGGGGAAAAGGCCCGGTAGACCGGGCAGGCGTTGAAGTTAGAAGTGTAACAGAACTTCTCCTTTTCCAGCGGGCTGGGGGTCATCGGCTCCCGGCCAGGCGCGCAAGAACAGATCTCCTCGCTGCCACGCTTCTTCAGGTGTTTGCACTTCATCGGACTCCAAATCCCTTTCTACCATCATCTGGAGGGCGGGAGCGGACAGGCCTACTCACGCCAAGTTGAAACGAGTATAGACAAAATCATATAAATGTCAAGTAAAGAATTTGCTTCAAAGTCGTATAAAGTTATGGTTAGGTAAGCAAGATGCCAGCAGTCGCATACATCTGCGTCCTGTTACGATAATAATATAATTAAGTAAGCGTTTTCCAGCTTGGCGAGGGGTCTTCAATATAGCGGGAGCGCAGCGCGCAGGCAGGATAAGCCCCGCTGAGGTAAGGATTGGCCGAAAGCCCGCTTTGGGGTACTATTCAAGGGAAAGGCAAATAGGGTTGTGGAGGCCCGCCGCCGGAAGCTCCGCACCATTGTATGGGCTTAGGCGGATGGAGAAAGGAAAGCGATGTGCCGAAAGTGCTGAGTGGGATTCTGGTCCTGGTTGGAACGGTCGTCTGGGTGGGTTCGGCCGCTGGCGGGGACTGCTGCCGGAAGGGACAGAAGCCTTGGGTTCGACTGGGCGACGCTCGGCTCGCGTCGCCTACCGGGCGCGGGAAGATGGACTCACCGCTGAGCTGTCGGCTGGAACTGGCCGACGCCACCAAGGCCGGGCAGGTCCAGAACGTCCGCCTGACGGTGAAAAACCGGTTTCACGCCGGGACCCTACGGATTCGGCTGCGCGTTCCACCCCCGGTGCGCACTGAACGTGAAGTGGAACCCCTTTCCCCCTTGTCGCTGGAACTGGGCGAGGAACGACAGTTCGTGTTTCCAGTCAAAATCCCCACGGAGGGTTCTCACCAGCTGGAAGCGGTCGCTTCTCTGGAAACGCCCGAGGGGAACAGGGTTTCCTCCAGCGCTTTTCTGGTGTTGGGGCTGCCGCGGCCGGAGGTCAGCGCGATGTCGGTTATGGAGGCCACCAGCGCTGAGGGCCGACGCTTGCGGATTCATGTGTCTCCGGTGTCCAGTCCAGTTCGGGAAGAGGCGCAGTGAACCGAAGGCGCCTTCTCTCTCACTCTGGTTGCGCAGCGAGTCCCATCCAGCCGCCGGGAAGGGCCACGCTCGGCTTGCGTGGCCTACCGGTATCCCCTGCTCGGGCTGTGGCGATTGTGGTGGGAGTGCTGGGCCTGGTTTCGACCGGGTGGGCCGGGGTCGTCTCAGGCCGGATCCTCTACGAAGATAAGCTGTACGACTTCAGCCCGGTGGACGCGGGGTATGTCGGAACGGCTCCCCGCCCGGCGCGTTTTGTCGAGGTCGAGCTGCGCCGCGCGGACAACTTAAGCCTGCTTGGCGCTGGTTCGACGGACGGCGAGGGCGAGTACGCCTTTGCGGTGCAGAGCGCCGGGGCGCTGGACGTGAAGCTCTACATTCTCGGCCGGTCGAGCAACTCCCCCTGGACGATCATTGAAGTCAGAGACCAGTCCGCGCGGATTCAAACCGTGGCGGCGGGGCCGTACTTGCGCGATACGAACGGGGCCTTCGTTATTGACCATACCATCCCCGCCGACAGCGGCGGGGTGCGCCTGGGAGGCATCTTCAACATCCTGGATGTTATTCTCATCGGGGCCGAGCAGGTCTCGGCCCAGCTGGGGACGACCGCGCCGCCTTGCGTCATCTATTGGGAGGATGGAAGCACCGACGGGACCTATTACGACACGAGGACAAAGACCATTCATCTTCTCGGGGGCACTCGCGCGTCTCCCGACCAGGGGGACGACGACAGTTATGATGATCCGGTCATTCTCCATGAGTATGGGCACTACATGGCCCACCTTTACTCCTACACCAGCTCTTACGCTTACGGCACCCATCATATCCTGGGGTATTACAACCCGGCGCTGACCTGGTCCGAGGGTTGGGCATCGGCTTTTCAGGCGTTCGGCCGAAACAGCGCCCTGTACTGGGACTCGCTGGACGGGAATGCCATCGGGTTCAACATTGACTATGAGCGAGGGGCCTACAACGGGATCGTGCGGCCGGAATTCCGAGGGATGAACAATGAGGGCGCGGTGACCTGCGTCCTGTACGATCTCTTTGACGATGCTTCCTCGAGCGACACCAGCCTGGGGCGGGACGACGAGGACTTTGCCTTCGGGGTCGAGCCGATCTGGGACGTGTTTCAGCAGGACTTTGCCTCGGGCGCGCTGGCCACCTTCGACGATTTCTACCAGGGCTGGCGGGAGCGCTTTCCCGGCTGGGGGGTGGATGCGGCCTTCGCCGCCTTCGGGATGGAGTTTGTGCCCCATGAGCCGAAGGAGTCCGTCTGGTCCCGCACGGGGGTTGACCGGGCGATTCCCGACGGCGACTTGAGCGGAGCGAGCGAGACGCTTGGGGTGACTCTGGCCCCGGATGAAATCGTGCTGCCCGGCGGCGTACGCGTCTGGGTGGCCGTCCAGCATCTTCGCCCGTCGGACCTTGCGATTGGTCTGAGGCATCCCGACGGCACGCGCGTCGCTCTCAGGAACTATGGAACCAGCAATGGAGAGGACTTCCAGGATGTTCTGGAGTGGTACGGCTATTCTTACTATGACCTGCCCGCGGAGAGCCTGTCCGCGCTGGAGGGCAAGCCCGCCGCCGGGCCTTGGGCGCTGGAGATCTCGGATCAGCGCCCCGGCGTCAGTGGCACCCTGAGAGACTGGCGTCTGAAGCTGAAGAGCGCGCCGCCTTCGAGCTGGTGGCAACTGTATTGATAGATTGAGAAGTGTGGGCACGTAGGAAGGTGCTCAGGTGTAGGCCACCTCGGAGGTGGACTACACCTGACCCGACTATCCACCCAGAACTATCCACTATCCACTGCTTCTCTCAGTTTTCCCCGAGGAAGCCTTGCAGGCGGTGGATGGCCCGGCTCTCCAACTGCTGCACCCGCTGGCGGGAAAGCCCCATTTTCTGGCCGATCTCGATGAAGGTCAACCCCTCACCGCCATCAAGGCCGTAGTGCATCTTCAGGATGTTCCGCTCACGCGTCGGCAGCTCTTCGATCGCGGCCTGCACTCGCCGGTGATCTTCCTTGGACTGCAACATAAAGAAGGGGTCGGGAGAATCCTCGTTCTCGCACAGAGCGTAGAATTCATCGGAGTTCTCCGCATCAATCGGCGCATCCAGGGAGATGTAGCCATCCGCCGTGTGGTTGATATCCTCGACCTGGTTGGCGCTGATGCCGACCTCGTCGGCCACCTCTTCAAGGCTGGCCGGAGCCCCTTTCTTCTGGGCCAGTTCATTGGCCGCCCGTTTGATGCTGAACAACAGGCTGGACTTATGATAAGGGAGGCTGACGACGCCTCGCTGCTCGACCACCGCCTTAATCATGGCTCTTTTGACAGACCAGACGGCATAAGTGGTGAACCGGGTTCCCCGGTAGGGGTCAAATCGGCGGGCCGCTTCCACAAGCCCCAAGGTTCCTTCGCCAATCAAGTCCTCCATCGGAAGACCGAAGGGCGCATATTTTTTGGCTAAGCTGTTGACCAAGCTGATGTTAGACAAAACGAGGGTCTCCAAAGCGCGACCATCGCCCTTCTGAATGCGCTTGCCGAGCTCGTGCTCTTCCTCCCGAGTAAGGAAGCGCTGCCTGGCCGGTCTCGCCGCTTCAGCCACCGTGACTTTTGCCAGCTTTCCGCCCCGATTCGGGGTTTTTCGGCGACTCAGGCTGGTTTCGGGTTTCCTTGTAGCGATCATGGACCCTCCTAAAGCTTCCATTTACAGTAACGATTCGCAGGCTGCAAAAGTTCCGTAGAGATTCGGGCAGCCTCCTCCTGTCCGCACATTCTCAGTTCTTATCCACCCAGCTGACCGGGCCCTGCCGGTACTTGAGCTCCGTGGCCAGATCCTTGAGCGTTACAGCATCAAGAGCGGAGAACATCCTCTCGCGAGCCTCATCGAAAACCGCGGGCAGGACGCAATCTTTCGGTTTGCATCCGCAACCCCGATTGGTGCAATTACGGCCGTATGCCTCCAGGTTGCCGTTCAGCGCCCGGACAATATCGCCCAGGGAGATCTCCTCGGAAGGCCGCCCCAGCCGGTAGCCTCCATTCTTACCCCGGACCGAGGTCACAATGTCGGTCTTCGCCAGATTCTGGAAAATCTTGGCGAGATAACTTTCCGAGATACCTTGCCGAGCGGCGACGTCCCGTATCATAACCATGCCCCCGGGGGCTTTGTACGCCATCTGCCATAACGCATGTACAGCTAAATCAATACGTTGTGAGTATTCCATTGTCATCCCGTCCTACCCATTACGCTTGAAGTCCACATAATACGACCTCAATTGTCCGCTTTTATCTTAATAATAATCTCATGTCAAGCTATTTTTTAGTTGAGAAGTATTTTTTTCTAGGATTGGATTTGTATGAAATGTCGGAATGCTCCAGGACTCGCCTCCCGGTCTTGGGAGATTCCCGGCTTTGTGAAGAGGCGTATGCCCGGCATGCTGGGTCAAGGAGTGATTGCGCCCGGGAGCATTGGTGTTAGAATGGCTCCACGGTTAAAGGTTGGGTGATTCCGATGCAGGACAGAATCGTCATTCGCGGGGCGAGTGAGCACAATCTGAAGCACATCGATCTCGATATTCCGCGCAACCAGCTGGTCGTCTTTACCGGGGTATCCGGCTCGGGCAAGAGTTCCCTGGCCTTCGATACGATTTACGCCGAGGGGCAGCGCCGGTATGTCGAGTCGCTATCGGCTTATGCCCGGCAATTCCTCGGGCAGATGGAAAAGCCGAAGGTGGATTACATCGGGGGGCTTTCTCCCGCCATCAGTATCGAGCAGAAGACCGCCAGCCGGAATCCTCGCTCGACGGTCGGCACGATGACCGAGATCTACGACTATCTTCGCGTGCTCTTTGCCCGGGTCGGCCGGCAACATTGCCATCTGTGCGGCAAACCGGTCAGCGCCCAGACCGCCGAGCAGATGGTGGATCAGATTCTCTCCCTGCCGGCCGGGACGCGGCTGCTGCTGCTGGCGCCCAAGGTGCGCGAACGCCGGGGGGAGTACAAGGAGCTGCTCGAGGAGGCCCGCAAGGAGGGCTTTGTGCGGGTTCGCATCAATGGCCGCGTCCACGACCTGGACGAAAAGATCGTCCTGGACAAGCGCATGAAACAGACCATCGAGATCGTGGTGGACCGCCTCGTGGTGGGGCCGGAGGTTCGCTCCCGGCTGGCTGACTCAGTCGAGACCGCGCTGCGCCAAGGCGAAGGAACCCTGATCTGCTCGGTGGTCGGCGGCGAGGAGCGGTTTTTCAGCGAGCAGAACGCCTGCCTCGATTGCGGGGTGAGTTTCGAGCCGCTGACGCCCCAGATGTTCTCCTTTAACAGTCCCCAGGGGCGCTGCGAAAGTTGCGACGGCCTGGGCCGGCGGATGGAATACGACCCCGAGCGGCTGTTGCCCGACCCTTCGCTGTCGATCGAGCAAGGGGCGATCCAGCCGTGGCGGCGTCTGTTCAGCGAGGAGTCGGCCGGTCGCTGGAGCCGCCGGGAGCAGAAGCGCCTCCAACAGCTGGCTGAGCATCATGGCTTTTCTCTCTCGACGCCTTGGAAGAAGCTGCCTGCACTGATCCAACGGCTGATCCTGTATGGCGACCGGGGGCCTGCCTCCGACCCGCTTTGGGTTCCTCCGGGATTCAAAGCGGTGGTTCCCCAGTTGGAGCGCTGGTGGGCCAACAGTGTCTCCGAGAACGTCCGGCAGTGGATTATGGACGCCTATATGCACCGGGTGCCGTGCCCGTCGTGCGGGGGCAGCCGCCTGCGGCCTTCCAGTTGTGCGGTGCGGGTAGGCGGGCGCTCGATTGTGGAAGTGGCCGGCCTGAGTATCCGGGAGACGCTCCGGTTTTTCGAGGGTTTGGAGCTGGCCGCCCGGGACCGGGAGATTGCCGGCGAGGTGCTGCGAGAAATCCGGGGCCGCCTCCAGTTTCTCTTGAACGTCGGCTTGCACTATCTGACCCTGGAGCGGGCTGCGCCGACGCTGTCGGGGGGAGAGACACAGCGCATTCGCCTGGCGAGCCAGATCGGCTGCGGCTTGGTGGGGGTGTTGTACATCCTGGACGAGCCGAGCATCGGCCTGCATCAGCGCGACAATCACCGGCTTCTGGAGACGCTTCAGCGCCTGCGCGACCTGGGCAACACCGTCATCGTGGTCGAGCATGACGAGGGCACGATGCGCTCGGCGGACTGGATCGTGGACTTCGGTCCTGGCGCCGGACGCCGGGGAGGGCGGATCGTGGCGCAAGCGACGCCGGCCGATCTCGTCCGGCACCCCGATTCGCTGACGGCGAAGTATCTTTCCGGCCGGTTGGCGATTCCCCGGCCCGCGCGGCGGCGTCCGCCGGACGCGGGGCGTCTGGTCGTCCGCGGAGCGGCCGAGCACAATCTGAGAGAAATTGACGTCGCCTTTCCCTTGGGCTGCTTTGTTTGCGTGACCGGGGTGTCCGGTTCGGGCAAGAGCACTCTCGTGAATGAGATTCTCTATAAGGCGCTCGCCCGCAAGCTGCACCGGGCGAAGGCTGAGCCGGGCCGGCATCGAAAGATTGAGGGGCTGTCGTCGGTGGATAAGGTCATCGCGATTGACCAGTCGCCCATCGGCCGCACGCCCCGCTCGAATCCGGCGACCTACACGAAGGTCTTTGACCCTATCCGCAGCCTGTTCGCCCGGTTGCCCGAGGCCAAAGTGCGGGGCTACAAGCCGGGGCGCTTCTCGTTCAATGTGAAGGGAGGCCGGTGCGAGGCTTGTCAGGGCGATGGGGTCAAGCGGATTGAGATGCACTTCTTGCCGGACGTCTTTGTGACCTGCGACGAGTGCAAAGGGAGGCGCTTCAACCGCGAGACGCTTCAGGTCAAGTTCAAGGGGCGCAGTATCGCCGACGTGCTCGAGCAGACCGTGGCCGAGGGGCAGGAACTCTTTGAGAATGTCCCCCGCATCCGGCGGATTCTGGACACCCTGGCCGACGTGGGACTGGATTACCTCACCCTGGGGCAGCCGGCCGGCACGCTTTCCGGCGGCGAGGCTCAGCGGGTGAAGCTGGCCCGCGAGCTGTGCAAGGTCGCCACGGGGCGCACCCTGTATGTCCTCGACGAACCGACGACCGGCCTGCATTTTGCCGATATCGAGAAGCTCCTTCGGGTCCTCGACCGCCTGGTGGAGCGGGGCAATACAGTGGTCGTTATCGAGCATCATCTTGACGTGATCAAGTCGGCCGATTACGTCATTGACCTGGGTCCCGAGGGAGGCGACGAAGGCGGCCTGGTCGTCGCGACCGGCTCCCCGGAGGAAGTGGCCGCCGTGCCTCACTCTTACACCGGGCGCTTTCTGCGGCCTCTGCTGAAGGAAGCCCCTGCCCGGATAGAGCGGAAGGCAGCGGAAACCCCCGCCTAGCCGCAATTCCTCACCGCTGAGGACGCTGAGATCCGCAGAGGAAGAAAAAAGACCGCTCAAACGGTGCTTATTCTACCGCAATTCAGGAGGGGTCCAAACAGACTGTCAAGTTCGACTTGACCCCAACGCGACAGAAACTCTGTGTCCTCAGCGACCTCTGCGGTTAAAGAATGTTCTTGTGAGAAATGCGAGCTGGCCGGCGAACGTCCGGAATCGGTGTCGTGCGGTGTCATCGTACAAGATTTCCAGTCTTCCTTCCTATATTAAGGGTGTATTCTTTCATATCCCCCAAGATATAGTTTTTTCCACTTGACATGGCCTCAAGGGTGGTGGTACCGTCCGAGACAGCTCAGGTTGACTATACCTTTCTGTAAAGCGAGTGATGCTCATGAGAGAGGATCTGTTGGGGGACATTCTGGGAGAGGGGGAGAATGCCGAGGTGGACCCTGAACACAGCAAGTCGGCGGAATCCATTTCTGTCGAAGCGGACGAGCGGGAACTCTATACCGCCCCGGTGCGGTCTCACTCGGAGCCGGACGCCTTCACGAGGAAGCGAAAGCCCCGGGTAGAGATTCCGGCCGAGGCCTCGCCCGGCCCCGCTGCGCCCGATAGTGTGTTGTACGTGCAGGCGCGCAGGGTGGCCGAGCTGAAGTTCAATTTCTATAAGTGGGTGGGCCTGCTCGTCCCCATCAACGTGTTGTTTTTCTGCGCGGCGTATTTTGACGTCGGGCCGTCGGGGAAGTATTGGTTTGCCTGGCCGCTGGCCGTGACGGGGCTGCTGGTGATTTTCCAATACTTCCGGGCCTTCGTGCTTAAAGGGCGCAGCCTGCACGGGATGATCGAAGGCACCATCCACGACATGGCGATGCGGGAAAGCCGCAAGAAGAAGTACAAGGATTTTCTCTAGCCCGCTCAGAGCAGCGTCGCCACCGGATCAGATAGACGCCCAAGCGTCCAGGGCCCACCAGGGGGGCCAAGGTGCGAACGAGCCTTCGTTCGCACCTTTTTTTCAGGCGGGCGCCGCGTGCAAAAAAAGAGGGAACCGCGTTGAAGCGATTCCCGGTTAAAGTTCTATTCAAAAGTCAGAAAGCTACAGATGCCTTAGCAGCCTTTCTGCCATCAGTAGAGCGACCAATCCGACACGTCGCTGGCGGTCTGGTTCAACCCCCAGGTCAGATAGCAATTGAGACTCGTCGAGCCGGAAGCAGGTACTGTCAGATCGAACTGCACAACCCCCGCGACGTCCAGCCCCGAGTCGGACAGCTTATTGATGTCCGCATCGTTCTGCACGACATTCACATAATCGTCGTGGATCTCGTTGACGCTCGCTGGACCCATGCCTGCAAAGTTGGAACTGGACGACCAGTAATAAGAAGATCCCAGGTTGTCCGCGATGCCGAAGTGCCGCGAGGGGGTGACGTCGGCGTCCGCGAGCATCCCTTCGTTGAGGTCCACGTTTCCGCTGCCATCGGCATTGCCCAAAGCGATCGCCCGCCCCGAGTTATTCGTGCTCGGCTCAAAGGCGACATAGTCATCAAAATAGTCATTGGTGTCCAGGTACACATCCGAATCCACGAACCAAATCACCCGGATGTTCATCGCACTCGCGTTGCTGTTGTGGAAGGTCCAGGACCAAGTCAATTGAGCCGTATCGCCCGGAGTCGGTTGGGTCAGGTCGAGCGACAGATCGGAAGTGAACCCCGGAGAGTTGGCATAACTCATCCCCGTGTTGGTGATCTGGGTGGACGAGGTCGTGATGGTCCCGTCGCTCGGTTGGTTGGTGTGGCCGAAACCGGACTTGTCCATAAAATAGGCTTGGGCATTGGCCTCGTCGTACACGAACCAGCAAAGGTTCCAAATCGTGTTGGCGCTCGATCCGGATGTATACTCGAACAAGCCATCATCTCCTGCAATGTAGCCGGTCGAATACACCCCGGAAAACGAGATCGACCCCACTCCCGTACCGATGGACATTGAGTAGGGGCCTTGGGTAAGAGCCGGAATGCTGAACAACAGGGCGGCGCAAACGGTGACACTAAATACAGTCTTGCTCATCTTTACTTCCCTCCTTTCCGATTGAGATTTTTACCCCTTTACACCGTGACTGGAGAGTAACAACGGCCAGCGCGACTTGTCAAGAGAATTCTGGCCCTGCATCATCGGCCGGCGCAGGTTAAAGGGACTTGCTCCCTCCGACGTGAGGGCGCAACCTGGGTCTCCTTCCGAGGGGCGAACCGTATAACTCCTTTATTCTTAGTCGCTTAGGTCACCCACGAAGGCCTTGCCAAGGCAGGGCAAAGCGCTACCTCTCCCGTCCCGGTTCGGTCGGGCCGGGCGGCTCGGCGGCGGCCGGGCTTGGGGGCGCTTCCTCGTCCAGGTACTCGACCTCGAGGCGGTAGCGGAACCGGTCGAAATAGAGGTTCTCGCCGGCGGCCTCCAGCTCCCCGCGCTGGAAGTCCACATTGTCCGAGCGAAACGAGGCCTTGGGCGGATAGTGGGGATAACCGTGCTCGCTGTTGCAGATTAACCGGTAGGCGTCCAGCCCGCCGAAGTAGAAGTCTTTCATTTCGTCTTTCTGTCGGCGGTCGAGCGAGGTGTACTGCTGTTCGATGGACTGGGCGAAGTCCACGTCCACGGGAACCCAGCCATAGGGTTCGAGGTAGATTTCGCTCCAGTCGTGCAGGTTGGTCAGCATCGGGTAGAGGACCCAGCCGCTCTGCCAGCGGGCGGGAATGCCGCTGGCCCGGCACAGCGTAATGAAGAGCAGCGCTTCCTGGCCGCAGTCCCCGTAGCGATTCTGCAAGGTGTACATGCTGATGTTCCGCAGCGTCGAGTACTCCCGGGCATAGCTGTAGCGGATGTTCCGGCTCATCCAGTCGTAGATGCGCCGCGCCTTCAGGTAGGGATTCGTCTCCCCGGCGCAGAGCTCGGAGGCCAGTTGGCGGATCTCGGGAGTGAACACCACGTGGGGTGGCTGCTCGCGGGTGAAGTAAGCATAAACCGCGCTGTCCGGCGAGGCCGGCTGCACGCGCTGCGGCTCGACGGGATTGTGCCGGGCGTAGGTCGTCAGAGTGTATTCCGCTTCGAAGACGGTCTCCTCGCTCCCTCTTGAGGGCTGTTCGAAGTAGAGGGAGCGCATGGGGTACCGGGGGGCGTTGATCCAGACCGGCTCGGGCGTGGCGCCCCGCAGCTGAACGCCGTTCTGGGCTTCAAACTGCTGAGGGTAGGGCATCCAGCAGCGGATGATTTCGCCTTCGGGCACGCTGTCCGGCCTGACTGTCAGCGTCATACGGAGGCGGAAACGCTTCGGCTCGACCGTCGCCTGGGCCGGCCGGCCGAACTGGGACTTAATCTGCTGCACCTGCTGCCACAGGAACTGCTCCAGCGCGGTGCCGCGCGGTTCGATGCGGCGGGCGCGCAGCTCGGGGTACCGGAAAAACAGGTTGCTTCGGCTGGGGCCGACGAAGCGCTTCTCTCCGTCAATGGTCTTCACGTCGAAGCGGCCCTCCTCTTCCCACTGGCGAAACTCTTCGAGAGTGAAGTCCCGGATGCTTTCCGACAGGGCCTCGATGAGGCGCTCCTCGGTCAGCGAGTAGTCCTTGCGGATGCGCCGGGAGCGCTCCAGCTCGTAGGCCAGGGCCTGCAACTCCTCCGGGGCGAGGGTGACCGAGCGGGTGCTCAGCAGGTCCTTCACCTGCGCGTCGGCTTCGGCCAGCCGGCCGCTTTCCTGGAGGGTGGCGATGCGCTCCATAAAAGCCGCCATTTCGCCCGGCTTCAGCGCGGCGGCGGGAATGGCGGCGGCGATGACCAAGGGCAGTAGTGCGATTAAGAGTTTCATGCTCCGGCTCTCCCTGCTTGGAGTGGTGAGGCAAGCAGGGGGCATTATGGGGCAAAGCCGCCTGTTGTGGCAAGCTGGCCGCCGGCGCAGGGAACGCCGCTTGAATAAACGGCCCGGTCGGTTAGTATTCTCGCTTAAGCGGTCCGCTCCGGTGGGTCGGGGGCAAGGCTTCGGCATATCTGAGGTAAAGGAGAAACGAAGATGGGGAAAAAGATGATCATTCTTTTGACTGTGATCCTGTTGGCTTCGGCGCTGTGGGTATCGCAGGCGGTGCAGGCGGAAGACGTCCAGGCGGCCTTGGAGAAGATTGAACAGGCGGCGGAGAAGATTACCTCCTTTGAGGCGGATATGAAAATGTCCACGATGATGATGAACCAGCCGATGGACATGAGCGGGCATATCGTTGTCCTCAAGCCGGACAAGGTGCGGATGACGGTGACGATGCCGCCGCAGGGGGAGATGGAGATGGTCTCCGATGGGACGACGACCTGGACCTATATGCCGATGATGAACCTGGTGCAGAAGATGGACAACGCGGCGATAAAAGACATGCCGGGGATGCGTAGCCCCGGGCAACCGATCAACGATCCCTCCAAAGTGCTCGAGCAGATGAATCCGGACTCGCTGCGCTACCTGGGTGAGGAGCCGGTGGACGGTCAGCCGTGCTTCGTCTTCGAGGGGGAGGTGTCCGAGCAGGTTCGGAAAATGGGCCAGCAGTTCATTCCCAAGACGATGAAGGTCTGGCTGGCAGGGGCGGACGGCCTCAGCCGGAAGATCGAGTCCCACGCTGCCGACGGCGCGACGATGATGACGATGATCTTCTCGAACGTGAAGACCAACATCGATCTCTTGGAGGATCACTTCACGTTTACGCCGCCCCCGGGAGCGCAGGTCATGGATATGTCCCAAGCTATTCAGTCCATGATGAAGCAAATGCAGCAGGAGGCGCCGCCCGAGCAGTAGGCGACCTGGACTCACGTGCGGTCTCTCGATACAGGCCGACTGCGTCGTCCTTACTCGAGGCCTCGGAAGAATTCAGCCACGCATGGACACGAATGAGCACGAATCACCAAGTAGGCCACGCGAGCCGAGCGTGGCCCCTG
>Ga0068714_10002558_pt1 | contig 23194 bp, 23 predicted proteins | sample MTBNYHSulfiMetaG_FD_62988 | JGI IMG/M metagenome (GOLD analysis project Ga0068714, IMG submission 62988) | Enrichment culture microbial communities from rom New York Harbor, USA that are MTBE-degrading - MTBE-NYH (New York Harbor Sulfidogenic)... | ecosystem: Environmental > Aquatic > Marine >... | reverse complement strand
ACCCCATTTAGCTCTATATTCAGAAGAACTAAATCAGGCTTTTCTGTCCTCACCGTTGATGGCCCTTCGGTTCCTTCAGCGGTTGACACAACGATATTATGGGCGTTGCGCATTCTGAAAGAATGGGCAACACTCTGTGCTACACCGGGGTCATTGTCAATTACTAATACCTTCATCATTCTCTCGGAATCTGCGTAGTCTGGTACTTCTTGTAGCTGCAATAATTGGCTAGGATAATGAGCGGAATCGCAAACCCCCGCCAACCCTTATTGGTACGTTCTGTTAACTGAACGTATCCCTCTACTTTCCCCGGCACGTTTGCTCCCTAGGTGCTTTGATTTAAATTTAATCCCTTGTCCCGAGAACCCGCTATTATCAATAATTACTTTAGCAATTATAATGCAAATGAATGTAAAAGTTACAAAATAACGGCGGAAAATATTACAAAACTATTACACTTTATTCTAGCAATTACAGTGTGAAAAACATATCAGATTTTGTCTTATTCCACTGTCAGAATATATCCTACAAATTGACGATGTCTAATCAGAATGTGTATTATATTAATAACTTCTTCTGATTAGAGGCAGTAACAATGAGAAGTAGTGACAGTTCACCTTCGCCGGACATAAAAAAAGCCAGAGCGAAGGGGCACTCAAACACATTAGAAGCATTGGCAACTAAGTGTAAGCAGTTAGAGGAAGCGTTAAGGGAGAGTGAGCAGAAGTACTACCATTTAGCTGATTCCCTGCCGCAAATTGTGTTTGAAATTGATAAACAAGGCAAGATTGTATTCCTCAACAGATACGGGCTGCAATTGACAGGTTTAAGTGCAGAAGAAATTGAAAACGGCTTAAATGTGTTTCAATTTATAGTTTCACAAGACCGCGATAGGACTAAAGAGAATATCAGCAGGATACTGAACAGCGAAAAGATTGCCTGGCAGGAATATGTGGCGGTGAGGAAAGACGGGAGCACTTTCCCGGTAGCAGCATTCTCCACACCTATCTATCTTAACCAAAAAGCCATAGGTCTGATTGGTATTGCTATCGATATGACGGAACGCAAGCGCGTTGAGGAAGTTCTCAAACAGTCAGAAGAGAAGTACCGAGCACTGTTTGAGCAAAAACTTGATGGCGTTATTGTTATCGACCAGCAGATGAGGCTGGTTATGGCCAACGTGGCGGTAGCTGAGATATTCGGCGCTGATTCTGTGGAAGAGTTGCTCACGCTAAATATATTTGATTATATAGCACCGGAGGAAAGGCAGCGAACTCTGGAGATCATCACTAAGGACATGTTTGAGAAGAACCTGCGACAGACCAATGAGTTCCGATGCATGAAAAAATCCGGGGAAGAAATCTGGGTAAGTGCTGTCGGTAGCAGAATAGAGGACCAGGGGCAGGTTATGGGGCTGGTTTCATTCAGGGATATTACTGCCCAAAAGCAGAGCGAGTTGGAGCTTGAGAAGTCACAACGGGAACTGCGCAACCTTTCTGAGCATTTGCAGTCTGTGAGAGAGGAAGAAAGGACATCTATCGCACAGGAGATTCATGACGATTGTGGACAGTCCTTAACCGCTCTCAAAATGGACATATCCTGGCTGCGAAGAAGACTGCGGAAAGACCAGCAAACGCTCATCGATAAACTTGACATAATGTCAGGACTAGCTGACAGCACTATCCTGAGTGTAAAGAGAATCATGAGCCAGCTTAGACCAAGAGTACTGGACGATTTTGGGCTTGTGGCCGCGATTGAATGGATGGCGCAGGAATTTCAAGGACGTACCGCAATCAGGTGCGGGCTGAATCTAACTTCTGATAATCTTAGATTGGACAAACAAATGGAAACATCACTTTTCCGAGTACTTCAGGAAGCTTTGACCAACGTGAGCCGTCATGCCGCAGCGGATGAGGTCGCAATCAGCTTAACGCAGCAAGACGGAGAACTAACTCTTGAAATCGCTGACAACGGGAGGGGTATAACGAGTGAGCAGATATCGTCGCCTGAGTCGTTCGGGCTGATAGGTATCAGGGAACGTATCAGGCGATTCGGAGGGAAGGTTGCTATACGTGGTGTAGCCGGCAAGGGAACAACCATAGGTATTACTATTCGCACGTAAGTTAAGTAGAGAAAGCATATGATTAAAATACTTGTTGCCGATGACCATACGGTTGTCCGTCAGGGAATCAAGCAGATATTGGCTGATAGCTATGATATTGTAGTTGCCGCTGAAGCAGAAACCGGACGTGAGGTGATTAATCAATTATCACAGGATTCTTTCGATGCAGTATTATTGGATATCGCTATGCCTGATATGAGTGGTCTGGACGTTCTGAGGGAAGTAAGAGCCGCATTTCCGAATCTTCCTGTATTGGTACTGACCATTTATCCCGAGGAGCAATATGCCATACGTGTGCTCAGAGCGGGGGCCTCTGGCTATCTTACTAAAGACTGTGCGGCAGATGAACTGGTTGGTGCGATTAGAAAAGTGGCTAACCATGGTAAGTACATTAACCCTTCCCTGGCAGAGAGACTGGCCTACGAATTAGAAAAGGGTAGAGAAAAGCCAACCCATGAACAACTTTCCGACCGTGAGTATCAGGTTATGGGCATGATTGCTTCAGGAAAGAATAGCAAGGATATTGCCAGTGAGCTTTCGTTGAGTGTAAAAACGATTAACACTTATCGCTCCCGGATTCTGGACAAGATGAAGTTAAAAAATAATGTCGAGCTAACTCGCTACGCCATACAGCACCATCTGGTACCATAAAACTGGCTTCAAAGTCCAACAGATGTCAAATTATATCTTGACCGCCTTAGTTTTCCCCTGACTTATGCTGGCCTAATAGTAGTCCGTACTTCCCCAGAAAAGTCCGGGATTCCTATTTTTTCTCTTCCTCGGTTTTCTTTTCTGGTGTTTTACCACCAAAGTAGAATCCGGTTATGGCTGCCAGAAGTCCTGCCAGCATACTCAGGATATTGCTGATAATCTGGGAGTTATCACCGACGGCACCTTTGACCAGTATATGAAATACTGCTATACCCAGAATAATGATGACAGTAAGAGCCATTGTCGCCCGGGCCAGCCCTGGTATTCCTGGAGGTGCCTTCCCGCTTTCTTTAATGATTTCTCTTAATTCATCCATCTCTAATTTATCAAGAGAGGCCTTTTCGATAAGTAAGTTGCGTGTCCTGTTTTGCGACCGATATGCTAAAAGGATATCGAGGATTATCGGTAAAGCCGCAAATATAAATAAGAGAATTATGTAGATGATGATTGTATCCATTTCTGTTGCCTCCCTTTCAGTTTACACTTAATCGGCCAGCTAGACGAGCTTCAGCTTATGGCCTAGATTATACATAACAATCGAAACTACTCCATAGACCAGCCGGAACATACCTGCTAACATCTGACCCAAGCTACTGACCTTGCGTTCCCGGCGGACAGTGTAGAATCCGTTGAGTAAGTCAGCCAGCCCCTTGGTAGTGGCATTGGCAGGTCCTGTTCCGCCAGCGCGGCGTGGAGGTAAGCTATCGCCCGGGCCGCCGACAGCAATAAAATAGTTGTTATAGCCGAAGGTTAGCCCCAACAATTTGAGGCGTGCCCACTCTTTCGTGAATTTCTCCTCTGCCCATTCTTCCTGCTGGCCCCAGGGGTTATTAATGAAAATTACCTTCTGTCCATCGTGTTTTTCCACAGCAAGGGCAACAACCCAGTGCCATTGGTCCAAGTCCAGCGCGTTTTCCGGTGTCAGGTCCAGGAGGGGCATTACTGGTATTCCTTGTGTCACCAGGTCCTCCACCTGTTGCAGCGAACCGTTATTATATTCCTCGGCTGGCAAACCCTTCCTGCGTGCGTAGGCGATGAGGTCGGCAGGAGCACTGAACATCCCGGGTGATTTACGTATTTCTTTATCAATATCCTGAGGAGTAATACTTTTGTCCTGACTGAGGAATCTAATTATCATGGCCAATGAAGTAGTACCGCAGGCGGGGCCTGTCTGTTTCAGTACCTCCATTTGTCTTAAATCTCTCATGTTAATTATTCCTTCGGTGTCCGTACCATCGGCTAAGTAAAAGTGTTGGCTACACTGTGATAGCTCAGGAGAAGAGGAATCGCTCAGAATTGCTGGAACAAAAGCTATCCTTCTCTTCCTTGTCGAAATCAGTATTCCCTGAGAAGATTTCCAGGTACTTATTGTATGAATCGATTGCCATTAGATTTATCGTGAAATCAGACCCGAAGAGTATCCGTTGTTTTAGCTTCGCCTTTGCTTCACTCGATAAGCTGTCGATTAATTTTTTCAAACCCATATAGTACTTGTCGCTGACCGCCCTGTTTGAAAAGTCGACATATAGGTTATCATGCTTGATAACGAGACTCAGTATTTCCTTAAGCCTTTTTTCTTTCGGGAAAATCATCAAGAATTTCTCGCCTATCGGGAAATGAGCCAGATTAAGTTTAAGCTTGGGGTATTCGCCCATGACCGTTTCCCACTTGGATATTGAGGTGTAATCTTTTGCCTCCTTCTTTGGGACAACAACAAATCCTCCCTCACTACCGTGAGCCGTGACAGGTATGTTCTTGTTGCAGCAATAGTCGTATAAGTACTTGACTTTGGCCAGTTCCTCAGCATTATCAGGCCAGGGGTTGAAACCTAGGGGTGGATATACCTTTATTCCGCCGAAGAAATTGCTGCCAAGGTGCTCTATATCACCATCAAATTCGCCCATATTGGCATTAAGGTCCTCTCGGGAGCCCTTGTAGCCGCTGAAATACTTGTCCAGCATCTTCTCAACTCGGCCGATGTCATAGTTCTTCGTGTTAAGCCCGAGAAAGGGATAGATTTCAAAGATATGGTCAGGGCTATTTTTATGGTACTTTTTTATTCCGTTGAAGATATCTATTACCTGTTCCACGATGGGTTTTTGTGATAACTCGTTATAGTATGTATCAGGGTTATCTTTAATGTTCTTGTAGCCAAAGTCCATAATCAGCGGTGTCAAGACAATCTTGGAGTAGACATTGTCCCCGACTTTAAATTTACCATCGTTAAGTAGAGGGGTTTCGGCGCCCTTTTTAAGGTAATCTTCCACCATGAGGAAAAAACTACCAATGTCGTTCTCCATGACCGCAAGTAGATTCTTAATCTTGTTGAAATTTTGGCCTATTAGAAGCGAGGCAATTGGGCCAAAAATTGAGTTCAACACCAGTATTTGATGTATCTTCAAACGTTGTATAAAAGCGAGCAAATAAGGATGACTCAGATTCATGGCATGCATATGGATGTCGTAAAATGTTTTGTCCGCCATTTTGTTACCTCCCAATTTTTATAAATCGGCCGGGTTATGATTTATGATGTAAAAACGGATAAGCATAAATAATTATATTTACTTTTCGTCATCAGGCGAGAAACCGGTGAGAGGTATGCCGGGTGGCGAAGGCCTTTCCGAACCTATGGCCCACTCCGGCGACGCTTGAAAACAAAGGTGATTCCAGCGCTGCCCATCATACCCACATTACTTCCCATAAAGCCAATTTGCCCTTCCGCTGAGATTTGAGCATTTATCTCAACCGTGTCCACTTCATACTCACCCTTAATGGCCGCACCCTTATCAAGGGTATCTCTGATGCCGGACAGGAATCTGGTCATGTTCTTCTGTACCTCCTCTATGGCCACCGAGGTCGCCTTGACAACCTTCTCTCCGATGCCCCTGGCTTTAAGCGGGCGGCCGCCCGGCCCGATTTGCCATTCTGGTTCTACGTCAAACACGATGATGGTGTTCTCTCCCTTTTCTGGCATGATTATCCTCCTTTTTCAACGTCAGATTTGTATTTGGGAAATCCCACGACTTGAAATGAAGCCCAGTCCAGGACGGAGCGGAACGGGCGTGATTTGGCAGGCTCCGTTATGAGCCAGCGCTCTATGCCCTGAAGTTGCTCCGCCAGGGGCGCCAGTCCCCGGCCGCCCTTCCGGCGGGTTAGCTTCTTCACCTGGTCAAGTATATCCCTTACCAGGTTTAAGGCATCCGCCGATTTTAGATGTGCCAGCCATCGGCCAGTCACTTGAACGGCTACGGCCGGATGCTCTCCATCCCGGATTTGCTGGAAGAACCTTGATAGAAACAGCAGCGACGAGAAGTCATCTACCTTCCACATAGGGGCAATAACCGCTCCGACGCCTTCCTGCACAAGAACGCTGGGGAAACCAAGGGGTTCATCGGAGAGGGAGCGCCGGGTTCGGGCAGCCTCGCATACGCCGAGAACAATTAAATCTGCGTTTACTCTATGTGATGGATGCATCAGTTCGGGTACTGTGAATTTACCATCGGCAAGTAGCAGCTCGGACTGCCAGGGATTCTTCTCATCGAAGTCACCATGACAGGACAGTAAGATAATGCCCTCAGTAGACAGTGCGTGGTGAAAGGCGTCAATAGTAACATCGCTCCCTGCCTTGGTTTTTGCCAGGCCAGCCGCCAGAATGCCTTCAAGCCGGGCTGAGGGCAGGGAACCATCCGGGTCTACCAGAGCGGTTACTTGAGGGGTATCAGCGGAATCCCGCCGTGGCCTCTCCAGAGACACCGATAGGCTATACAGTGAGGGGGAGAACATCACCCGCTGGAAGCCCTCGCTTAACCGGCGGCTGCCCGGTAGACGACAGTGTGAAAGCGGGAGACTGCGAAACAGACGATGAGGAACGAGTATCAGGTCATCACCTCCCGCCTTAAGCTCAGGACAGGCCTCCCAGAGCCATTCGCCGACTTTATCCAGGAGCAACTCCGTCAGAGCCCCCGCCGCACTTCTCAATTCGGGGGAACTCCACGAGGCGTCAATCAGGTACTCCCAGGGCTCGTAGAAATCCGTCATGAAGGTATCGTACCTGGCTTCCGCGAGCCACTTGCCAGAGACGGTGCCTCCCCGGCCGATGAGGAACACGGCCAGCCCACGGTCAGCCGCAAAGAGACAGACGACATGCCGGCCAAGCTGGCTGTCCGTCCATTTCTGAACTTTCCTCAAGGCTGATTCCTGGCGCTCGGTAGAGAGAGCCAGTTCCGGCGCCTCTTTATGTGCTGCCCAGCCGAGCCACGTCAGCAGCCGTCCTTTAGCGCTCTCAGCCACCAGTAATGCGGCTTCTGCTTCCACGGTATTTCCTTTAGTTAAATAGTGTTCCACGGTAAGAGCATCAAGGTACGCCCATTCTCTGAGCATGGACTCCCATACACTTGGCCGCGGGCCCTTGGCCAGTTGTTCTCTCAGTATCTTACGCGCGGTATCCAGATGTACGAGGGCAGCATCAGGCATTCCTGCCTCAAAGTAACATTTTCCCGCCACACTGTGGAAATGGAGCCTGTCCGTTCCGGAAAGGTCTACGTCAAACAGAGATTCCGCTGTTTTGAACTCGGACTCCCCGGACTCCGGCTCCCCTTTCAGAAAGTAAGCCTGCCCCAATAAGGTGTGAATATGTGCCTGGCGGTTTTTAATGTCAGCACGTTCCGGTACCTCTAATGCCAATTTCAGGGCCGTCTGAAATGCCTCCAGAGCCGCATCCAGATTGCCCATCTCCCTTAACGAGTTCCCGTAGTTCATGTAGAGCGTGGATTTATCCAAGTGGTCCTTGAGAAGAAAGCTGTCTTCAGCAATGAGCGCACTCTGAATTTCAGCTGCCTCGGCTGCCCGGCCCTGTTCTGAAAGAGTGGAAGCAATGGCCAGCCTGGCGGCGTCGCGGTTCTCCGTAGTCAGTTGCTGCGTGGACAGGATGTTGCGGAGGAGTTCCTCGGCCAGTTCGGGCTGACGGACTCTCGAATACACGTTACTCAGCGTTATCGCCACATCAAAAGCCAGACCAGTATCGTCAAGGTGTTTTACCGCTTCGTAAGCTGTTTCCAGGTTTCTCAATGTATTACCCTGGCCGACTAATGATGCCATCTGCGCGGTGGGCAGGAGAAAGGCTATCATCCTTTTCATGAGGTCCTGGAGACGTTGATAGTCCGGCAGGTTACCGGCCTGCTTCTTTAAACCAAGCGCCTGGAGATAGTACCGCAAAGCCTCACCGACATCTATATCCTGCAATGATTGCACACGGGCGTAAGTCTGACCTATGGCCAGCAGCAGCTCAGCGTGGATATCCGGATCGACGGTAAATTCCGTGGTTGCTTCTACTATCTTTAGCCCGCGGCTTGCAGCCCGGCGTGCCCGCCTCATCATATTATCATCGTTGCTCCTGGACTGCGCCCGCATGGCGAAAGACGTCTGTGCTAGGACCTTCAGGTGCTCATCCGTAGCCCGCTTTTGCAGGTCAAAGTCATCAGGGTACCCGACGGAGACCCGTCGTAGTAAATCCCGAACAAGCTCACCAGCGTCACCATCTATCCGCAGAGCAGCCTGGCGGATGTTTTCAAATTCCTCAGGTTCCAGTTTCGCGTCCCTGACCACGTATGCCCCTAACCGGCAATAAGCGTCAAACACTGGCTCACCGAGAGGGGTGACCTGGGCCTCTTCCAGTCTTGATGGGCTGAATACACCTGTATCAGGAGGTATATTTGGGTGAACTATAAGCTGGAGCAGGAGTTCGCGGAAAATGTCCCCGGTTCTTTCCTGTTCGGGTAACTGTGGCCTGACTTGTGGTCGTTGCTGGAGCATCTGTTCCAGGGCCGGCATCATGGCATGATGGTAACCCATCGCCTTGACGCGCTGGTAGAAATGGTCAGATTCGTCAAAGTCCCCCTGGAAACGTGCCTTCAGCACGGCCATATCCCAGTACGGGTCAGGCAGTGTCGGGTCGGTCTCAATAGCCCGGCTTAGTAATGACTCCGTTTCTGTTAAAAGAGAACCCCTGAGCACCACACCCAGCTGGTCCGCCCATCGGAAAATAAGCTCCGCCTTACCCCCGCAGGCTAATGAGACCAGGCGACGTATATCTGGATTATGCGGTACTAGTTGCCGAAGACGCTCCATGAGCGTGATGGCCTGGTCATGCTGACGAGTCTCAATAAAGTAGCCATATGCATCTCCAGACTGCCGTAGAAGTTCGTCGAGCAATTCGGGGTGGTCTACGACTTTTAATGGGTCTTCCTCAAGTGTGCGAAGTCTCTCCTCTATTTCTGGTGGAATCATTTTGGCTCCTCCCCTCCAGTATTATTCCTGTTTCTGATTCCAGGCGAATTTCTTAAGCCTCTCCCCCGGTATCCAGTCAATCCAGCTAACTTTCGCCAGTAATATCTATTTCTTAAAAATTGGTACCTTAACCGAGATAGAATACTGGTTGTTATCCTCGTTGCTCTCTTGTACACGGCAATAGTCTGGCTGGAACTCATCCCCGAGGCAGCTATCTGCGGTTACTCGTAAGGCAACCGTTAAACCCACGAAGTCAACGGTAGGACCTATAACCACATCGCCTTCGAAGGCCACTTCACCTCCAGCGGGTAGCGGACCACCGGTATAAGGATACCAGGAACTTGCCTGCCCGGGTACCGTGAAAGGACGCACATAGTACGGTTCACCTGCCTTCTGTCGTTCCACTGACACCTTGAATATGGCAGCCGCAGCATTGCCCTGGTTTCTGACCACAACACGGACAGGAGCATAAACATTATCCCCTTCTGTTCTGAGTGGGCCGGTGACCTGGAAGCTGGTTACTACCAGGTCAGGATGCTTCTCAGGTACTGGAATGCTGAAAGAATACTCGCCACTCCAGCCACGGTTACCGGCTCCATCATAGGCGTATGCGCTATAAATTACTGTTGAACCTTCGGCGTACGGTCCACCCGTAAAAACCAGCGGCGAACTCTCACTCTTCGCCACTACCTCTCCGTTTACCCGTAACTCTATTAGTTCGATGCCGACGTTATCTTCCGCCTCAATGGTGAAGGTCACTATCTGGCCAGGCTGGGGTTGTGGCGGGTTGTGGCCTGCGCCCACTTTTGGTGCAATATTATCTACAGGTCCCGCAGGTGGTGGTATGCGGAAAGACCGCTCACCACTCATGCCACGATTACCGGTTCCATCCCAGGCGTATGCGCTATAAATTACTGTCGAACCTTCGGCATACGGTCCGCCCGTAAAAACCAGCGGCGAACTTGCGCTTCTCTCAACTAACTCTCCATTTACCCGCAACTCTATCAGTTCGATGCCGACGTTATCTTCCGCCTCAACGGTGAAGGTCACCCTCTGGCCAGGCTGGGGTTCTGGCGGAGCGTGACCTACCATCACTTTAGGTGCAATATTATCTACGGGTTCCACGGACGGTGGTATGCGGAAAGACCGCTCGCCACTCGAGCCGCGGTTACCCGCTCCATCATAGGCGTAGGCGCGATAAATTACTGTTGAACCTTCAGCATACGGTCCACCCGTAAAAACCAGCGGTGAACTTTCGCTTCTCTTAACTAACTCTCCATTTACCAGCAGCTCTATCAGTTCGACACCGACGTTGTCCACTGCTTCAACAGTGAAAGTCACCATCTGGCCAGGCCCGGGCCTCTGTGGTAAGAGACGTACTATCACTTCAGGTGACGTAGTATCTGTGGGTCTTGGCGCTGGGTGTGGCTCGTTTTCCTGTCCGGGGCCCATAGCCGCTTTCACGCCGACGTATGTTCCAGCACCGGCGACAATGACGCAGACTGTGGTCACAACCGCTATTTTAAGCACCGGCGCTTTAGCCAGCGTCAATAACTTCTCCTTAAGACCCTGCCGAAAGCCCTGCTCAATATCCCTTATAAGTTCTTCCCTCTGTGCAGCCTCCTGAGTTATTTCCCTGGTCAGCCGGTCTGAAATCTCCTTCAACCGTTTATCAAGCTGTTGTTCGGAAAGGCTCTCGAGCTTCCTCTGCAACCTGTGAATGGATTTCTTCTTAAGCTCCTGCTTGAGCTCGTTGATAGCCTTCTTTGTTCCTGCCTTGGTTATCCTGTAGACAATATTGCCAACAACCTCTTTTACCAGGTTCTTGACTGGCTCTTTTACTGCCTTTTTAAGGTTGTTTCTCTCTGGCATTTACCCACCGTCTCCTTCAGGAGCTGTCGGCTACCTTCTGTCTGAGTCTTTCTTCACACGATTTTAGTTCCTTTTTCAGACTCTCCTCGAAGGCCTCCTGAATACCGGCTGCGAATTCCTTGACGAACGGGTTTGCCGGCAGGCTTTCTATAATCCGTTTGGCTGCTTCCTGCTCCTTTTTCATAACAAAGTCCAGCACATAGCGTATCTGGTCTTCTGACAGTACAGCACCCCGCTTCTGAATTTCATCAACAACCCGCTCGCAGGTTCCCCGCATGTATCTTCCAGCGCTGTTAGTAAAGACGGTCTTGGCACTTTCTCTGATAGTTGCTTTAACCACGTCTTCGCCAATACCATCCAGTACATCTTTAATGTCGACCGGGCTGACATTACCCAGGCCCTCAGCCAGGCATTCCTTTAATCCGTCCTTGACTCCCTTTTTCAAATCGTCCACGGTTCCTTCCTTGATACCTTCCAGAATGCCTTCGACGATTCCTTCATGGATGCTTCTCAGGTGGCTATTCTCATCTTCTACGATTTGCTCTACTCTCTTAATATCAACTGGCATGATGATTTCCCCGTTCAGTTTGTTTATTGGGACAAGATTATAGTCCCGCAAATATGCTTTGTCAACTGCCCGGATTAACTTCGATTAGGAGTTCTGTGACAATATATGGCAGGGTGAAGGGCACTCTGTCATCGATAAAGTAAACAGGGAGATACCGAGGTGAGCAGCATTTCCCATCTTCATTGCCTTTTTTAACATATGTGCGAAGGGAGATTGCGCCGCGCGGCGACAACAGGCACTGAGGCTGCTTGGCATTTTGGAGTAGCTCTCAGGCTGCCATCGGGTACTGGCCCGGGGTCGCCGGACTCGTGGCTGCGGTATTGGTGCCTGAGGGACAAAGCCTGATATACGATGTTATGATAGCTCCGAACCGATTAACCTTACCCATTATGAAGTGGAGCAGGCGGCTATTCGAGGAATTCTTCGATGATAGTCTCGTACATTTGATTGGTCCCCTTATCCTTACCCTGATGTTCACCCCAGTAGGAGTTGTGAGCGGCGAGCTTGGATACCTCAAGATCAATGAGAATATTGCCGTCTTTGCTCCCGGCACCTCGAAGGCGTTGGTTCTCCAGCTCATAGAGGTCAAGTTTCCCGCTGATTAGATCCTGGGTGTGATAGAAATTGAGCCATCGAACTTCCGGAAATACAAAAAAGGGGTCCGGATCTTCGATATCTTTTGCACCTTTAAGCAGGGAGCAAGTCCTGAATGTATGCATATCGGCAAGTATCTTGCGCTGTATTGTCTTTTCACTGGAGACATACTCCCTGAAGAAGAAGGCGATTTTGTCCAGAGGTGAACCGAAGGTCACCAGGCCTGTAATCTTTTTAGCCTTACTCTCTTCTATCTTCCCGGCATTAATCTGCAAAATGATACGATTTAAAGCATCGTAAGCAATGACACTCCCTAGCGAATGGCCGGCAATAATAATCTGCTGATATTCATCATCCATCAAGGCACACAGCTCCTCGACGGCACCGTTTATTATCTTCTGCCTGGTCTCGTAGTGTTTGGACCTCGGGTCCATGTCCAGATAACGGACCAGGTCTCCCATGAAGTTTTTCTCAAGCTGGTTTTTAAAAGTGCCAGCTAATGCTTTGAAAAGGCGACTTAACACTCCATACACTTGACTGACAACAGGAATATTAAGACTTTCCAGTAACTGAAGCAGTTTGACAAACCAGGGGATAAACGGGAGGATTTTCACGATAAAAATGGTACCACCACCAATTAATCTGAGGTAACCATCGGGCCTGAATTCTACGTCGCTTTCGTCTTTTTTCTTCCTTTTCTTCTTCCGAAAGAACGGACTTTTAAGAAACTCGTCAAGGTCTGTTACCTTGGCAATGAATTCAGGGTCTTTAAACAGGTTTTTATAATAATCTTGAGCGTTCTTAGACGCTTTTACCAGTAAATCCCAGGCTTCGCCTGGTAGCACTTTGTGTACCATGTGAATGTCCCAATAGTACTCATAGCAGTCGATACATTCCTTTTTGCCAGGTGTATATAGGGAAATGCAGCTCTGCACCCGTTCTTTGCGTGGTTTTAGCAGGTGCTTTAACTTAACATCCGGCTCTTTTCTCTTTTTTTTACTAAATGCATCCAAAAAGCCACGTGCAAAATCATCACAGGCCTGGTAGCGTTCATGAGGGCCGACTCCGTGAATAACCAGGATAGCTGTTTTAGTTTCGTTATTAGGTGACATGATAGAATGCCTCCTTTCCGTTTAGTACTTTTTATGACTTAACCTGAATACTGAAGGATGTCACCAGCGACCATTATATTACCTGGTGATTCTTTACCCTTTAATCATTTCCTTGTATCAATACCTTAACGAATGTTATCTGTTCGATTATTGAAGCTATATCAGTTATGGATGGTCAACTTGTAGACTGGATACTAATCCTCTGATACGGATTTGTCAATATACCAAACATACAGGAGACCTGGTTGAACATAGAGGTTGAAAATAAGCGATTCGGCTGTGGAGGCGGAGTAAAAACATTAGAGTCAGTGCTGCCTTCTATGTAACACAGTTCAGCACTCAGGTGGGGAATCATTTGCCTCTGGAACTAGCTAATATACCGGTGCAGAAGGGACGTTATCAGTTCTTCTCGTAGGTAACGACGTCCGACTTTTTGAACCCTAGGGCAACCAGGAAATTCTTAAGTTTTTCATCGCTTTCTTTGGCTATGCCCATCATAACTGCATTATTGCGCTTGCATTCTTGATAAAATGCTTCGATCAGGCTTCGGCCTATCCCCCTGTTTTGATGCTCAGGATGAATGCCAATCATATCAATCCAGCCGGCCTGTTGATGCTGAGAGAGGCGGTCGACCGTGTGTCTCAAATTAATGATGGACTGGTGGTGTTCCTCTTGTATTATGTTCCCTACGACAAAGCCTACCACCTGCTCCCCCAGTTCAGCAATGAAACTCAGTCCGGGGCGGTACACTCTCCAGTAAGCTTCGAAAGAAAACGGCCAGGTAGGCACTCGCTCTTTGCCAAACAGCAGACGGTCCATCTCATTCACTCTCGGCAGGTCGCTTTCAATCATTCTTCGTATCTTGATGTCTACCTTATTTTGAGCCATTATTGTCTCCTTGCGTCATGATAACCGTTATTTTATAGTATTCTTCTGACATAAGCAACAGGTCGATTAATCACCGCACTGCGTTCCATTACTGCCATAACTTACCTCCCGGGAAGATTACTATTTTCCACTGACGATTAAGGCAGATGAATATATCTTACTTTTAATAAATGGCAGCATCGTACTCCGTACGCACCGGGGCTCTTGACCCTTGGTAAAAAGTATGCCAGGGGTAAGGCATTTAAAAAATAGTCTCAAACATAGTGGAAAAGAAGGACACCGAGAGGAAGCTTGACAGCTAGATACTCTGGTTATATTATCGGTAACAATAGCGATAAGAGACTCGAATTACCTTATTGCGATAATTGTAGCTGCCAAATTAGTTATAGTCTCTTTCATCATGTGACCTGAAAGGGGATAATAATGGAGCATAGCTATGCCGATGTTAACGGCGTCTGATTGCACTACGTCAGCTATGGTAGCGGTGACCTGATAGTTTTCTGGCATAGCTATTTCCAGTGCTGGTACGAGTGGAAAAATCAGTTAGCCGAATTCAGCAAAGACCATCGGGTGGTCGCTTTTGATATGCGCGGCTACAACCTGTCGTCGAAACCACCTAATCCTGAGGACTACCGGCCGAAAGTCGTGATTGAGGATTTGAAGCAGATGGTAGAGCATCTCGGATATGAGAAATTCACTTTGGTCGGCCACGATGCCGCTGGCATGGCTTTTATCTTCGCCAGTTTTTACCCCAAATATGTGGACAAGCTGGTGATAATCAATGCCCCACACCCAACTATGATGTACCGCCAATGGCTGGAGAACCCGGAACAGAAAGAAGGTAGTCAATATGTTCTGTTATTCCAAAGCCCGGATGCGGAAAGAATATTCTCCGAGAACAATTTTGCCGAGATGGAAAAACGGTTTTTAGGCAATCCACTGGAGCAGGGTCATATGAATGAGGATGATTTGAAGGTGTACAGAGAAGCCTGGGCCCAACCGGGTGCATTAACCGGTGCCTTTAATTACTACCGGGCGCTTAGTGCCGCGCCTCTGAGCGGTAAAGAAGAACAGGTTAGACCGACGCGAGCGCTGATGATAAACGTGCCAACGCTGATAATATGGGGTGAGAAGGATGAGTCACTGCTACCCACCCTACTGGATGGTCTTGAGGAATATGTACCTGACCTGAGAATTACACGTTTTCCAGATGCATCCGGCCAGATTGTTCATGAAAAGCCGGAGGTGGTTAATAAACTCATCCGGGAATTCATTGAGTCCAGAAAATAGCGGAAGGAGCTGACTATTTTAATACACGATTATGCTGAAGTAAATGGTGTGCGTTTGCATTACGTGAGGGCCGGGGAGGGCAAGCTGATAATGTTTGTCCACGGTTTTCCTGAGTTCTGGTACGAGTGGAAGAACCAGCTTGTCGAGTTTGGCCAGGATTACCTGGCGGTAGCCCCTGACATGCGTGGCTATAACCTTTCATCAAAGCCCGCTGAGGTCGAGCTGTACCGGACAAAGTATCTGGTTGAGGACCTGCGTCAGCTAGCGGAACACCTCGGGCACAAATGCTTTGCCCTCGTTGGTCATGATTGGGGCGGAGCTGTAGCCTGGGCATTTGCCCTGCGTTATCCTGATTATCTGGAGAGGCTAATAATTATCAATGCCCCCCACCCGGGTGTATTTGCGCGCGAGTTACGTGAAAATCCAGCCCAGCAGCAGGCCAGTCAGTATATACTGACCTTCCAGGGTTCACAGGCTGAGGAGAACCTGGCGGCGGATAACTATGCTTCTCTGGTGGATACAGTATTAAGCGACGGGTTGAAAAAGGGTTACTTCACCGAAGAGGACCGCCGGATGTACCTGGAAGCCTGGGCGCAACCGGGTACTATCACCGCTGCTTTAAATTACTACCGGGCCACTGCCTTCAGGCCACCGGCGGCCGGAAGGAGTCAAAAAGCGGAGAGTCCTGTAACCAACCCCTCGTCTCTTATCGTGAGGGTCCCGACACTGGTAATCTGGGGCGAGCAGGACCAGGCCTTGCGACTCGGTAACCTGGAAGGGCTTGACGAGTTTGTGACGGATTTGACAGTCAAGCGAGTCCCGGACGGTTCGCACTGGGTCATTCATGAGAAGCCGGCTCTGGTTAATAGCTATATCAGGGGTTTTATTGAAGGTAGATAATGGCACAACTTTGTGCCTCCATCGGTTCAGGTAACAAGTAGCTTAAAATCTGTGTTATAGTTTCTATCATACCGGGCAATCTCAAGCACACGGATTTCTTTTTTACGAGTTCCACCAAATTAATCAAACATGATTAAGGAAGGAACAATGGCGTTAGAAGATGAAATCAGGGAACTGGAAACACTCCGTGAAAAGGCGAAGCAGATGGGCAGTAAGGAAAGGTTGGCAAAGCAACATGCCCGTGGTCGACTTGATGCCCGAATCAGAATAGATAAGCTACTGGATCCGGGTAGCTTTGTGGAGTTCGGGATACTTGCCCGCTCTCATCATCCAGATTTAAGAGAGATGATGGCTGCTGACGGCCGAATATGCGGGGCCGGTACGATTAATGGCAGGAAGGTGGGCATTGTCTCTTTTGACCGTACCATCCTTGGCGGTAGCGGAGGTGCCGGAGCGGGTGCCAGAAAAACAGGTCTGCAGGAGTATCTGGCTCTGAGAGGGGAAATTGACAACCACGTAACATGAGTATAGTATTGGCGATAAGAGCAACGGGGGGCTCAGGCTCCCTCATCGCGAATTTGATGTTTGGAATCCCAAATAAGTCTATTCTGGTTCCATTGCTATACTGGTTAGTTATCCCTTCTCCGATGACAACGATGATAAACTGTTTTGATGCGCCAAACCGGGTATCAACTGGCCCCATACTGGTATGACGAAGTGCCGACAGCATAAGTTCCAAAGGAGGTAACCAATCTATGAAAGCAGGGGTATGGAAAGACATTAACGTTATAGAGGTAGAGGAAGTTCCGGAACCGCAGCCCCGGCCTGACCAGGTGAAGGTGAAGATAGCCTACTGTGGAATATGCGGCTCAGACCCGGACATCGTGGAGGGTAAGTTACCCTGGGCCGGTAATCCACCGAGAACAATTGGCCACGAAGCTTCCGGGACTATTGTGGAGCTCGGTAGCGATGTGCGGCGCTTTCAGGTGGGACAAAGAGTAGCCGTCAACTTTATGAACTATTGCGGAGCCTGCTACTACTGCCGCAACGGGATGGAACACTTCTGTCAGAAGCCATTCTTCTCAGCGAAGTGCTTTGCTGACTATGCCGTATTCAGAGACCAATCAGTATTCGTGCTCCCGGATAACGTGAGCCTGGAGGAAGGGGCCCTTACCGAACCAGTCTCGGTGGTGCTACACGGCATCGACCGGGCAAACATCTACCCGGGCAGCTCGGTAGCCGTCTTCGGGGCCGGGCCCATCGGGTTGCTGCTATTGCAGATGGCTATCAGGTCAGGCGCTGCTAAGACGCTGGTCTCAGAGCCAGTAGCTGAGAAGAGGATGCTCGCCAAGCAGCTCGGGGCTGATGTCGTGGTAGACCCGTTCAATGAAAACCTGGAAGAAATCAGCAAGCAACTTACCGATTCCAGAGGTTTCGATACCATTCTGGAGGCAAGTGGAAGTGTCGAAGCAGCCAGGCAGGCCCTCTTCCTGGCTGATAACTGCGGTACCGTACTCTGGTTTGCCGTTTACCCTGCCGACAGTGAAATCGGTGTCCCGCCGTACCACATGTACTTCAAAGAATTAACCATTCGTTCTATCATTATGTCCCCGTATACCTTTCCCAGGGCTGTTGCCATGCTGCCCAAGCTTGAGCTCAAACCGCTTATTTCAGAGATTATACCTCTTGACGATATCAGCAAGGCCTTTGCCATCCACAAAAAAGGCAAGGCAGCTAAAATACTTATCAAACCATAATTTCAATAACGGGAGGAGTTAAATAATGGCAGATACGCAATCCAGGGAAGAGCTCATACGATTCCTGGGAGACAAAGCGGCTGAAATGCGTGAGAATATTGTCAAACTCACATTTGTCGCCGGCAGTGGCCATATCGGCGGAGGGCTATCGATGACCGATATCCTGGTAGCCCTCTATTACCATGTTCTCAGGTATGACCCCCGCAATCCAAAGTGGCCGGAGGGGGATCGCTTCATCCTGAGCAAAGGGCATGGTTGCATCGCCTTATGCCCCGTGTTGGCTGATGTCGGGTATTTCCCGGCAGAGAAGCTGGATACTTTTAACCAGCTGGACAGCCCTTTCGGTATGCATCCGGACTGCAACAAGATACCAGGGGTCGAGATTAGCACTGGTTCCCTGGGACACGGCTTATCCATAGCCGTCGGCGTAGCTCTATCCGCTCGCCTTGATAACGCTGACCACCGCGTTTACTGTCTGATGGGGGACGGCGAACTGGACGAAGGATTAATCTGGGAAGCGGCCATGTCAGCGGCTCACTTCAAACTGGGCAACCTGGTAGGCATTGTTGACCGCAACGGGCTTTCCCTCGATGGCTTCACGGAAGACATCATGGCCTTGGAACCACTGGCTCAGAAATGGGAGTCTTTCGGTTGGCGGGTGATGACCATTGATGGGCATGACATGGGAGCAATAATCGATAGCTTTGAAAAACTGCCCCCCACCAGCGGTAGCCAGCCAACCGTTATCATTGCCAGGACAGTTAAAGGTAAAGGCGTATCCTTTATGGAAAATACCATTGCTTGGCACTACGGAAACCTTGACGAGGAACTACGAGACCAGGTTCTGGCTGAATTAGGCAGTAAAAGACTGGCAGGAGGTACTAATCATGGCTAAGGGCTCATTTACCTGGAACGTTACTGATATGGAAAAGCTAAGTGCCAGGGAGACTTACGGTAAGGTCCTGGTGCAATTCGGCGAACAGAGCAATGATATCGTTGTGCTGACTGCTGACCTGATGCTCTCTAATATGACCGTGGAATTCTCCCGGGCCTTTCCTGATAGGTTCTTCAATTTTGGCATCGCAGAAACAAACATGATGGCGGCGGCAACTGGCTTTGCCATCAGTGGGAAAATACCCTTCGTCAGCACTTTTGCCTGCTTCGCCTCTATGCGTTGCTGTGAGCAGGTACGCACCGATATCGCCTACCCTAAACTACCGGTACGGATAGTAGCCACACATGCGGGAGTCAGCCACGGTGCTGGAGGGACTACCCACCATGCCACGGAAGACCTGGCCATCATGAGGTCTCTGGCCAATATGACAGTGATAGCCCCCGCTGATGCCACGGAAACCGCCGAGGCAATCAAATCGAGCATTGATTACCCCGGCCCTGTTTATATCCGAATCGGCCGCGGTCGCGAGCCTCTGGTCTATCAGCCGGGATACGACTATGAAATCGGGAAAGCAATTACCCTTCACGAAGGTAACGATGCCACCGTCTTTGCTTGCGGAGTGGCAGTATGGGCAGCGCGAGATGCTGCTCAGAAACTGGAGACTGAAGGGATAGGCCTCCGCGTCATTGACCTTCACACACTAAAACCAATTGACAAAGAAGCGGTTATCAGGGCTGCCCGGGAAACAGGTGCTATTGTTACGGCTGAAGAGCATAACATCATCGGTGGCCTGGGAGGAGCAATAGCCGAGGTCCTGGCGGATGCCGGAATTGGCGTTTGCTTCAAGAGGCTGGGATTTCCCGATGTATACTCAGATATCGGTTCACCCAGAGAACTACTGAGTCGCTATAGCCTTGATACGGACGGCATTATCCGGGCAGTAAAGGACGTTGTGGAGAAGAAGGCCAAGACCAGAATTTAACCTGAGTATTATTAACATATAAATAAAAGAAATATAAATAAGGTAACCTGCCCCTCCACCACTGGCTTGATTATCTATAATCATGCTTGTTCCTTCTGTGTGAACCTGAGGTCTCTCATGACAGATATTTTGACCTTGACGTAGACACGACTGACTCAATTCGACGGTGATGCGTAAATATTTTGGCATCCCCACTGTCTCACAAGGCAAATGGGGTAATCAACCAAAAGAGAACTTAACCATCAGAATATTCGTATTGACAAATCTAGTCGCATATGATATACCCCTCGAAAATTGTATACTGACCAGTCTGTCTATCAAAACATGGAACAACCGAGGAAGTAATAGTGAACAAACAGATGCGTATATTTAGCCGTGATATGGAATTGGTCAGAGAACGTAGAGAACATATCAGGAAATGCACTACGGCTCTGTTTGTGAAGCAGCCATTTTACAAAACGAATATGAGACAAATAGAAGAAGCCTGTGGTATGAGCAGAGGTGCTCTGTATAATTATGTCGGCTCAAAAGAAGATATACGGACCTTGATTATCGAGCACGCTGTCAGCCTGGGAGGTAAGGCAGCAATAGAAGACAAGGACGACCTGCTCAACCAGGTTGGCCCTACAAAAGCTCTTAGAGAAATAATTAAACGAATGTTTGGCGTTATCGACAGTTTGCAGGATGAGTACATCTTCATCAACCACGAAGTAAAGAACCTCTCGAAAGAGGAAAGGAACGCCCTCTTTAGTGGTGAGAGTGGTTCTATTGGCGCGGTGGAAGGAATTCTGCAAGCAGGTATTGATTCAGGCGAATTCGAAATAGACGATATCAAGCTTATGGCCCATATTATCCTTGTTAGTGCCCATGCCTGGGCAACAAGGCGCTGGTATCTCAGAAAGTTCTATAACCTTGACGAGTACACACAAAAATTCACCCAGCTTGTCCTCACGCTGGTAAAAGCAGGCGCGACTTAGCTTATGGAGTTTGAGCTAACACAAGGTAACTGAGGTGACCCTCTCTCATTTTAGCTGATATAGTTTTTGGGTAAGGGTCATTTTTTTCTGTGCGTAAGTGCATAAGGATGCATTGTATCCATGGAGAAATTTGAATCATGTCGACGGTATAATCAAGGGGGAAGGGAAGAAACATTAAAGAAATGTTTGATAAGTGGCTCATCAGATACCCCTCGGTTATTAGAATCGCTATTTTGACCTTACCCCCGAAAACACTTTCACTGGATTTTATCCACTTCTGAGAAGTCTACTTAATATCAAGGAGGGATGCTGCGTTATGGTAGAGCCACTTTTCCTTGACTTCTTCCCTCAAAGGGAGGGCTCTAACTTCAGCAATCACATCGGCGATGGGCATGCCCAGTACGGTCCACTCTGAGCCAAATACCACTTTGTCCTGAATCGTCCGATTGCCAAAATAGATAAGCGTTTCCCAGCCGCTATCGGGGGTGCCGATATGCTTAGGTCTGGTAGCTGAAGTCTCAATATAGATGTTACGATGTTTCCAGGCAATGGCTACCATCTCATTTATCCAGGGCCAGCCTCCATGGCCAGCGATGATCTTTAACTCGGGAAAGTCTATGGCCACCTCATCAAGATATATTGGCCGCTGAATCTCAATAGGGCAATCAATTGCCCAGTGGATGCCAGTATTTATCCAGACTGGAACATTCAGCTCCACGCATTTAGCATAAATCGGGTAGTAGAGCCTGTCACTGGGGCGAGCATGAAACTGAAATGGAGCTAGACAGACACCTTTGAGACCAAGCTCATTAATGGACCTTTCCACTTCTCTAACTGCGCTGGTTCCCTTACGGGGGTCTACTCCAGCGAATCCGATTAGTTTGTCGGGGTGCTGATGTACGATCCCCGCTAAATGGTCATTTGGAATAGGCTTGGCGGAAACACCAGCGTTAGAATTCTGCAAACAACTCCAGCGAATTCCTGCCTGATTGAATTCCCTAACACGCTCAGCGACTGAAGGCATTCTAGCAGTATCGAGTTGTCTTTCCCACTGTCGCCACATTTCCTCCTCGGGTAAGTTCAGTAATGCCGTGAATTCCTCTTCTGGGATACCCACAGAGCGTGCCATTCCAGGTCCGAATAACTCCATATACGGAGTCCCGAGCCAGCCCCGGGTCATCAGACGAACAGTCTCTCTGTCTGGGATTTGTCCTAACATATCGATAGCCATTGCTATTTCCCCTTTACTATGAGCTTTGAGCAACACGTATTTCTTGCTTCGTTGCGAGGACCGCTGGTCTATGATGTGCTTAATTCGAACATCACGGTTCCTCTTTTTCCCCATAGTTCTATTTTATGTTATTAGTATTGTAGTTCCAAGCTTTCGTTACCGAATCTTAATAATTGAATGGGGAAAACTTAGCCGAAATTAAGTCGCATTATTAATTAGGAGAGTTCTTTAATCTGTTGCTCGGCCATCTTGATTACCTGAGGATTTTCAGACAGAGTGATAGCCTTTTTCAAATCAGCTATAGCCTCGGCGGTATTACCTTGTAGTTTGTAAGCGGTACCCCTGTTCAGGTAAGCTACGGCGTCGCTAGGGTCGAGCTTGATAACCTTGGTGCAGTCAACAACAGCCCTGTCATACTGCCTTTTATTGAGGTAAGCGTAGCCTCTGTTGCTGTAGGCCATAGCAAATTCAGGATTGATACGGATTGCCCTGTCGAAGTCCTCAATAGCCCGCTCACACTGTCCCATGTTCTGGTAGGCAAAACCGCGTTTGTAATAGGCCACGGCGCTCTGTGGATCGAGGCGTACGGCTTCATCATAGTCCTTGATAGATTGTGGGCTATCCGTCTTTCTCGATTCAAATGAAGCACCGCAACTAGCGCAGGTCGCTGCATTTATCGTGTTTTTGGTTCCGCAACTCGGACATTTCTTTTTAAAAAACATGGAACATCCTCTGTTTAATGTATCAGGAAGGGCATTAACTAGCACTTATTATAACATTTTTGCTACAGGTAAAAAGGAACTTATGTTATATATGGGATAAAAATGAATTCCTTAAGGTATCTGAGTTCATGGGTTGCCTTTTCCTTGATTTAAAATGGAGTTTTATAATTACCTAAAAGAGAGATAAAAAGGTTTCCTTTTTATCCACTGTCGACAGTCTATTGTAAATGCTAGCAGCGTGTCCGAGTAATAGCTTCAGACAGGCATAAAAGGTAAAATAGGGACAGG
>Ga0068714_10002557_pt1 | contig 23207 bp, 24 predicted proteins | sample MTBNYHSulfiMetaG_FD_62988 | JGI IMG/M metagenome (GOLD analysis project Ga0068714, IMG submission 62988) | Enrichment culture microbial communities from rom New York Harbor, USA that are MTBE-degrading - MTBE-NYH (New York Harbor Sulfidogenic)... | ecosystem: Environmental > Aquatic > Marine >... | reverse complement strand
TTTAACCTACTGATACCTCTGTGTTCTCTGTGCTCTCTGTGGCAAAAGTTTTGACAGTACGCTCGTGGCTACAAAGAGCAATTCATGAACAACTGGAAGAAAAAGATCAAAAAGGCCGTCTCGCTGAAGTATGAACCGGTCAAAGACTCCGCCCCAAAGATCACGGCCAAGGGGCAGGGAGTTGTTGCCGACAAGATCATAGCCCTGGCCAAAGAGAACAATATCCCTATCCATGAAGATCCGGACCTGGTTGAAATATTATCGAAACTTGACCTTGAAGAAGAGATCCCGCCAACCGTTTACGTTTTAGTCGCCGAGATACTGGCCTTTGTCTATCGCATGAACGAGCGCTGGCCGGGGCGAACGGCAGAAAATTCTCAATAGGTAAAATTTGCCTACGGCTCCGGCAGACAATTCCTCCCGGCAATATAAGCGGCATCGGCTAATTTCCATGAGAGACTAGTTAGCTCCCATCCGAAAAGCCCACCAAAAACTCCCCCCTCCCTCGACGGGAGGGGGTCAGGGGGGAGGGTGAACAGTCTGAAATTACACAATCTTTTTCACCCCCACCCTAGCCCTCCCCCGTCAAAGGGGGAGGGAATATATAGGGTTCCGGATGGAAACTATTTAATCTCCCGGATAATGGCATAAGCATTGCACAGAGTAAGGTGCAATCATCGAGAAGCATATATTGGAAGGGTATATGGAAGTTATCTTTAAATCTGGTCTGGAAGGAACGGTAGAGAGCGGCCTCCTTCTTGAAAAAAAGATGGATCTCACGGCCAACAACCTGGCCAATGTCGCTACGGCCGGTTTCAAAAGAGACCGCATATCTTTCCGTGAGTTGCTGCTGACTGCCTATAATGGAGAGGTAAAACCGGCTAAAACAGAGTCGATTTATACGGATTTCGGTCCGGGAGAGGTTAAACGGACCGGCAATCCACTGGACGCAGCCCTGAGCGGCCCCGGTTTTTTCAAGATAGAGACCCCCGATGGGATCCTCTATACAAGGGCCGGAACCTTTGCCCTTAATGGCGACAATGTACTGGTTACCGCGCAGGGTTACCCGGTTATGGGACAGGGTGGGCCGATAACCCTGGATGGGACAACTATTGAGATTAACGAGGTGGGGGGCATATCCATGGATCAGGCCGGGGATGGGGTCATGGCCGAGGTGGATAGCCTGGCTGTAGTTAATTTTGATGATCCATCCGTACTGGAGAAGCTGGGGAACTCACTATACCGGCTAAAAGATCCCCAGGCCTATGAGATCCCGGCCGACGGGACACAGGTCAGGCAGGGCTATCTGGAACAGTCCAATGTCAACGTCATGGAAGAGATGGTTCAGATGATTCAGGTGCAGCGAAATTATGAGTCTTATCAGAAAATAATCCAGCTACTCGATGAAATTGACTCACGTGCGATCAATGATGTCGGAAAATTGACATAACAGAAAGAACATCTAGCAGCAGTCGGCAGGCTGATTGCCGACAGCTTATCCTAAACAGGAGGTAGCATTTATGCTACGAGGCATGTGGACAGCGGCTTCCGGTATGGCATCACAGCAGCTTCAGCTGGATGTCATTGCCAATAACCTGGCGAATGTCAACACTACCGGGTTTAAGAAGAGCAGGGCGGATTTCCAGGATCTGCTTTATCAGACCCTGCGCATGGCCGGAGCGACAACCGCTACCGGAGGAACAGTTCCCACCGGTATTCAGATCGGCATGGGCTGCCGGCCGGTAGCGGTGCAAAAACTGTTTACGCAGGGTGACTATAACCAGACTAAGAACGAATTGGATTGGGCCATAGAAGGCAAGGGGTTCTTTAAGATCCTCAGCAATGAGGAGGAACTTTATACCAGGGCCGGCGCCTTTAAACTGGACAGGGACGGCTACGTTGTAACCTCAGACGGTGACCGCCTGCAGCCGGAATTTGCCGTGCCCACCGGGACGGTAACTATCTCCATCGATTCCGGCGGGCGACTGGTAGCCGCTGGTGCGGATGGCACAGAACTGGGCTCAGTGCAGGTTGTTTTGTACAGCTTCCCTAATCCGGCCGGCCTGTTCAGCGTGGGGCGAAATCTTTTGCGGCCGACCGAGGCCTCAGGCGAGGCCATTCAGGGAAACCCTGGGATAGAAGGGTTCGGGACCGTCGCCCAGGGATTTCTGGAGGTATCCAACGTGGATGTCGTGGAAGAGATGGTCAGCATGATCATCACCCAGCGGGCCTACGAGGTCAATTCCAAGGCTATTCAGACCGCAGATCAGATGCTTGAACTGGCGAATAATCTCAAGAGATAGAGCAAGAAATGAATTCAGGAGACAGAATACAGGAGGCAGTAGTCAGTAGTAAATGGTTATGAGGAAAACAACAACAATCGGTATAATCGGCCTTTCCTTCCTTATCGTGCTGGGCGTGTTACAAGCCGCGCCCGCCCTATCTGGAGAAGGTGGGGGGGTGTGCTCTCCCTATACCCTTACGCAGGAAAACATTGAGTCCATTTACAAAGATTTTGTTTATGCGCACATGCCCTGGTCCAAGGAAGATGTGGTTATCTCGCGTGTGCATGTCGGTGAGGTAATAGCGCTGCCGGGCAGCCAATTTACTTTTGAAGTGACACCGCCGAACGGCTCATACCTGGGGGATACGGCCTTGAGGGTGGTTTTCAGGGTTAACGGGCGGGAAGTGAGAAAGGTACGCATCTTTGGGCATATTGATATCTATAGGGAGGTAGTCTGTATGGATCATTCTATGCGAAGGCACGAGGTTATACAGGAAGACGATTTGTCTATGGCGCGCCGGGATATATCACGGATCAGTAATGCAGCTATAAGTGATATAAGAGAGGCGGTTGGCAAGAGACTGGTCAGCTCGGTGCGGGCCGGAGAAATTATTAAGCGGGACATGCTCGAACTCGCCCCCATCATAAAAAAAGGAGATCGGATTGCAATAATAGCGGACACAGAGACGCTGTTGATCAGGGCCCGGGGAGAGGCCATGGAAGGGGGGGCAGAGGGTGAGATGATCCGGGTGCGCAACAGCAAGAGTAAGAAGGAGGTCTATGCCCGGGTCATAGACGCATCTACCGTTCAGTTGGAACTTTAAGTACGGGATGGAAAGCGCTATGAATAGCTTGAGACGGTTTATGACTACTATTATTCTGAGTCTGGTTCTGGCGGGCTGTGCAGGCATGATGCCTGAAGATAAAACGCTCATGTCCTCTATTGCGCCCGATATGCCTTCTCCGGAGCCGCATAGGCTGGAAGGGGCTATCTATGCCCAAAATATGCCGGTAAAGATTTTTAGTGACTGCCGGGCCCGAAGCATAGGGGATATTGTCACGGTCAATATCGTGGAGACCTCCAATGCCTCCAAGAAGGCCGCTACTAAAACCGGCCGGAGCACCAGCGTAGCGGGCGGCATCTCCGCCCTGCTCGGCTATGAAGGGGCTATAGAGGATAGAAACAGCAGATTCAGTGGCAGCAGCATGATCGAAGGCGGTATCGCCAGTGATTTCGATGGGTCAGGATCAACCAGCCGGAATTCGACGGTAACGGCCTCTATCTCCTGCCGGGTGGCCAATGTCTTACCCAATGGGAATCTGGCCATTCGCGGGTCCAGGGAGATTCGGGTGAATAACGAGACACAATACATGATATTGACCGGAGTTATTCGTCCCGAGGATATTGCCGCGGATAATTCCATTATATCGTCTTATGTTGCCGATGCCCGCATTACGTACACGGGCCGGGGTGTCCTGAGTGAAAAGCAGAGCCCGGGTTGGCTGGCGCGCATACTGGATTATATATGGCCGCTGTAAGAAGCTCAAAGCAAAAAGCTAAGAGCCTCAATGAAGTACAGGCTTTTGAAATTACATAAGAGGTCGTCCATGAACCACCTGCCACGGATCTTTCTAGCCGCCCTTATAACGCTACTCTCATTTATATGTCTTGCCGGTTCGGCTCAAGCCGCCCGGATCAAGGACATTGCCTTTTTCAAGGGGGTGCGCACCAATCAGTTGGTTGGTTATGGACTGGTAGTCGGCCTGAACGGCAGCGGTGACAGCGACCAGACCAAGTTCACGGTGCAGTCTATAGTGAATATGCTGGAACGTATGGGCGTACATGTCTCAGCCAAAGAGGTAAAGGTCAAAAATGTGGCCACGGCGATGATTACTGCCCAGTTGCCGCCGTTTGCCAAGGCGGGAAGCAAACTGGATATCCTGGTATCCTCAATGGGCGACGCCAAAAGCCTCCAGGGAGGCACCTTGCTCCTGACGCCCCTTAAGGGAGTCGATGGTCATGTTTACGCCCTGGCCCAGGGACCCGTATCTGTGGGCGGATTTGCCGTAGGCGGCGCGGCCGGGGGCGGTGTCCAGAAGAATCATCCTACCGCAGGCATGATAGCAGCCGGGGCAACCGTAGAAAGAGAAATTCCATACGCCCTTGGCTCCCAGAAAGAGATAATGATCGGCCTCTACCGCCCGGATTTTACCACTGTAACCAGAATGAGCGCAGCAATTAACAAAGAGGTGGGGATGGCTGTTGCTGAACCAATAGATGCGGATGCGGTGAAGGTTACGGTGCCTGAATCTTTATCCGAAGACGTAGTCAAACTTATGGCCCGACTGGAGATGGTTGAGGTCAGACCGGATATTGCCGCCAGGGTGGTCTTAAATGAAAAGACCGGTACGGTAGTCATGGGTGAGAACGTGCGGGTGTCCCGGGTAGCCATAGCCCATGGGAATCTTAGTATCCAGATTAAGGAAAGGCAGATCGTCTCCCAGCCTCTTCCCCTGGCCAAAGGGGAGACGGTAGTCACTCCGGAGTCGGAGGTCGCCATAAAGGAAGAGGCCGAGAAATTGCTCCTGCTTGAGGAAGGGGCGAGCATTGGTGAGGTAATCAAGGCCCTTAATGCTATCGGAGTTACACCGCGTGATTTGATCGTTATCCTGCAGTCCTTGCGGGCGGCCGGGGCATTACAGGCGGATTTAGAGATTATTTAGATATGGGCTGAAAGCTGAAAGCGAGACTATCATGGCGGATAATATCTCCATACCTGCTGAAAGCAGCAAAATCAAGGTCATAGGGCAATCGGCCGATAAGCGTACTAGGGATGACAGGTTAAAGGCGGCGTGTGCTGAGTTCGAGTCGCTTTTTATCCATCAGTTATTAAAGATGATGCGTGATGCCGTTCCTAAAACAGCTCTTTTTCATGGGGGGTTAAGTGAGGATATTTATACCTCCATGTTTGACCAGGAAGTGGCCAGGAAAATGGCTGAGGATAGGGGGATTGGCCTGGGGAAACAGCTTTATGAACAGGTTTCAGAGGCGGTAGCAAAGACCAGGAGAAACGAAATCCCCGGTTCAATCGGACGTGGGGGTCTGAAAGACAAAGAAACGAGTGGGGTAAACAAAGATGGCGACCAAAAGGAATGATCGTAACTTGCTTCTTCCCAAAGGAATATTTGAACTCCTGGAAAAAGAGGTGGGTTTTTACCAGGAACTTTTGAGGCTGCTGGACAAAGAGCATGAGTGCCTGCATAGCCTGTCTGTAGAAGAACTCTGCGCGGTAAGCAAGGCCAAGGAAACAGAGATATTGAAGATAAAGGTAGTAGATGAGAACCTGAAAGATATTACGGCCGGGCTTTTCAAAAATCACGGTTATGTGGTGGAAGACACCACAATAACCGCGCTGATGGAGGTCGCTGATAAAAAACAGGCCGTGATACTTAAGAATTATCTGGCCATTCTTACCGCCTTGAAGGGAGACATACGGGAGCGGAACGGCAACAACAAAAGATTCATCGAGGAAGCCCTGGGGGTTATAGAAGATTCCCTGTCCATTCTGGTGCCGCCCCGCAACGCTCCTTTTTATACCCCGCAGGGGAAAAATGCACGTTGTTCGTGTAATGCCAATGTGTTAAGCAGAGAGGTATAAGGTCATGAGCGGTGTAAATGCCGTACTAAGCATAGCCAGGACGGCCCTTCTTACCCAGCAGATGGCCATCGAGGTGACCAGCCATAATGTAGCCAATGTAAATACGCCGGGATACTCCCGCCAGCAATTGGTTATGGAGCCGAATAACTCCACCACGATAGGGTTAGGAGAGATAGGAACAGGCGTTCAGGGCCAGGCTATAATCCAGTACCATGACAAGTTCATGACCGCGAAGGTGAATCAGCAGGTGTCCACTATGACCGGTTTTGAGGCCAAGAAATCGAGCATGGCGGTTGTAGAAACGCTTTTTAACGAAACCATGGATGGAGGGCTTAATGAACTTTTAGGACAATTCTGGGCAGCCTGGCACGACTTGGGCAATAACCCTTCCGGTAAGGCCGAAAGGGCTACGCTGGTAGGGCGGGCCGAACTACTGGTCGATCACTTTCAGGGTCTGTACAGCGACCTGATGCGCCTCAGCACGGATATGGATATTAACCTCGATGCGGGGATTGAAGAGATAAATTCCCTTACCGGACAGATCGCGGATCTCAATGTGCAGATTATAGCAGCCGACCAGGGTGTAGGTGCAGCCAATGATTTGCGGGATAAGCGTGACTATCTGGTGCGGCAACTGGCGGAGCTTATGGACATTAATTACTTTGAGATAGGTAGCGGCGCCTATACCGTTATGTCCAATAGCGGGCATATCCTGGTGGAAACCGATAAGTCATGGGACCTGGAACTGAATGGCGGCCAAGTTTACTGGATCAGCAGCACCGGGGCAGAGGTGGAGATAAGCAGCGGTGATGTGCAGGGAGGGAAATTAGGCGGCTGGTTGGCGGTCAAACAGGAGATTATCCCCGATGTATTGGACAAGGTGAATAACCTGGCCGAGTCTTTTATCAGAGAGGTGAACAGCCAACATAGTCAGGGTATGGGGCTGGAGCCATTTACCACGGTGACCGGCACTTATGCCTCTACCGATAGCACTGAGGAGATAGGAACCGTTGACTCCGGGTTGCCTTTCTACGACGTGGTGCAGGACGGCTCCTTCAATTTATGGTTGTATGACAGCAACGGCGACGTTATCGGGGGGGCAGCCAATAATATTGCGATAGACGCGGACGTGGGGGGTACCACATTGAATGCCCTTGCCACTGCAATTGATGGTATTTCCGGGCTTGACGCCTTGGTGAGTGGCGGAAAACTGACCATAAGTGTTGATATCGGCGAAGAGCTCACGGCAGTTGGATTTGGCTTCTCAGATGACACCTCTTCCGTTCTGGCGGCCCTGGGCATTAATACCTTTTTTGAAGGCTATGATGCCGGGTCAATAGCCCTTAACTCGGTTATCACCGATAATACAGATAACATCGCCGCGGGGAATATAGATTCAACAACAGGTGACTATAGCCTTGGTGATAATGAAAATGCCTTGGCCCTGGCCGATTTGCAGATTCAGGAGGTGGACATCGGCGGGCAGTCAGCAACCCTTGACGACTATTATAATGCCCTGGTGGGAGAAATCGGCATTACAGCCCGCGGGTATAACAGCGGCTATGATTTTAGCCGGAACATGGTTACTCAGTTGGGTCAGTTGCGCGATTCTGTCTCCGGCGTCTCTCTGGATGAGGAGATGACTAAATTAATCCAGTACCAACAGGCATACTCGGCTGCGGCCAAGTTAATCCAGTCCTCGGATGAGATGATGCAAACCCTTCTTTCTGCAAAATAGGAGTAATCAACCATGCGTATAACTATGAATAATATCTATGGTTCGATAATCAACAATCTGGATAAATTAGCCGATGATATGCATACATTAAATGAGACCATCTCCTCCGGCAGGAAATATACTACACCTTCCGATGATCCGGTGAGTTTAATCGGCGCCCTGGAAATACGGTCTATAATTGATGAAACGGAACAGTATGAGCGTAACGTCACCTATGGCATATTATGGGCAGATAATGCAGAGATTGCCTTGAGACAAACGGATGAGATTATATCCCGGTCCCGGGAGATAGCCGTTCAGATGGCTAATGCCACGGAGGACGAGGCTACACGGGCTTCAGCGGCAATAGAAGTCGGGCACTTGATTGAACAGACGGTGGCCCTGGGAAATTCCCAGGTAGCCGGGGAGTATATCTTTAGCGGACAGAAGACAAATATAGTCCCTTTTACCTATGATTCGGTAGCAGGTACGGTTACCTACAATGGTGACGAGAACGACATAGACATCCGGGTAGGCCGCAACAACAGCGCGACCATCAATAAAAACGGCAAAGATGCCTTTATGGACGACGATGAGACATCCAACCTTTTTACCTATCTTATTGACTTAAAGGAGGCCCTGGAGGGCAACGACGTGAGCGGGATTCAGGACAGTCTCGGCAGTTTAAGCGATGCCGCTGATTATATCAACGAGAAGATAGCCGATTTCGGGGCGAAACGTAATAAGCTGGATATGAAAAAAAATATATACGCCGAGTTGGAATTAAGCAACAGAGAAAGATTGTCCGATATAGAAGATACAGATTTAGCAGAGGCCATATTGAATCTGCAGACCAAGGAGGTTGCCTACCAGGCGGCTCTGACTGCGGCCTCAAAGGTTATGCAACTCAGTCTTGTTGACTTTTTACGATAACGGGTGATTTTTTCACCATGGAGGGTGAATGCTGGTCTTAACGAGGAAAAAAGGCGAAAGCATTATTATTGGCGATGATATTCGTGTCTATGTAGTGGATGTAAAGGGGAAACAGGTCAGATTAGGGATAGAAGCCCCTCCCAATGCGCCGGTACACCGTGAGGAAGTCTATAGAATTATTCAACTTGAGAATCAGTATGCGGCGCGGGAAGCGCCACTTGATCTGAGTCAGGCTTCAGATGTCTGGAAAGAAGAAAAAGAAGGCGGTAAGAATGAAAACTGAGACTAACTTGAAATTAAAATCGGTTGACGAAGAGCAAAAGATAAAACTTAAGACCACAAGATTCGGTGAGCTTGAAGTACCCGGGGGAAATGTCATACATATGCCCGGCGGGGTCCTGGGTTTTCCGGGCTGTAAGGATTACATCCTGATACCACACAAGGAGAATTCACCTTTCTTATGGTATCAGTCGTTAGACGACCCTGCCCTGGCCTTTGTAGTTATTAACCCCCTTATATTAAATCCGGCATATGATGTCCCGGTAAGCCCCGCACTTATGGAGGGCCTCGGTGCGGAAAAAGTCGAAGAACTGGAATTGCTGGCTATCGTGACCATACCTAAAGACCGGCCTCAAGAAATGACCGTCAATCTGCTGGGGCCGATCGTTATCAATTCTGCCAGAAGACTGGCCAAACAGATTGTACTGGACCCGGAACGTTACAGCACCAAGACTCCGATCCTGCCGCAGAAGAAATAAGATTTTTTGTAACAATTTAGCGTCTTGAAAATGCATGATGAAAAATGCAAAGAAACATATTTAATCTGGAACTCAGGAAATCAGGAAAAGATAGACCCTTTTTATTTGAGTTTGCACTTCCCTGAGTTCCTGCGTTCCAGATTAATAGCCTTTTTTGAATGTAGGACGGTTTAAAACACCTAAATTTTATAATGCTGGATGATACAAAATTAAAAGCCGGAGAAAAATCTCCGGCTTTTAACGGGGAGGAGGAGGGAATACCTATGCGAGGTCCTGGATCAGGCTTGAGACCATCTTGTTGGCAATTTCCCGGGCATCGACCCTGTACTGGCCGCTTTCGATCTTTGATTTCAGCTCTTGTACCTTTTCGGCACGAACATCCGGGGTATTTTTCAGCACTTCTTGTACTTTTTGGATATCCCGGGATGCCGCGGAGAGTTCCACTTTATCCGTAGCCTGGGACTGTTCAGCGGCAGGTTGCTTTTCTCTTTCAACTTGCCTGGTTTCCTGCGCAGCCTGGTTATTTTGTACGTATTGAGCTACATTTTCTTTGGCGTTAATGTCTGTTATCTTCATCTCAGGTTCTCCCTCAAGCTATGTTTTCTTGCACCACTAGTTCAGTAAGTTCGAAAAGCCTTTTTTGCAGGTATTCGGAATCTTCAAAACTAAGGCATTTTACTACTTCTCGGTCTTTCTCGTCAATTACTTTAAAAATAATATTTGATCCGGTTTCCTCTTTATGGATATCCAATGGTCGGCCGTATTCCTGGCTCAACTTGTTCAGGATTTCACGTTCAAACCCACTCCAATTCTGCTTATGGGTAAGCTTGTCAATCACTTCAGACGCTATGTCTTTAATGACCTGCCGTTTCTTGGCTTCTGCAGATATAGAGATACGGTCTAACTGTTCCTGTTCCTCAGTTCGCTGGACCTTGTTCGGATTGTGGGTACGACTAATTTGCTGGCCGTAGGCCCTTATTACATTTTGAATATGGTAGTTGGTTATAGTCATGTATAGCTCACCTTTCAATCCTCTTATCGGCAGTTCCTTTAATAACTTTAAAAGGATCTCAGGGCAGTTGCCATTCCTTTGATCTTGTGATATAAGTTATAAATAGGATTGAAGATGGCTGATAATCAATCGCTACCCATTTCACTACGTTCTTATGTAGGGGCGCCGGTCCTGCCGGTGAATTTAAATCCCTCCCCAAGGGGATATATCCCACCTGCCGCTAATTCAGAAAATAAAAGCACGCCTGCTCCCGGTGTTGATTTTAATCGCAGGAATTATTCCCTGGTTTCGGCATACTTTATTAAGGCCTATCAGCGACAGGTTGAATTGGCCGAACAAGGATCACAAGTAGACAAAGTCAATCTCTTTGTCTGAATATTCCTCTTTCTTACTGTTCCTGACCGGGTCCGCTTGTTTTTTTCACCTAATTTGTGTATATAACTCCTCGCAGTGAAAGAGCTACGTGATGACCGATACTGTTTTGCCTGTGGACCGGAAAATCCTATTGGCCTTAAGATAGTCGTTGACTACACGGGAGGCGGAGCGGTAAGCACACTCACCTTGCAAAGAGTGCATGAAGGCTGGGCGAATGTTATACATGGGGGGATAATCTCAACCATCCTTGACGAAATTATGGCCCACGCCGTATATTACTATATCGGGCCCGGAGTAACCACAAGCCTTAAGGTGGACTTCAAATCTCCCCTCGCCCCCGGTGAGACCATTATAGCCAGGGGTTGGATAAAGGAAAAAAGGAGCCGGGCGGCTATAGCGTCGGCGGAGATAACTACTGAAAAAGACCGGCGCCTCATAGCCAGCGGCGAGAGTTATTTTATCCTGCTTTCGCGCAAAAATAAGGAGAAGGGTTATGCTTGAATTAAAGGATTTATGGGTTGAGGTCGAAGGCCGGCCAATCCTTAAGGGTGTAAACCTCAAAATTGAGCAGGGAGAAACTCACATCTTATTCGGTAAGAATGGTTCCGGTAAGACGACCCTCCTTTTGACTCTTATGGGTTTTTCCCGGTACAAGATTATAAACGGCGCTATAATTTTTAAAAGGCAGGACGTCACCGCCTTTTCCCCCCATGAACGGGCCAAACTAGGCATAGGCATCTCTTTCCAGAGGCCGCCTACCTTACATGGTGTGCGCCTGCGGGATATGTTGGCCGTTTGTGGCAACGGCAGCGGCCGGGGTGAGGTATTGGCCACACAATACAATTTTGCCGATTTTCTGGACCGCGAGGTGAACCTGGGTTTTTCCGGCGGCGAGATCAAAAAGAGCGAGCTGCTGCAACTCCTGACCCAGGATCCGGATCTTGTCCTTTTAGACGAGCCGGAGTCCGGTGTGGATGTCGAAAATTTAAATGTCATCGGCCAGATGATCAAGGAACTTCTACAGAAAAAACTCAAGCGGCATCGGCAGAAATCCGGCCTTATCATCTCTCATACCGGTTTTATTCTGAATTACCTGGAGGCAGACAAGGGGCATATACTCCTTGATGGCAAGATTCATTGTCAGGGCAACCCCAGGGAGATGTTTGAAGAAATACAAAAATGTGGTTATGAGGAATGCGCAAGATGCAGAAGATAGAAGAGAAGGCAAAAAAGGCCCTGAAAAAAGAAGCCGCTTACGGGGAAGACATAGAACTGGAAAAATTTGTCAGGCAGGCCGAGACTGTTTCTTATGCTGATCTTGACCCGGAAGAGCAAAAAAGACTGCATCAGACCGGTCTCGACTTGAGTAACCAAGGACATTCAGGCGCGTTTTTTCAATCGGATTGTTCTGTTGTCCACTGTCAGTCAACTTATAAGGGACTTGAGGTGTTGCCTATTAAAGAGGCCATCCAGGACCCTGAAAAAATCAAAGATTACTGCTGGCAGGCCGTAAGTGTCGATACAGACAAATATACGGCAGCCTCGGAACTTGACCTGGACAACGGGTACTTTATCCGCGCCCTTCCCGGAGAAAAGGTCATTTATCCGGTACAGGCCTGTCTCTATATCCGCAAAGAAAAATTCGCCCAGCATCTGCACAACATCATCATAGCCGAAGAAGGCTCCGAGCTGCATATCATCACCGGTTGCGCCACCTCTCCTCATCTGGTCTCCGGCCTGCATATCGGCGTGTCTGAATTTTACATCAAAAAAGGGGCCAAACTCACCTTCACCATGATCCATAACTGGGGCGAAGACGTCTATGTACGCCCCCGCTCCGGCGTCATCATCGAAGAAGACGGCGTCTTTATTTCTAATTACATCTCGCTCAGGCCGGTCAGGTCCCTGCAGACCTATCCTTCAGCCACTCTGGTTGGCCGGAGGGCCGTAGCCCGTTTTAATTCCATACTGGTAGCGCCGCCGGGCAGCGAACTTGATATCGGGGCCAAGGTCACGTTAAAGGCGCCCGAAGCAAGGGCCGAGATTATCTCGCGGGCTATATCCACTGGCGGAAAAATTATTGCGCGTGGCCTCTTGGTGGGTGAAGTACCCGGCATAAAGGCGCATCTGGAATGCAAGGGACTGATACTCTCTGAAAAAGGGATTATCCGGGCCATACCTGAACTGGAGGGTCAGGCCTCCGGCGTCGATATGTCGCATGAAGCGGCAGTAGGAAAGATCGCTCAGGAAGAGATTGAGTATCTCATGGCCAGAGGGCTAAGCGAAGAAGAGGCTACTTCCACTATTGTCCGGGGATTCCTGAACGTGCAGATAGACGGGTTGCCCGCGGAATTGCAGGCTGAGATAGAGGCCGCTGTTAAAGAAAGCGAAAAGGCTTTGATCTGAACCGCCTCCGGCGGTTCATTTCAGATGCTTCAACCGCTGCTACAACTTTTTTCAGTGCGCACAGCGATATCCTCCGAAGTGGCAGGACGTACTTCCTCTACTGAAATGCGGGCGTAAATCGGATGGTCGGCGCCGAGATACTGGCCTTTAGGGATTACGATTTCAAAGCTCTCCCCCTCTTTAGTCCCCAACAGCTTTTCTTCTATGGCCGGGATAATGCGGTCATATCCGATCAGTAACTTGGCCCGGTAAACGTTAAGTTTATCTTCCGGGTCCGCATTTTCCTCAAAGCGCACCGTATATTTTATAACTACATGGGTATTCGGTCCTACTGTCAGCATTATTGCTCCTTAACAACCTGTTAGTCCTTATCTTACTTTTTACCACGCAGAATCTCGCCGATTTTGTTTACTACCTCATCCGGTTCAGGAAAAAACCCCTGGGCCTTTCTCGAAAATAGAATCTCGCCGTCAACCCGTACATCAAAGACGCCCCCATCGCCCTTTATGAGGACAGGTTCTGTATTAAATGCCTTTTTGATCTTATCCGCCAGCCTGACGGCCCTGGGGAGAAAATTTCATCTGCCGCAGTATTCGATCACAATCTCCATATATTGTCCTCTTGTGTATAAGTCATTATAAAAAATCCGGGTCTTATGCAAGTAAAATCTGATAGATTTTTCATCTCAGCGAACAAATCCTCTCCCTGAATACATTCCGGCCGGGTCACATTCTAGACCGCTTAACAAATTTTTCGGCCAAAACCCGCCATTCCTTTAATCTCAAGGCATAAAGTAAAAAGAAATATGAAAACCCGGCAAGGGCTATAGTAATCGAAAGGGAGAAAAGCTCTGCATGGAGGCCATGTCCCCAGATGCCTTCAAGCCACCCGTGTACATAATATACGATCAGGCCCATAGCCGCCGAGGCCATAAGCACCTTGGCCAGAGACTTAAAAAGATAGCCCAGGTCATAGCCTTCCACCTTTCGATACAGGATAAGGCTTAGAAATACAAAGTTCAAGATCATGGTGATTGATGTGGAGAAGGCGATGGCCTTGTGCTGAAAGCTGTCTATAGTCATAGTAATCACCAGGATATTGACCACTACTGCCATAAAACTCGCTATAACCGGATACTTTGTGTCGTTCAGGGCGTAAAAGACCGGGACAACGATCTTTACTGCGGCATAGGCAAAAAGACCGATAGCGTAAAAAGATAATGCCTCTGCCGTGTGCAGGGTATCATAACCGGTGAAACGCCCGTGCTCGAAGATTAACTTTATTATCGGCTTGGCGAGTATTACCAGCCCGCAGGATGCCGGTATGGTCAGGGCAAAGGCCATGACCAGAGCAGAAAGATAAGCGCCTTTAAGCTGAGTTAAGTCCTTATTGGAGGCATGGCGCGAAACCACCGGTAGCGTGGCAATGGAAATAGCCACTCCAAAGACTCCAATCGGAAACTGCATCAGGCGGAAGGCGTAATTAAGCCAGGAGACACTCCCTTGCTCACAACTGGCCGCGAAGTAGGTATTTATGAAGATATTAAGCTGGGTGGCGGAAAGTCCGATAATAGCCGGGATCATGAGCTTAATTACCCGGCGCAGGCCTTCGTCCCGGAAAGAAAGCGCGGGCCTAAGGTGAAAACCCACCTTGTGGAGGGAAGGCAGTTGTATGGCGAGCTGCAGGAATCCTCCTATAAGTGTGCCTACGGCCATGCCCACGATAGCAGGCTGACCGAAACGAGGAAAAACAAAGGCCAGGATAACGCCGCTGACAATGGAGCCCAGGTTAAAAAAGGCAGAGGACATGGCCGGGATAAAAAAATACCCCTTGGTGTTAAGCATGCCCATCACCGCCGCAGCAAGCGAGACCAGAATAAAGAACGGGAACATAATGACGGTCATGTCCCTGGTCAAGGCAATTTTCCCCGGTATCCTGGAAAAAGCAGGGGCCATCAGCATTATGATGTCCCCCGCAAAAAATATACCGATTAAGGTCAAGGCGCCTACGATAACAAAAAGGGCGGTCAGGACGTTGTTGGCCAGCTTCCAGGTCTCCTTAGGGCCTTTTTTCTGGTCATAGTCGGTAAAGACGGTAACAAAGGCCGAGCTTAATGCGCCCTCGGCAAAGAGATCGCGCAGAAGGTTGGGGATGCGGAAGGCCACGACATAGGCATCGATGAAATAACCGGCCCCGAAAAGGCCCGCCAGGACCTGTTCCCGTATAAGGCCCAGGATGCGGCTGGCAAAGACCGCTACGCTGACCGATCCGGCTGAACGGGCTATCTGGGCCGTGTCCGTCTCTTTCGATTTCGGATTTTCCTTTGACATGGGCTTTTAATGTAAGCTTATTTCTTCAAATCACTTGTGAACATGCATAGCGAGCGAATACGATGTATTTTACATTGCATACGAAGATTTCCCATCCGCCTAAGGCGGACTGCGGGGAGCTTCAATTTATTCGGGCCATTCTACGGGAGTTGGGGCCGTCAGGCAAGCAAAAATGAAGCACCTAAAGTTTTCTTGACTCAGGGTCAGGCTTTGTTATAGTGCTGGAGTCAAAAAACAGGGCATTCCGGGGGATGTTTTGGAAAAGGAGTGGCATAAAAACGATCCGGATTTATTAGCGCTGGAAAAGTTGCAGAGAGAGACAAATCTGCATCCCCTGATAGCGCTTTTTCTCTGTAACCGCGGCATAAAGGATACAGCCGGGGCACACAGCTTCTTACATCCTTCCCTTAAAGACCTTCCCTCACCCTTCCTGCTCAAGGATATGGATAAGGCGGCGCACCGCCTGGCCGATGCAGTACGTCGCCGTGAAAAGATATTGATCTATGGAGATTATGATGCGGACGGGGTCACGGCCACTGCTGTCTTGTGGCTTTTTCTAAAGAGAATGGGCGCCACTGTCTCTCATTACATACCAGACCGAATCCGTGACGGTTACGGTCTTAAGACGGAGATACTAAGGCGTTTTCTGGATGATAAACCGGACCTGCTTGTCACCGTGGATTGCGGTATCTCCAACCATGAAGCCGTTACCTACGCCAATGGGCAGGGTATAGAGGTCATTATTACCGATCACCACTGTGTGCCGGATGTGCTTCCTCCGGCCCTGGCTGCGGTCAATCCGAAGCAGCCAGGATGTAACTATCCGGATAAAGAGCTCGCCGGTGTGGGGGTGGCCTTTAACCTGATTATGGCCTTGAGGCGGGTACTGTTTCACGACTCTACGGCCGGCGCATGGTCGGACCGGGAGCGTCCCAATCTCAAAGAATATCTGGATCTGGTAGCTATCGGGACCATAGCCGATATGGTGCCTTTACGGGGTGTAAACAGGATACTGGTCAAAGAGGGATTGAAGATCATTGACAGGGCAAGGCGGCCCGGGGTTGCCGCTCTAAAGGCGATCAGTTTGGTCAATACTGCGAAGGCCTCATCCTGCGACATAGGTTTTCGGCTCGCTCCACGGTTAAATGCCGCGGGCAGGATGGGATCCGCCGATGAGGCCTTCGCTTTACTCGTGACTGAAGACGGCGTCCGGGCTGAACTGATAGCCTCCGCTTTAGACCAGGCTAACCGCAGGCGCCAGGCCGTGGAAGAAGATATGCTCACGGAACTTACCGGCTATATTACGGAAGAGGTGTTGCAGACGGAAAAGGCCCTGGTCTATGCCTCGCCGCACTGGCATAGAGGGGTGCTCGGTATCGTAGCTTCACGCCTGGCAGCGAAATATGCCCGGCCCGCCATACTCTTTTCTCTGGAAGATGGAAAGGCCAGAGGATCGGGCCGGAGCGCCGCAGGTCTGGACCTTTATGCATTGCTGACCATGTGTCGTGAACTGTTGGAGGATTTTGGCGGTCATAAGGAAGCCGCCGGATTATCGCTGCGCGAGGAAAATCTGCCTTTGTTCAAGGAGGTTTTTCAGGCTGCGGTGTCTGATAAAGTAACCACGGAGGATCTCGTTCCCAGGCTATGGCTGGAAGGCAGCGTTCAGTTGTCAATTTTACGTGAAAAATCCTTTCTCAGTGATTTTTACCTGCTGCCGCCTTTTGGGATGGGGAATCCTAATCCTATTCTGGACACCTCACCCGTCAAGATTATAGAGCAGCGGTTAATCGGAGAAAAACACGTAAAATTAAGAGTGCACCAGGACGGGCGGGTATGGGAGGCTATGGGTTTTAATATGGCCCCCCTGCCTGATGCGGAATTTCTGGAAACGGCCCTGGCCTTTGCCCTGGATACCAATAACTACCAGGGCCGGGAATCCCTGCAATTGCGGGTGGTGGATCTAAAAGTAATAAGTTAGATTTTATGATCTCGTAAAAAGTAAAATTTTACCGCAGAGATCGCCGAGAACGCTGAGATAATATATTGAATCGTTTATAGTTTTTCTCTGCGGACTCTGCGTGCTCAGCGGTGAAAAGTTTTTTACGAATTGATCAAATTTGGAGGGATCAAAAGATGGGACTGCCGGTATCGGAAACTATCTTAGATAATGGGTTGAATATCCTGCTTCTCGAAAACCATAAGGCCCCGGTAGTCAGTTTGCAGGTATGGTACCGGGTGGGGTCGCGCAATGAGCGTCTGGGTAAGACCGGGATTTCGCACCTCACCGAGCACCTTATGTTTCGCGGCACTAAAAAATACAAGCCCAAGGAGTTTTCCCGCCTGGTTAAAAGAAATGGGGGAAACGAGAACGCCTTTACCTCCCAGGACTATACGGCCTACTTTGAGAATATAGCCGGGGACCGCCTGGAAATACTCCTTGATCTGGAATCTGATCGCATGACCAATCTGGCCGTTGATAAGCAGGCATTTCTCACGGAGCGGGATATAGTAATGGAGGAACGCCGGCTGCGTACCGAGGATGATCCGGTCTCCTCCCTCTTTGAAGAAATGGATTCTGTCGCCTTTCGCACCCACCCCTACATGTGGCCGATAATAGGCTGGATGGGGGATATCGGCCAGACCGACTATGAAGACTTTAAGGATTATTACCGGCTGCATTACAGGCCGAACCGGGCCACAGTCATTGTCGTCGGCGACATGGAAAAAGAAAAGCTATTGTTAAAAATCAAAAAATATTTTGGCTGTATCAAACCCGGGCCGGAGCCATCCCCGGTCGTATGTGATGAGCCGCCCCAGAGAGGAGAAAGAAGATTCTACCTGAAGCGGGAGGCCCAGCTTTCTTATCTGCTTATGAGCTTCCATACCCCTAATCTCAGGCATGAAGACAGCTTTGCCCTGGAGCTTCTGGCCCTTATTCTGGGCCAGGGCAAGAGTTCGCGGCTTTATCGCCGTCTCGTGCGCGAGAAACAGTTGGCCCTGGACATCAATGTCAATTATCCCCGGTTAGCGCATGATCCCAATCTTTGCCACATCTTTGCGCCCATAATGCCCGGTAAGACGGCCGAGGCAGTGGAAGAGGAGATTGAAGCGGAATTGGAAAAGATAAAGAGGCAAGGCGTGACGGAAAAAGAGCTGCAAAAGGCCAGGAATATGTCCGAAGCGGCCTTTGTGTTCCATCAGGATTCATTTTTTTACCAGGGAATGTTGCTGGGCATCTATCATACGGTGAGTAACTGGCGGGATCTGTATGCCTATCTGCCGGGTATCGCAAAAGTCACTGCTTCCGATATAAAAAGGGTGGCCAATACCTATTTTCATAAGGATAAAAAGAATGTAGGGGTGTTGGTCCCGGTATTGCCGGGTTTCTCCGGCGTGTCCGGGAAGAAAAGATCTCAGTTTTCAAGAGCCTGAAATACTACAAATTCTTAAATTTGGAACTCAGGAACTCATGAAGAAAAATGCTGTTCTCTTCCTGATTTCTTGATTTCCAGATTCATTCATATAACTGGTAACACTTCAGGCTTTACAACGCATCGCAGTTACGACAGGCTTTCAAAAATCTAAATTGTTACTAAATTAAGGAGTCCTGTTTCATGCCTAAAAAAACGGTGTCCTCCGGAAGTGCGTTCGCCGGGCGTATTGTCCTGCCGAATGGGACAGTCGTCCTGCTCAAGGAGGTTAAGGCCCTCCCCTCAGTATATATGCATCTGGTCATCGAGGCCGGTTCCCTGCTTGATCCGGGGGGCCGGGAAGGACTGGCGGCCCTTACTGCCGAGAGTCTTTTAACCGGCACCCGCCGGCGCACGGCTGCCCGGATCAGTGAAGAGATAGAGTTTACGGGAGGGGCGCTGGTAGTCCAGTCTAGAAAAGATTATACCTCTATTACCCTGAATGTCTTGAAGAAGGCCCTTCCCACCGGTCTGGAGATTATGTCCGATGTCCTTACCCAGCCGGCCTTCCGGCCAAAAGAGATAGCCAAAAAGAAGGAAGAATTCAAGGCGCGTATCCATAAGGAAGAGGAGGATCCGGGTACGCTTGCCAACAAGACCTTTCTGGCGGAGCTGTTTAATAAGCGTTTTTATGGGCAGCCGCTGCTGGGAACAGAGAAATCCATAGCCGGTCTGACCAAAAATGACCTGATGGGTTTCTACCAGGAGCGATTATCCCATTCCCGGGTCATCTGTGCTGTGGTCGGCCAGATCACAGAAAGAGAGTTTATGCCCTTATGGGAAAGATATCTGGGGCCCTGGCCGGAGACCGGCATCGAGACTCCGATTAATATCCCCTCAGACAGCAAAGGGAGAGGCGGCCGGATAAAAAAGATCGACCGTGATCTTACCCAGGCCAATATTGTCCTTGGCCACAGAGGCATCCCGCGCAGCCACCCCGACTATTACGCCGTCTTTATCATGAACTACATCCTCGGGGGCGGAGGGTTCCGTTCTCGCCTGATGGACAATATCCGGGAAGAAAAGGGGCTGGCCTACAGCATCTATAGCGCCTTTGTCTCAGGCCGGCACGCCGGTTATTTCCAGGCCGTAGTGGAGACCAGGAATGCGACGGCCGGCGTGGCTATAGATGAAATTCTCAAGGAAATGGAACGAATCAAGGTAAACGGTGTATCTGATGAAGAACTGAACGAGGCCAGGTTGTATCTTACCGGCAGCTTTCCCTTAAAGATGGACACAAATGCCAAGATCGCCGGGCTCTTGACCGATATGGAGTTCTACAACCTGGGTCTCGATTACCCGGCGCGTTATCCGGCGATTATAAATGCAGTAAGCAAAGATCAGGTGGCGGATGCCGCCAGGAAGTATCTCTACCCTGAGAATTATACCCTGGTCATTGTAGGCAGGCAAAAAGAGATAAAATGGCCGCAATAAACAAGAGGTTTTTTTCATTTCATTGGTAAAGATCGACTGGTTGGGCTTTAGAGGGGCAATGCCCCTGCGGCCGACGTTACACTATCCATGTGAAGGCCGGGCCGCAAGGACATGGGGTTGATTCAGAATGCCAGGCTGATGGTTACGCCGCCGTAAACAAAGTTATCGTCTTTGCCGGTCTTGCTGCGGTATTTCATCTCGTCGCTCGCATCGCTTGAAAGCGGAAAAGTGTACGATAAGGAAGGGGTTATTGTCACATAGTTCGCTGCCGAAACAGGCAGCCTAGCTGAGATCACGCCATCGTGGAAGTTATTAAACTTGTCGCCCGTAGCCGTCCCTTGATCGTTAATCTCCGGGTAGTCGGCGGCGTCTTCGCTCTTCAGATAGCTCGCCGAGGCAGCAAGGTCCAGGGAGACGGCCTCGGTGATCTTGAAAGAATGGGATATGCCAAGAAGAACATACCAGTGCATATAGCTGTCGATCTCCCTGTAAACAGTTAGTGTAGGCGACAGGGGGGTATTGAGACCGAGACCCAGAAAGACCTCCTGAGAATCATCGGCGCCGTCCAGGCCATAATAGATGTAGCCTCCACTTATGTTCAAAGGGCCAAAGTCCCTGCCGTAGGATAGTGTAAGATCTGTCTCGTTCCAGTTGGACGGATTATTCCCGGCTGCCACATAGGGATCGGTGTCCAGATTGCCCCAGACATTGGCCGAAAAGCCTTTATATCCGATAGTCATGGAAGGTTGGACAACAATACTGTCCCGGCTCAATTCCTGCCCCCGCCAGATATAGTCACTTAAAATGGAAACCGACAGGTCGGCAGAGGGCCTATCCTCTTCCGCCATGGCCGGTAACGTAATAACTGCACTCACAATTAAGCCTACAATAACCGTTAGAAAACCTTTCAAGTAAAGCGAATCTTTTTTCATTATCTTCCTCCTACAGTATGTGAAAAACAAATTTTATGACCTCCTTTCTATTTCCTTTAGGTTTCATGCTATACCAAGAACCATGCCAGTTAGAAAAGACAGCAGTGAATAGAGATAACTATTTGTGATTACAACTGAAAATATCCGGATGGGATTTGCTTTATTGGAGATGGGGCATCGAAAGTTTACAGAACGGTAGGACGTCGGCGTGATTTTTTACATAATTGTATTAAGCCTAACCTATTGCAAATAAGCCGAGTAAAACTGAAAGGTACAACTAAAATGTCTAAGGCCCCTAGACTACAATACATTATATATTAGAGGCATTGGCTAATAAATCATTACAGCGGGTCGCCATTGGCGCTCGCTGAATGCAAGCGTTATACTCGGAGAAAGTTTAGCCCACCCTACCGGGCTATGCCGTCGGATAATAAATCGCCATATTTATGTCGAGTTGACATAACCTTGATAATTACAACAAAAAACAGGCTTATGGATTTTATGCTATCGGCTTATCTAATTGATATTTAATTGGATTTCATTTTATTGTACTGTTTGCCGAATTGTAGTATCATCGCTTTTATATGCGAGTTTTGATGAAAAAAGTCGAGTCGATATATTTGGGCAACAGCCCGTTCAGATTCAACAGAGGTATATCATGGCATTATATGATCTAACGGAATTTCTGAGATTATCAGCGGTTATCAATTATAATTTAAGCGCCGCTTCCTTAAACCGGTATAATATATTAGAGTTCATTCTAGGGGGGAAGAGCTTTCATCCGGACTCACAGCAGGATATAGATAAAAAGGGAATTGCTATGGACGCCTTGAACTATCTTTTTGAAGCCTATAGTCAAAAGCGCAGGCGCCTTGGGCCCATAGCCGTTTTACATCCGCTGCGGGCTACGGCGATGTTTTCAAGCTCCACGGAAGATATCTTGCTGGTTGATGTGCTCAGCCTGTTGTTTCATGACGTTCTTGAAGATATCAACCCTAAAGATTTCGATGATCTGAAGTGGAAAAAAATGGAAGCAAAAATCCAGTCCCTGTTTGACCGTCTTGATCCGGAAGCAGAGCAGAGCCTGCTGGAACGCTTGGAAAAGCTGACAAAGCGTGATCATGAGTCCTACAATCATTACATCTGGCGATTGCTTGAAACATCTCACGACACCCTGAAGCGGATACGGATAAAACTGGCCGACAGGCTGGACAACACCCTTGATATGCGCATCGAGCTTCAAGATCCGCTGGATGGTCTTGATTTCTATGAAATCATTTTCAAGATTATGTTTGTATGCGACTACCAGGGATACATTCCTGAAATATCCCATCCGCCTTCAGCCACCATCAATGGCGCCAAACGCTTGTACCAGCTCTTTAAGAACGTAGTGCTCTTATCTTTAATCAGAAAAAAGGGTATTATTCAGGATGACAAGTCTACGAAACTGCTTTTTGACACCATAGCGCAGGCCAGTCTAAAAGAGGCGCAGCGAATTCTTATTCATCTCATCGGATATCACTACACCAGCATAAAGGAACAACGCACCCTTTTGCTGGAAGCAATGGATTATTGTTACAGTGGGAAAACCTGTGCCATCAGCATGCCCAACAGCAGTCTGATGATCGACGGCCTGTTTTCAAATTATTTTGGCGTTTCATCCAGTGAATTACGCAATCAGCAGCTCGATATCTTATACCTGAATAAACCGCTTATGATTGAGGCGTCCATTGCTTTTATTGTGATATTTTCAAGTTTTCTAAACGATCCCTTGTTTTATGTGAGGGGGATCAGCGCTCATGGCAACTTTCCACAACAGGCGGGGGCTGCATAATTTTCTGCCAAACAATTCGTTTGAGCTTACTTGGGAAGGAAGGGGGACGCATTAACCTATTCA
>Ga0068714_10002553_pt1 | contig 23230 bp, 28 predicted proteins | sample MTBNYHSulfiMetaG_FD_62988 | JGI IMG/M metagenome (GOLD analysis project Ga0068714, IMG submission 62988) | Enrichment culture microbial communities from rom New York Harbor, USA that are MTBE-degrading - MTBE-NYH (New York Harbor Sulfidogenic)... | ecosystem: Environmental > Aquatic > Marine >... | reverse complement strand
GGCGGCGACCGCGAGTGCCACGATGAGCGCCGTCAGCCACGTGACGGCGCGCGAGCTCGCGAGCACGGCACCACCTCCCCTGGTCGCGGCTCCCTGCCGCGACCGTCCGGCCCGAATTCTACGGGAGGGTGAACGCCGGCACTGCACACCCGGGGAGCCGGTCCTGCGCACCGTCGCCGGTGAGCCGGAACGCCCGTGGTAGGCTCATCGTATGGCCGACTACCTCCTGGTCAGCGCAGCGGTCGTGGTCCTCGCGTCGCTGGGGCTTCTCGCGTGGCGTGCGCTGAGGGGTCGGCCCCGCTCGGGGCGAGCGCTGGCCCGAAGGATCGCCCTCGTGCTCCCTCTCGCGCTCGTCGTCGCCGCCGCAGGAGCGTACTACCTGATGAGCTCGCGCTCGCTCCAGCTCGGCGGCGACATGGTGCGGCGCGTCGACGTCGCCGAGCGCGTCGTGGCGCTGACGTTCGACGACGGCCCCACCGCGAAGCACACCGGAGGGGTGCTCGAGGTCCTCTCCGCGCACGACGCCCGTGCGACGTTCTACCTCACCGGGGCGGAGAGCGCAGCGCACCCCGAGGAGCTGCGGGCGATCGTCGCGGCCGGGCATGAGGTCGGCAACCACACGTGGTCGCATCGCCGTCTGGTCTTCGTCTCGACAGCGACGGTGGCCGACGAGGTCGAGCGCACGGATGCGGTCTTCCGCACCGCCGGCTACGAGGGGCCCATCACCTTCCGTCCTCCAGGCTGCAAGCGTCTCCTCACCGCGCCGCTGTATCTGGCGGGCCACGAGCGCACAACGGCGATCTGGGACCTGGAGCCTGACTCGCTGCCCGAGGTCGCCACCGATGCCGACGCGATCGTCACCTACGTGACCGACCGCGTCCGTCCCGGCTCGATCGTCCTCATGCACGTGATGTACGACTCACGTGCGCCCTCGAGGCAGGCGCTGCCGCGGATCCTCGAGGCGCTCGAGGCCCGGGGCTATCGCTTCGTCACGGTCTCCGAGTTGCTCGCGCTGCGCTGACGAGGTCCACGCACCGGCGCCGCGGTGCGATGGAGCCGGCCGCGCAGGGCCGGCGACGCCGGGCCGCCGACGCTGCGCTCACGCCCGGTGGCGCCGCCGGTGCCGCGCACAGGACGCCACGACAGGGAGACCGCGCGTGGCACCGCGCGTGGCACCGCGCGTGGCACCGCGCGCCCCACCGACTGCAGGCAGCACACCGCGGCGGGGCTACCAACCCCTCGACACCGTCTCCAGCCACGAGCGGAGCGGCTCGCCGACGGCGACGTCGGCGACCTCCGCGGGGCGCAGCGAGCGCCCCTCGTACACCACGCTGACGAGATCCTCGAGCGCCGTGGCGCGGCGTGCTGCCGGCACGCGGCCGTGGAGGTTGTAGGGGTAGCTGTACGTCGGCGGGAGCAACCGCAGGCGTGAAGGGCCGACCGTCACGTCGAGGACTGCGCTGAGGACCGCCTGGAAGAGGAAGACGCGGTGGAGCTCGTCGGCGCAGGCCGCCGCCGTGAAGGCGGCGTCCCCGACGAGCTCCTCGAACGCCTCGAGCCAGCGCCGGCAGAGGCCGAGGCCCGGACGAAGGGCGAAGCCGTGCGAGTTGAAGAACGGCCGGAGGGTCTCGCCCTCGACGAAGGACTCGACGGTCAGCCCGGAGCGGCCGCTGCCCGTGGCGGCTCGCCGGGCGTCGCCGGTGGTGTCGGAGGGGACGCCCGCGGCGCGTCCGGGGTCCTCGAGCGCGGCGCGGCGCGGCGTGCCACGCGCGGCGTCTCGCGGCGCATCGACCGCGGCGCGGCGCGGCGCGACACGCGCGGCGTCTCGCGGCGCATCGACCGCGGCGTACACCCGGCTCCAGAACGCGTCCGGTGCCTCGCCGGGCGGCTGGCCGACGCCGCGGAGGTGGACGGGGCGCACGGCGGCGTCGGCGGCGTCGCCGAGGTCGAAGCCGACCGGCGGCCCCACCACGAGGCAGTCGGGATCGAGCCAGATCAGCGAACGGGTTCTGGCCGCCGCCCGCGCCTCGGCGCGAGCGGCGGCCAGAACCTTGGCGCCGTACGGCCAGGCCAGCAGGGCCGGCGGCGCGTCGAGCGACAGTGTCTCGACGCCCGGGCCGGCGGGCGCGAGGTCGAGCGCCGCCGCGGCCGCATCACCGGCCGCCGACCCCCCGGCCACGAACACCCACACGGCGCACGCGCCGGACTCGCCGCCGAAACGGCGCAGACTCGAGACGAGCAGACGGGCCGCCTCCGCCTCGGCGGCGCTGCCCACGAGCGTGACGACGACGGCGTCCATGCCGTCGGCCATCCTACGCCGTCGTGCCCGCCCGGGTCACGACGCCGGCCGCCCAGGCGGCGGCGCGCTCGAGCTCGCCCTCGAGCAGGGGGCCCTCCTTGTCGGCGACGAAGAACCCTTCGGGCGGCGCGACGAGCGCGCCGCCCGCCTTCTCGAGCTGCCGCGCGATGCGCGGTGCCGCGAACCCGCCCTTGCGCACCAGCAGTCGCAGGGCGCGCGAGTCGATGTCGTCGGCCCTGAGGCGCGTGTCGAAGGCCGCCACCTTCACCCCACGCAACGCGCCCCGGCGCAGACGCTTGAGCAGCTCGGCCACGGGCTTCGTCGCCCGGAAGCCCTGGGTCGGCGACCCGACGACCAGCAGGTCGAGCCCCGGGTCCGAGAGCCGGTCCAGGGCCGCCTGTCTCACTGGCACCACGTGCACGTCGGGCTCGCGGCCCACCGCGCCCCCGACGGCCCGCGCGATCATCTCGGTGTTGCCCCACTCCGAGTCGTAGACGACGAGCGCCTTCACGCGACCACCCGCCCCGTCGTCACCTACTCCAGCTCCTTCAGCTCTTCTTCGACCTCCGAGGCGCCCTCCGCATAGAACTCCTTCTCGTCCGGCGCCAGCTCGTCCAGCAGCCGCAGGAACTCTCCGGCGTGCACACGCTCCTCGTCGGCGATGTCGGTGAGCACGGCGACCGCCGCCGCGTCGTCCGTCGACTCGGCGAGCTGCATGTACAGCTGGATGGCCTCGTACTCCGCCGCGATCGAGAAGCGGATCGCGCGCACGAGCTCCTCCCGGGTGAGCTTCCTGTCGTGCGCGAGACCCGCGAACGGCGTACCGAACTCGGGCATGGCTCCCCACCTCCTCCACGTGTGCGCGGCACGCCCACGGCGCGCCGCGCACGAGGCTGACGTCGCTTCGAGTCTACCCAGACGGGAGGGACCTGCCGTTGAGCCCGACGACACCGGCCGGCCGGTCGTCCTCGCGGGGTGGGCCGGTGCCGCGGCCCGCACGTCAGGAGGAGGCCGCGACGTCCTCGAGGCGCGCCCGGAACCGGTCCAGGTACTCGGCGAACCCGATCCCGAACGCTTCGCGGAAGACCGCGTCGTGGTCGTGGTCGTCCATCAGCGCCCGGACGTAGTCGAAGAAGGTCTCGCGTCCGTACCGCGCGACAAGGTCGTCGACGATGCAGGCGAACTCGCTGTACACGAAGGTCACGCGGTCCTCGACCCCGAGGCGTACCTCGTCCTCGCCGTCCGTGCCGTAGACGCCCGGGGGCATCCACTCACCGGCGGCGATCAGCGCGCGCGTCTCGCTGGCGCTCGGGTAGGCGAAGGTGCCCATCTGCCCGGCGCTCCACGTCGCGACGCCCTCGAGCAGCCACTTCGGGTACCGCAGCGCGGCGAGCACGCCCATGTGCTGGTAGAGCAGCGCGTGGGAGAGCTCGTGGCGGAGGTAGACCTCGAGCGACGGCAGCCCTTCGTCGTCCTCCCGCTGGACCCAGGGAGAGACCACGACCGTGCCGTTGTAGTACGTGCAGGCCCGCGCTCCCGTCGTCGTGCGCCGGGCGTACGTGTCGGGGTCGCGGAAGAAGATGACTCTCACCCTCGACCTGAACGTGAGACCGTGCGTCCGCTCGACGTCGGCGACCAGCGCGTCGACGGCGCCGGGGTCCGGGCGCGGCGGCGTCTGCGAAGCGTCGGCGGCGTGCGCGGCGCCGACCTCGCCGCCGCGCTCGAGGTAGACGACGACGTGGGGCTGCTCGACCTTGTCGAAGCCGAGCACGACGGGCGAGTACGGCGAGTACCTGCCCCAGAGCAGGAGGTACGCGAGGGCGGCGCACACGACGGCGCCGACAAGCAGACCGCCGAGGGCCACACGCCGCGCCGTGCGCCCTCTTCGCCGACGCGACAGGGTCATCGGCCGTGCGGCGCGGCGCCGCCCCGCTTCGTGCGCCGCGGCGGCCGGGGGATCAGGACCGGCGTCCGCGCCTTGTAGGCCTCGTACTCCTCCTCGCCTCCCCACTTCTCGTCGGCACGCTTCTCGAGCATCGGCACGCCGCTGACACGCGTGATGAGGAAGGCGACGAAGAACGGTGAGATCAGCGTGACCCACTGCCATCCGCGAAGGACGGGCACGGCGATGAGCGCCACACCGACCCAGAGCACGATCTCGCCGAAGTAGTTGGGGTGGCGCGACCACGACCAGAGGCCGGTGTGGATGAAGCGGCCCTTGTTGGCGGGGTCGGACCGGAAGCGGCTCTTCTGGTAGTCGGCCGTGGCCTCGATCGCGAAGCCGAAGACCCAGACGAGAGCGCCGAGCACGGCCGCCGCGCCGAGGCTCTCGCGGTGGGTCGTGGTGATCGCGGCGAGCGCCGCGGCCAGCGTCAGGCTGACCCAGAGCCCCTGCAGCGTCCAGGTGTTGAGGAAGCGCACGAACGACGGCTTGATGCTGTCGAAGCGCTCATCCTTACCGCTCCTGCGGATCCGCCGGAAGAGGTACGTGCCCAGGCGCGCCGCCCAGACGACGACGAGGGCGAGGAGCAGGATCGAGCGCGCGTCGACGTCGTCGGCGAGCGCGACCGCGAGCCCGGTCACCGAGACGTACGTCAGGCTGCCGGTCAGGTCGTAGAAGCTCTCGTCCTGGAGCAGGAAGGCCGGCACGAAGGCCAGCCACTGGATGACGAAGGCCAGCGCCACGGCGAGGGCGAAGACGGGGACGCCGCCGACCTCGGCGCCCCCCTGGCTGCCCGCGAGGGCGATGCCGGCCCCGACGAGGACGACGACAGGGAAGGCGAGGAGCGCGTTGCGGTCAGATCTCTCCATGTCCGGGTCCCCTCTCTCGACTGTCCATGACGTCCACGTCCGTGAGCGCACTCACGCGGAACTCGACCATCCTGCGGATCAGCTCGACCGGCAGCGGACGACCGACAGGGAACTGCACCGACCCCTTCGCCCTCTTGTACGGCGTGAGCTCCTCGTCGAAGGCGGCGATCGCGTCGGCGCCCGGGTAGAAGCCGATGTGCCGGGCGTGGCCCGCGAAGTGGACGAGATGCCTGCCTCTCAGGTCGAACGTCGGGACTCCATAGCTGATCCTCTCGTTCGCCTCGGGCGCGGTCGCCCTGATGAGGGCACGCAACTCCCTGAGCGCCGCACGGGCCTCGGGCGCGCTCCTCGCGATGTGGTCGTCGATCGCCGCCGACGCCGTGTCGTCCGTCATCTCAGGTCCTGCTCCGTGTCGCTCCGTGCCGTTCCGGCGCCGGTCTGTCGGTCGCCGTCTCGCGCTACCTTCCCGCAAAGCCGGCCCGCTGACCATCGCAGGCCGGCGTGCCCGGCACCCGACACGGCGCCTGACCGCCGCCGGCGGCGCACCCCTCGGGGCCGACGACGCGTGCCTCGCGGGCGGCGGAGCGCCGGTCTCCGGCGGTCGTACGCGTGCGCGGTCCTGCCCTCAGCGCCGCCCGGCCGCTCTCTCGCCGGCCGCGATCACGGCGGCGACGAGCTCGTCGGTCGTCGGCTCGCCGCCCGAGGGCCGACACCCCGTGCGGCGAGCGGACGCGTCGTCGCGCCCGAGGAACACCTCGTGCGCCTCGAGCGCGAGCAGGGCCACGTGCGCCGGGTTGTCGGCCTGCGCCCCGCCCGTGAAGCACTCCGGGTGACGCCGCAGGAAGGCCGCGGCGGCGCGGACGGCTGCGAGGGCGCGGCGATCCTCCTCGGCGCTGAGCTCGAACGCCCAGCCGCGGACGCGCCGGGTGACGGCCGGCCGGTCGGCGTCGATGCCGGCCGCCGCGAACACGCGGCAATCGTAGGTGCGGCACGTGAGCGGCCGGTCCTCGTAGATCGAGCACCGGCCGCCATGCAGCATCGGGCACCGTCCCCGCTCGTCGTAGCCCATCACGACGTGGCTGGCGGGCGCTCCGGGGGCGGGGACGAGCAACACCCGCGGGACACGCGCGAGCGTGCGCCGGTCGTCGGGCCGGATATGCACGAAGTGCGACGACGAGCAGCAGGCGACGCACTCGCCGCAGGACACCTCGATCGTGCCCCCGCCGGCGTGCGCGGCGAGCGTCTCCCGCAGCCACACGGAGAAACGGCCGGCCGGCCGGCGGTCCCCGGCTGGCGCGCGATGCGCCGCGGCCGGGTCTCCACGCCGCCGGCTCACGGCGTGCCCCGTGCGCGCCGCCGGCCGCCCGCGGCGGCACTCCGTCGCGTCGGCGGACCGTCGTGCGGCCGCAGCGTCATCGTCGCGGCCCGGCTCGTCCCGCGACGACGAGCTCCCGCAGGGAGACGCGCTTCGTCCCGCCGGCGACCCACTGCGTGCCGACCTCGACGAAGCCGAACCGCCTGTGGAAGGCGTCCGAGACGGGGTTGGGCGGCTCGACGTCGACCTCGCAGACGAGCCGCCCGAAGCCCCGACGCACGGCCCACGCGATCACGTCGTCGTAGAGGGCGCGGCCGACGCCGGCCCCCTGCCGATCACCGGCGACGACCACACGGTCGATGTAGAGGAAGTCGTGCGCGCGCGCCGCGAACCAGCGGTAGTTCGGGCTCGTGTAGGGCTGCCCCGGCCCGATCGCGAGCAGGAAGCCGGCGATGCGCCCCTCGATGGGCTCGCCGGCGGCGGCCACGTCCCCGTCGCGTCCGGCGCTGCGCCCCTCGGCCGCGGCCGCGCCCGCACCGTCGTGTGACACGCCCCTGCCGACTTCGGCGACGCGATGGTACGCCGCCTGCCGGTGCAGGTCCGCGAGCGCGGCCTCGTCCAGCGGGCTCGTGAAGCGCACCCAGGCGTCGTTGAGCGCGAGGATGGCGGCGAAGTCCTCCGGCGTCGCCGGCCTGAGGGCGACCTCCGCGCCGGCGTCGCGCGGCCCGGCGGTGCTCACGCCGCCCCTCCGTCGTGCTCGAGCACGAAGCCCGAGGCGGCGAACGCCTCGTTGCCCACCAGCCTGCCGTCGGCCTTCTCGAGGATCCTGAAGCCCTCCGAGAGATACAGCGTGAGCGCAGCCGCATCGCCGGTCAGGGCCTCGGCGGTCACGCGGCCCCGCGCCGCCGCGAGTGCGTGACGCAGGAGTGCCCTGCCGATGCCCTGCCGGTAGCGCCGCGAATCCACGTAGAGCCACGTGAGCTCGTCGGCCGTCCAGGCGACGGATCCCACGACCCCCCCGCCCGACTCGGCCACGGCGACCTCGCCGGCGAAGAGCGCCTCGTTCTCGTACGTCTGCGCGAATGTCAGGAACGCATCGCTCAGCCCGGCCGCGGCCAGCTCGTCGACGCGTGCCGCGTCGTGGACCGCGCAGAGCCGTGGCCAGTCGTCAGGCTGACATGGCCGAATGATGAGTTCCATGACGTCAAGTCTCGCACAGGATGCAGGCGCCGCGCCCCCGGCGCGCGGGCGGGGGCCGTGTGACGCCGACGGTGCCCTCTGCGCCGGACGCCCCGCGTCACGTCCTGTCCCGGCCGCGCCGCCCGCGGGACAGCGCGGCCACGAGGACCGCGAGGGCGACCAGTGTCAGCGCGATGAACGCCAGGTCGTAGGCGCCCGGCTCGTCGAGGACGGAGACCACGAGGCTGCCGACCAGCACCGCCACGGCAGCCAGGTCCGTCAGCCGGTGGCCGCGCAGGACGCGGGCGGCCAGCACGCCGACGAGGGCAGCGACGGCGAGCAGGAGCACGCCCATGACGCGGGCGGTGCCCCTGTCGCCGAGACCGGCGGAGAACGCACCGCTCAGCATGAGGAGGCCGACGGCCGCCCAGAGCGCGGCGCTCAGGGCGAGCAGGGCGCGCGCGGCCCGGAGGATCGCCCCTCCGTTCGTGCTCATCCCCCGCACCCGCCGCCGCGCCGCTCAGCGCAGCAGCCGCGCGATCGCCGGCGCCAGCACCTGACAGACGAGCCGCTGCCCGGCCGCGTTGGGGTGGATGCCGTCGTCCTCCATCAGGAGGTGCAGGACCGACCGCCCCGGCTCGCTGCCGTACTCCTCGAACGCGGCGTGCACGTCGACCAGGAGCACGGCCTCCTCGCCGGCGACGCTCCGCACCTCCCGGGCGTACACGTCGAGCACCTCGTCGAGGCCTCTCTCGGCGGCGGTGTCGAGAACGCCGGGATACGCGCGGAAGACCTCCACGTACCCTCCCTCGACCCAGCGCATCGGGTTGGGCGTCATGAGCACCACCCGGGCGCCGTCCCCGCGCAGCACGCGCACGATGTGCCGCAGGTTGTCGCGGTACTCCTGGCGGCTCAGGCGCGGCTCGCGCCGGCCCTCGCCGGCGTCGATCCAGGAGTCGTTGATGCCGAACTGGACGACGACGAGGTCCGGCGCGTGGGCGCGCACGTCGCGGTCGAGGCGCTCGCGCGCCTCGCGCGTCGTCGTGTCGCAGATGCCCGCGTTGACGACGCGCGCCGCGATGCCGTAGGCGACCAGGGCGCCGGGCAGCAGGTCTGGATACACCTCGATACCGAGGCCGCTCCAGTCGTCGACCGCCGTCGTCGAGTCGCCCAGCGCGACGATGGTGAGGCCGGCGGCGCCGGGCGGCGACGCCGGCCGCGCGCGGTTGCTCGGCCGCACGCCGCCGGGATCGTCAGCCCTCCGCATGACTCACCATCGCTCTCCTCGACCGTCCGTCGTGCGCACGAGCGGTGCCTCGCCGGCGACGAGGCCCTTCGCCGCTCCGGCCGTGCCCGTGCGAGTCTACGGCAGCGGGCCCGCCGACGCTCGTTTCGTGAGAGACGGCTACCGGCCGGGCATGTCTCTCGTGGAGCTTCGCCCGGCGACCACGCGGAGGGCGGCGTGAGGCGCAGCCACGGCTGGAGGAAGTACTGGGCGTCCACCCTGGGCAGCGTGCTGACCGCCGCCCAGGTCCTCCTGTGGATCGTCTGGGGGTTCGGCGACATCGCGTGGCTCGCGTACGCCGGGCTGGCCCTGTGGTGGATCGGCGTCGTCTTCGCTTGGGTCCCCGTCATCCAGCTCAAGCGCCGCGGCGGCGTCGCGCGGGGGGCGCAGTACGTGCACACGACCGTGCTCGTCGACACGGGCATCTACGCCGTCGTGCGGCACCCGCAGTTCCTCTCGTGGCCCGTGTTCAGCGTCGCGCTCATGCTGATGGTGCAGCGCTGGACGGTCGTCGCCCTCGGCCTCGTGGCGATGGCCCTGGTCCTCTGGGACTTCCGCGACGCCGACGCCGACGGCATCGAGAAGTTCGGCGACGCCTACCGTGACTACATGCGACGCGTGCCCGGCTGGAACCCGGCCGCCGGCGCCTGGCGCCGTGTCCGCGGGCGCGGAGCGTGAATCGCGCGGGGGCGCCGAGACGGCGGACGCTGAGACGGCGGGCGCCCCGCCGGGCAGTCCGTCGTGTCGCCGCCTAGCGCGACCCGCCGCCGCGCCGCCCGGGCGGGCGGCGGTCCGGCCGCCCGCGCCCCGCGCCCGGGGTGTGCTCGGCCAGCACCAGGAGCTCCCCGTCCGGCAGACGATGGATCGCGACCACGAGCGCGAGGCTACGGCGGGTCATGCCGATCACGTCGGTCCGCAGATGACGCGTGACGCCCGACGCCGCCACCTCGCGCAGCGCCTCCGGCAGCCCGAGCGCCGCCGCCAGCGGCAGCACCGTCCCGACGGAGCTCCCCCGCGCCGCCGCGCCGCGATCCTCGACGGCGGCCGCGGCCGCCTCGTTCATCCATCCGACCGTCATCGTGTCGGGGTCGACAAGGAAGGCTTGCGTGGCGACCCGCACGTCACCGTCGCTCGCGCTCGGCACGCTCTCGAACCTCCTCTCGCCCGGCGCGAGCCGCTCGCGTCCCGGCCGAGCGGTACGCCGCGCACACGCGTGCGTCCGGCTCGGCCTCAGTCCGCCTGCCACGCCGGCGGTCTCGTTCCGCCTGCCGCGCCAGAGGGTTCAGTCCTCCTGCTGCGCCAGCACGTGCCCTATCGATTCGCCGAACACCGGCGCGTACTCCCGGTAGTCCTCAGAGCGGGTCAGATCTATCTGGACCCACTCCCTCATCGGTCGCCGGCCCATCGGCTGGAACGGGGTCACGTTCGCGTCCGACTCGAGCAACCTCGCCGCGGTCCCCTCGGGCAGCTTGACCCCGACGCCCTGCTCGTACAGGCAGATGGCCAGCTTGCGGCCGGCGTAGTACGCGGGGTAGCCGAACATCTTCCCCGGCCGTACACGGACGTCGTCGAGCAGCAGGTCGTCGAGGACCTCCTTGTGTCGCGCGTCGTACTTCGGTCTCGAGGCCATCGCCACCCGCTCTCGTCGTCGTCGCGCGTCGGCACAGGCCTGCATGCCGATGCCCGTGGGTATCTTCCCCACAACACGCCGTCCGTCTCCAGTGGAGGCTCGTGGATCTCGACCCGGTCCGGCTGCACGTGAAGGTCCAGGAAGGGACGCTGCCGTCGGGCCCCGTCGCGCCGCGTCGCTACACGTACACGCACTCGGACATCACGGGGCACCTCTTCCTCACCATCGGCACGGAGTACGACCGCACGGTGCTCCGGGCGCTGCAGGTGCGTCTGGAGCGCGACGAGGTGCTCGGCGAGTGGTTCGTGGACGGCGACGGGACGAGGCTCGAGTTGCGGATGGCGGCGCAGGGCGGGCTCCCGGTGTTCGGCACCGGAGCCCTGCGCCGCCGGATCTTCGTCCACGTGCGCCCGTTGGTCCTCGCCTCGCTGCGCTACGGCGACAGGGCCTTCTCCGCCGCGCACCCCGAGCTCGCCGACGCGCCCGTGGTCGCGCGCTTCGCCTGGCGTGACGGGCGCGACGACCACGAGACGTGGGGGCTCTGGGGCGACGGCTGAGCGACGGCGGCGCGTCACCTGGCGGGCGCCTCGCGCGGTCCGCCTGCGGCCGGCGAGACCGCGAGTCGCGCGAGCCAGGCCACGACGTCGGCGGCGACCTGCTCGTGCCCGGCGTCGTTGTGCGGCTCGTGACGGACGCCGGCGTAGACGCGCAGCGTCACGTCCTGGCGCGGCACGGCCTCGCGCAAGGCCTTCGCGCCCGAGACCATGTTCAGCGGATCAGCCTCGCCGTGCAGGATCAACAGCGGGACGTCGAGGCGTGCCATACCCTCCTTGACGCGGCGCACCGCGGCGAGGCTCTCCGCGCCCCAGCGTGCGGTCGCCCGCGAGGTGACGAGCGGGTCGGCCCGGTAGGCCTCGACCACGGCGGGGTCCCGCGAAAGGGCGGTGGCGTCGATGCCCAGGCGCAGCGAGTGCCGCGGGCGCAGGCCCGAGAGCAGGCGGGCGATCACGACGAGCAGCGGACTCCCGACGCCGGCGGGCTCGAGAGCCACACCGCTGACGATCGCCCCCGCCACGCCGTCGGAGCCCTGCAGCAGGTAGTCGAGCACGACGAGCGACCCCATGCTGTGGCCGTAGACGACGAGCGGGCGCCCGGGGACCTCGGCGGCGACGAGACGGAGGAAGGCGCCGAGGTCGTCGCGGTACTCGTCCCAGCGGTCGATGTGCACGCGAGGACCCGGCGAGCGGCCGTGGCCCCGCTGATCGTAGCCGTACACGGCGGACCCGGCATCGACGAGCGGGCCGACGAGGTTCCCGTAACGGCCGCTGTGCTCGCCGACGCCGTGCACGAGGGCGACCGCGGCCCACGGCTCGCCCTCGGGCCGCCACACCTGGTAGTACAGCTCGAGGCCGCCCGCCCCGCAGAAGCGGCCTTCGCCCCGTCGCATCGTCGTCTCACCCGCCTCCTGCGCGACGTTCGCCCTCACCGGGCGACCGCCCTGTCCGCCCCGGTCGCTCGCCCTCGGCACGCGTCGATCGCTACATGAGCGACGGCGGCATCGGGGGCGCCGGCGGCGGCGGAGAGGTCACGCCCGGGGTCGCGGCGTCGTCCGGCTCCGGGGCCGGGGTCGCTTCCGCCGGCGCCACGCTCGCCGTCTGCGGCGCCGGCGGCGAGGCCGTCCAGGAGGCCGAGCCGGCCGGCGGCCCGGCCGGAGGGGGCGGCGGCGGCGCCAGCGACGGGCCCGAGACGGACATCGGCCCGCTGCCTCCGGCCATCGCGGCGTACGGCGCGAGCCTGCCCTTCGGGTCGTCGCCGTACGCGTTCGGGCCTGGCTCGCCGTCGAGCAGCGTGAAGACCAGGACCACCAGACCGCCGAGCGGCACGAACGAGAGGAGGAACCACCAGCCGCTGCGTCCCGTGTCGTGCAGGCGACGTATCGTGACCGCGATGCTCGGGACGAGGACGCCCAGGTAGTACACGCCGCTGAGCACTCCGAAGCCGTTGGCCTCGTCGTAGGTCCCGAGCACCACGTCGATCGTCACCAGCGCGATGCCGATCAGCACGTTGAACAGCAGGAAGAACCAGTACTCCCTGCGTCGGGCCCGGCCGCTGAACACGGCATACTTCCTCAGCGCTTCGAGATACCAGCTCATCAGATCTCCGTTCGGTCGACGCCGTCCGCCCCAGCCGCCGGCTGAGCGACACGTCTGCTGGTTCTGCGACGACCCGCCGCCTCCTGCACGGGTCAGGTCCGCCACCTGAGCGCCGCATCCAGCGCGGCCAGGGCGATGCCCGCACCGATGAGCGCGTAGGCGAAGGGACCCTCGTCGCTGAAGACGATCCCGGCGACCACGCAGCCCCAGGCGAGACCGACGAGCCGCGTCGGCCTCTTCCGCCGCTCGCCGCCCCAGACGGCGAACATGAGGACGGAGACGGCGGCGAGCACGGCGACCGCGACCAGGATCCAGACCTGCGACGCACCCACTCGACGGCCTCCTGCGCGGTCGAGCCCCAGCCGAGGGGTCAGCGCTGCTCCGCCCCGACCCCCTCGCGGAGCCACGCCCACGCCGCCTCCCGGTCCGCGGTGTGGAAGTAGCGGCTCTCGCGGGCGTAGAAGGGATCGGCGGCGGCGGCGAGGAGACGCTCCCAGCTCCTGTCGCCGACGATGGCCATCCGGGCGATCTCGCGGTGGAAGTCCTTCCCGAACTTCAGGTCCGCGGCCCACGCGCGGGGGCTCTCCCCCTCGAACCGCTCGAGATCGATGAGCAACCCGAGCGCCCCCTCGCGGTCGACCACCGCCGCGACCTCCTCGGACAGCCTCCGGTAGTCCTCCTTCGTGATCTTCCCCACGGCACGGAACCCGACGATCCGGCCCTCGCTCTCGATCAGCTTCTCGATCACGGCTCTGCCTCCGGTGCGGCCGACCTCTCCGCCGGCAGTCTACCGCGTCGTTCACGCCGCACGGTCGCGGCCCGCCGGCCGCCGCCGCGGCCTCAGAAGCCGGCGAGGCACACGACGCCGGCGAGGACGAGGCCGGCCGCCGCCCACTGCGCGGGCCGCAGGTGTTCGTGCAGCGCCACGCGCGCCCAGAAGACGATCACGGCGGGACCGAGCCACCCGAGCACGGCGACGACGCTCAGGTCGGCCATGCTGCTCGCGGCCGCGAAGGCGGCGTTGGCCACGAGGATCAGGAGGCCCACGAGCAGGAGCACCGGGCCGGCGGCGCGTCGCAGGCGCACCCGGGGCCGGGCGAGAAGCACGAAGGCGACGATCGCGAGCGTGGCCGAGCAGCGCACGACCGTCACCGGCCAGTACGGATCGCCCGTGGCGCCGCCGTCCAGGGCCACGAGCATCCCGCCGATGCCGAGGGCGGCGAGGACGGCGAGGGCCACGCCGCTGCGGCTGACGAGCTGAGGACCGCCGGCGGTCCCCGAAGACCCGCGAGAGATCCAGGCGATGCCGGCGAGGGCCGCGACGACGCCGGCCCACTGCACGGGCCCCGGCCGGTCGCCGCCGGCCACACCCCAGAGGACGGGCACGACGGCGGCGCCGGCGAAGATGGGCGCCGCCACGCTCATCTTGGTCAGCACCATGGCCCGGTACCCGGCGATCACCCCGACCGCGCTGCTGAGACCGCCCGCGACCAGCACGGCGAGCGTGCCGGCCCCGGGCGCCTCGGGCGCCACGGTCGCGGCCAGCACGAGCGAGCCGACCGCCGCCACGACCTGTCCGACGAGCGCGACGGCCCAGACCGACGAGCGCCGCGACTCGAAGCCCGCGAGGAAGTCGGAGGTGCCCCAGCAGAGGCTCGCCGTCAGAGCCAGGAGGCTGGCGGGCACCGTCACCTCACCCCTGACGGAGCGGCGGGAACGTCATCACGCCGGCGGGGACGGACGCGGCAAGGGCGGCTCAGCCGCCCTTGCCGCGTCCGATGGCGATCGTCCCGGTGCGCACCACTTCGAGCAGGCCGAACGGCTTGAGCAGCTCGAGGAGCGCCTCGAGCTTGTCGCTCGTTCCGACGACGCGCAGCGTCAGCACGCGGCGGTCGACGTCGACGATCTTGGCGCGGAAGATCTCGGCGATCTGCAGCACCTCGGTGCGCTTCTCGCCCTCGGCGCTGACCTTCACGAAGAGCAGCTCGGCGGCGACCATCCCCCTGGGCTCGAGGTCGCGGATCTTCACCACGTTGATGAGCTTGTGGAGCTGCTTCGTGACCTGGTCGATCGGCTGCGCGGCGCCGTCGATGGTGATCGTCATCCGCGACAGGCCCGGGTCTTCGCTCTCGCCGACCGCGAGGCTGTCGATGTTGAAGCCGCGGCGGGCGAAGAGGCCGGCGATGCGCGTCAGCACGCCGGGCTTGTTCTCGACGAGCACGCTCAGGGTGTGCTTCATGGCGTCCTCCTCCTGCCCTTCGCCTGTCCGCCGATCATCTCGGTGATCTCCTGACCGGCCGGCACCATCGGGAAGACGTTCTCCTCGGCGGACGTCCTGAAGTCGATCACGGCCGGCCGCTCGCAGGCGAGGGCCTCGCGCAGAGCCGGCTCGATCTCGTCCTTCTCGGTGACCGTGAGGCCGAGGGCTCCGTACGACTCCGCGAGGCGCTTGAAGTCGGGCTGCGCCTCGATACACGTGCAGGAGTAGCGCTTGTTCCAGAAGAGGTCCTGCCACTGGCGGACCATGCCCAGATACCCGTTGTTCAGGATGCAGACGACGATCGGCAGGCTGCAGCTCATCGCCGTGGCGAGCTCCTGCACGGTCATCTGGAAGCCGCCGTCGCCGCTGATGTCGACCACGGTCTTGTCCGGGCGTCCGACCTGGGCGCCGATGCTCGCCGGCAGGCCGAACCCCATCGTCCCCAGCCCGCCCGAGCTGATGAACTGCCGCGGGAAGGTGTACGTGTAGTACTGGGTCGCCCACATCTGGTGCTGGCCGACGTCGGTGCAGACCACCGCGTCGTGGCCGGTGACCCTGTCGATCTCCTCGATGACCAGCTGAGGCGCGAGCTTGCCGTCCTTGGGTTCCTCGTAGTGGAGCGGGTACTCCTCCTTACGCGCGGCGATGCGGGCCAGCCACTCCGCCGTACGCTCGGCGGTCCACTCCATGGCCTCGAGCTCCCTGACGAGCTCCGAGGCGACGTGCTTGACGTCGCCCACGATGGGGATCAGCGGCGGCACGTTCTTGCCGATCTCGGCCGGGTCGACGTCGGCGTGGATCACCTTGGCGTGGGGCGCGAAGGCCTTGAGCTTGCCGGTCACGCGGTCGTCGAAGCGCGCGCCCAGGTTGATGAGCAGGTCGCACTCGTGGACGGCGTAGTTGGCCGTGACCGTGCCGTGCATGCCGAGCATTCCCATCGACAGCTCGTGCGTCTCGGGGAAGCCGCCGATCCCCATGAGCGTCGTCGCGACCGGCAGGCGGCGCAGCTCGGCGAGCCGCAGGACCTCGGCGGCCGCGCCCGAGCTGATGACGCCGCCGCCCAGGTACAGCACCGGCCGCTGGGCCTCGTTGATGGCTTTGGCCGCCGCGCGTATCTGCTTGATGTGGCCCCTGACCGTGGGCTTGTAGCCGGGCAGCTCGAGGGTGTCGGCGTCGTGGTAGGCGAGCTCGCCGAGGGCCACGTCGACCGGGATGTCGATCACCACCGGGCCGGGGCGACCGGTGGCGGCGATGTGAAAGGCCTCGTGCACGACCTGCGGCAACTCGGCCGTCTTCTTCACCAGGTACGAATGCTTGACGATCGGCAGGGTGATGCCGGTGATGTCGGCCTCCTGGAAGGCGTCGGTGCCGATCAGGTCGCTGCGCACCTGCCAGGTGATGGCGACCAGCGGCGACGAATCGAGGTAGGCCGTGGCGATGCCGGTGACCAGGTTGGTGGCCCCGGGACCGCTCGTCGACACGCACACACCCACCTTGCCGGTGGCGCGCGCGTACCCGTCGGCGGCATGCGCGGCGCCCTGCTCGTGACGCACGAGGACGTGGCGCAGCGTCTTCGAGTCGTAGAGGGCGTCGTAGAACGGGATGGCGACACCGCCGGGGAACCCGAACATGACCTCGCAGCCCTCGTGCTCGAGGGCGGCCACAAGGGCCTGAGACCCCTTCAGCTTCTTGTCGGCGCTCATTGCAGGACAGCTCCCTTCTCCGCACCGGAGACGAGTTTGACGTAGCGGGCGAGGTAGCCGGTTACGCCGGGGCGCGGCGTGAGGGGCGGCTGCGCCGCCCGGCGCCGCGCCATCTCCTCCTCGGGCACTTCGAGGCTGAGGGTGCGTGCGGGGATGTCGATGGCGATCGTGTCGCCCTCCTGCACGAGGCCGATGGGCCCGCCGGCCTGGGCCTCGGGCGCGACATGGCCGATCGCGGCCCCGCGCGTCGCGCCGCTGAAGCGGCCGTCGGTGATGAGCGCCACGTCCGTGTCGAGGCCGCGGCCGGCGAGCGCCGAGGTCGGGCTCAGCATCTCGGGCATGCCCGGCGCGCCCTTGGGACCGCAGTTGCGGATCACGACGACGCTGCCCTTGCGGATGCGGTCGGCGGTGATCGCCGCGAACGCCTCGGCCTCGCTCTCGAAGACCTGGGCGGGGCCGCGATGACGCAGCATCTCCTCGGCGACCGCGCCCTCCTTGACGACCGCCCCGTTGGGGGCGAGGTCGCCGAAGAGCACGGCGAGGCCGCCGGTCGCGTGGTGCGGGCGGTCGAGACGGCGTATGACCTCGTCGTCGAGGACGCGCGCGCGCGCGACCGCCTCGGCCTGCGTGGCCGCGGCGACCGTCCTCGCGGAGCCGTCCATGAGGCCGGCGTCGATGAGGCGCTTCATCAGCGCCTGGATGCCGCCGGCCTGGTACAGGTCCTCGACGTGGACGTCGCTCGCCGGGGCCAGCATGCACAGGTGCGGCACGCGAGCGGCGATCTCGTTGATGCGCTCGAGGGGGAAGTCGAGACCCGCCTCGGTCGCGATCGCCGCCAGGTGCAGCACCGTGTTGGTGCTGCAGCCGAGGCTGGCGTCGAGCGCCAGGGCGTTGCCGATGGTCGCGTCGGTCAGGATCTGCCGCGGGGTCAGCCCCTGGGCGAAGACGTCCATGACACGCATCCCGGCCTGCTTGGCGAGACGGATGCGCTCCGAGTACACGGCGGGGACCGTGCCGTTGCCCGGCAGCGCCAGGCCGAGCACCTCGGCGAGGCAGTTCATCGAGTTGGCGGTGAACATGCCCGAGCACGAGCCGCAGGTGGGGCAGGCGCTGCACTCGATGGCCTCGAGACCCTCGTCGTCGAGCGTGCCGGCCATGTGGCGGCCGACGCCCTCGAAGACCGTGTTGAGGTCGATGGCGCGGTCGCCCTGGCGGCCGGCCAGCATGGGGCCGCCGCCGACCATCACGGTGGGGATGTCGAGCCGCGCCGCCGCCATGAGCATGCCGGGGACGATCTTGTCGCAGCACGGCACGAGCACGAGGGCGTCGAAGGCGTGCCCCAGCGCCATCGCCTCGACCGAGTCGGCGACGAGCTCGCGGCTGGGCAGCGAGTAGAGCATGCCCTGATGGTTCATCGCGATGCCGTCGCAGATGCCGATGGTGCCGAACTCGAAGGGCGTGCCGCCCGCCATGCGCACGCCGGCCTTGACGGCGTCGACGACCTGGCGGAGGTGCAGGTGACCCGGGACGACCTCGCTGAACGCGTTGGCGACGCCGACGAACGGACGCTCCATCTCGGCGTCGGTCACGCCCAGCGCGCGCAGCAGCGAACGGTGCGGCGCCCGCTCGACCCCGCGCTTGACCTCGTCGCTCCTCACCGTGGCACCTCTCTCGATCGTCCTGGCGGCCGGCGTCGATGTGCGCCGCGGCCGCCGCCTGGCGGCAATTGAACACAGAATGATACCGGAAAGCGCCGCCGCGCCGGGAGGGCGGCACGCGCGGTCGGCGAGACTCCGCGTCTCGCCGACCGCGCCTCCGCCCCCGCCCCCTCGCGCGCTGCCTCCCGGTCGCGGCCGGCCGTCATCGTGATTGGTCCGCCCGGTGGTGGGGCAAGACTGCCCGGGAGGCCTCGGTTACGCAGATACCCCCCGTGGGTATACCTGCGTGGGTTTGACGACGATCTGGAGGGACCCGATGGACCCAGTGGACTACGGCGTGGGACGCGACGTGCCCGAGGCGTTCGACGCCGTGCTGCCTCGCGTGCGCGAGGCCCTCAAGGGCGAGGGCTTCGGCGTGCTGACCGAGATCGACGTCCAGGCGACCTTGAAGGAGAAGCTGGACGTCGACCACGACAGGTACGTGATCCTCGGGGCCTGCAACCCGCCGCTGGCCCACAGGGCGCTGACGGCGGAGCCGGACCTCGGCGTGCTGCTGCCGTGCAACGTCGTGGTCTACGAGCACGATGGGGCCACGAGGATCGTGGCGGTCGACGCCGGAGCGATGCTCGGGGTCGCCGGCAACCCGGAGCTCGACGAGATCGCCGCCGATGTCCGGGCGCGCCTGACGCGCGTCATCGAGGGCGTGTGACCGGGTGACGGACCGGCCCGGACCGGAGAGAACCAGGTGTGACGTGTGCGCGCCGAGGCGCGCGAACGAACGAAGCGGCCGCCGCGCGTGGCCGGCAGAAAGGCAAGGAGGAACGTGGTGGCCGAGATCAAGACCCTGACGGATGAGAGCTTCGACAAGGAGATCGGCGACGCCGCGACGCCGATCATCGTCGACTTCTGGGCGCCCTGGTGCGGTCCCTGCCGCATGGTGGGCCCGGTGATCGAGGAGATCGCGTCCGATCACGACGGCAAAGTGGTCGTCGGCAAGCTGAACGTCGACGAGAACCCGGGGACGGCGAGCAAGTTCGGCATCATGAGCATCCCGACGATCATCCTCTTCAAGGGCGGCGAGCCCGCGAAGAAGGTCATCGGGGCCCGCTCCAAGGCCGACTTCGAGCGCGAGTTCGAGCTCGCCTGACCGCGGCGACGGCCGCGCCGCCCTGTGCGGCAGGCGCCGGCCGCCATGTGTGCCGAAGGGGGCGGCGGTCCGTCGCGGACCGCCGCCCCCTTCGCGCTGGCGCCCGCGTGTGCTCGTGCCGATGCGCGTGCGGCTCGCGCCCGGTCCGCGTGCGGTTCGCGCCGGGGCCCGCGTGCGGTTCGCGCCGGGCCCGCGTGCGGTTCGCGCCGGGGTTCACCCATGGCTCGCGCCGGGCGCGCGTGCGGCGATGCGGCCCCGGCGAACGTCAACCCCAAGGAGAAGGGGGGCGGGCGGTCCCGCCGGACCGCCCGCCCCCCTGGCCCCACCGGGTACTACTTGATGGCGTCGCGCCCCCGCTCGCCGGTGCGCGTGCGGACGGCGTCCTCGATCGGGGAGATGAAGATCTTGCCCTCGCCGATCCGCTCGGTCTTGAGCGACTTCTTGATGCGCTCGACGACGTCCTCGACCTCGGACTCGATCACGACCATCTCGACCTTCATCTTCGGGTGGAAGATGTACTGGCCCGGCTGCACGTCCTCGCCGCGCGTGAACCCGCGCTGCACGCCGAAGCCCTTGCACTCGGTGACCGTCATGCCGAGAACGCCCTCGACGGCCAGCGCCTTCGCCACGGCGTCAAGGTTGTACGGCTGGATGAACACCTCGATCTTCTTCATCGCCTGCGCTCCTTTCAGGCCCTCACGCGGGTCCTGTCACCTCGGGTCTGCTGCCGCCTCCGGCGCCCGGGTCATACCCGGGGCACCCGAAGGGTGAACCGCTCGCGGCCGCGCTAGCCGGAGCGGGTCCGGCGGGGCCGGGCGTCACGCCCGGCCCCGCCGTCCGTGCCGTCGCTCAGACGACGCCCTGGGCCATCATCGCATTGGCGACCTTGAGGAAGCCGGCGATGTTGGCGCCCGCCACGTAGTTGCCGTCCACGCCGTACGCGGCGGCGGCGTCGACGCACTGCTGGTGGATGCTCTTCATGATGCCGTGCAGGCGCGCGTCGACCTCTTCACGCGACCAGCTGAGGCGCAGGCTGTTCTGCGACTGCTCGAGACCGGAGGTCGCGACGCCGCCGGCGTTGGCCGCCTTGCCGGGACCGTAGAGGATCTTCTTCTCGACGAAGAGCTCGACGCCCTCGGGCACGGTCGGCATGTTGGCGCCCTCGGAGACGAGGTAGACGCCGTTGGCGAGCAGGTTCTGCGCGTCCTTCGCGTTGATCTCGTTCTGCGTCGCGCAGGGGAAGGCGCAGTCGGCCTTGTGCGCCCAGAGCGGGTTGTGGTCGCGACCGGCGTCGACGGGGGTGAACACGGCCTCCGGGTACTTGTCGGCGTATTCCTTCACACGGCCGCGCTTCACGTTCTTGAGCTCGAGCAGGAAGGCGTGCTTCTCGCGGTCGATGCCGGCCTCGTCGTAGATGTAGCCGCTCGAGTCGCTGAACGTCACCGGCGTGCCGCCGAGGTCGAGGATCTTCTCGATCGCGTACTGGGCCACGTTGCCGGAGCCCGAGACGAGGCAGGTCTTGCCCTCGAGGGTCTGGTCGCGCGTGACCAGCATCTCGGCGGCGAAGTAGACGGCGCCGTAGCCGGTGGCCTCGGGGCGGATGAGCGACCCGCCGAACTCGATGCCCTTGCCGGTGAGCACGCCGACGAACTCGTTGCGGATGCGCTTGTACTGGCCGAACATGAAGCCGATCTCGCGGCCGCCGACGCCGATGTCGCCGGCGGGGATGTCGGTGCGGTCGCCGATGTGGCGCGCGAGCTCGGTCATGAAGCTCTGCGTGAAACGCATGACCTCGAGGTCGCTCTTGCCCTTGGGGTCGAAGTTGGAGCCGCCCTTGCCACCACCCATAGGCAGCGTGGTGAGCGAGTTCTTGAAGACCTGCTCGAAGGCGAGGAACTTGAGGAGGCCGAGGTACACGCTGGGATGGAAGCGCAGGCCGCCCTTGTACGGGCCGATGGCGCTGTTCATCTCGACGCGGTACCCCTTGTTGATCTGGATCTCGCCCTTGTCGTCGACCCAGGGGACGCGGAACATGATGACGCGCTCGGGCTCGGCGATGCGCTCGAGGATCTTGGCCTCGCGGTACCGCGGGTTCTTCTCGAGGACCGTCTCGAGCGACTCGGCCACCTCCTGCACGGCCTGATGGAACTCGGGCTCGCACGGGTTGTCGGCCTTGATCTTGGCCATGAACTCATCAACAAACGCGCTCATCGATCGCCCTCCACTCGGGACCTGGACGGTGTCGCGGGGGGCGTGGCGCGCGGACGACTCGCGGACGAGCGCCGGACCGGCCCCCCTGCCCACTCTCCTCTGTCGCGTGCGGGCGCGAGGGGGACTCGGCGCCCGGACGCTGAACGACATGCGCCGCGGCCGACCAGGGAGCCGGCCCGCGACCGCCCGCAGTATATGTGCGGGTCGCGGCGCGCGCAGTATCCACAAGGGCCCAACTTGGCGCGCCGTCGGCCGCCAATCAGTACAGAGCGGCCAACGGCGCGCGCCTCGGCCGGGCCTCCGCTGCGGCGCTCCCGCCGCCCTCCTGCCGGCGCCACGGGCGTGCGCGACGCCGGAGCGCCTCGCCGCAGGCTCGCGCGACGCGCCGCGCGGCATCTCTATAGGTGACGATTTCGACATCATGTCCAAATCACAGGCGCCGCATCGCCAGCAGGTTAGTAAGAATTGACGAGGCCGTCGGGGCTTCCTATAGTCCATACGGAGAGGGCGTCGGCCCCCCTCGGACCCTCCCTCCCCGCCGCACCGAACCAGTCGCGAGCGCCCCGTCTCGGCGCGCGCCCGCGCCCGCCCGGCCAGCGCCGCGCCCGCCCCCGAGGCGGCGCGAGGAAGGAGTCGCACGCATGCCGCTCAAGACCCCCGAGGAGTTCGTCCAGAGCCTCGCCGACCTCGACCTGCAGATCTACCTCTTCGGCGAGAAGATCGACGACTGGGTGGACAACCCCGTCATCCGCCCCAGCATCAACTGCATCGCCATGACCTACGAGCTCGCCCGCCGGCCCGAGTACGAGGACCTCATGCTGGCCACGAGCCACCTGACCGGCGAGAAGGTCAACCGCTTCACGCACATCCACCAGTCGACCGAGGACCTCGTCAAGAAGGTCAAGATGCAGCGCCTGCTGGGGCAGAAGACGGGCTCCTGCTTCCAGCGCTGCGTCGGCATGGACGCGATCAACGCCCTCTACTCCGTGACCTACGAGTGCGACGAGGCGAGAGGCACCGGCTACCACGAGCGCTTCAAGGAGTACGTCAAGTTCCTCCAGGAGAACGACCTCGTCGCCGACGGCGCCATGACCGATCCCAAGGGCGACCGCAGCCTGCCGCCGCACCAGCAGCCCGACCCCGACATGTACGTGCACGTGGTCGAGCGCCGCGACGACGGCATCGTCGTGCGCGGCGCCAAGGCGCACCAGACCGGGGCCTGCAACTCGCACGAGATCATCGTCATGCCGACGATCGCCATGCGCGAGGGCGACGAGGACTTCGCCGTCAGCTTCAGCTGCCCCGCCGACGCGCCCGGCGTCTTCTACATCTACGGCCGCCAGAGCTGCGACACGCGCAAGCTCGAGGGCAACGAACTCGACGTCGGCAACGCCCAGTACGGCGGCCAAGAAGCACTCATGGTGTTCGACGACGTGTTCGTCCCCTGGGAGCGCGTCTACCTCTGCGGCGAGGTCGAGTTCTCGGGCGCCCTCGTGGAGCGCTTCGCCGGGTTCCATCGCCAGAGCTACGGCGGCTGCAAGTCCGGCGTCGGCGACGTGCTGATCGGCGCCGCCGCGGT
>Ga0068714_10002552_pt1 | contig 23241 bp, 21 predicted proteins | sample MTBNYHSulfiMetaG_FD_62988 | JGI IMG/M metagenome (GOLD analysis project Ga0068714, IMG submission 62988) | Enrichment culture microbial communities from rom New York Harbor, USA that are MTBE-degrading - MTBE-NYH (New York Harbor Sulfidogenic)... | ecosystem: Environmental > Aquatic > Marine >... | reverse complement strand
ATCGATGCCAGCGCCACCTTGTTGATTGATGGAAAAGACATCCTGGTTCGCTTTCAAAAAAGGGCTCACAATCCTATGCTGATCGGAGCAGGTTTGGGCAAAACGGAGATCCCGGTACCCTGGCTAAAGGGGAAAAGACTTCGCTTTCTCTTCGGCTGAAGCCACGTGGTGTTAAGTAAATAAGCTAACATGGGAATCCAGGCTAGCCGGACGACCGGGATGGGTCGCAGAATCCGGCCCGATACCCTATTGCAGACGTCGGGAAGACGAGTGTGATGGGAGCACCGGATAAACCCGGGAATTTGCCAATCCATTGACTTTCATTCCGGCAGTCCTGCTTTGCCCATCAATTCCAGCATCTTCGCTTTCAGAGCAGGGTCCCTGTAAGGCATTGTCTGCGCAAACCGTTTTGCGGAGAACTTCGGGTCAACGCGAAGCACATCCTGAGCCGCCTTAGTCGCTTCATTTTCCCTCCTCCAGGCCGCATAGATGATCGCCAATCGTACGAGCAGGGGAACGTTATCAGGGTAGCGGATCAGACCTTCCCTGGATATCTTGGCTCCTTCTTCATAACGACCCATGAGCGTGAACGTGTGCTGTGCATGCGCGTAGTAGAAGCTGTTAGGACGGATTGGGTTGAGGCGGAAGGCCTTTTCATTGTGACCGACAGCCTCCTCGGGCCTCCCCGAATAGTTGAGCACCTGAGCGAACAGAGAATGGGCGTCTCCCGAGCTGGGAGCCATTTCGATCGCCCGCTCGCAATGGGCGATCCCCTTTTCGTGCTCGCCGATAAGAACGTGGACCCAACCCAGAAAAGCATGTGCGGGAAAAAGGGAGTCGTCCAAAGAGATTGCCTACTTGTACGCTTCCAGGGTCTTGACAGTCGCTATTTCATCCTCGCCCATGAGACGGCTGTAACCTGCAACGTCAGCACTGAAGACAGCGGTCAGCTTGCGTTTGAACTCTTGCGTATTCATGGGATCAGCCTCAAATTGAAGAAGCCTCCGGGAAGTAACGCTGTTCCTTTGGAGGCTTCACTTTCAAACCCTTCGAGTCGCATGCTTTCATAGCCAACTCCGGAAGGTTATGGCGTTGCGTTGAAAGTCGGCCTGATGACTGCAATGTGTGGGAATTGACCCAACAAATGAAGAATATACCTGCTCAGGGTGGGGGTCCAGATTTTTTGTCAGGCTGAAGCGGCTGGATAAATAAAAATCCCGAGTTCCTGTTTCGTCTCAGGCGGCAGACGGATCAATCTCATCCGGTTGCCAGAGCAACCGTCCTTCCATCCCGCCCGCGACCACAAGCGTCTGCCCGGTGATGTGACGCGCAAGTGTATCGGAGGAAAGGTACACCACCGCATTCGCTATGTCGTCCGGCCGTGCGATCTGGGGCAGCGCCATCGTTGCTGTGACTCTGCGGACCGTTCCGGCGTTAGTGAGCTTCGCAGCGCTGCGAGGCACAACCGTCCATCCAGGGCACACGCAATTGATCCGTCCACCGCAATAATCCCGCTTGTGAGGGGCGAGCCGTGACAATTCGTTTTTCAATGTGCGCGTGAGGCCGAATGCGATCCCCGCCTTTGCTGCAGCATAATCCGCGTGGTTAGCTTCTCCGAACACGGCAGCCGTTGATCCAATCAGCACTGCGTTGCCGCGCTTCTGTTTCGCCACCAGCCGGAAAAATTCACGCAGGCAGAGGAATGCCGAGGTCAAAACGCCGTCCAGCGTCCCCCGCCACTGTTTGAGCGGAAGCTCGTGCAGAGGCACGTCGCGTGTCTCCCACGACCCGGCATTCGCCACAAGGGTGTCCACCCGGCGAAATCGTCCCCATGCCCTGGAGAACAGATCTCTAACCTGGGACTCTTTCGTAAGGTCCGCGCGTACCACGATGGATTCAACCGTTTCCAATTCGCGCTTCAACCTCCGCGCTCCGGCCGGATTGCGGTGATAATGCAGAACGAGTTTAGCGCCTTCCGCTGCAAAAGCCCGCGCTATGGCCGACCCGATACCGCCCGACGCACCCGTAATCAGGATTACCTTGCCAATTAGATTCGCATTCATACGATATATTTTACAAAGTGTAATAATCGGGGTCCAGGGGGCCCGGCTTTGGTCTAAGCCCAGAGGGTATGATCACCAAGCTCAGCGCCGCGAAAATCCGAAATTCCAATGTCGAAACACGAATGGCCAAAACAAAAGAGGACCCGGTTTGTTTGCGGTTTGTTTCAGATTTTGGACATTGTCGTTTTATTGCTGAACCCGCATTAAAAACATGATTGGCGTCAGGAATGCGGTGAGGGATTTCAAGGTACCTGACGATGAAGGATGGAAAGGCGGGTCGGGCCGATCCCGCCTTTCCTGGGACGCCTTCTTGTTATACCACCATGTCCTTGACTTTCTTCAGAGGGCGGATCTTCACGACGTTACGGGCAGGTTTGGCTTTGAAAACCGTCTCTTGGCCTGTAAACGGATTGATACCCTTGCGGGCCTTTGTGGCAGGTTTGCGCTTGACTTCGATTTTCATCATTCCGGGCAACGTGAACTGGCCGACGCCTCCCTTTCTGATGTGGCGGCCAACCATGCTGGACAGTTCGTCAAACACGGATGAAACCTGTTTCTTGCTCAATCCCGTGTTCCCGGCGATTTCTTCCATCATTGCCGACTTGGTCAGCGGAGCCTTTACCGCCGCAGCCTTTTTCGCAGGTTTCTTCTTCGATGCTTCCTTAACCGTTTTCTTCACTGCCTTTCTCGCTGCCATACTCTCCTCCTTTTAAGATGAGATTTGCCGCGTACCCTCTTGCGCGGAACCAGCCGGGACAAATTGAACAAGCGAACGTGCATGTATAGACCCTATAAAGGAGCGATGTCAACAAATTTATGCTGCCATGGTCACTAACTGGAAATGTGGCGGTACGGTTCCCGGAGTTTCTCGGCCCTGACGGCGCTGACCTTGAACTCCGGGATCTTTGCGATGGGATCAAAAGCGGGGTTCGTGAGCACATTGGCCGGGTTCTCACCAAAATGGATGGGAAGGAAAAAAACGCCCGGTCTCACCGTGTAGGTCAATCTTGCGGGGGCTTCCATCCTGCCCCGTCTCGAAGTTAGCACCAATACCTCTCCTTCTTCCACGCTGAGGGCAGCCGCATCCTCGGGATGAATCTCCACGTAACCGCCGACCTGCTCGGAATCCAGGTGAGGACTCACCCTCGTCATTGTGCCCGTATGGTAATGGGCGAACATCCTCCCCGTGGTGAGGAAGTAAGGATACTCTTCGTCCGGCATTTCCGCGGGATCAAGATAGGCGACGGCGTGAAATTTGGCTCTTCCGTTGTTCCTGAGGAAGCGATCCCCGTACAGGTACGGTGTACCAGGGTGGCTTGAATCGGGGCAGGGCCACGCCAGCCCGTCCAGGCCGAGCCTTTCATAGCTCATGCCGCCGTAGCTCGGGGTCAGGATGGTCATCTCCTTGAATATCTCTTGGGCCGACGGATAAGACATGGGGTATCCCATGGCATTGGAGAGTCTTAGGATGATCTCCCAGTCGGCAAGAGCGTTCCCGAGAGGTTCGATCGCTTTCCGAAGCCTCATGCAGCGCCGCTCGGAGTTCGTGAACGTGCCTTCTCTCTCCGCCACGGAGGCGGCAGGGAAAACCACGTCTGCGACCTGGGCCGTTTCGGAAAGAAAAAGCTCCTGTACGATCAAAAGGTCCAGCTTGCGCAAAGCCTCGTCAAGGTGATTCCAGTCCGGGTCGCTCAATTTCGGGTTCTCGCCTATGACATAGAGGGCCTTGAGCCGGCCTTCTTCCATGGCTGGAATCATTTCGGTGATGGTGTAGCCCACGCGGTCGGAAAGCTTCCTGCCCCATGCCCTTGAAAATTTCTCGTTGGCCTTGGGGTCGCTTACGGACTGATAACCCGGGAAGACGTTGGGCAACCCGCCCATGTCGCAAGCGCCCTGCACGTTGTTCTGCCCACGCAGGGGATTGACTCCCCCCCCGTAAACTCCTACATTGCCGCAGAGCAGCGCCAGGTTGCAGCACGATTTGACGTTGTCCACTCCGGTGGAGTGCTGGGTGATGCCCATGGCATAGAGGATGGTCGCCGGCCGGTTTCGGGCGTAGAACTCGGCCGCCCTTTCGATCTCCTTCCGACCCACACCAGTGACGGCCTGCACTCTCGCCGGTGTGTAGTCCGCTAGGATCCTTTCGAGTTCCTCGTACCCTTCCGCCCTTTCCTCAATGTATTCCCGGGCCTGCCATCCGTTCCTGACGATAACGTGCATGATTCCGTTCAAGAGGGCTACGTCGCTTCCCAGGCGGTGGTGGATGGTGATGTCGGCAATCCGTCCAATTTGAACAATCCTGGGATCCGCCACAATGATTTTAGCTCCCTTCTCCTTGCCCCTGTAAATTCGCCTTGCGATGAGGGGATGGCACTCTGTGGTGTTGGACCCTATGACGAAAATGCACCGGGAATCCTCGATTTCGGAAATCGAGTTGGTCATGGCTCCGCCTCCGAAGGCGGCGGCAAGACCTGCCACCGTCGAAGAGTGTCAGAGCCGGGCGCAGTGGTCCACGTTGTTGGTGCCGATTACGGCTCGCGCGAACTTCTGCGCCAGGTAGTTCTCCTCATTCGTCATCTTGGCCGAGACAAGTACACCGACACTGTCGGGGCCGTGCCGTTGAACGATGGCATTGAGCCTTTCCGCCGCGAACCCTGCGGCCTCGTCCCAGGTGCACTTCCGGAACCGGCCTCCTTCCTTGATGAGAGGCGACTTGAGACGAATGAAACTGTTCACGTGCTCATGGAGGTTCCACCCCTTGATGCACAGCTTTCCTTCGTTCACCGGATGGGTTTTCATCGGCAGCGTTCCGACGACTTTCCCATCCAGGACGAGGAAAAGAATCCCGCAGCCGGTGCCGCAGTAAGAACAGAGGGAGGGAACAACCTTAAATTCCATTTTTCCTCCTCTCAAGCCTGATGAACTCGCAAGAATTCGGGCCCCCTCCCCTTCATCCCTTCCCACCGAGGGAGGGGAGACTCTTTGTCGGGGAGACGCATCGGTGGATTTCAGCCTGGGTCGAACATCATCATATGTTCTCCCAGTTCCTGAAAAGGCGATTGGCCGGTGCTCGTGCCGGTTTCGTAACCGAAGACCTCTTTGACGATCTCGTTAACCTTCCGATAAAGAAGCCGGAGCGGGATTTCCGCCGGGCAGGCATCTTCGCACAGGCCGCAGTCAATGCAACGGCCCGCCATATGCACCGCCCTCACAAGGTGGAACAGAGGGACCTCGGGCGGAAGCCGGCCCGTCCCGACGAGATCCGGGTTTTCGAGGCTGCACTCGCGGCAAAAACAGACCGGGCAAATGTTTCGGCATCCGTAGCACTTGATGCATTTCCCGAATTCATACGTCCAGCGCTGAAAACGCTCGTTCGGGTCAAGGGCCTCCACGTCCCCGGTCTTCGCCGCGAAGTCGAACCCCGTCTCTGCTTTGTGGGATCCTGAAGCATTAGGCTCCAGGTAAGAGCAGTCGCTGTGCTCCTTCAGATTGCTGGGGCAACAAGAAAGATGAATCGTCTTTACGCACCCCGGCTTGACCTGCTTCCAGGTCGAAAGGACGTTGAGGGCTCTCTGGTCGCACTCTCTCGCAACGATGCCGACGGAAGCTTCGGGGTGACGTGAAATGACAATCCGGGCAAGTTTTTCCAGAGGGTACCGTGCCGGTCCCGCGACAAGGTGCTCCACTTCATCGATGTCTTTCGCCGTAAAGACATGAGGCAAGAGGTGCCCGTCGATACTGCGATAGGCGATAAACAAATCGACGACTCCTTCCCGAAGCCACTCCTTTACCTGATTTCTGAGTTCATGCTCCATGGCTTGTCATTCTTGCCTCATAAATCCAATCGTGGAGAAATCCCACCGTCCCCTTTGGGAAAAGGGAGTAATGCCTTTAGCGAGTTGTACTCTTTAACCGGGGATGACCCCATGGCCCTAATCTTTTCGGTGAATTCCGTCACCACTTGAACGAATTTCCCGGCTTCGGCGGACGATATCCATGCCAGGTGAATGCGTTCCACCACTCCGATGAACGAAAGGAGTTCGCGAAGGAAAACAATTCTCTTTGCCGTCATGTAATTACCGTACAGGTAATGGCAGTCCCCGGGGTGTCATCCGCCCACCAGCACGCCGTCGGCGCCGCATTGAAAAGCCTTCAGGATGTGGTGAAGCGAAACGGTGGCAGAGCACATGACGCGTATGGTCCGCAGGTTGATCGGATATTGAAGGCGGCTCACCCCGGCCAGGTCCGCTGCGCCGTATGCGCACCAGTTGCAGAGAAAGGCAATTATCCTGGGTTCGAATTGCTTCTGCTCCATGAACCCCTCCCCAAAATCGGGCTATCGGCCCAACGTCTGAACACTGAATATCCGGCCCGTGCCAGGTTATCCTTTATCCGGGAATGGTTGATCGTGAGCCGGCCCTTCGGTCTCATGTTTTTCGATCTACAATTACCGGAAAAATCTTGTCGCCCGAAGGCTGAACAATACTCACATGGCGGATGCGCGTTTTTCAGCAGCCTCTCACAACAGGGCGCTCGTGATTTGCGCATACAACTGCCTGTTCTCAAAACCTTTGAGAACCACGGCCTCGGAAGGACAAGCCGCCGCACAGGCGCCGCACCCCTTGCACAGGGCCTCGTTGACCTCCGCCCTATGCATTTCACTGTTCATGGAGATGGCTCCGTAAGGACACACTTCCAGGCAGCCAAGACAAGCGGAGCACCTCTCGGCCACGATGTGTGAAACCACCCCGCCCACAGGGATGCTCTCTCTGGAGAGCACGGCCAGCGCCCTCGATGCCGCTGCCTTGGCTTGGGCCACACTCTCATCGATCGGCTTGGGATAATGTGCCATGCCGCAGAGGAAGATTCCCGGTGTAGCGAACTCAGAAGGTCCCAGCTTGGCATGAGCCTCTACGAAGAAGCCTTCTTCGTTCGTGGGGATCTTGAACAGCCGGGCGAGGTTCTCATCCCCGCAAGGAACAATCGCGGAAGCCAGGACCAGGAGATCCGCCTTCATATGCACCTTCTCCCGAAGGTTCTGATCCACCACCTCGATGTTAATCCCTGCTTCATCCGCCGACACCACCGGCTTTTCGTCCACCTGGTAAGGTATGAAGATCACCCCTTCGAGACGTGCCTTCCTGTAAAGATATTCCCTTTCGCCGTAAGTCCTGATGTCGCGGTAAAGGACGTACTGATTCACATCCGGATTCAGAGCCTTCAAATGAAGAGCGCTTGCCATGGTGTGGGCACAGCAAACCCTGGAGCAATAGGGCCTTTCGGACTCCCTGGACCCGACGCACTGGATATATACGACCGTTTTGGATGTCTTGAGGGACCTCTCGCCGCGCTGAAACATCGCATCCAGTTCGAGGTGGGTGATCACCCGCGGATCCTGCCCGTAGAGATATTCCGTGGGTTTGTACTCCTCGGCCCCCGTGGCAATCACGACCACACCGTGGTCCACCGTCTCTTCCTTCTCATGCGACCGGAGAGTGGACCGGAAGTTGCCCACGAAACCCTCCACCTTGCTCACTTCGGAATTGAGACGGACCCGTATGTTCCTGTCCGATCCCACGGACCTGACCAGCTCCGCCAGGTTTTCCTGCACATCCTCGCCTCTCCACGTCCTGAAAATGCTGCGGGCCTGCCCTCCCAGAAGGGGCGACCTCTCTACCAGGAAAACACCATAACCCTGTTTGGACAGGCTCTTCGCCGCTGCCATGCCCGCGATGCCTCCCCCCACAACCAGAGCTTCGCGGCATACGGGTATGTCGGTCTCCGTCAAGGGGCTCATCAGGCATGACTTGGCGACCGCCATCCTGATGAGGTCTTTGGCCTTTTCCGTTGCTCCTTGCGGATCACCGCTGTGAACCCACGAATTCTGGTTGCGGATGTTGGCCATCTCGAGGAGATACTTGTTCAAGCCTGCACGGACAAGTGTTTCCTGGAAGAGGCCTTCGTGGGTCCTGGGAGTGCAGGCGGCCACGACAACCCGGTTCAACCTCATCTCTTTGATGACGCTGCACATCTTGTCCTGCGTGTCCTGGCTGCAGGTGAAAAGATTTTCCTCCACAAAGACCACCCCCGGCAACTTTCTTGCGTAGCGGGCCACCTGCGGGAGGTCGACCACACCGCCGATGTTCTTTCCGCAGTGACAAACAAACACACCGATCTTCGGCTTTTCACCGGCCACGTCCCTCTCCAAAGGCCTGAACGGCCTGCGGAAAAGGGAATAACGCGCGGGAGCGAGACCCTCTGTCGCAGCGCACGCTGCAGCGCCGGCTTCTATCACCGACTGGGGGATGTCCTTGGGACCCGCAAAGGCGCCGCACACATAGACGCCGTCCCTGGAGGTCGCCGAGGGATTGAAGGAGCCGGTCCTGCCAAAACCCCCTTCAGTCAGTTCGATACCCAGGCGCTGTGCAAGATTCAAAGCGTCCTGCGCGACCTCCAGCCCGACCGAGAGAACCACCATATCGAAAGCTTCTTCCACCTGCTCGCCTTCGTCCGTCACATAAGGAATGACCAAGTCATCCCTGCCCGAGACCGTATCAATCGACGGGACCCGGCACCGGACGAATCGGATGCCTTGCCTGCTCTTGGCGTCTTCGAGGTACTTGTCGAAGTCTTTCCCCGGAGTCCGCATGTCAATATAGAAGATGGTGCATTCGAGATCTCCGCCCCCATGTTCCCTAGCTACAATCGCCTGCTTGACGGCATACATGCAGCAGACCGACGAGCAGTAAGGGTGATCGCAAGCATGGAGTTCCCTTGAACCGATGCACTGAAGCCATGCGATCTTTTTCGGCTCCCTTTCATCCGAAGGCCGGCGGAGACGGCCCTGATAAGGGCCCGTTGCGCTCAATACGCGCTCAAACTCGAGGCTCGTCAGCACGTTGGGATGCTTCCCATACCGAAATGCCTTATGTCTTGTCGGATCAAATGCGGCAAATCCAGGCGCGAGAATCATGGAACCGGTATGAATCAATCTCCTTTGCTCGCTCTGACCGAAATCGATTGCCCGGGCCGGACAGAATTTTTCGCAGGCCCGGCACTTCCCTTTCCGAAAGTAAATGCAGGCGGCCGGGTCAATCGCATACTTCAGGGGCACGGCCTGCGCGTATTTGACGTAGGCTGCCCTGCGGGTGCCCAGACCCGCGTTATATTCGTCTTCCACCTTTGCCGGGCACTTCTCGGCACAGGCTCCGCAGGCAATGCACCGGGACGCGTCAACGTATCTCGGACGGGTGAGGACTTCAACGGTCAAGTCTCCGGCTTTTCCCTGAACAGCGCTCACTTCCGACAGGGTCAGGAGCTCGATGTTGAGATGACGGCCGACCTCGACCAGTTTGGGAGCCAGTATTCACATGGCGCAGTCATTGGTGGGAAAGGTCTTGTCAAGCTGGGCCATGACTCCGCCTATCGCCGACGATCTCTCCACGAGGTATACGTAAAACCCGGAGTTCGCCGCATCCAGCGCAGCCTGCATGCCCGCAATTCCGCCGCCCACCACCATGACCGAGCCCTGCAAAGCCTTGTTCGACGGCACCCCTTTCATTCCCACACTCCTTTAAACGGCATTACCAGGCTTCTCTTTCGAGACGTTTGTAAATAAACATGAGCTGCTTCTGAGTAAGTTGCCCCACGTTTTCATTGATCCAGCGCAAGTCACCCGAAACGATCGCGGCCTTGGCTTCCATGGAAAGATGATAGTCCCGGAGGACCTCAGAACCTTTTTCCATCAGCTCTCGCCAGAAACGCAGATCATTGGAAGTCCTGTCGAGCACGCGGACGACCTCGCGCCGCTGGATGAGCCTTTCTTCCTCGGTGGCGGCCGGAGCGATCCTCACATCGGCCACAGTCTCAGTCTTGACCTCGACAGCCTTCCCGACCGCCCCCATGAATTCGTCCATGGTGAAGGGTTTTGCCAGGTAGTCCAGAGCGCCGAGCTTCATAGAATCCACTGCAGAAGGAACCGATGCGTACCCGGTGATGACGATGACCTGGGTTTCCGGGCTTGTCTCCTTCAGGGTCCTGACCACTTCCATCCCGTCCATGTCCGGCAACCTGAGATCCGCAATCAGGAGATCGAAATCCTTAATCCCCAGCGTCCCGAGAGCCCTCAAGCCGGTATCGGCGAGGTCCACATCGTAACCCTGCTTGGTGAGAATCATCTTGAGACCCCGGGCCAGGCTCGGCTCGTCCTCCATGAGGAGAACCCTGGGCCGCCCGACTTTTTCGGCCGCCACGCTTTGCTGAACGGGTTTTTCATACCGCACATCTCTTCCGGTATAGGTGATGTCCGGTTCCTGCTTCAGGTACATCTCCTTGCCTCCTGCGAGCGCCTTTTCCACCGCAGACTTGAAGTCTTCGTCCCAGAAGGGCTTCGGAAGGTAGTCTGAAACTCCGAGCTTCATGGCATCGACTGCCGACGAGACGGACGGGTAACCGGTGATGACGATCGTTTTTGTTCCAGGCCGTTTCTCTTTAACCTCACGGATGACCTCCATTCCATCCATGTCCGGCAGCCTGAGATCCGCCACCAGGAGATCAAATTCCTTTTTCCTCATCGCATCCATTGCCCCGTGACCGGTGGAAGCGATGTCCACGAGATATCCTTCCTTTTCCAGGATCATCCGGAGTCCCTTTGCCAGGCTCGTTTCATCCTCCATGACGAGGATTTCCCGACCTTTCGTCCTTGCTTCTCCTTGAATCAGCTCCATGACCATTCCCCCTTTCCCCGAATCGGCCGGGGCACATCCGCCCCTTTGCCTCGAGTAGACTGCAATATCCGGTCCACGCCCGAGTCAGGTGGATCCCAGGAATGTCATTCATATTTCAACGTATTTTCATAGAGTTAATCAGCGGGGGAGAAAAAACGGCATCATTCGAAGGGCCTAACCGTATGAAGCGATATGCGGTTGGAAGTTGAGTAAAAGCCTAACAATCTGTTTTTACGTAACAATTTTCTGCGTATAGATACTTTATACGCTTAACAGAGCTATTATTCGGCTGACTTCTTGCCCCTTCGGCCGGCTTTGATTCCGTGCCTCTTCATGAGGGCCGAGAAGTTGGATCTCTGCATTCCCACCCTTGCTGCGGCATGGGTGATGTTCCCTCCCGATTCGTCGAGAGCCCGCACCAGAAAGGCCTTTTCCATATTGACGAAGTCATCCTCTACAATCTGCCTTTTGACTTTCTTCGCCCTTTTCAAGTCTTCGACCGTCGCTGGAACTTTCTCCTCTTCCAGGGTCCTCCTGGTCTTGAACTGATGCACCAGATCGAGAAAACTCAGCATTCCCTGTTCGTTCATTATCACGAGCCGTTCCACCACATTTTTGAGTTCCCGCACATTCCCGGGCCACGTGTGGTTCACCAGAACCTCCAGGGCATCGTCCGTGAACCCGCGAAGTCTTTTCCCCGTCTTCCGGCAGAACATCCTCATGAAATGGTAAGCTAAACGAGGGATATCGTCTTTTCGCTCCCTCAAGGGCGGAAGCCAGAGGGGAAACACGTTGAGCCGGTAGTAAAGGTCTTCCCTGAAGCTGCCTTCGTTCACCATCAGGCCCAGGTCTTTGTTCGTCGCGGCAATGATCCTGACATCGGTGGTGAAAATCTGGTCCGATCCCACGGGTTTGTACTCCTTTGTCTCCAGAATCCTGAGAAGCTTGGCCTGCAGCTCCAGGCTCAGATTGGCCACGTCGTCCAGGAAAAGGGTTCCTCTCTTAGCTGCGGCGAAAATCCCCGCCTTGTCCTGCACGGCCCCCGTGAACGCACCTTTCACGTGGCCGAAAAGTTCACTCTCCAGAAGCCCGGGAGAGAGTGTGCTGCAATCAATGGGAACGAAAGGTCTTCGCGATCGCTCGCTGTTGTTGTGGATTGCCCTGGCGAAAAGCTCCTTTCCCGTGCCGCTCTCGCCGAAGATCAATACAGTGCTGTCGGTCGGGGCGACCTTTCGGATGGCATCGAAGATGGCAAGGATTTTAGGGTTCTCACCGACGATGTTCTCAAAACTGTAGCGGTCGAGGAGTTCTTTGCGAAGGAAGAGGTTCTCCTCCATGAGGCGCTTCTTTTCCGCCCCTCTCTCCACGGCCAGCACGAGCTGATCGTCGTCAAAGGGTTTGGCCAGGTAATCCAGCGCACCCAGTTTCATGGCTTCCACCGCGTTCTGGACCGTGGAGTAGCCGGTCATCACCACGATGTGTTCACCCGGCTTCTCCTTCTGGACGGTTCGCAGGATCTCCATGCCGTCCAGGTCGGGAAGTTTCATGTCCAGCAGGCTCACGTCATAGCTTCCGGTCAGAATGGCGTCGAGCCCCTGCCTCCCGGTCAGGCAAACGTCCACGATGTGCCCTCTCTTTGAAAGCACTGCCCGGCATGCCTCGCAGATAGACTGCTCGTCGTCGACGACGAGGGCTCGAATCGATTCCATATCCTTCAGTTCCCCTTTTGTTCCGATGGCAGCCACACGACCATGCGTGTTCCCTTCCCCGGTTCAGAGAAGACGGTGATTCGACCCTGGTGCTTTTCGACGATCCCGAAATTGACCGGAAGCCCCAAACCTGTTCCCTTTGGCTTGGTGGAGAAAAAGGGTTCGAATATCCTCTCCTTGTACCCATCGGAAATGCCGATCCCGTTGTCCTCGATCTCGATGACGATACCTTTCCTTTCCTCGTCTTCCCGTGTCCTGATGGCGATGACCCCTTCACCGGGAATCGCCTCCATGGCATTGACAATGAAATTGATGAAGACCTGCTCCATCTGGTTTGCATCCAGGGGTATCTCTGGAAGAAGGGAAGACATATTCTTTTCAACGCGGACACGGCGAAGCCGGAATTCGTTCTCGAGGATGGTGAGCGCTTTGTCCATGATCTTGTTTGCGTCGACCAGGACCTTTCTCGATTCCCGCTCCCGCGAGAATTCGAGAAGCTCCTGGATGATCCTCCGGCATCGCACCGTCTCGTGGACGATGATCTCCAGCCCTTCCCTGTGCGAACTTTGCTCAGGAAAGTCTTTCATCATGCTGGTGCTGTAAAGGAGAATGGCGGCCAGGGGATTGTTGATCTCGTGGGCAACACCGGCGGCGAGTCTGCCAAGGCTCGAGAGCTTCTCCGTCTTCACCGCTAGGTGTTGGTACTCGACTCGTTGCCTTTCGATGAGCATGGCCTTGTCGATAGCATAGGCACACTCCTCGGCGATTGCCTCTGCAAATTCCAGCTCCTCCCTGGAAAAATCCCTCGCCTCGGCGAAGAAGATGCGTAAGAGGCCCACCACGTCATTTGCAAGAACGAGAGGAAGGTCCATCATCATCCGAATCCCTTCCTCCACCGCCTCCCGCGGATACTGAACTCGTGAGTCGATTTCAACATCTTCGATGATAATCGGGCTCTTCTGGTTGGTCTCTGCCGCATAAAGCCTTTTCCTCGCCACGTGCCCTTTTGCCAGGTACTTCTCGCTCAGGCCGTAGGAGGCACTGAGCTGAAATTCATCGGTTCTTAGATTCAGGAGACGCAAGATCGATCCCTTGGCGCGAAGGGCTTCGGCAGTGGTTCTGACAACCAGATCGAGCACTTCATTCACGCTCGTGCTGGTGTGGACGGATTTGCTTATGTTCCTGAAAACGCGGAAAAGGGTTTCGATGTCCGCTTTGCGCTGCATGGTAACTCTCCTGACAAAAAAACCCTGTTTCCACAAATTGAAAACAGGGTCTCTTTAACTTTTTAGCCATGGCTGATCCTCTGGGCAAGGTTCAGTGCCGGGCTTCAAGCGCTCGACTGCCGACATTCCGCTGCGGGCCGAGGCGCGTTTCAAGTCACTGTCATGGCATGATGTTACCAGCACTTCCCATCAAAAGCAAGAGGAACAAATCGTATTTCGGGCCGGCCGGAATTCGACGCAAGAGGAGCGGGAAACAATATCCGCCCTTTTTGGGCGATATCGCCCTAATAGGTCTATTCTAATCATACTAAGGAGTTAACCTGCATGGATAGACGGAAGTGGGCGAATTTGGCATTCTTATTTTTGCCGATTCACTCGGACTCAATCCCTTCACCCTCAACTAATACCATGTCACATCAATATGTTACAGGCATAGGAGCGATCACTGGCATGCTTGTTGCTTAACTCTAGGTGCCTTGGCGTAACCTTTTTAATCGCGAGATGGAGCAACGACAATGGACCATCGGACCATCTACATCACCGAATACGATCTGAAGCGATTGAGCGCTCTCATTGAAGAAGCCGAATCGTCAGACTCCCAGGATAAAAACTATCTGGCGCAACTTCAGGAAGAACTCGATCAGGCGGATATTGTCGCACCGGGCGATATCCCCAAGGATGTGATCACCATGAATTCCCGGGTATGCCTTGTCGATCTGGACACTCAGGAAGAAGAGAGGTACACGCTGGTGTTTCCGCAAGATGCCGAGATTTCCGAGGGCAAGATTTCCGTGCTGGCGCCGATTGGAACCGCCATGCTGGGGTACAGGGTCGGTGCAGTGTTCCAATGGAAGGTGCCCGGAGGAGAGAGAAAACTGAAAGTGAAGGAGATACTTTATCAACCCGAGGCTGCAGGTGATTTTCACTTATAGAAATTCGCATTTTACGTCGGAAGCGGCCTTCGGCTATTTTACGGGGCCGTTCTCCTGTGCCTTCGCAGGTACCCCTCTGCGGAAAGAGTGTCGAGCAGAAGGTGAAATCGGATTTCACGGACCCGGTTCAGCATCTGCTCCGTGTCCATGGTCTCAAGACTGCCCAGGTCCATTTTTTCCCCGGCCACCAGCTCGGACGGTTCGACCAGATATCGTCTCTTTTGGCGGCTGAATCCCAATACCTTCAAGGCACCCACACTCGAATCAGGCCCCTCCCCCTTATTCCCTCCGCCACGGGAGGGAGAATGCTTGCAGGTTGAAGCCGAAAGGGCGAAACCCCCCACTCTCGACAACTGGACGACAAGAGAAGAATCCGCTATGATAATAGATGCAAAGGGATGGTTGATCCCTTTTTCGCAGCCGGGAATACGTTCCTTTCCCCGTCGCCCGGCTTCGAGGAAACAGACTCTGGAGAGACATGATCTGCAATCGAACATTTTTTCGGATTGAAATCAAATGAGTTCGGAGTCTAAAAAACCTGCGTGAAAGAGAACACAAAACAAGTCACTTCAGAGCGTGAAATCGAGGATTCGGTCAGGGCCGAACAAGAACTTCGCAAAGTGACCTATGATCTCGGAGAAAGAGTCAAGGAACTCAATTGCCTCTATGCCATCTCGGAGCTTTTCGAAAAACCGGGCATATCCCTCGACGAAATCCTTCAGGGAACGATCAACGCTATCCCCTCCGCATGGCAATATCCGCAAAAGACTTGTGCCCGCATACTGCTCGGGGATATGAAGTACGAGACCGAGGATTTCCGTGAAACGAGCTGGAACCTGTCCACCGAATTCGTGGTAAGCCCTGAAGAAAAGGGAACATTGGAGGTTTGCTACAAGGAAGCGCCGCCCCCCTCCGATGAAGGCCCCTTTCTGAAGGAAGAGGTGAAACTTGCAAGGGTAATCGCGGAGAAACTCGGAAGGATTGTGTGGACGAAGCTGGCCCAGGAATCGCTCAAGGAGAGCGAGGAACGATACCGCGCCCTGGCCGAACACGTGAGGGAAGGAGTGACCCTGCAGCAGGAAGGCAGGATACTTTTCATGAACGCCGCCTTCGCCGACTTGTTCGGCCTCGAAGAGGAAGAACAGGGAACACGCGGTTCGGTAGGCGAACTACTGTCTAGAGGGGTCATTCGCTGCAGCGACAACATCCTGGAGATCGACGATGCCGGCACGGTTCGAGAGAAACACTTCAGGACCCGGTGCACGGCCAAAGACGGAAAAGAATTCTGGGTCGAAGGAGAGCACATAAACATCCAGCTCAACGGCAAGCCGGCCGTACTTTCCACCTTCAGAGACTGCACCGAAGCGGTGCGGCACGAGATGGCCATGCAGGAGGAAGCCGAGCTGTTGAGACTGGAAAACATCCATCTCAGATCTTCCATGAAGGAGCGCTACCGGTTCAGGAACATCCTGGGAAAGAGCCCTGCGATGCAGGAAGTGTACGAGTTGATTCTGAAGGCCGCTCACTCGGATGCGAGCGTGACCGTTTTGGGCGAATCAGGCACAGGGAAAGAGTTGGTGGCAAGGGCGGTCCATGAACTGAGCGCCAGGCACGGCAAGGAGTTCATCACCGTCAACTGCGGGGCAATCCCGGAAAATCTCCTTGAAAGTGAATTCTTCGGTCATAAGAGAGGGTCCTTCACCGGCGCCTTTGCGGACAAGGTGGGATACCTGGACATAGCAGACGGCGGGACGCTTTTCCTTGACGAGGTGGGGGAACTGACCCTCAACATGCAGGTCAAACTGCTCAGGGCAATCGACGGGGGAGACTACACGCCCGTCGGTAGCCATAGGCTGAAAAGGTCCAACTTCAGGGTCATCGCTGCAACAAACAGGAACCTCATGGATTTGGTCAAGGAAGGCTCCATGCGGGAGGATTTCTTCTACCGCATCCACGTCATCCCCATTACCCTGCCTCCCCTCCGGGAAAGGCGGGAGGACATCCCCCTTCTCGTGGATCATTTTCTCAACATGTACCGCGGCGGTGAGAAGGAGACGCGAATCCCCGCGAAAATTCTCGACCACTTGTTCAACCACGCCTGGCCCGGCAATGTCAGGGAACTGCAGAACGTCATACGCCGGTACCTGAGCATGGGGCAGTGGGATTTTATCAGCAATGCGCCCGGTTATCCCGACGGCGGCCCTGTCGAGGGCCAAAATCTCAAGGAAGCCGTCGAAGACCTGGAAAAGCAGGCTGTGCGCAAAGCCCTCGAGCAGGCACGCTGGAACAGGACGAGGGCCGCCCGGATTCTCGGCATCTCCCGCCGGGCACTTTTCAGAAAGATCAAAAGACTCGAGCTTGATTAGCCCCTTTTGGGCGTTTTCGCCCCAGCGATATTAAGTCAATTATTTAAAGAAGATACACTTCTGATGCCGAAAAAAGCGGGCGCATTTGACACTCTCTTCTCTTCCCTCCATTAGTGCCGGCCTTCCCTTTCTTTTCATAAAATACCCTAAATTCAAAATGTTGCAGCATCACAGCCTCTATATGGCACACTCGTTGCTGCGTTGAAAGGTGGGTTATATTAAAAGGCTCTAAATAATCCCGGATCATGTGGCGAGATACCGAGACATGAAAGTTCTTGTAGTGGAAAACGATGTTTATCTGGCCGAGTCGGTTCGAGGGCTCCTGAAGGAGTGGGGCCATGAAGCGCGGCTTTGCGCGAGAGCAAAGGACGCTGTGCGATTCTTCAGGACCGGGGAATACGATCTGGTTCTTATGGAGGTGCGCCTGCCCGATATGAAGGGCGAAGAGTTGATTGCAAAGCTCAAGGGTCTTTCGCCCGACACGCGGATCGTGACCATGACAGCCAGCAATTCGAGGGAGCAGGAAATCAGAATAAGGGAGCAGGGCATCCTCTACTACATGGTGAAACCCCTGGAGGCGGAGCACCTGCGTTCCCTCCTGGAGCATCAAGAAAAAAGAACCAGGAAACTGACCCAGGGGGCGGTTTGGAGTTGATCTCTCCAGAGGTCATCCGCCCTCATATTAGGACAGCACCGGAGGTCAAGACAATGACAAGCAACCACGCGATAGATTATCTGGATAAGGAGAGGGGAATCTGCGCGACATGCGATCATCTCCTCACGTGCCGTCTCCATTGCGAGGATGAAAAACCTGTGTTCTTTTGCGAAGAATTCGAGTGTAAACCCGCCGATTCATGGAACACAGCCCGCAAGGTCTACGGGTTGCCGGATCGCTACGACCGCCAGTTCCTGGTGAGAAAGCCCGAGGAATCGCGACCGGCTTTTATTGGATTGTGCAAGACCTGCGCACGTTTTGCCACCTGCACCCTGCTGAAACCGGGCGGTGGCACCTTTCAATGCGATTGCTATGAAGAGAATGCTACCGAGATAAGCTGAGGAGGGAAGAACATGAGGAAAGGCGGCGATCTATCGGCCCGGATTCCGAGGACTGAAATGGAGGCTTTGCTGCATAACGGTGATTCTGCCTTCCACAAGAAAACAAAAAAAATGATCGAGTTGCAACACGGGCAAACGGCGGAGAACCTCGATTGGCTGTCTGCCAACATGCATCCTTACTTCTTCATCACAATGAAGGATGAGGTCGACGCGATCATCCATCTCGCCTCGCGGCTTCATGAAATCGAAAGAGAGAGAAAGATTACCCTCACCGATCAGGAGAAGAAACTGATTGTCGCCCGCGCTGATGTTCCCGGCTCAATCTACGACACCTTAAAAGGGCTCAGGGAAAGGGATATCTCTTACGCGGAAATGAGCCATTCCTATTCTCCGGTTCCGGGCCTCGGCAAACCCCTCGAGATCATGCGATTCGAGTTTGACCGCAAAAGTCCCGAGGAAATCGAAGGGGCTGGCAAGGCCGCCGTTCCGCCCCGAATTCGGAACACGGTTCTCGAGATGATGAAAGAACTCTATCCCGGCTTTGACTTCGGGGAGTTTGACGATGTTCTGAGGCTCCTGTGGTTCAACAACCCGTCTTATTTGCACATTTCACCTTCCGAAAGAATCGCCCGCGTGATGCACCTCTATCAGCAGGGCAAGAAGCATCAAGGCCTTTACCTCGACGCGGAGACCAAAGAAGACGAGTCGGAACGGAAGGAAACGCGCATACTTTTCTCTGTGGGCAATCCTCCCCAGAGAGGATTTCTCACTCAGGTGAGCGAGGTCTTCCAGAGGCTGGAAATCGGTGTGCGACGCTCCTACAGCCTGATCATTGATACCGCAGTCCATCCCTATTTTCTCGGAACGTTCTATGTCCTCACCCACGGCGGTGAACTTGTCGAGAAGGACTCGGAACTCTTTGAAAAACTGAAAAGAGAGCTTTACAACACCCAGATTCTTTCTTCTGCGAGCAGGGCTTACACCCATTTCGTCGCGGAACGTCTCCTGACGGGTGAGGAGACCTCCCTGACCAATGCCTTTATCGCCTTCTGCCACACCACCCTCGCCCACAGCCAGCCCGATCGTTTCGATGCCGTTGCGGTCGCAGACGCCTTCCACTCTGACCCCGGCATCACCTTGAGGCTGATTGATCTTTTCAGAAAACGCTTCGACCCGGACATGAAAGGCCGGGAAAAAGCCTGGGCAAAGGCCTTAAAAGAGACCCGAGACCTCATTGACGATTACAACACCGGGCACCGGCATCTCGACGACATTCGGAAGAACGTTTTCAGCACCTGCCTCTCCTTCATCAGGCATACGCTCAAGACGAACTTCTTCGTCCCGGAGAAGCATGCCCTGGCCTTCCGAGTCGACCCAGAATTCCTGGGTGAACTTGGTCCGGAGTTCACGTCCGACCTGCCGCAGGCCAAGCCATTTCGAATAACCTTCTTCTTCACCCGCCACGGGATCGGGTACCACGTCGGATTTTCCGACATCGCCAGGGGAGGCTGGCGGACCATCATATGCCGGAGCCAGGATGAGGCAACGACAAATCTGAACAGCCTCTTCCGCGAGGTGTTCGTCCTCGCCCACACCCAGCACCTGAAGAACAAGGACATATACCAGGGCGGATCGAAACTGACGGTGGTCCTCGACGCAACGGATCTCGACTCCCCCCTGCCCGTTACCCAGCGCCTCTACAAGGTGCAGCACGGCGTCATCAACGCCTTTCTGGACATCTTCGTCACCGAAAACGGAAAAGTGCGTGATCCCAGGATCGTGGACTACTACGGCCAGGACGAACCGATAGAACTAGGGCCTGACGAGAACATGCACGACGCGATGATCGAGCACATCGCCGGGTTGTCGGTGAAGCGGGGCTACATCCTCGGGATAGGCATCATGTCCAGCAAGCGGGTCGGCATCAACCACAAGGAGTACGGCGTCACGTCGAGAGGGGTCGTCAAGTTTGCGGAGATCGCCATGAAAGAGATCGGAATCGACATCCGCAAGGATCCCTTCTGCATCAAATTCACGGGCGGCCCTAACGGCGACGTGGCCGGCAACTCCATGCGCCTCATTCTGGAGCGGTGTCCCCGCGCCCGAATTCAGTGCATTATCGACGGCACCGCCGGACTCTATGATCCCAGGGGGGCGGACCCGAAGGAACTCGCCCGCCTGCTGCTCAGGCACGATCTTGAACGTTTCAACCCCCAGGCCCTTCACACCGACGGGTTCATTCTCTTTCGCAACGAGCGGCGTCACGAAGGGGTCCGGGATCTCTACAAAAAGATCGTCCGGAACGGGAACGGAATTCAGGAAAAGTGGGTCACCACGGATGAGTTCCACAAGGAAATGGACGAACTCCTCTTCCAGGTCCCTTCAGATCTCTTCCTGCCCTGCGGAGGAAGACCGGAGACTATAGACGGATCCAACTGGCGCAGGCTTTTTGACAGGAACGGAAAACCCGGCGTGAAGGTGATCACCGAAGGCGCAAACTCCTTCATAACTCCCGAGGCCCGTACGGAAATCCAGAGAAAGGGCGTGATCGTGCTCCGTGACGCTTCGGCCAACAAGTGCGGCGTGATCTCATCCTCCTACGAGATCATCGCCAACCTGCTTATGTCCGAAAAGGAGTTTCTTGCCGACAAGGATGCCTATGTAAGCGATGTCTTGTCCATACTGGAAAAAAGAGCGGAGGATGAAGCCCATTTGATTTTCAGGATGCACCGCGAGAACGGCGGCGAGCGGCTCTACACGGAAATCAGCAACGCTGTCAGCACCGAGATCAACAAGCATTACGGCATGCTCTTTTCCTTTTTCCAGCAGCACCCGGAGCTTGCCGACCAGCCCCTTTTCCGGAAAGCGATTTTGAACCATTTGCCCCTCCACATCCGGAGGAATCCCCGGTACAAGGCCCGCATCAGGACTTTGCCCCCCAAGATCAAGTACGCAATCCTGGCGAGCGAAATCGCTTCGACCATCGTCTATCGGGGCGGTTGGGAGACCGACTTCATGAGCAGGCTCAAGGGGTACCTCAAAAAGCAGTATCCCTGAAGCCGGAAACCTCGTCCCTGACCGGAGGATCAACCATGAACCATGACGTGTTCGGCAACTTGAGAGAATGGGGAGGCGTCCTGGATAAACTCGATGAGCATCAGCCCCCCATTCTTCATAATGCGGTGGATGAATCCCTCCGGGTCGTCGTTTAGGAATTGAGGCAGGAGGTGCATGGGCTTCAGGGCCCGACATCTTTCCAAGGAGGATGAGGAATGAGAATAGCAATACCAAAAGAGATTTTGCCCGAGGAAAAAAGAGTCGCAGCAACCCCGGAGACCGCAAAGAAATACGCAGCCCTCGGATTCGAAGTGCTGGTGGAGTCCTCCGCAGGGGCTGGTATCGGGCGGAGCGACGACGAGTATGAAGAGGCGGGCGCAAGGATCCTTCACGATGTGGAGGAGTTGTTCTCGCTGGGCGATGTAGTCCTCAAGGTCAAGCAGCCTATATTGAATGAATCTTGCCGCAAACATGAAGTTGACATGATGCGCGAAGGCTGCATGTTGATTGCATTTCTTCACCCCGCGGCTCCTCAGAACCACGAGATGATCAGGCTTCTCCGTGACAGGCGCATCACCTCTTTGACCATGGACGGAATTCCGCGAATCACCCGCGCACAAAGGATGGACGCCCTGACATCCATGAGCACGGTAACCGGTTACAAATCGGTTTTGATTGCGGCCAATGAAATCCCCCGATTCGTCCCCATGATAGGCACCGCCATAGGCACGGTGCCTCCCGCCGGCTTTCTCATCGTGGGTGCGGGCGTTGTGGGGCTTCAGGCAATTGCCACAGCCAAGAGACTTGGGGGAGTCGTCAAAGCGGTGGATATTCGCGAAGAGGCCCGCAGGGAAGCAGCGAGCCTGGGAGCCAAAGTGGCTGGTTTCGAAGTGCCGAGGGAACTCGCTGCCGGAGAAGGGGGTTATGCGCGCGCCTTGCCTGAAGACTGGCTGGAAAGGGAGAGGGAGGCCCTGGCGCCCCTGGCGGCGGAATCGGACGTGGTAATCCTCAGCGCTCTCGTGCCGGGCGAAATCGCGCCGGTGCTGCTCACCGAAGAAACGGCTTCCCGGATGAAACCGGGGGCGGTCATCATTGATGTCTCCATTGACCAGGGGGGAAACTGCGCAATGACGAAACCGGGATGCATGATTCGGAAAAACGGCATCTGCATCTGTGGCATCCAGAACATTCCCGGCCGCATGGCTGTGCACGCGAGCTGGCTCTATGCCATGAACATGTACTACTACGTGGAAAATCTCTTCAAGAAGGGGATGAAAAATCCTCAACTTGACGACGAGATCGTGAGGCACACCCTGGTCACCCATGAGGGCAAGATCCTGCACCAGGGCGCTCTCAAAGCCATGGGAGAAATTTAACAGGCATTGGAGGTTCGAATAATTGTGACGGAATTAATGACCCTGCTTTTCGTATTCGCAGCTTCCTTTATTGTGGGTTACTTTCTCATCTCCAGGGTGCCACCGCTGCTCCACACCCCGCTCATGTCCATGACCAATGCGATTTCAGCGGTCACGATTTTAGGGGCTGTCCTGATTTTCACCGGGGAACTCAGGTTCTATCAAAAGGTGCTCGGAATGACGGCTGTGGTCATGGCCACCTTTAACGTGGTGGGCGGCTTTGTCATTACCGACCGAATGCTCAAGTTGTTTAAAAAGAAGCCTCCTCTCCCATGAATACCTGGCCGACCCTCTTGATTGATCTGCTCATCATCTGCCTGTTCCTCGGCGGGATTTCCCTGTTCTATCGCCCCAAGGAAGCCCGCAAGGGGAACCTTATGGCTGCCTGTGCTATCTTGGCCGCCTTTGTGGCGGTCCTCCTGAGGAACCCCTTTGAAGACCCGGTCCTCATCGTGATTGCGGTGGTACTTGGCGGAGGGGCCGGCTGGGCGGTGGCCAGGGCCGTCAACATGATCCAGATTCCCGCCATGGTGGCTTTTCAACACGGGGCGGGAGGAATCGCCGCTTTCCTGATCTCATTTGTTGAGCTGGTGCGGGCCGCCTCCATTCCCATATCGTCGGTGGGAGAAGTGTCCGGGTTTTTGGGTCTCATTCTCGGTGCGTCCACCTTCAGCGGCAGCATGGTGGCGAG